>JGI12104J13512_1000587_pt1 | contig 32295 bp, 33 predicted proteins | sample TerdegcTABiofilm_FD_13512 | JGI IMG/M metagenome (IMG submission 13512)
CTTGATCAGGGGCTCGTTCGCTATCCGCCTGGCTGACTTGGCGATATCACAAGCCAAGTCAGCGATCCGTTCCAGGTCGGTGATAATCATAAGCCCCGCCGCGATACGGCGCAGGTCCTTTGCCAACGGCTGCTGGGTGGCAATCAGCTTCAAACACTTGTCCTCGATTAGCATTTCCTGATCGTCGATCAGAACATCTCCGTCGATAACACTCTGAGCCAAACCCAGATCTTGTTTAACCAGTGACTCCACCGCCCGGGAGACTGATTCTTCAACGTAAAAGCCCATGCGTAAAATTTCCTGCTTAAGCTCGCTCAAAGCCTGGTCAAAAGTCGTTCTGGTAGCCATATAGTTTCCCCTCTTTTTTTTCCTAGCCGAAGCGGCCGGTAATATAATCTTCCGTGCGCTTGTCCGTGGGCTTGGTAAATATTGATTCCGTAACGCCATATTCAATCAGGTCGCCGTTCAGGAAAAAAGCGGTGACGCCTGAGACACGGGCGGCTTGCTGCATGTTGTGGGTCACAATGATTATCGTGTAGTCCTTTTTCAATACTTGAATCAATTCTTCAATTTTCATTGTAGCCAGGGGATCCAGGGCCGAGGTCGGCTCATCCATCAGCAGCACTTCCGGTTCCACCGCCAGCAGCCGTGCTATGCAGACACGCTGCTGCTGACCGCCGGAAAGACCCAGGGCGGACTTGTACAGCCTGTCCTGGACCTCATCCCAAAGAACCGCGGCGCGCAGGCTCTTTTCCACAATTTCATCAAGCTTGCGCTTGTTTTTTGTACCGTGAATGCGCGGCCCGTAGGCTATGTTATCGTAAACCGACATCGGAAAAGGATTGGGGCGCTGAAAGACCATGCCTATCCTCTTGCGCAGGCTGACCACGTCTTCTTCCTGGCGGTAGATATTCTGGCCGTCAAGGAGAATCTCCCCGTCAACCTTTACTCCCTCGATCAGGTCGTTCATCCGGTTCAACGTGCGTAAAAACGTCGATTTGCCGCAGCCGGACGGTCCGATTAGCGCTGTAACCTGGTTTTCTTCAACTTCCAGGTTGACATTTTTCAGCGCGTGGAAATCGCCGTAATGCAAGTTTAAATTGCTCACAGAGATCTTGGCCTGTGCCACTTTGTTTGCCCCCTCAAGGAGGTATTCTAACCAAATTAAATTCAAAAAACCTCTTATTGCGAGCCTTGATAATTACCCGTTTACATCATAGCAAGGACAGGTTAGATTAATGTTATAGAATTGTTAAGATTCTATTAAGTAACAAAAACGCAAATACCAATCCCTACCACTTCAATAGTAATCCGGGATTGGTATTTTGCATCAAACGCCGGCTGACAAGTGACTCTCAATTCCGTCATTCTTCTTTAAAACGGTAACCGACTCCCCGCACGGTCTCCACCAGACGCGCCCCGCCCGGCAGTTGTTCAAGCTTTTGCCTGATATGGCGAATATGAACATCAACAGTGCGCGAATCACCAACATAATCGTAACCCCAAACACTTTCAAGCAGCTGCTCCCGCGAAAACACTTTTCCCGGCCGACGGGCCATAAAACGCAGGAGTTCAAATTCTTTTAATGTGAAATCCTGTTTCAGGCCATCGATATAAACATCAAAACGGTCTTCATCAATGACCAATCGTCCGAAATCCATCAGGTTTTTTTTCGTTGGTTCCTTACCACGCTCTTTTTCAAAACGGACATTGCGCAGCCTGGCCTTAATCCTGGCCACCAATTCCCTGGGACTGAAAGGCTTGGTGACATAATCGTCAGCGCCTATTTCCAGTCCGAGAACGCGGTCCAATTCCTCAGCCTTGGCGCTCAACATGATTATTGGAATGTTTCTTGTCTGGTTATTTTTGCGCAATTCCCGGCATACTTCCAGGCCGTCAATTTCCGGCAGCATGACATCGAGCACAATTAAATCAGGCGCCTGAGTCCGGGCCAGTTCAAGGCACTGAGCGCCGTCAACGGCTGATATCACCCGGTAGCCTTCGCGTTCCAGGTTAAAACGAACCAATTCCAAGATATGTTTTTCGTCGTCCACTACCATAATTACGGGCATTTTACCACCCTTTCTCCCTCACGCCTGAAGCGGACATAAAAGGTGGTTCCCGTGGCACAGGTATCCACCTCTATCGCAGCTTTGTGCCTGGCGGCAATACCATAACAAACCGCCAGCCCCAAGCCTGTCCCGTTATCCTTGGTAGTAAAAAAAGGAGTGCCTATCTTTTCCAGTATATCCGGCTCGATCCCGCTGCCCTGATCCCGCAATGATAAAACCACTTCTTGGTCATCCGTATATGTTCTGACAGTAAGACTGCCGCCGGACGACATCGCTTCCAGCCCGTTACGAACCAGGTTGAGGATGAGCTGGCGAATTTCTTTCTCGTCCATAAGCAAGTCCGGGATTTCTCCCAGTTCAATTTCAACAGATTTATTCATGTTCATGGCGTCGGCGGCGAGTATCGGAGACAGCGACTTGATGATGGAATTGAGATTCCGCGTCTTCAATTCTACCGCCTTGTCTCTCGCCAGGGAGAGAAATTCCTTAATTATTGAATTAGCCCTGTCCAGCTCTTCGATCATGATGCTGAAATATTCCTTGCTTTTATCATCCTTATTATTTCTTTTTAACAATTGCAGAAAACCGCGCACCGCGGTGATCGGATTCCTAATTTCATGGCCGATACAGGCGGCCATTTCTCCCACCAGGTGCAGCCGGTCGAGGCGGACCATTTCTCCTTCTACTTTTTTACGCTCGGTGATGTCATTTATAATACCCAATATACATCGTTGACCCGCTATGCTTATTATTTCCCCGGAAAACAACCCCACCCGCACTTCACCCGTTTTTGCGCGGAAACAGGTCTCCATATTGTTAATCCTGCCTTGTTCCCTTAACATCCGGATGATTCTGTCGCCTTCTTCCGGCTTTGCCAAGGTGTCCAGCTCAAATATCGTATGACCCAGGACCTCCTCACGCCGATAACCGGTAAAACGTAGAAAGCTGTCGTTTACATCAATAAAACGCCCCTCGAAGGTACTGATTGTCATCAAAGTAGGACTGAAATTAAAAGCTTTATAGAAACGTTCCTCTGACAAATGCAGCGCTTCCTCCGCCCGCCGGCGTTCCAGCGCACCCCCGAAGCTCGCCGCCACTGCCGTCAAGATTGATTCTTCGTTTTTTGACCACCGGCGCTCCGAGCGGCAATCATCAAAGCCGATAAAACCCCAGTACTTATCGTCAACGATTACAGGCACTGCTAACAGCGAGACGATCTCCTGCCGCTCCAATAATTCACGCTCAGCCATCGGAAACTCTTTGACAGGACCGCTAATCGATCCTCCGGCTGAGAACACTTCATACCACCGGGCCATACCTTGGGCATCATATGAAGCGTTTTGCAAATAGGGGTTGTCAATTTGCGGTTCAACGGAATCACGCGACCACTCAAAACGCTGGCTGACAACTTTTTTCCCGGTTACGGGGTGCAGGTGATGCTCAAAAATATAAACCCGGTCGACATTTACCGCTTCGCCCAGGATTGCCAGAGCGTCGGTTATTGCTAAAATATTATTGTCGGCCGCTAAAAGACGCTTTGTTGAATCGGCAACCCCTTTTAGCAATTTATCCAGTTTGCGGAGCTCGTCCTCCGCCCGCCGGCACCGGTCTTCCATAGCGCCGAGCTTTTGCCGCGTTTCCAACAATTCATTGATGAGCCGCTCTCCCGGCTTATCTTCATCGCTCATTTTGGTCCTCCCCAAAATCAGAACAATCCACAAAACATAAGTTCCGGCACCAGGCAAAAAAAAACCTTAACAATAACACGTTACGGTTGTAAGTTGCGGAAGGCATAGCTCATGCCTCCCGCCGGTCCGGCATCGAAACGTCAAGCTTATTCCTGGGTCAACCGGCTAATCTTGCCTCCCGCCAGTTTCAGCTCCACTTCCCAGTCTTCTTCAACGTCATAAAGGTCGATGCTGCGGTTGCTGCTATCCTTCAGGATGGCGCCGCTCGACAGGTAATAGCTGAATTCATTGCCGCTTACTTGCTCAATGGTTATTTTTTTGCTGCTGGTGCTGACTTTAGTCACCGTACCCGACACCGTGATATCCTCGTCGTCGACAACCTCGATTTTTTTCACTTTCCCACTTCCGACCCGTACCTTAACCTCGCTGCCGATTACTATATCCCTCAAGCGGAGGCTTTCATCGTCCTTCTCAATAGCAACGCTGTCCGCTATATTGTACCGTTTCTTATCGCCGCCGCTTTTCTTAATAATGATCTTGGGAGAGTCGCCGGTGATCAGATCCGCGACCTCGCCGCTGACAGTGGATTCATCTTCGTCAACAACCTCAATATAATCCACATGGTCCTTGCTGTTCAGTTCCAGCTTGACCCAATCGCCTATACTGAGTTCATCGAAATCAATATGGGAGCCATCCTGTAAAACTTCCACATCGCTTTCCACCACGTAGTCAAGAGTATCCCTGTCATCATTGCGTATGGTTATCCCGAAAGTGCCGGTGGTGTCCAGTTCTCTTATTTCACCGGTTAACTTATATGACTCTGATCCCACTATTTCAATGTAGACGACCCGGTTTTTGCTGTTCAGCTCCAACCTGACCCGGTCCCCTTCCCGCAGGCTGCTGAAATTAATGCGGGACCCGTCCTGTATCACTTCCGCGTCTTCCAACACGTAGTCCTGGTTATACCCGTTGTCGTCGCGGATAGTAATGACGTCAATGCCGTTGTCGTTCAGTTCTCTTATTACCCCCTCCACATTGGGGGCGCTCAAGATGTCAATCCGCAGGGCCGTATCATCCAGCATCGTGACTTCGACCCGGTAATCTTCTTGGACATCAGCATAGGTTATGACATAGTTGTCTTTAACTACTACAACGCTGTCCGGCACCTCAATGTCAGTTTTCGAGCCATGGTCATCGCGCACTGTCAATTCGGATGACCGGACAGATGTTACCGTTCCTTTAACCGTTTCTGGTATTAAGGTATCGATCCTAACAATTGCCTCACCGGCGACCTTTATCTCCACATAGTCCCCCTTGCTCAAGGATGATACTTCCTTTTGACTGCCCGATTCATTTACTTTAACGCCGCCGTTCACCGGACGGGTTATCTTAGTACCGTCGGAACAAGTGATGCCGAGCCAGTATTCCGTCCCCACCGCAAGCACGGACTCCACCTTGCCTTTGTAGCTCGCCGTATCGTCTATCTCGACAATCGTGCTGGGATTTGTCTCAGCAGACCTCGTCGCGTTGATAAAGACAATCTGCTCGTTCTTATTCAAAATCAGGTTGATCTTGTCATTCACCTGGAGATCGGCCAGGTGCGCGGTCTTTCCGTCCAGGAACACCTCGCATTCGGGAGCAGTGTTTTTTCTAACGCTATTGTCGATAGAAACCTCCCAGCCGGACTGGTCCAGGGATAAAATGTCCGTAATAGTGCCGCTGTAACGCCTGGCCTGGATTTCCGAACCACCATAATTAAGTTCTAAAATCCGGGACAAAAGAACAGCCATTTGTCCCCGGTTAATCTCGTCATTCGGCTTAAACACGTTGCCGGGGAGCCCTTGCATGAGCCCGCTTTTGACCACCGCGGCCACATAATCCCGGTATGCCTGGGGAATATCGCCGGCGTCGTCAAAGGTGAGGGCGCTTTCATCCTCACTGAGTTTCAGGGCGTGGTAAACCAGCACGGCCACTTCCGCCCGTGTCGCCGGCTCGGCCGGCCCGAGCTGGGTCAAGTAATCCTTGTCCAGCATCCCCAGCTGGACGCCCATAATCAGGTAGCCTCTGCCCCAGTATACGGCAGGCACCTGATAATCCACAACGGCCTTTTCCTTCTCTTGCGCCTGCTCCTCCAGTCCAAGCACCCGGATTAACATGGCCACGGCCTCAAGTCTGGTGACACTTTTATAAGGCTGAAACAACCCGCCGGGATAACCCGAAATAATTTCACCAGCATACATCTCCGATATGGCCTGTTGCGCCCAATGCCCCTCTATATCCACCAGTTTGCCGCTCGCCGCTTCCGAGGTCAAAGCTCCGGCCATTAATAAAACCGCCGCCAGCACTAAAATCAAAAGACCCCTTCTCTTATCTCTCAGCAAAATAGTGATTCCCCCCTTATACTTTTTCAATTTCCAATTTTATAATTAATTAGTTAAAGCATGCATTGATGTATCTTTTATATATCACACTGAACGATTTGATTCAACAGTTAAATATTTTTCCAAATAAAAAACGGCGGAAAGTTATTCTTCAGTATCCGCCGCGTTCGCAATGGCCAGGATTAGCCAAAACTTTATAACCAGGGTATTTTCTCAAGATAATCCCCCCTTAATATGGGAATAATTTTTGTTTTTAAGGGCTCTGACAAATCTCTAACCCTTTTATCGTCAATTTTCAAAATATCCACCGTATCCAATTTTAAAATTTGCGCCAGTTCTTTGACTGTCAAGCCCTGGTTTTTCCGAAGTTCTTTTACCGTCTTATTATTTATTCCAAAACCAAAAATTATCGTTCCCCCCTTTCCACATTAAATATTTATTTCGTTGCATAAAAGTTTACTCCTTTATTTTAATGTTAATGAGATTTCCCAACAGCCACCCATGCTTCTCTACAAATTCCTTTATCCCGGAAGCGCTCTGATCCTGAGCCATTAATTTTTCTGCGGCAATTGCCCGCCTCTTTTGGAAAACATATACAGGATTTCCTCCCTTTATGTCGAAGTATGGTAATTGTCTATATTACCAATTCGAGGAAGGGAGGGAAGCATATATGCCGGACAACAAATTATGCCCGCTTTTAGGTAAGGACTGTACACCCGATTGTGCCTGGTACGACCACGAAATAAGGAGGTCGACCGGTAATCAAAGCTATCCAACGTGTTCGGTTTTGATAATTAAGCACCGGTTAGGCTACATTGAAAATCAACTTGAATATATTAGGCAGAAAGACTAGGTTTGCATCGCCTTGAATAAAGCATTTCTTGAGTTGTCGAAATATGCCTTTAATTGAAAGGGTGGTTTTTTGGACGAAAAGATTACGCTCAGAAGAGATGTTGACTGCACAATACTTGGGAAAAAAGTTAGCCAAGAACTCCAGTTTCTTAAAATTAAAAATCTTGGCAGTCTCATAACCCAAAACAGGCTGGTAAGTACATTTTGTACGGGCTATCCTGAATGTAGCGTCCAGGATTGCCAGTTGGTGGCCGGCTGGTCAGGAAAAATCTATAGCCAAAAAATTGACGAACAGGTAGATATTGCAGCTGTTGACAATTGACTTGCAGCCTGCTTTACGGCTTCAGTAATGCAGGAGAGAAAAAAAGCCACTCTCAGGAGTGGCCAAGCGCAAAAAGGTTCTTCTAATTGTATTATTACAATTGTATTATTGATTATGTGATTAAACAATAATCCTCTTGGCTAAATTATCTACTACTTTAGTGTTAGCCCGATCCCAAACCCTTGACTGGATTTGGGTGCCTGCCCATAAAAAATACTTCCTAGGAGCATGTTCCGGAGACATTATGGCAAAGCTCAATCCCAGCTGAAGGTATACGAACTGCCATTATACTTGACATGATAACTCGCCTGATCATTATCAACGAGCTTTCCGGTAATATCTGCGTCTTCGTAACCGGTTCCATCAATCTCAGTATAAATTTTTGATCTTACGGCGTTTAAAAATGTTTTTATTTTATTCGCGCTGACTTCTGTTAAATCATCGTAAACGTCTGCATCGCTGAAATCAAGCTTAATTACATATGCCAAATCATCCTCGTCACCATCCAAGCTTATTGCCACATCTATACCGTCGTCAGCGAAATAATCATTTCCGCCATCTTCAAAATAATCATTGAGCGTATCTTCAATATCTTTTATGCTGGCATCATTGCTGACATTATTGTCACGTTGCTGAAATCTATGAATAAAAGATTTTGACTCATTAGCATTGACCTTGAAGTTATTTTTTCCGCCTGCGTTTGTGATGCTCACAGTCTGGGTGGCATCATCCCAGGAAACCTGGCAACCGATTGTTTCTGAAACAAAGCGCAGCGGAACCATAGTTCTACCGTTGATAATTTTTGCCGGCACATCCAGGTTGACAGGTGTGCCGTTTTTAAACGCCTTGCCGCCTATAGCCAGCTTTAATTCAGTATTATCCCTCCTTGCCGTCACCGTCTGTGTAGCATCGTCCCAATTGACTTCCGCGTCCAAAGCTTCAAATATCGCCCGGAGAGGAACCATTGTTCTGTCGTTTTCAACAGTCGGCGGAACATCAAAGTTAAGAGTCTGCCCGTCAAGAACTACACGAGGCGCAGCTTGGGCTAAACCAGCAAAGGAAAACGTAGCAAACAAAACGAGGACAAGCAGAAAACATTTACGCATGGTATCACTCCTTATGTTAAATTTAAAAGCTATATATAATCCGGCGGCCGGCCGGTTTTTTTTGTATTTGTTGATTTTTATATTAATACCATTTACTTAAACCAAGCTGAGTGCTGTCTGTGAATTCCATGAAAATTATTTGAACATTTTGTGTACAAAAAAGCCCTCTCCTTAGAGCAGGGCAGAGAGAAATAAAACCCGTCTTAAAAAACGGGCAAACATTGCCTGTGCACCAACGGCGTATTAACCGGTTAACTCCCAAATCTTCCGCAGCACCTTTCCCATGGTCCCAATCATCAGCCCGATAGATGAAAGCAGAGTCACCGTTTTCGCCATGCTGCCAAGCTGTTTATGGCCGGTCACTGAAGCAATCCGGTCAATCATATAACCAACCACTGTCAGGAGTAAAATTTGAAGCAACACAAACCCGGGTCCGCCAGGACCGAAAGTTGCGCCTGCCACAGCGTCCTGGCTCATTTTATCCCCGGTCACCGCTGCGGCCAGCACCGGAAATCCACCCGGAGGATATTTCTTTCCGAAGTAATTCACAATAGCTGATATCCACCAGGTATGCTCCAACTTAAATTTTGCACCTTTACCCCTAACATGCCATGCTATAATTCTCACTTGTTGCTCAGCTCCTTTATTAAATCATTTAAATTGTCAGCCTAAATCTCAAAATCGTTAATTCCAGGGTTCACCTCCTGTTTGTTGTCGCCTACGAAATTTGTTTTGTAAATTATACGAGTATTTGTTTGTCCAATATTCTAAAATAAAAAACCCTTCAACAAGGTATTTTATTCCTTATTAATGGGCTTGAGGTAAAACAATTCTTGTAGCTTTGCGCCAACTGCCTGCTCCAACAGTAACGCGACAGTGACGGAGGGTTCTACTTTGCCGTTTGCGATATTGCTAAGGTGGGGGCGGTCGATTCCGATCATGGCCGCGACCTCGGTGATAGTCTTGCCGCGGGCTTTAAATATCGGTTTTAACCGATTGCAAAGCTTAACGTTGCTTTTTATATTAGCAGGTTGACATTCCGGACGTTCATATTGTTCCAGCCAAAAGGCCAATATCTCTCGAAAAAATGTTTCTTCAGTCAATCCTGGATTTAATTTTTTGCCTTTGCTGTAGATAGCTAAAGCAATCTCGGCAACATCAGGCGATAAGTTCACAGCGACACACCTCTGTATAGTATATGCTACGGTTGTCGTGGAAATAATTCATTATGGAGGTGTTCAAACATGATCAGACTTATCACTACTCCTTACAAGGACAAGCCCCTAGACCGCGATTCCTACGACATTAACAAAGCTGCCAAAGACATAGCTGAAAGCACCAAGAAAAAAGACAGCGGCAAAAAATAAAAATCCTGAAAATCATACCCCTGAATTCAGGCGGCACTTGCGAAGTAATAAATAAATGCAGGCCATGGAAACCACCTCAGCCTGCGTTCAGTAAAGGCCGCCTCTATCACCCGGGCGGCCTTTAATACTTACGTCGCTTCCCAATAAAACTGAAAAGGATTATTAACATTTTAATTATGCGTTACTTGTGGTACGGTTCGCCCCGGCTGATTTTAAACCAGCGGTAAAGCTGCTCCAGCAAGATCAGCCTGAACAACTGGTGAGGAAATGTCAGCTGCGAAAATGACAGGCGCAAATCGGCGCGCCGTACGATCTCCGGTGATAATCCGAACGAGCCGCCGATGACGAAGGTCAGGTCGTTCCTGCCCGCCAGCGCCAGTTCATCCAAAAGTGCCGCCATTTCTTCTGAAGATCTTGATTCCCCATTTTTGTCCAGAGCCACTAAAAAGGTGCCCGGCCTCAAACGGTTCAACAAACGCGCACCTTCTTTTTCCCGGACTTTTCGCCGCGCGTCCGGGGAAGGATTGTCCGGTATGCCCTCGTCTTCCACCTCGCATAATGCCACTTTGGCGTAAGGGGACACTCTTTTCAGGTATTCCCCCACACCCACGGTCAGATATTTCTCTTTCAGACGGCCAACGGCAAGGATGGCGATATGTTGCATGCGCTCATTTTCTCCAAACTTTAGCCCCGAGGGAATTCAGCTTTACCTCCAGGTTGTTGTAACCCCGGTCAATATAAACGGCGTTTGATATTTCCGTGTCGCCTTTCGCCAGCAACCCGGCCACGATTAGCGCGGCGCCGGAGCGCAGGTCCGTGGCTTTGACCTGTGCGCCGTGCAAAGCCGGCACACCTTCGATCACCGCCATTCTTCCCTCTATCTTTATCCTCGCGCCCATGCGCTTGAGTTCATTTGCCACCATGAACCGGTTTTCAAATATATTTTCCACAATCATGCTGGTGCCGGGCACAACAGAAAGCATCGCCATTAACTGGGACTGCATATCAGTGGGAAAACCGGGATATGGCATCGTCTTGATGTCAATGGGCCGGAGTTTTTTTCCGGCCGTCACCCTGAGAGTGTCCTCCTTCTCGAAAACATCGACATTAGCTTCCCGCAGTTTGGCGCTCAAAGGCTCCAGGTGGGTCGGAATCAGGTTCTCCAGAGTAACGTCTCCGCCCGTTGCGGCCGCGGCCACCATAAAGGTCCCCGCTTCAATCCGGTCGGGAATCACCGAGTATCGCCCATCGGTTTCCAGGCTGGGCGCACCGTCGACTTTTATCACATCTGTACCCGCGCCCCGCACTCTCGCTCCAATGGTATTTAAGAAGTTGGCCAGGTCAACGATTTCCGGCTCCTTGGCCGAGTTCTCAATCAACGTCTGTCCCTCGGCGAGACAAGCCGCCATCATTATGTTTTCCGTCGCTCCCACACTGGGGAAATCAAGGTAAACCCTGGTTCCCTTCAATTTTCCGTCAACACTGCCGCGCACGAAGCCGCGTTCCATGACAAGCTCCGCGCCCAGCCCGGCGAGACCTTTGAAATGCAGGTCCATCGGTCTCAACCCGATGTTGCAGCCGCCCGGCAGGGCAACCAGCGCGCGGCCAAACCTGGCCAGCACCGGTCCGAGGAGGAGGTTCGACGCCCGTAGTTTCTTTACCAGGTGGTAAGGAGCTTCAAAATTGACCTGCTCAGAGGGAACAATCTTGAGCGCTTCGGCACTTTCCCAGGACACTGTGGCGCCCATGCTTTTGATTATATCTATCATTACCCGCACATCGCTGATATCGGGAATATTCTCCAGTACTATTTCTCCCCGGGACAATATGGTAGCGCACAGAATAGCCAGGGAAGCGTTTTTTGCGCCGCTAATTTTCACCTTTCCCCGCAGTGGCTTTCCCCCGGTAATAACAATCTTGTCCATATGTTCCTCCTAATAGTACACGTAGAAAAACCTATATAAATAATAATAAAAATATTCGCCCAAAAAAATGTAATCCCTGTTACATTTCAATTATTTATTTAGCAAAGGAAACCTGCCAATTATGACAATTATATCCAAATTGCCGCATATCTACATTTAAAACATTCTCCATAGCCTGGCTCAAGCTGTGCCCCCGGCCCAGTTCATCGATTAATTCGCGCAAAGCGTCTTCTCCGTATTTTTGCGCGATATAGTCCACCGCTGCAAACGAATCCTTGTACGCCTGGGCTTGTTCCGGCAGGCTGTCAAAATCAGCCTCCAATTCCTCTATGGAGTAATGCTGTTGTCCCGGTAAACCCGCCTGGTCGTCGATGACAAACCCGGTCAGCTTATAATCTTCGTATTGCGCGACACCTTCGGTAAACCAGCGCGGGTAATTGCCCCCGGTCAGGTAATCCACCATTAAGTGAGTGAGTTCGTGCGCCATCGGCCCGGAAGAAATGAATTTTTCTTTAATCCGCTCCGGCCCAACACCGCCGGCCCAAACTGCGGGGGAAAGCACCCTGATTGTACCGGCCCAATAAACACCCATGGCGCTTTCTTTTGCTTCCCAGCCGAAACTTTTATTTAATTCTTCCTTGGAGGAATAAAGAATAATGGGAATCTTGCCACGCGTGGAATAGCCAAAATCAGCCCTTACCGGGCCATAAAACTGCTCCGCCACGGCGAGTACCAGTTCCGCTTCAGCGCGTTTATCCGGCAAAAACCGGATATAAAAATGCTCCGAGGAAATTTTATCCATCCCCCATGTCCCAATGACCGCGTGGGTCTTCATCAGTTCCCTGATTGCTCCATAGCCATAGAATTTCGCGCCGGCGGGGAGCTTCAAGAACAGTGCCGTCACTATAATAACAGCGGTTGTGAAAAACCCCAGCAGCTTATTCATAGTATATTCCCCTACCCCTCGAACCGCCGCCTAAATTGCGGCACTCGACATCAATAAATCATTTGATTAATTAATTATAAAGCCCGAATGGAGCCCTTCCTAGCGGAAATAGCTGGAGGGCAAAATAAAAAAGACGGGAACATACGCGTTAAGCCGCATTGGATTCCCGCCGGGTATACCGCCATATCATTGTTCTTGAGCTGCCAGCGCCTTCCATTCCTCAATTGCCTGCTTGGCGTGCTCAACATCTGTTCCCTGCTTGGCCAGGGCGATAAACTTCTCCAGCTCCTGGATGCCCGCCGCGTAATCTTTTTTCCCTTGGCCAAGCACATAACCATAAATCAAGTGGGCTTCCCCGTTGTCCGGGTTATTCTTAATTATTTCGTTCAGCTGGCCTATAGCCAGGTCATATTGGCTGGTAAAATAATAAATATATGCCATTTCTAAACGGACCGTGATGTTATTGGGCTCAACGGCAAGCACCTGTTCATAGGTCTTAACGGCCTGGTCCGGCTTGCCGGCACGGATGTACGCCTCACCCAGTTCCATCAGAACAGCTGTATCACGCGGGTTTTCTTTAGCCCTGGCCTCAAGGGCGGGCAGATCATCCAGGGCTGTCTGTCCGGTCTGCTCCGTGTCTGGCAGCCCGTTGCCAGCCGGCTGTTCTTGAAAAAGCCCCGCCAGCGGAAACACCAGTCCGACAGCAATTAAAACAGTGATCGTGATAAAAACAATTTTTTGAAATTTATTTTTCTTGATAGCTTTGTTAAGGTACAATTTTTCTCACCCCAAATTTTTTTAGAGATCAACTTGTATTATAACATCACATTAAATGTTGACAAGTATTTTCATGAATAATAAAAAGAGCCGCCCGGTAATATGCCCGTGCGGCCCCAATAGTTTAGATCATGGTAAAAAGTTGACCGGGTTGCGCTGCTGCCCGTCGATGATCACTTCAAAATGCAAGTGCGGTCCGGTGGAATAACCCGTCGATCCTACCTTCCCGATAATCTCCCCCCGGTCAACCGACCGGCCGACGGCAACATTGATTGTGGAAAGGTGCGCGTATTTGGTTACCACGCCGCTGCCGTGGGATATTTCCACCGCTTTGCCGTAGCCACCGTCCCAGCCGGCGGCTGTCACCGTACCGCCCGCAGCGGCGGCAACCGGGTCGCCGTAGTCCGCGCCAATATCGATCCCCTCATGCATCCTGCCGCCGCGCATGCCGAACGGCGAAACGATGCCGCCGCCGCAAGGCCAACTGACGCGCGCCGCGCCGCGGGAAGCGAGCATTACCTGAGATCCTTTAACAACTACCTCACTTGATGGCTCGCGTATTATATTCTGCTCACAGATTTCCCTGCCTGTTTCCAATCCATTTTCTTTGGTAACCAGATAGGTTACTATTCTTTGCCCGGGCACCCCTGGGCGGATAATCTTCTTTTCTCCCGGCAATAAACTGTCATCCTTCTTTTCCTCAACCTGGTACGGCATTTCTTCCTCGACAGTTTCCTGCCGGGTCGCCACGACAGTGATCAGCGGCACCTCCATGCTGAGTTTCAGCACCTGTCCAATACTCAGACGCCAAGTATCCACACCCGGGTTGCTCGCCTGCAGCTGTTCAGGACGAATATCGAACGCCGCGGAAATATCCCACGCGGTGTCCCCTTCTTTAACCGTATACTGCTTAATCTCACTTGTCCCCAGCAAAACCACATCTCTGGCAACGTCAAACTCAAGCAGCTCACTCGCCTTAACAGGTTTTTCCGTCAACTCAACTTTTTCCTTAAAACCAACTTGTTCTCCCGGCTCAGCGGGATATACAGATTTAAGCCAGTCAAGCAGTTTCTGCGCGTCGTCCTTTTGCTTCAGGCACAGCTTATCCTCCCCGTTAATCACGATCACAGCGCCTTTTGCATTAAATGACAAGGTCTTGCTCAAAACATCTTTCAGAGCTTCGCAGTCTAATATTTCCTCTTCCTTTACCCGCACTCCGTTATATGAGACTTTTTCTCCAACCGTCAAGGCCGTGCCGGCCTGTCCGGATTTTAACTCAATCAACTCGCCCAGGGCTTTTTTCGCGTCATTCTCGTGAGCGACAACAGCTACCACTTTCCCATCGACAGTCACGGCGCAGGCGTTCCCTCCCAAAAAACCGTAAGCCGTTATCGCCAGGATAAAATACAACGCCACGCCCAACCCTAACTGGCAGGCAACTGACTGCTTGGAAAGCCACCGCTTCAAACCGTTCAGAGACTCCCCTAGCCCCGGAAGGCGCCGCAAGCCTTCATGAAATTGCGGCAACTGCTTCAACTCCTTTCCGCATGCTGAAATCAACCAGCCCTGATTTGGGAAAAACCACAAAGATTATAGCATATACTATTAATCCTGGTAAACTAATTAATAAAATAGAAAACGGCCCAATTACAGCCGCAGAATGAGAATTTTGAGAATATTCCACTTTGTTGGCTTAATTGCCTGCGCTATTTACAATCAACCGGACATTTCCGCTTCCCGCGCCTTTAAAAAATGGCGCGCTCCAAGCGCTTTCGCGCCAATATGCAACCATGTTTGTACGGCTTAATAATGAACCTATGCACTCATTTAGAAAAAGAACCTCATCCCCGGCGGGACAAGGTTCTTTTTATCTTTCATTCTCTTTTACGCAGACCTGATTGCCGACTGTGCAAGAAGTCTTGCAGGCTGACTGGCAGGAGGTCTGGCACTCGCCACAGCCGCGATCCTTAATAGTTGCCGGCAACCGGGTGCTGTTCAAGGTTTTAATGTGTTTCTTCAAATTTCCCACCCCCGCTAAAACATTATAAATGATTCGGAAAAAAGGCGCAATAAAAATGAAATAAATTTTAACAAATAAAAAATCGGAATTAATCGTAAAACTTTTCAGAATAATATGTAATATTCCTATTGATTTGTTTACCATCCCCTGTTATAATTAAATAAAGTTTCATAATATTCTAGTAATTTAATCAATTTAAAATACTGCTTGAAAACCCTCATTCCTCTCCTTTTCTATGGTACCCGGGCAGCCGGGTATTTTTTTTTGCGCATTTTTATTGATATTAAAGGATTACCCAGGTATTTTATCGAATAAAACTCTTGATAGGAGTTGGTGTATCAATGAACCGTCAAAAACTTTTAGGTGTTCTCGTGGCCGGCATCATCGCTTTAACCGGGTGCAGCCAGACGGCATCCAACGATCCTCCGGCGGAGGAAGAGGAGCAGCAGGAAGATGTCTACTATGATGACGAAGGCTACTATGATGACGACGGCCATTTTATTCACACCGGCAAAATACACTCCGGCGGCAAGTCAAAGATAACATCGTCCTCTTCAAAGGGGCTGGGCTCGTCAGCCAAAGGAAGTGTTTCTTCTTGAACAGCCGGGCAAACCAGCCGCTCTCTATAACGGATCAATTGCATTATGAAAAATGGAAAGCGGTCATGGACCACCCCGCATTGCATTTTTTTAACTGGGGCGTTATGCACAACTGTCAATACGCCACTATAGAGCCGCTTGCAATAAGCAAGGAACTGTTAACCGAGATAAAAACGGCGACAGAGGCCTGCGGCAAGATTTATCAAAAAGCTGTCGACTTCGCCTTGAACAGCGCTCAGATTCTCCGTTTATTGGGCATTCCTGAAACAGCGATAGAGTTCTGCCGCTTGGCATATGATCCGCATATGCCCGTCACGGTAATCGGCCGGTTTGATTTCGCAGTCAACGGAGCCGGCGAAAACGCGGAAATAAAATTACTGGAATTCAACTCCGACACCCCCACCGGAGTTGTCGAGGCAAGTGAACTGAATGCCTTAATCACCAAATTACGCCACGTGAAAAACCCGAATGAAATGTTTGCCGGCAATGTAAAAAAAGCTTTTCACCAATTCATCTCAAAGAAATATGAAAATATTATTTTTACTTCACTGGGCTGGCACCAGGAAGACAAAGGCACTGTTTTAGCCGAGTTGGCGTTTTCCGGCCTGCCGGCTAAATACGTTCCGCTAGACAGCATAAGGGTAACCGCCGACAGGGTTGCGGACGACCGGGGAAACCGGATCGACCTGCTTTACCGGCTTTACCCGGTTGAGTGGTTTGCCAGGGAGATTGACGGGATAAAACTGCTCGAACTGGCAGCCAAAGGCAAGCTTGATCTTTTGAATCCCCCCTCGGCATTTGTGGCCCAGTCAAAAGTTATGCTGGCAATTATCTGGGAACTGTATAAAAATACGCACTTTTTTAATAAAGCCGAACAAGAAATTGTCGCCCGCTACTTTTTGCCGGTCTACCTGGACAACATTTATTTCAAAGGCCGGCCACACGCGGTCAAACCGGCTTTTGGCCGCGAAGGCGGCGGTGTGTGCCTCTATGACGAAAAAGGTGAAATAGAAGCTTTTGTGGAAAATCAAGAATACATAAACGACCTGGTTTACCAGGAAAGAGTCACCCTTCCGATACACACAATCAGCACATGGTCGGGTGAATTCACCGGGCGATTGCTGGTGGGAAGTTTTCTTATCGGGGGAGAATTCAGCGGGGTGCTGCTGCGGGTGGGAGAAGCCATAACCGGCGATCTCGCTTATTTTCTTCCCGTAACAAGCACCTGAGACCATGTGTTCTAAGGAAGGAGGTGAAAGCAAAACATGTTTTCGCAACAGATCCAATCATCACTGATTTGCCTGCTTGTCGCTTCATTAATTATATTACTAACCATCCTGGTTTTTGTGGCAATCACCAAATACAATGACTGGGAAGAAATCCGCCAGGGTAACATAGCCGCCGCCCTGGCCCTGGGAGGCAAGATCTTTGGGGTGGGAAACATCATGCGCTTTGCCATAATGTCAAACAGCGCTGCCGGGGAAACCATCCTCTGGGGAACGATTGGCCTTGTCCTATTAATTCTGGTATACCTGCTTTTTGAATGGCTGACGCCACGCTTGAACGTCAACAAGGAAATTGGTTCGGGAAACACGGCGGTCGGCCTGCTGTCACTGGTGTTTTCCATTACATTCAGCTTTGTAATAGGAGCCAGCATTTCGTAGCCGGTTCGTTGTTCATCCCCTTACCCTTACCGACTCCGGCAGACTGATTGCCCCCCTGCCATAGGCAAACCCTTTGTTGCCGGCACAGTCTGCCGCATAGCCGGCCGGCGGTACAATAAACCTAATCCCTGCCGCCGTAATCATCACCGTCCCGGTCATCATCATCCCATGAAAAATGACTGTGCTGCACGGTGTAACGCATATGATGCCAACGACGAAACCGCTTTCTAATAAATAAGAAAACCATGGCTACAATTCCAGAAATGAGCAGGAATAGAATCAACACGAACAAAAATCCCAGCTTTAATAACATCAAACCTGACTCCTTCTTTACAATAATCAAAATCATGTGACCTGATTTCCCGACATAACATCTGCCAGCGCCATCACGCCCATGCGGCAACCGGGTTTTCGGCACATAATCACCGAACCCGGCTGTACAGTATTATTCTACACCGCCGGCCGGATTCCTCGCCTGCTTCGTTTCGCAGGACAAAAGTCCTGCCGATAGGACGATAGTCCCATTTAGGACAATCGTCCCATTTACAATGGCTGCCCCACAATTTATAATACACTCAGGAAAAAAGAAAATGGCAAACCAGTCGAAAGACCGGGGCGCCAAATTACGGATCTAAGGCTTTCTGCTAAGATGGCCGGACTATCGTGAATATTTAAAGACAAACAACTACCTTATTTCACGGTAAGGTGTTTTTTTTTAAATCGCGGCTCATACGGACAGGCTTCGGGGAAAATCTTCACTGCGAGACGCGGAAATTTCCACGTCATCAAAATTGCATGGGTGGGATGTAGATTCATGAAAGAAAATGCCTCAAATCTCCTTATCGTTGATGACAATAAAGGAATTTGCGCTTTATTAAACGAGCTGTTCAGTGAAGAGGGCTACGTGGTGGAAACCGCTTCCAGCGGTGAAGAAGGGCTCCGGAAAGTCCGCGCGAAAAGGCCGGCGTTAATCCTGCTGGATATTAAAATGCCGGGCATGAACGGTATCGAAGCTCTCGAAGAAATCGGGAAGTTGGCCCCGGGGGTACCGGTAGTGCTGATGACGGCATATACGGAACTGGATACAGTGCTCAAGGAAAAAAAGAAAACCCCTCAGCAATACTATATCGCAAAACCTTTTGCCCTAGAAGACATAAGCCACCTGGTTAAAAAAATTTTATGCGGTTAATCCGGGCGACGGTGTCCCGCACCGGCCATGAACACCCGTGTGCCCGCCGAATGGCTGTTGCCGTGGCAATAACGGCTTTTTCACGCCCAAGTTTATAAATGCTTTTATCCTCTTCCGGTTAATTTTACACCTCTCCGTTAATACCCAACACGCCACAGATAAGCTTGCGTCAAGGTAAAAATAATCAGAAACCATAAAATAGTGCCGTAAAGGAACTCATTCTTTAAGAAATGTCTGCGAATAAGGTACTTCAACTTTTTACGACAGCGCACGCTAAAGAGACTATTACCTTCGACCATGCTTTCAGCAGCGCGCTGGCTGTATGTATACGCGGACATTTAAATACCCCCTCGAATATATGTTCTAAGGGTATTGTAGCAAACAAATGTTTGACAGTCAAGACACATTGCGTAAATCATTTACCATATCGATAATCTCGTCCAAATCGAAAGGCTTGCTGATTAACGCTTTATAACTCCCGCGCGGCGGCATATTATCCAGCTCCGGCAGACAGCCTGAAATGATCACAACCGGTATTTGCCTGAGATTGGGATCGGAATTTATTTTTTCTATCACAGCCCGTCCGCCTAAAACAGGCATGTTCAGATCGACAAAGATTATTTCAGGCACAGGTTTTTGTTTTAAACGCTCGAGTCCCAACAAACCGTTGGGCACTGAGATCACTTCATTGCCTTCTTCAGTTAACGCAATCTCAAGAACCAGAGTAATATTGGGCTCATCTTCCATTATCATCACCAATGCCATACCAATCCCTCCAAGATTTATTAAATAATACCTGTTTTATTAATATTACCACACAGCTTTTCAGAAATTTGTCGGAACCTGTTGCCGCTGTTTATATTTATTATTTTTTTTAATCTAAGCTTCAAGGCAGGATATAAGAAAAACATGTCGAAAACAATGTTGTTTTGGCGTCTTGGAGGTATTAAATTATGCATAGATATAAAGAAATGACCATGGAAATATTTCAGTCTGTCACCCAGGCGATCGGCATTCACGCGATGCTCCTGGTTTTGGAACATGCCCGGTGGAAAACCAGGCAGCAATATGAGGAAGCCGCCTTGATAGAATTTTCAGAAGAAGGTATTTCTTTAGTACGGCTTGAGCAGCTGAGTCCCGAAAAAACCGAGGAGATTGCCCACTTCTTTTTAATGTCCATTGTCGCCACACTTGGACGCCTGGTTGGTATTCAGATCGCCAGCCAGTTGACAGAACAGCTCAAGGTATATGCTGGTGAGTCTTAAGTGCTGGAAAGAGTTTCGACAGGAATAAGCATTTTGGACAAAAACGAGGAGGACAATTATTGCATGGGCAGTTTAGCCAGGGTCAAAAAATATTGGGAATCAAAACGCTGGACCAGCTTTCTGGAAAGCACGGCGGCGGGACTGCAGTTAAACCTCACCTTAATTATTCAATATGGAAATGATTTTTCCCTATCGTTCCATCACCCGCCATACTGCCCGGCCTGCCGGAGTCCAATCGCCGACATCAATTTGCCGGATATCATTATCTCAATTAAGTCACAAAATGAAATTGTTGAATTAGATATAGATGGGGTAAAACTCGTCGTCGCGCCACTCGGCGGAGATCCCTGTCACGGCAATCTCTACGTGGTCGCCCGGGAATTAACATGCTGCAAAAAGGCGGCGCATCCTACCTTGCTGGAACGGGCCGTTCTGGCTCAAAAACTTTTAACGAGTTTCCGGCACGCGTTAAATGAAGGATTTGAGGGCGGCAGACTGTCCCTGCAGCTTTCCGCCCTGCGCCAGGTAAAAAACATCGTCCTGTCGCTTTTCAACGGCGAGGAGAACATATTGGCGCAAGTGTTCGACCTCATCCTCAGCGCCTTGATCATCCTGTCGGACGCCCAGGGCAGTTGGATAGAATACGGCACCGCGGAAGTTTCCGGCGGCCTGCTCATTAAAGGGGATGAACAAAGGGTCAAAAACCACATCGCCAGTCATGCCGGCCACGCGGACACAGCAGAAATAAGCAATGGCGAAAACCGGGTCCGGCTGGGTGTTTTCGCCCCGGCCGACGGCAAACAAACGCAAGACTTGCTAAATTTGATGGCCCAGGAATGCACTTTGGTTTTAGAGATAGACCACCTTTTCAAATTGTTGCACAAGCAGCTGCCGATGATTCTTGGCGCTGTTGGAAGCGCCGTCGTGCTGGTCAGCAAAGACGGCATTATCACCTATGTCAACCACGCCGCGGAACTTCTCCTGGGAGGAAAAGCGCCAAACTTAATCGGGGAGCCGGCTGACGCCGCGCCGGGGCCTTGGTCCGCCTGTATTCAAGAGAAGACAAGCCGCCGTGTGAGCGGACACATGGACAATTTAATCCAAAAACAGGAATTGCGGTGGGTGAACTGGCAGGTCAGCCCCCTCCTTGATGATGAGCAGATTGCCGGGTGGCTCGTTTTAGTCGATGACAGAACTGATCATCACAACTGGCAGGAGGCCGCGCGGAGAGCGGAACGGCTGGCCGTAACAGCCGCCCTGGCGGGATCCCTGGCCCACGAACTGAGGAATCCCCTGGGCGCGGCTAAAGGAATGCTCCAATTAATCGGCAGAAAAGAAAAACCGGAACAGGTAAAAGGATACGCCGACCTTATCCTGCGGGAAATTGACCGGGTTACTAACCTCTTAAACGAGTTTCTGCTTCTCGGGAGACCCGCCGAGATGACAACCGAGCCCTTGGACCTGGCGGCTTTCCTGCAGGAAATAACGCCTTTGCTAAAGAGTGAGGCAAACAATTACGAGGCAGATATTTTTATTAAAACAGAAGAAATCCCCATGATCAACGCGGACCCCGGCCAGTTTACCCAGGCGGTGCTGAACTTAGTCCGCAACGCCTTAGACGCGGCGGGGCGGCGGGGTCGTGTTTTGTTAAACTTATCCAAATCCGGAAACAATGTAATATTAACAATTAAGGATAACGGGCCGGGCTTGTCCGCCAAGGTCTCAGGAAATTTATTCAAGCCGTTTTTTACCACCAAAGAGCGCGGCACGGGACTGGGGCTGCCCGTGGCTCAGGCGATTGTGCACAATCACGGAGGCAATATAACTATTGAAAACGCTCCCGGCGGCGGGGCGATTTGCCAGGTGACGCTTCCGTTTTACGCCAGGCAGGATGGAAAAACAACCGATATTGATGTGCTGGTTACCGTGGCGGACAACCTTTTACGCTATCCGTCCGAACAGGCGCTCCGTACCGCCGGCTTCAGCGTTATTTCAGCCGCTGATTTGAGTGAAGCGCTGCTGTTGAAAGAGCGCTACTGTCCGGCAGTCTTAATAGCGGATAAAATTATTTCCGAACCCCAAAATATTGAGATAATCAGCCGGACATGGCCTCAGGCGAAAACTTTCGCCATTGCTGAAGATGAACATTTCCATGAACATTTTATAGAAGCGAATGTCTTCCAGATTGTGACAAAACCATTGGACTATGTGCGCTTGATCGGACAAGTGCGCAAAGCGCTTAATGAAATATAAGCCGTCCATTGCGTTATAGCCCGAATATGTTGTCATGACAGGCATTCTGCAGCAGAATTCAGGCATTATCAACCTCGCAAGCTGCTTGACCTCTATGATAATAATAAGCTATAATTTTATTATAGCAATAATTGTAAATATTATAAACCGTTCTGTTAACGCCGAATCTTCTCCAAGGAGAAGAACGGGGAAACCAATTTTTAGGGGTGAATCCGGCCATGGCCGGTAGGGCTGCCCTTGGCCCAAACCCGTCAGCTAACCTCGCAGGCGTACAGGGAAGAATGGACAGCATTTTATTGGCTGGGCATTCCCGGCCAATTTTATTTTTATTAACTTCCTAATTATTCTTCCTAAAATACGTTTTTCCAACAGAACCGGTTACTATTGAAGAAGAAAACTAGGAGGTGCGGCATTGAAGACCAATATTTTGCCTATAAGAACCCAAAACAACGCGGACTGGTCAGACTGGCGCTGGCACATGCAGCAACGGATTCACTCAGTAAAGGAGCTCGTAAAATGTTTTGACCTGAACCATGACGAAGAACTGAATATCCAAGAGGCATGCGAAGTATTTCCCATGTCTATTACTCCGTATTACGCTTCATTAATCAATAAAGAAGATCCCAGATGTCCCATCCGCCTGCAGTGCATGCCAAATCTGCAGGAGCTAGTTAATGGATGCGGCGACATGGACGACCCCCTATATGAAGACGCCGACTCTCCCGTGCCGGGATTGACCCACCGCTACCCGGACCGGGTGCTTCTTTTGATTACTAATGAGTGTGCCATGTACTGCCGGCACTGCACCCGCAAGCGCAAAGTGGGCGATCAAAACAGACGGGTCAGCGAGGTTGACATTGACCGGGGCATTGAGTACATCAAATCCCGCCCTGAAATACGCGATGTCCTGCTGTCGGGAGGAGATCCCTTTGTTCTGTCCTGCGCCCATCTAGAGAAAATCATCGCCAAAGTCAGGGCAATCCCCCATGTGCAGGTAATTCGCATCGGCACCCGCACTCCGGTGGTGCTGCCGCAACGGATCACCAACGAGCTTGTGAAGATGCTCAAGAAATATCACCCCATTTGGATAAACACTCATTTCAACCATCCCCGCGAATTTACGCCGGAATCCACCCAGGCCCTGGCGAAACTGGCTGACGCCGGTATTCCCCTGGGAAATCAGACAGTCCTTTTAAAAGGAATCAACGACTGTTCAGAGGTAATGAAAAAGCTGTCGCATCTTCTCGTGCAAAACCGTGTGCGCCCGTACTATCTCTACCAGTGCGATCTATCCCGGGGCATTGAGCACTTCCGCACCCCCATAGCCAAGGGGATAGAAATCATGGAGGCGCTGATCGGGCACACTTCCGGTTTCGCCGTGCCTACTTACGTGGTCGACGCGCCGGGAGGCGGGGGTAAGATTCCGGTTTTGCCGAATTATCAGCTGTCTATGACAGGAACGAAAACAATCCTGCGCAACTATGAAGGAGTGATCTGTGTCTACGAAGAACCGGCATACTCCGGTTCAACCTGTTCCAAAGCTTGTTCTCTGTGCAAGGACGGCAATGTCAAGCATAAACCGGTCGGCCTGCAAAAGCTGGTAGACCCGAACAACCGGACTATCAGTCTGATACCGGAAGGAAACATTCGCAGGGCACGCTTTTCCAGACTTAAGGGTGATCCTCATGGCAGATAGCCTAAAAGCGCATGAACAGGTGCAGCCGGATCAATGGGAGGTAATAGAAGGTCACCATTTTAAATGTCATATTTTAATTTCACCGTACAACCGGAGAATTACCGTCTATAACTTTAGTCTGGCTCTGGACGAAGGAGCTTCCGCAATGGTGCAAACCCTTTCAGAAAAGGCTGCCGCGCAGGGTTTTGATAAAGTGTGGCTTAAAACCGGACTTAAATGGGCACATTCTTTTTTAGACTCGGGAGTCAAACTGGAAGCAGCTATCCCCGGTTATTTCGCCGGGGAAAAGCCGGCCTTGCTCTTCTCCAGATTTCTGAGCGAGCAAAGGAAAATTCCGTCAAACAGCAAAAACTTGGACCAAATCAAAAAATTGGTTCCCGCCCGCAAGGACGGCGGCGGCCAGCGCCCGCTCCCGGCCGGAATTACGCTGAGATGGGGACAGACCGGACACTGCGGGGCGCTGGCAAATTTATACAGCAGGGTTTTCGCCACCTATCCTTTTCCGATCTTTGATTCCGGCTACTTGAAGCGCACCATGGGCCACAATGTTTGCTATATAACGGCCTGGCACGGCCGGGAACTGGTGGCTGCGGCTGCGGCGGAGATGAATCCTGCAGAAAAAAACGCTGAGGTGACAGATTTTGCAACCGCACCCGGGTGGAGAGGACATGGTCTGGCGGGCTGTCTTTTAAACCAATTGGAATCCCGATTATTGAGTGACGGCATCCGGTGTCTTTATACTATCGCCCGCAGCAGTTCCACCGGCATGAACAGGGTGTTCGCCAATGCCGGCTATGAATATTGCGGGGTGCTGATTAAAAATTGCAATATAAGCGGAAGTTTCGAAGACATGAACGTCTGGGCAAAAATAATTGACGGCTAACTGCTTCCCATACCGGAAAAGATAGTAAAGCGAGGCAAACTTGTTATGCAACAATATTGGGAGATAATCGCAAACTTTTTTAATGGGTGGCTTACGCCTGAAAAAATCACCTACTTTTCCACTAATCTGCTCCTCTCCGTGGCGGTCCTGTTCGCCACTTATCTGTTCATAAAGCTTTTTTCTTATTTATTGGACAGAACCTTAAAAGAAGGCGGCAAGGAAAAACAAATTTTCTCCGACAACTTTATCCGCTCTTCGCGAACTTTTCTGAAAGCGCTGCTCCTGTACGGAGGTTATTTTATCGCCGCAATCATCATATTGGAAATATTCAACGTCATGGTGATTTCACCTGGAGATTTAAAATCTTTAGGCGCTAATGTTTTGAAAATCATCAGTGTGCTGGTGGGAGCAAGGATTGTCATAAATTTCGGGAAACTGGCCATTCAACAGTTTTTCGAACGTCATGAGCTAAAGGAAAATATTATGGAAAACCGCCGTGCGCAAACCCTGGAGATATTGCTGCAAAGCGTGTTGACCTACCTCATTTTTTTCCTGGCCGGCTTAACCATCCTGCAAATTTTCAATATCAACACCAGCGCCATTCTGGCCAGCGCGGGCATTCTGGGGCTGGCCGTGGGCTTCGGTGCCCAGAACCTGGTCAAGGACATCATCAGCGGATTTTTCATTTTATTAGAAGATCAGTTCGGCGTGGGGGATTTTGTGGAAACCGCCGGCGTAGTCGGCACGGTCGAGGAAATCGGCCTGCGCACCTGCAAGATACGGCGGTGGACAGGCCAGCTGCATATTATCCCAAACGGGGAAATAACCAAGGTAACCAATTACAACAAGGGACCAATCCTGGCATTGGTGACGGTAGGGATTGCTTACGAAGAAGACATAGATCGGGCAATGGAAATCTTACAAAATGAATGTGTCAAAGCCCGCCGGGAGATTGAAGCTATCGTTGATTTACCCCAGGTGCAGGGAGTAACAGATTTGACCGACAGATCAGTCAACATTCGCGCCGTCGCCCCATCCATCCCCGGAGAGCAATGGACTGTGGAGAGGGAACTGCGCAGGCGGTTTAAATACGCCTTGGAGCAAGCAGGCATCGAGATACCCTATCCAAGAAGGGTGCTTTACATACATGAAGAAACCTGATGATATGAGTTATTCAAGAGTGATCGCACAACCAGCTTACCCATATTTCCACCAGGCAATGAGGCGACCTATGCCAAAGCAGTGATCTTGACGCCGATATCAATGGGCTTGGCATTGTAAAGGCTTGTTGTGACCAGCGCATCAACACCTGTTTGGGCATATTCCGCCACGTTTTTTTCTGTGATCCCACCCGCCGCCAATAGGACCAGATGGGGATTGATGGCCTTTAGCTGCGGTACGGCAGCGCCCAACACGTCAGCAGACAGCTTGTCGAACTGCAAGCCGTCCACGCCCGCCCGGCAAAGCTTGATGCTTTCCTCCACAGACCGGGCTTCGACGATCAGCTTCTTTTCACAGACATGCTGCTTGATATCAGGTACCGACGCGATAAAGCCGTCCAGGCCCCCCATAAAATGCATATGCTGCTGGAACACCAGAACAGTTTCAGACAACCCCAAACGGTGGGGGAAGGCGCCGCCGACCATTACCGCTTTGATGGACAAAGCCTTTGTGCCCGGGAAGCCTTTCCTTGTCGTAACGATGGTGATACGGGGATTGACCGCTCGGGCCAGCTTGGTCATTTGTCTGGTTTTGGTGGCGATAGCGGAGCAATGGTCAAAAATATTCTGGCAGACCTTCCAGGCCATATGCAGGTCTGCCGCCCGGCCACGGGCCCGCAAAAAAACTTCGTCGGCCTTGATCTCGCTGCCGGAAGGCAACGACAGGTCTACCTCGATATGCAGACGCTCCATGATGCGCAGCGCCTCCTCGGTTCCGCAGAGCACCGCGCTCTCCCGCGTGAAATAAACGATTTCGCCCGTGCGTTCGCCGATTCCCAGCGCCCAGGTGGTCAAGTCGATATAGGGCACATCTTCCGCCAGCAGTCTGTCAATGACCTCGTCAGGTATATACATCATTTCCCATCATCCTTTACTGATTGGTCTGCCGTACAACAAATTCCTTGTCAGGTATGGTCTCGATAATCTCTTTTGGATAATTTTAAGATATCCGCGACCTCCAGCCTATAAATCGTTTTTCATGCTTTTCCTAAAAATAATGCGTTTTGTTCAATTTTAATGCTTTTTGTATTGATTGTATTTTCTTAGGATATTACTGTCAATGCGTTTTGTTTAGGAAACAAGTTTGAATTGTCAAGCTTGCTTTAAATTAAAAGGAGATTTCATGGCATCCTTTTTAAATAAATCTCTATTAATATGGGGCATTCTATAATAGAAATTTATCTATGTAAAGGTGGTGATGCCGATGAAAATTACAGAGAAACCCAATAGACTAATAAATGAAAAAAGTCCTTATCTTCTTCAACACGCGAATAACCCTGTGGACTGGTTCCCTTGGGGCGATCAGGCGTTTACCAAAGCTAAAGCGGAAGATAAGCCAATCTTCTTGTCTATTGGGTATTCTTGAAGTTGAAATTCTACCTGTCACTGGTGCCATGTAATGGAACGGGAATGTTTCGAAGATGAAGAAGTGGCCCAGGTCCTTAACGACGGGTTTGTTGCAATCAAGGTGGACCGGGAAGAGCGGCCGGACATCGATCACATCTACATGTCGGTCTGCCAGGCCATGACCGGGCAGGGGGGCTGGCCTTTAACAGTGCTCATGACGCCTGAGAAAAAGCCGTTTTTCGCCGGCACATATTTCCCCAAAAACAGCAAACGGGGTATGCCGGGCCTGATGGACATCCTGACCCGTGTCAAGGAAAAATGGCATTATGAAAAAGACACGTTTATCCGGGCCGGCGCTCAGGTGGCCGGAGCCATTCAACCCCAGCCGGACAGGCCTGCCGAAGGCGAGCCGGGTGAAAACGATCTTAAAGACATGCTAAAAAAAGCTTTTGTTCAATACAAAAACCAGTTCGACGAACAATACGGGGGGTTCGGCGCCGCACCCAAGTTTCCCACCCCGCACGCGTTATCTTTCCTTCTGCGCTACTGGAAAAGAAACGGGGAAATAGAAGCCTTGGCCATGGTTGAGAAAACGCTGGAATCCATGTACCGGGGAGGCATCTATGATCATATCGGGTACGGCTTCTCCCGCTACTCCACCGACGGGAAATGGCTGGTACCGCACTTTGAGAAGATGCTTTACGATAACGCCCTGCTGGCCCTGGCCTATACCGAGGCGCACCAGGCTACCGGCCGTGACCTCTACGCCCGTGTCGCCAAAGAAATATTTACCTATGTCCTGAGGGATATGCGTTCGCCGGAAGGCGGGTTTTACTCGGCGGAGGACGCTGATTCCGAAGGCATTGAAGGCAAATTTTACATCTGGTCTCCCGGTGAAATCAAGGAAATTCTCGGCGAAAAAGATGGTGAAATATTCTGCCGGCTCTATGACATCACCGCCAGCGGCAATTTCGAGGGGCGCAGCATCCCGAACCTGATAGATCAGACTCCGGAAAATATAGCCGTAGCATTTAACATACGTCCCGGGGAATTCACTGATTTAACGGACAGGCTGCGGCGCAAAATCTTTGAAGCGCGCGAAAAGCGGGTGCATCCCTATAAAGACGATAAGATACTGACTGCCTGGAACGGATTGATGATCGCCGCCCTGGCCAAGGCGGCTGCCGTTTTCAACGAGCCTGTTTACAGTCAAGCCGCCGCCCGGGCGGCGGACTTTATCTTCAGAAAGCTTAGACGGGAAGACGGCAGGCTGCTGGCCCGCTACCGCGACGGCGAACCGGCCATCCCCGCCTTTCTGGACGATTACGCCTTTCTTGCCTGGGGACTGCTGGAGCTGTACGAGGCCACCTTTGCAGCTGATTACCTGCGCAAATCGCTTGAATTGACGAAACAAATGATCGCTTTATTCCAGGACAGGCAAAACGGCGGTTTTTATTTCAACGGCGCGGACGCCGAGGAACTTATCGCCCGTCCCAAAGAAATATACGACGGGGCCTTGCCGTCCGGCAATTCCGTCGCGCTGGTCAACCTGCTGCGCCTGGCCTTGCTGACAGGCGACGATGAACTGGCTGAGACAGCTGAAAAGCAAATAAATGCTTTCGCGAACATAGTTAAAGACCACCCCCGGGGCTATGCTCATTATCTCCTCGGGGTGTACTTCTCCCTCGGTCCCTCCCGGGAGATAGTGATCGCCGGAAGAGCTGAGGATCCCGGGGTGATAAAAATGCTGCAGGCAGTGCGGCATCAATTCCTGCCTGACACAGTAATAATTTTTCACCCGGCGGGAGATGCTGTTCAAGGAATAGAAGAACTGGCGCCTTTCATCAGGGAACAACAGCCCATCGACGGCATGGCCACCGCTTATGTATGCCAAAACCATGCCTGCCTGTCACCTGTTACGGATGTTGACGAACTGTCCGGTTTATAAGGAAAGGGAACACACCTCTATTTAAGGCTTATTTTCGGGGTCAGAGGAATGTCCTCAATTTATGAAAGGGGATAAGACCGGGGTGTCTAAATGGCGAGCCAAGTCTATTGAACAGCTAATGGCCGAGAAGGAAACCAGCCGTCACCGCCTGCCGCGCACCTTGGGCGCTTTGGATCTGGCCACCCTGGGCATAGGCGCGATCATCGGCACGGGTATTTTTGTGCTGACCGGGGTTGTTTCCGCCAACTACGCCGGGCCGGGCATTGTCCTGTCTTTTGTGCTGGCGGGCATCGCGAGCGGGCTTGCCGCGCTGATATACGCGGAGATGGCTTCAATGATTCCGGTGGCCGGCAGCGCTTATACTTTCACCTATGTGTCGCTCGGCGAGATACTGGCCTGGCTGGTGGGATGGAATCTTATCCTGGAATACATCGTTTCCGCAGGCGCCGTGTCAATCGGGTGGAGTTCATATTTGGTCGATTTGCTGTCCGCCGCCGGAATGACCCTGCCGGCTTCCATCACCAGCTCCCCTTTCAATGGGGGAGTGCTCAACCTGCCGGCGGCGCTTATTGTGCTCTTGCTTACGGGACTGATTATCACAGGCGCTCAGCACAGCGCGACAGCGAACAAATTCGTGGTAACGGCCAAACTCGCCGCGATCCTGCTGTTTATCGGGCTGGGCTTCAGACACATCGACCCGGCCAACTGGCAGCCTTTTTTGCCGTTCGGCGCCGCCGGCATCGTGCACGGAGCCGCTATTGTGTTCTTCGCCTATATCGGCTTTGACGCGGTATCCACGGCGGCGGAAGAAGTCAAAAATCCGCGGCGGGACTTGACTATCGGCATTGTGGCGTCCCTAATCACAGCCACCGTCCTTTATATCCTTGTCTCTCTGGTCCTTACCGGCATGGTTCACTACTCCACTTTGAACACCGCTTCCCCCGTGTCGGCCGCTTTACTGCGGGTGGGACTGCCGTGGGCCGCCGCCGCTATCTCCGTTGGGGCGTTAGCGGGACTAACCAGCGTATTGCTTGTCGTTCTATACGGACAAAGCCGTATTTTTTTCGCTATGGCGAGGGACGGGCTGCTTCCGCCAATTTTCGACTGGATTCATCCCCGCCTGCGCACTCCCCTGTGGGACAGTCTGCTTATCGGCCTGGTTGTAGCCGCCATCGGCGCCTTCCTGCCGATTTCCCTGGTGGCGGAGCTGGCCAATATAGGCACTCTGAGCGCCTTCATCGCCGTTTCGGCGGGGCTTCTGGTTCTGCGGGCCAAACGGCCCGACCTCCCCAGGCCTTTCCGGGTTCCATGGGTGCCGCTGCTGCCCGTGCTCAGTATGGCCATGTCCGCCTATCTGGCGCTCAATCTCCCCACCCTCACCATGGTCCGTTTCGTTATATGGATCGTCGCCGGATTATTAGTTTACTTCGCTTACGGATACAAGCACAGCAATTTATCCGGAAAAAGCAATCCCTCATTTTCTTTAAAACTCAACATGATGAAACCAGTTTCCAAAAAACTCCCCCCAGACCCGACAAAACGCGACTGATAACTTCTCTTATACCCTGGTATTGCCTTCGTCGGTTTCAGAAACAGATTTCGGCGTTCTGATAAATTTTATTCCCGTCCAGACCAGCACAACTGCGAAAATCATGCGCAAAGCAAGTTCCGGCAGGCTATGGGCAAGAGAGCCACCAAAAAACGAGCCGAGCAGGATGCCCGGGATTAAACCCGGCAAGGTCTCTCTGCTGATATTCCCAAAACGCCAGTGGGTGTGTGCGCCGGCCAAACCGATAGGAATCATGGCCAGGAGAGAACTGCCTTGCGCGGTATACTGGGTAAAGCCGGTGAACAGCACCATCGCAGGCACCATTGTCGAGCCCCCGCCGACCCCCAGCATTCCGGAGAGGAAGCCGGTAACGCCCCCGGTTAACAAAAGAATGACCACTTTTGTCCATTCTGCTGGGGCTACCGTCATATGAGACGGATAAGATTTTAGCAGCAAAAGTATAGTTGCCACGAACAATAATCCGCCGAAAGACCTCTTCAGTTTCCATTCCGGAAGAGCATTGGCAAAGTTCGCTCCCGCCCTGGCAGTGAAAATGGCGGTAGAAGCCAAAATTATGGCGGCCGGCAGGTCAACGGAGCCTCTTGACATATAAGTGAGAGCTCCTGACACTCCGGTGAAGACTAGGGCAACAAGACTTGTCCCCTGGGCCTTGTGCTGTTCCATCTTTAGAATACCGACCATTAAAGGGATCATGATCACACCGCCGCCAATGCCGATAAGACCGCCAAAAACCCCCGTCGCCAAACCAATTAAAAAATTCAATAGAGATTCCCTCCGGATAACTGAGATCTTTTTTTTGCGTGCTGGAACATATTTACTTGGCCCATTTTTTGACTTTATCTCATAACCTGAAAAAAATCAAGAAAAACGCTAATATTTCCGCATATGAAAGCTATAACCACCGGGGAGTAAGACCGGTGGTTATAAAACGCAGTCTGGTCATCAGTTTATATTTTTACATTTTAGATGCAGCCGCCACAGAAGCCCACACCGAAGACCAGCAGGATCAGAATTAAAAAGATAATAAACGCCTGGTTGCCAAAACCTAGACCTACAGCTTGCTCCGCTTTGACCTCGGACATAGAGGGTACCTCCTTAATACTGAAATAGCCTCTCGGCATTCGCCGAGGCAGATGGCACAAGGCTTTGCTTGAACCATCGTTATTGAATTCCTCCTACTTACCATAGAGGAATTTTTTTTAAAT
>JGI12104J13512_1000588_pt1 | contig 32236 bp, 45 predicted proteins | sample TerdegcTABiofilm_FD_13512 | JGI IMG/M metagenome (IMG submission 13512)
CAGTTTTCGTTGGATAAAATTCGAAACATAGGAATAATGGCACATATTGACGCCGGCAAGACCACCACTACCGAGCGGATACTGTTTTACACAGGCAAAGTGCATAAAATAGGGGAAGTGCACGATGGCGCGGCGACGATGGATTGGATGGTCCAGGAGCAGGAAAGGGGCATCACCATTACTTCCGCGGCAACCAGTTGCCGGTGGCGTGATTCACAGATTAATATTATCGACACGCCAGGGCACGTGGACTTCACTGTGGAGGTAGAACGTTCTCTGCGCGTGCTTGACGGCGCGGTGGCGGTTTTTTGTTCAGTGGGGGGCGTCGAACCGCAGTCTGAAACAGTATGGCGTCAGGCCGATAAATACGGTGTTCCACGGATAGCCTTCATCAATAAAATGGACCGCGTAGGGGCCGACTTCCACCGTGGAGTGAAAATGATTAAAGAGCGTTTAGGCGCCAACCCGGTGGCTTTGCAAATACCCATCGGAATGGAGGATAAGTTCCATGGTGTCATTGATTTAGTCAGAAACAAGGCAATTATCTATATTGATGAATTGGGTGTCGACAACGAGGAAACCGACATCCCGCCGGAACTGGCTGAAGAAGCGAGTATATTTAGAAACAAATTGATTGAAGCGGTTGCCGAATCTGACGAAAATTTAATGATGAAGTATCTTGAAAACGAGGAACTTACGGAAAAAGATCTTCAAGAAGGCATTCGCAAAGCCACTCTGGCTGTGCAGATAATCCCGGTGCTATGTGGTTCCGCTTTTAAAAACAAAGGTGTGCAGCCTCTGCTGGACGCGATTGTGGACTATTTACCGGCGCCCACGGAAGTGCCGCCCATGCGCGGGGTTGACCCGGAGAGCGGCGCTGAAGAAATCCGGGCGGCCAGGGATGATGAACCTTTTGCCGCTTTGGCATTTAAAATAATGGCCGACCCTTATGTTGGCAAGTTAACCTTTTTCCGGGTTTATTCGGGGAGCCTGCAGTCCGGTTCATATATTTTCAATTCAACCAAGCACAGGCGGGAGAGAATCGGGCGTATCTTGAGAATGCATGCCAACCACCGGGAGGATATCACGGAAGTGTTTGCCGGGGATATTGTCGCCGCAGTGGGCTTGAAGGCGACCAGCACCGGAGACACTCTGTGTGATGAGAAAGCGCCGGTTTACCTGGAATCCATGGATTTTCCGGAGCCGGTTATCCAGGTGGCCATTGAGCCGAAAACCAAAATGGATCAGGAGAAAATGGGGATTGCCCTGCAGAAGCTGGCGGAGGAAGATCCCACTTTCCGGATTAATACCGACGCTGAAACAGGCCAAACGCTGATATCGGGCATGGGGGAATTGCACTTAGAGATCATTATTGACCGGATGCTGCGTGAGTTTAATGTGGAAGCGAACGTAGGCCGGCCACAGGTTGCTTACAAAGAAACCATCAGGAAGAAGGTTAAGGCTGAAGGTAAGTTTGTCCGCCAGTCAGGCGGGCGCGGTCAGTACGGTCATGTTGTTTTGGAAATCGAGCCGCGGGGGCCGGGCTCAGGATATGAGTTTACGAGCAAAGTCATTGGCGGGGTTATCCCCAAAGAGTATATTCCGGCTGTTGACGCGGGCGTTAAGGAAGCCCAGGAAAACGGCATTTTAGCCGGTTTCCCGATGGTGGACATCGGGGTCACCCTGCTGGACGGTTCGTACCACGATGTGGACTCATCCGAAATGGCTTTTAAAATTGCCGGTTCCATTGGGTTTAAGAATGCCGCCGGCAAGGCCGGCGCAGTTCTGCTGGAACCGGTAATGAAGGTGGAAGTCGTGGTGAACGACGAGTACATGGGTGACGTGATCGGCGATGTGAACTCCCGGCGGGGCCGGATCGAAGATATGGAGCCGCGTAACGGGATGCAGATAATCCATGCGCTCGTGCCGTTGGCGGAAATGTTCGGCTACGCGACCGACCTGCGTTCGCGCACACAGGGGCGCGGCACCTACAGCATGCAGTTTAGCCATTATGCTGAAGTTCCGCAAAATATCGCGGAAGGAATTATTGCCAGACGGCAAGGGTAAAATATGGGTAGCCGGAATTATAGAGCGTCAGCAAGTAGGATTAACTGTTTGCAGCAAATAAAAATTTAAAGGAGGATAAAACTAATGGCAAAACAAAAGTATGAGCGGACTAAACCCCACGTTAACATCGGCACCATCGGCCACGTCGACCACGGCAAGACCACCCTGACTGCGGCAATCACCATGGTTCTGAACACAGTCGGTCAGGCCACGGTTAAGAAGTTCGAAGAGATTGACAACGCTCCTGAAGAGCGTGAGCGCGGCATTACCATTAATACCGCCCACGTCGAATATGAAACCGATAAAAGGCACTATGCCCACGTTGACTGCCCGGGCCACGCCGACTACATCAAAAATATGATTACCGGCGCCGCCCAGATGGACGGGGCGATCCTGGTCGTGTCCGCGGCGGATGGCCCGATGCCCCAGACCCGCGAGCATATCTTGCTGGCCCGTCAGGTTAATGTTCCCTACATCGTCGTATACCTGAACAAGGCCGACATGGTTGACGACCCGGAACTCCTGGAGCTGGTTGACATGGAAGTGCGCGAATTGCTGACTAATTATGAATTCCCCGGTGATGAAATTCCCATTATTACCGGTTCGGCGCTAAAAGCGATGGAATGTGCCTGCGGCAAGAAAGACTGTGAATGGTGCAAGTCTATCTGGGAGCTGATGGATGCCGTTGACGAGCATGTTCCCACACCTGTGCGGGATACCGACAAGCCTTTCCTGATGCCTGTCGAAGACGTTTTTTCCATTACCGGACGCGGCACCGTGGCCACCGGCCGGGTCGAGCGCGGTATGGTCAAAGTGCAGGATGAAATTGAGATCGTGGGACTCGCCGACAAGCCCCGGAAGACCGTGGTGACCGGTGTGGAAATGTTTAGGAAAATCCTTGACAGCGGCCAGGCCGGCGACAACATCGGCTGCCTGCTGCGGGGCGTCGACCGGAAAGAAATCGAACGCGGGCAGGTTCTGGCAAAACCCGGCTCGATCAGGCCCCACAAAAACTTTTCTGCCGAAGTGTTAGTACTGACCAAGGAAGAGGGCGGCAGGCACACGCCGTTCTTTAACGGCTACCGTCCCCAGTTTTATTTCCGGACCACCGACGTGACCGGCGTGATCACCCTGCCGGATGGCGTGGAAATGGTGATGCCGGGAGACAACATTAAAGTTGACATCGACCTGATTACCCCGATTGCTATTGAAGAAGGGCTGCGCTTTGCCATCCGTGAAGGCGGCCGCACTGTAGGCGCGGGCGTTGTTACCGGAATTAGGGAGTAGGTTGTTATTTGACCCGCTCGAGTAATATAGGTTATACATTTTCACATACTGAAATGCCAACCCGTGGCTATTGGCAAACGCGATGAGGTGAGAGGTTGCCAACTCAGTAGTCAGAAGTCAGGAGTCAGGAGTCAGAATAAAGAGAAGATCGGTAAAGCCGATTTTCAATAAGCAATCCGACTGCCGGCAACCGGCTACAAGCTACCGAGATGGGGAATTTTCACTGAGAATGTCCGGTCATCGGGCGAAAAGGAGAGCAGGATATTTATGAAGAGCCAAAAAATCAGGATCAGGCTAAAAGCCTTTGACTATCACATATTGGACCAGTCAGCCCTGAAGATTGTGGATACCGCGAAGAGGACGGGCGCTTCTGTCGCCGGTCCGGTTCCGCTGCCGACGGAAAAAAATATTTACACCATTCTGCGCAGTCCTCATGTTAACAAGGACTCTCGCGAGCAGTTCGAGATGCGGACCCATAAGCGTTTGATTGACATTATCGAGCCCACCCCGAAAACGGTGGACGCCCTGATGCGTCTGGACCTGCCGGCCGGTGTGGACATCGAAATAAAATTGTAGTTGAAGAAGGTAAAGTTATATCCGGTTTAGATAGAGGCAATGTTGAGAACCAGCTCAACCACTTGCCACAGAATTCAGAGGCCGGGGGCGAAGGCAAATGGTTTTAGTTTCCGGCCTTTGAAAAACGGAGGTGCATTTTATAATGCCAAAAGGTATTCTGGGGAAAAAAGTTGGGATGACACAGATTTTTACGGACGTTGGCCTGGCTATTCCTGTTACTGTAATCGAAGCCGGTCCGTGCTTTGTTGTGCAAAAGAAAACCCCTGGGACTGACGGTTACAGCGCGGTTCAAATTGGTTTCGGAGAGAAGAGGGAACGTCTTTTCACTAAACCTCTGAAAGGCCATTTTACTAAAGCCGGCGTGCGGCCGCTGCGCTATCTGCGTGAGCTGAGGGTTGAGGATGCGGATTCATACGAGGTAGGCCAGGAAATTAAGGCCGATATTTTTGCCCAGGGAGAAAAGGTAGATGTGGTTGGTACTAGTAAAGGGCACGGCTTCTCAGGCGGGATCAAACGTCATGGTTTTCACCGCGGCCCGATGGCCCATGGTTCCAAGTACCACAGGCGCCCAGGTTCACTGGGGGCGAAAGGTCCGGCCCGTGTGTATAAAGGCAGGAAATTGCCGGGGCAATACGGCTCGGAGCGAATAACGGTGCAGAATCTTGAAGTGGTAAAAGTTGACGGCGACCGCAACTTGCTTGCCGTTAAAGGAGCCATACCCGGACCCAAGGGCGGTCTGGTGCTGGTGATACCGTCGACCAAGGCGCGGCAGCGCTAGAAAAGAGCTTAAGCTTAAAGACGCGGGGGGCGGTCGCCGGTGTGCGCGCACCTGCGGACTAAAAGGCTTTCGGCTCGGAAAGGGGACACTCATGCCTACAGTAGCAATGTACAATATTAGCGGCGAACAGGTCGGGGAACTGACGCTGAAAGATGAAGTCTTCGGTGTTGAAGTTAGCGAATCTGTTTTGCATGATGCCGTTGTGATGCAGTTGGCCGGCCGTCGCCTGGGCACCCACGCCACTAAAACCAGGGCGGATGTGAGCGGCGGCGGCCGCAAGCCCTGGCGTCAAAAAGGCACCGGCAGAGCCCGTCACGGCACCACCCGTTCACCAATCTGGCGTGGCGGCGGGATCGTTTTTGGACCTCATCCCAGAGACTACCGGTATAGCCTGCCGAGAAAGGTGAGGAGGCTGGCTTTGAAATCAGCTCTCTCTTCTAAAGTAAATTCAGGTGATATTTTAGTTCTGGATCAGTTGCAGATGGAGCAGCCGAAAACCAGGGATATGGTTAATATATTAAATAACCTCAAAGTCAACGAGGCTTTGCTGGTAACGGCGGAAGCCGATCAGACAGTGGCAAAGTCCGCCCGTAATATCCCGGGGATCAAGCCGCTTGATGCCACCGGACTCAACGTATACGACATCCTGGCGTACAGCAAGCTGGTTATCACCAAAGACGCGGTGGCCAGGGTTGAGGAGGTGCTCGCGCCATGAAAAATCCGCGCGATATTTTAAGGAAGCCGGTTATTACCGAGAAGAGCACATCTTTATCGAAAGATAATAAATACACTTTTATAGTTGATCTAAAAGCCAATAAAGTGGAGATCCGGCAGGCTGTCGAAAATTTGTTCAAGGTTAAAGTGAAAAAAGTAAATACCATGCGCGTTAAGGGAAAGATCAAACGGGTCCGCAGGATTCCCGGCAGAACGCCTGATACAAAAAAGGCGATAGTCACCCTTAAAGAAGGTGACCGGATCGAGATTTTTGAGGGAATGTAGTTTTACCGTAATAACATTAATTATTGAGGGGGTGAATCCCTGTGGCTACTAAAAGTTTTAAGCCGACGTCACCGGGCCGCCGGTTTGTAACCGTTTCGGAATTTAAGGATATAACCCGTTCGGAACCCGAAAAGTCCTTGCTGGAACCATTAAAGAAAAATGCCGGCCGCAACGCGTACGGCAGGCTGACAGTAAGACACCGTGGCGGCGGGCACAAACGGATGTACAGGGTTATTGACTTTAAACGCAACAAGGATGGTATCCCGGCCAAGGTGGCCAGTGTTGAATATGACCCGAACCGTTCTGCCAGAATTGCTCTGCTGCATTACGCTGATGGTGAAAAGAGATACATACTTGCGCCTGTCGGCATCAGCATCGGGCAAACCGTTGTATCGGGCCCGGACGCGGATATTAAGGCCGGGAATTGTTTGCCGTTACGTAATATTCCGCTTGGCACATTGGTTCATAATATCGAATTGCACCCCGGCGGCGGCGGTCAATTGGTGCGCTCGGCCGGTGGGTCCGCGCAGCTGATGGCTAAAGAGGGAAAATACGCCAATATAAGAATGCCGTCCGGTGAGATGCGGCTTTTATTGCTGGACTGCCGCGCGACTATCGGACAGATAGGCAATGTTGATCATGAAAACATTACAATAGGTAAAGCCGGCCGGAAACGCTGGATGGGCATTCGGCCGACTGTCCGGGGTATTGTGATGAACCCGGTTGACCACCCGCACGGCGGTGGCGAAGGACGCTCGCCTATCGGCCGCAATCCTGTTACACCGTGGGGCAAGCCGGCTTTGGGCGCGCGTACCCGGAAAAGAAAACCGAGCGACAAGCTAATCGTGAAAAGAAGAACCAAATAGCGGCTGTTGGAAATATGGAAAGGGGACACACCTTCTAGGGGTGTACAAATTCGGAAGGGATTATTCCTGCACATGGCGTGTGGAGCAATAGTTACTGTTAAGGCAGGCTAGTGAAGGAATGTCGTCAGCGGAAAGGGGACACACCTTCTAGGGTCGTATAAATTCGAAGGGATTATTCCTGCATATAGCGTGTTGAATAACAGTTACTGTTAAGGCAGGCTAGTGAAGGAATGTCCCCGATGGAGTGTGAAAGGAGGCTGCAATTTTGGGCCGGTCATTAAAGAAGGGGCCGTATTGCGAAGAACGGCTTCTCAATAGAATAGAGGCCATGAATGATTCAGGCGAAAAAAGAGTGATCAAGACATGGTCCAGGCGCTCAACCATCTTTCCCCAAATGGTCGGGCACACCATAGCCGTGCATGATGGGCGCAAGCATATCCCGGTATATATAACCGAAGATATGATTGGGCACAAATTGGGGGAATTTGCCGTTACCAGGCTTTTTCGAGGACACGGTCACCATACGGAAAGGTCTACAGCACTGAAGTAGAAGCCGTTTTCATTTCCGGCATCTTAACGAAGGGGGTAAACAGCCTGTGGAAGCTAAGGCCACAGCCAAATTTATAAGGATTTCCCCGCGAAAGGTGCGCATAGTAGTGGACCTGATCCGGGGCAAGAAAATTCAGGAGGCCCTTGCTATCTTAAAATATACACCCAAACGGGCCTCGGAGGCGGTAACAAAGGTGGTTAAATCCGCCGCTGCCAACGCCGAACACAATCAGCAGGCCGATAAGGATGAGTTGTTCGTAACCGCGGCTTATGTTGATCAAGGACCTACATTAAAGCGGTTCCAGGCCCGGGCCATGGGCCGCGCAGATGTTTTACGCAAACGTACCAGCCACATAACAGTTGTGGTGGGTGACAAAAAGGAGGGTAGATCTTAGTGGGGCAGAAGGTAAATCCCAAGGGCCTGCGGATTGGTATTATCCGGGACTGGGAAGGCAAGTGGTTTGCCGACAAGAAAAACTATGCCGGCCTCTTGCACGAGGACCTGAAAATACGCAAGTTTATCAAAAAGAAGCTTTTCGTGGCAGGCGTTTCGCGCATCCAGATAGAGCGGGCGGCCAACCGGATTAAAGTGTTTATCCACACCGCCAAGCCGGGTATTGTCATCGGACGGGGCGGTATGGAAGTGGAGAACCTGCGCAAGCAGCTTGAACGAATCACCGCTAAGCAGGTCAGTGTAAATATCGTGGAGATCAAGATCCCTGAAGTGGACGCCCAACTCGTGGCTGAAAATGTGGCCTCCCAACTGGTGAAACGGATTGCGTTCAGAAGGGCCATGAAGCAAGTGGTCAACCGCTCCATGAAAATGGGGGCGAAAGGGATCAAGATCGCGTGCGGCGGCCGCTTGGCCGGCGCTGAAATTGCCCGCAGCGAATGGTACAGCGAAGGCAAGGTTCCTCTTCATACCTTGCGCGCCGATATAGATTACGGTTTTGCCGAAGCGAACACCACTTACGGAAAAATCGGCATTAAAGTATGGATCTATAAAGGAGAAGTTTTACCGGCAGTCAAAGATGCAGAAAAAACCCCGGCCAGGGGAGGAAAGGCCGCACCTGGTGAAGGAGGCGTATAGGGATGCTTATACCGAAAAGGGTTAAATACCGCAAACAGCACCGCCCCGGAATAGCCGGCAGGGCTAAAGGCGGCAAAGATGTCAGTTTTGGTGAATTTGGCCTTCAGGCTCTGGAGTCGGCCTGGATAACCAACAGGCAGATAGAAGCGGCCCGTATTGCCATGACGCGTTATATCAAGCGTGGCGGCAAGGTCTGGATCAGAATTTTTCCTGATAAACCAATTACCACCAAACCGGCTGAGACCCGGATGGGCTCCGGCAAGGGTACACCGGAATATTGGATTGCTGTTGTCAAGCCGGGACGGATTATGTTTGAGTTGGCGGGCATTTCCGAAGAAGTTGCCCGTGAAGCGATGCGATTGGCGTCTCACAAGCTACCGGTTAAAACTAAATTTGTGAAGCGCGGGGAAGTAGGTGCAGTCGTTGAAAACTAAGGATATTAGAGAGTTGACGGATTCCGAGCTTTATAAAAAGCTGGACGACTCCAAGGATGAACTCTTTAAATTGAGATTTCAAATGGCCACCGGGCAGTTGGATAACCCGATGAAACTGCAGGAAATCCGCCGCAGGATCGCGCGTGTCAAGACGGTAATTCGCGAGCGTGAGTTGGGAATCCAACGGGCGTAAGAACAGCGTCAGGATTTAAGGTGCCAGGCTCACAAGGGATATGTTCAGGAAGGAGTATTATGGATGGAACAACGTGGATTGCGCAAGGTTCTTACCGGCAGGGTGGTAAGTGATAAAATGGAAAAGACCGTGGTTGTGGCTGTTGAAACCCTGGTCAAACACCCCAGGTACCAGCGCATCATTCGGCGCACCCGTAAATTCAAAGCGCATGACGCAGAAAACTCCTGCAGGATCGGCGACAAGGTGAAAGTTATGGAAACCAGGCCGCTGTCGAAAGAAAAGCGGTGGCGTGTAGTTGAGATCCTGGAGCGAGGCAAACAGATTTAACGGTTGATAGTCGTAAGTAGTAAGTGTGAGGAGGTTGCAGCATTGATTCAAGTACAGTCTTTGCTCAACGTTGCTGACAACACCGGGGCGCGCAGGCTGATGTGCATCCGTGTTTTGGGCGGATCGTTGCGGCGCTATGCAGGTGTGGGCGACATCGTTGTATGTTCCGTTAAAGAAGCCACGCCAGGCGGCGTTGTTAAGAAAAGTGATGTGGTAAGGGCCGTGGTGGTCCGCACGAAAAAAGAAGTCAGGCGCCCGGACGGGTCCTACATCAAGTTTGACGAAAACGCCGCTGTTATTATCAAGGATGACAAGAGTCCGCGGGGAACGCGTATTTTTGGTCCGGTGGCCCGGGAATTGAGAGACCGTGAGTTCATGAAGATTGTTTCTCTGGCGCCGGAAGTGCTCTAGCGCCGGCTATCTTTAAATATTGACGGTGAGTTCGGAGGTGACACAAAATATATGGTAAAACCCAAGATCCACGTCCGCAAAGGAGACACAGTATTGGTGGTCACTGGTAAAAGCGCGGGGAAGAAGGGCAAGGTTCTGGAAGTCATACCGGCTAAAAACAAGCTAATCATCGAGGGGGTAAATATTGTTAAACGCCACTCCAAGCCTACCCAGAAACTGCCGCAAGGGGGTATATTGGAAAAAGAGGCCCCCATACACAGCTCAAACGTGATGCTTTTCTGCAATAAGTGCAACACCCCAACCAGGGTCGGCAAGAAGGTGCTTGAAAACGGGGAAAAAGAACGTGTCTGTAAAAAATGCGGAGAAGCGATATAAGTGATCAGTAGTCAGTAGTCGGTAGTCAGGAGTCGGAATAAGGGAAAACCCCAATGGTGATTTCAAAAAAGCAGCTGATTGCAGACAACCGACAACCGATTGCCGAGAAGGGAGGTAGTTTAAGATGTCCAGATTAAAAGACAAGTACAAGAACGATATAGTGCCCGCCATGATCAAAAAGTTTGCGTATAAAAATATCATGCAGGTTCCCAAGCTGGAAAAAGTGGTTGTCAGCATGGGCGTGGGCGAGGCGATTCAGAATTCAAAAGCAATCGACGCCGCGTTAAACGACTTGATGATTATTACCGGACAAAAACCTGTTACGACTAAAGCGAAGAAATCTATCGCGGCCTTCAAGCTGCGTGCCGGTATGACCATCGGCGCAAAGGTTACTTTGCGCGGCGAACGCATGTATGAGTTTGTTGACAAGCTTTTTAACATAGCGATGCCAAGGGTGCGTGACTTCCGGGGCATTTCGCCCAAATCGTTTGACGGGCGCGGCAACTACAGCATGGGTGTTCGTGAACAGCTTATGTTTCCGGAAATTGATTATGACAAGATAGATAAAATCCGCGGCATGGACATCATTTTTGTGACTACGGCGAAAACGGACGAAGAGGCGAGAGAACTGTTGGGATTAATGGGCATGCCGTTCCGGGCGGCATAAGAGTTACAGTGGTCAGTGGTCAGTAGTAGAAAACTACGGGCAACCGGCTACCAAATACGAAAAGGAGGCAAGTTGGTGGCTAAAAAATCAATGGTTTTAAGGGCTATGCGGGCGCCGAAGTTTACGGTGCGCGGACACAATAGATGCAAAATCTGCGGGCGTCCGCACGCCTACATGAGAAAGTTTGAGATTTGCCGGATTTGTTTCCGGGAGCTCTCGTATAAAGGTGAAATTCCAGGAATCCGCAAAGCCAGTTGGTGATCAGGAAGGAGGTAGTTTCGCGTGGTTATGACCGATCCTATTGCAGATTTCTTGACCAGAATCCGGAACGCCAATACATTTTATCACGATAAAGTAGAGGCGCCTGCTTCCAAGGTAAAAAAAGCAATCGCTAATATATTGAAAGATGAAGGCTTTGTTAAGGATTGCGAATTTGTAGACGACGGAAAGCAGGGGATTATCCGGGTTTATCTTAAATATGGCACTAATAAGGAACGGGTGATCACCGGTCTCAAGCGCATATCAAAGCCAGGTTTAAGAGTGTACGCCAGGAAAGATAATGTGCCGAAAGTTTTAGGTGGTCTCGGAATAGCTATTATTTCCACCTCTAAAGGATTCATGTCCGATAGAAAGGCGCGTAAAGAAGGACTTGGCGGCGAGGTAGTTTGCTACGTGTGGTAATTAATACCATGTGCTTGAATACAATTAGGATGGCAGGTGTAATTTATGTCCAGGATTGGTAGACAGCCGGTACCGGTACCCGCGGGTGTTGATGTGCAGATCGACGGGAACCGGATACGGGTTAAAGGCCCCAAGGGGCAGTTGGAAAGAGAGCTGCACCGGGACATGGTTGTGAAATACGAGGGGGGACAATTATTGGTCCAACGTCCTTCTGACAATAAACAGCACAGGTCATTGCACGGTTTGACACGTACTCTTGTTAACAACATGGTGGTGGGAGTAACAGTCGGTTTTCAGAAAAACCTGGAATTGGTCGGTGTTGGTTACCGCGCCTCCAAACAAGGCAACAAACTCGTAATGGCCATGGGTTATTCACACCCGGTGGAGATTGAGCCGCAAGAGGGACTGGTAATTGAAGTTCCGGCGCCGGCCAGAATCAGTGTGAAGGGTATCGACAAGGAAAAAGTGGGAGCCATGGCGGCGTTCATTCGTGCTGTACGTGAACCGGAACCATATAAAGGGAAAGGCGTCAGGTACGAAGGTGAAAAGGTCCGGCGCAAGGTCGGCAAGGCCGGCGGCAAAGGCAAGAAGTAGAGATTGGCAGTCTGTAAGTACGGATAATTTATTTATTACTTTTTAGAAAGGCAGTGAATTCCTAAGTGCTGAATAAACCCGACCGTAAGGCCCTGCGGGCAAAAAAGCGCTTCAGGGTGCGCAAGAAAATAACCGGTTCTGCCGGCCGGCCCAGGCTGAACGTGTTTCGCAGCATCCAAAATATTTACGCCCAAATCATTGATGATGAACGCGGTGTAACTCTAGTGGCCGCGTCCACCTTGGGACCGGAGCTGAAAGGCAAACTGGCAAATGGCGGCGACTTGGCGGCAGCCGCTGCGGTAGGAGATTTGCTGGCTAAAAAAGCAGTTGAGGCAGGAATCAAAGTGGTGGTATTTGATCGCGCCGGCTATATTTACCATGGCCGGATCAAGGCCCTGGCTGACGCCGCGCGGGCAGGCGGACTGGAGTTTTAGCGGAATGGGGACACACCTTCTTGTGTAGTAAAAGTCCGGGGGGAATACTCCTGAAATTGACCTGTTGGAGTCCCAGTTATTTATAGTGCAGGTCAGTGAAGGAATGTCCCCGATGGAATGGTGATAAACCTTCTAGTGGAGTTTAAGTCTGGAGGGGAATACTCCTAAATATGCCTGTTGAGGACCTAATTACTTATAGTGCAGGCGAGTGAAGGAATGTCCCCGATGAGAAAGGAGGGAAATAGATGGCGAGGATTGACGCCAGCAAACTGGAAACAACCGAAAAAGTAGTGTATATCAACCGGGTGGCCAAGGTCGTAAAAGGCGGACGGCGATTCAGTTTTTCCGCTCTGATGGTAGTGGGCGACAGCGACGGTCATGTCGGCGCCGGTCTGGGCAAAGCGGGTGAGGTTCCCGAGGCTATCCGCAAGGGCATTGAAGACGCGAAGAAATCATTAATAAAAGTACCCCTTTCCGGAACAACCATTCCCCATGAAGTTACCGGGCATTTCGGGGCCGGTAAAGTTTTGCTGAAACCGGCGGCGCCGGGCACCGGTGTGATTGCGGGCGGTCCGGTCCGGGCGATCCTGGAGTTGGCCGGAGTGCACGATATACTTACCAAGTCCCTGGGTTCCAACAATGCTAACAACATGGTCCGTGCCACCATGGATGCGCTGAAGAGTCTGAAGACTCCCGAGGATGTGGCCCGGCTGAGAAATAAAACGGTGGAAGAACTGCTGGGGTAAAAAATAGGAATGGGGACACACCTTCCTGTGTTGTATAAAGTACAGAGGGATTGCTCCTGAGCGTGGCCTGCTGGAACACTAGCTACTATTAGAGCAGGCGAGTGAAGGAATGTCCCCGATTGGAGGGGGACACACCTCACACCTGATGTCCCCGGTTGAACTGAAAGGTAACGTAATGCTCTCTCAAGAAAAGGGGGGAATGTTGTGGCCAAGTTGAAGGTAACCCTGGTGAAGAGCCTGATCGGCCGGCCGGAAAAGCAGAGGGTTACAGTGCGGACCCTGGGTCTGACCAAAGTAAGCCGGTCGGTAATCCACGAAGACACTCCGCAAATCAGGGGTATGATTAATAAGGTTGCGCATTTGTTGAAAGTCGAGGAAGCCGGAGCGTAAGGCCCGCGAATTTAGACAAGCGGGACCGAGAAGCGCAGGTCCGTAAGGAATGTTAAGGAGGTGTCATCTTGAAACTGCATGAACTAAGGCCGGCTCCAGGGGCTAGACCTAAACCCACCCGCAAGGGGCAAGGGATCGGCTCCGGTTTGGGCAAGACGGCCGGCCGTGGCCATAAAGGGCAAAAGTCACGCTCCGGCGGAGGTGTGCGTCCCGGGTTTGAAGGCGGGCAAATGCCGCTGCAGCGTCGCATGCCGAAACGGGGGTTCTATAATAAGTTTGCCAAGGAAATTATCGCTGTCAATGTAGCGGCGCTTAACCGGTTTGAGGACGGTGTTACCGTGACTCCGGATACTTTGCTTGACGCCCGCTTGATCAAAAAGATCGGTGACGGTGTGAAAATACTTGGCAACGGCAAGCTGGAAAAATCTCTAACCGTATGTGCCCAAGCTTTCAGCAAGTCGGCTGAGGAAAAGATCACAGCCGCCGGCGGCAAAGCTGAGGTGATTTAATTGCTGGGAAGTATTGCGAATGCCCTGAAAGCTACTGAATTGAGGACAAAGCTGCTTTACACCCTTGGTATGATTTTTGTTTTCCGGCTGGGCGCTCATATTCCCGTGCCCAGGGTGAATTCGGAAAAATTTGCCGAACTGGTTAGCAGCGGCGCTATTTTCGGGTTTTTTGACGTGATTTCCGGCGGCGCGCTGAAGAATTTTTCTGTTTTTGCCATGGGTATTATGCCTTACATCAACGCTTCAATTATTATGCAGCTCCTGACAGTGGTCATTCCGCACCTGGAGCGTCTGAGTAAAGAAGGCGAAGAAGGCCGCAAGAAAATTACCCAGTACACCCGCTACCTTACCGTGGTACTGGCGTTTATCCAGGGTATCGGCATGGTGGTCGGAGTCGGTGGTTCGCTTTATCATCCCGGTCCGGCGACTTATTTAATGACTGCCATCACCATTACCGCCGGGACCACCTTCCTGATGTGGACGGGTGAACAAATTACTGAAAAAGGGATTGGCAACGGTATTTCGCTGTTGATTTTCGCGGGTATTGTCTCAAGGGTTCCCTCAGGTTTACAAAGAATTATGGCTTATTTAGATGCGGGTACAATTAACATCTTGAGTATTGTGCTGCTTGTCGTCATCGGGGGTCTGGTGATCGCCGGCGTGGTTATGGTTCAGGAAGGGCAGCGGCGCATACCCGTGCAGTACGCCAAGCGGGTGGTTGGACGCAGGGTTTACGGCGGACAGACAACCCACCTGCCGCTGCGGGTCAATCAGGCCGGTGTTATACCGGTAATTTTCGCCTCGTCACTGTTGATGTTTCCGGAAACGCTCGTGAAATATTTTTCCAACGAAGCAATCGCAGCGTTCTACTCGAAGTGGTTCGGGTGGGGAACAGTTTCACACACGGTTATTTACGCTCTTTTGATTATCGGCTTCACTTTCTTTTATACCGCCGTCATCATGAACCCGTCAGATATGGCGGATAATATCAAAAAATACGGCGGTTTTATCCCGGGGTTGCGCCCCGGGCGGCCGACGGCGGAATATATCAGCCGGGTGATGAACAAGATAACCCTGGCCGGAGCCATTTTCCTGGCCCTGGTGGCAATATTGCCGAACTTTGTACTGATGGCGACCCAGATACCAAATATCTATTTCGGCGGCACCGCGCTGCTGATTGTGGTCGGGGTGGCGCTGGACACGATGAAGCAATTGGAATCGCACATGTTGATGCGCAGTTACCAGGGGTTTATTAAGTAGGTGGGCATATGATTACCTGTAAATCCGAAAAAGAACTCTCCTATATGAGAGACGCCGGGCGGGTTGTGGCCGAAACACTGGCGGAACTCACCAGTGCCGTTAGGGTTGGGGTAACGACCAGGGAACTGGACCGGCTGGCGGAGGACTATATTATCAAAGCCGGCGCCAAACCGGCTTTCAAGGGGTTATACGGTTTCCCCTACAGCATCTGTGCTTCAGTGAATGAAGAAGTTGTGCACGGGTTTCCCAGTTTAAGGAAGCTGGTGAGTGGAGATATTATTAGTATCGACATTGGGGCGGAAGTAAACGGATACTATGGAGACAGCGCCGTTACCGTTCCGGTGGGAGAAGTAAGCAGCGATGCCATGCGGCTCTTAAAGGCGACGGAAGAATCCCTTTATAAGGGGATTGAGCATGCCAGGGAAGGCGCCAGGCTATCAGATATATCCAATGCCGTACAGACTTGTGCCGAAGGCTATGGCTATTCGGTAGTGCGTGACTATGTCGGGCATGGAATAGGCAGCAGCCCGCACGAGGACCCGCAGGTTCCGAATTTCGGCAAGCCCGGCAGAGGCCCCAGACTGAAAGCGGGAATGACATTAGCGATCGAACCGATGATCAATATGGGCACTTTTGAAGTGCGGACTCTTACAAACAACTGGACGGTAGTAACTTTGGACGCAAAGCTTTCAGCCCATTTCGAACATACTGTTGCCATTACGGATGACAAACCGGAGATACTGACCATATTATGACTACGATAATTAAAGAAAAGTACTGATTGCCGGTAGCTGTTTTCCAGATGATGAAAGGAAGGAAATGGATGTCTCAGTCAGTGCCTGATGATAATAGTGGCAATATCGTTTTCAGCCGGAAATACGGCGACCGGGACGCTTTACAGGTCGGGCACTTGGTTAGCTCGACAAAAGGCCGCGATAGAGGCAGATATTATCTGGTGATAGGTTGCGAAAGTCTATCCAGGGTGTGCGTTGCGGACGGGGAAGGGCGAAAAGTGGAAAATCCCAAATATAAAAATATCAAACACTTGCATATTCATGAAGTTATTGCCGGTGAGTTATCGAGCAAAGCGGAAAAAGGGAAAAGGATAACCAACGCGGATATTCGCGAAGAGCTCAAGAGTCTAGTGAAAAACTTTAACGAGTGTTCATTTTAAGATAAGGAGTTGGTCAGATACCTAATGTCAAAGCAAGATGTTATCGAGGCTGAAGGTACTGTCATCGAACCGCTGCCAAACGCCATGTTCCGTGTGGAACTCCAGAACGGCCATAAAGTGCTGGCGCATGTTTCCGGCAAGATTAGGATGAACTTTATCAGGATTTTGGCCGGTGACCGGGTGACAGTCGAACTCTCGCCTTATGATTTAAACCGCGGGCGTATTATTTATCGATACAAGTAAAGTCAGGAGTCAGAAGTCAGAAGTCAGAATAAAAGAATTAAAAAAGAATTCGGCGAATCCGGATTTCAACAATTAACCCGACAACGACTACAGACGACCGAAATGGAGGGTTTGCGATGAAAGTGAGGCCATCCGTCAAGCCCATCTGCGAAAAGTGCAAGATCATTCGCAGGAAGGGCAAAGTTATGGTGATTTGTGAGAACCCCAAACATAAACAGGTCCAAGGGTAATACCAGGAGGTGTTGAATAATTTATGGCACGTATCGCAGGCGTAGACTTGCCGAGGGATAAACGGGTCGAGATTGCCCTTACTTATATTTTTGGCATTGGTAAGCCGACGTCCCAAAAAATCCTGTCTCAGACAAATGTCAACCCTGATACCAGGGTGAAGGATCTGACTGAGGATGAAATCAACAAGCTGCGTGAAATTATTGAAAAGAACCACAAAGTGGAAGGTGATTTGCGCCGGGAGATAGCCTTGAACATCAAGCGTCTGATTGAAATTGGCTGCTACCGCGGGTTAAGGCACCGCCGCGGCATGCCGGTACGGGGGCAGCGGACCAAGACCAACGCCAGGACCCGTAAAGGGCCGCGTAAGACTGTCGGCGTGCGCAGGAAAAAGTAGCATGAGTGTTGAGGTTGGCTCAGTGTGGCGTGGCGCTTACCTGGAGGGCGGTTTAGGATTAAATTGTTGTTTAGCTTAGCCGTTCCCGAAAAAAGCGGGGCAGCAGTTTTAAGCCGGCTGAGTTGGTGAGTTTGGCAGATCCGGGGGGCGAACGCGCTAGCCTGTGGGTAAGCGCTACGCCATGCGATCAAGCGGATAATCTGAGCAAACTTGATGAACGAAAAAATCTATTAAATCCATTAAATTAAGGAGGTTATTAAATGGCGCGTCGCGTAACCAGAACGAAAAGACGTGAACGCAAAAATATCGAATCTGGTGTTGCGCATATCAGATCTACTTTTAATAACACCATAGTAACCATTACCGATACCAGGGGAAATGCGATATCCTGGGCCAGCGCCGGAGGCGTGGGCTTTAAAGGTTCCCGGAAAAGCACTCCGTTCGCGGCTCAAATGGCGGCTGAAAATGCCGCTAAAGAGGCCATGGAGCATGGCCTGAAAGTAGTGGAGGTAATGGTTAAAGGACCCGGCGCCGGCCGTGAGGCGGCTATCCGCTCTCTGCAGGCGGCGGGGCTGGAAGTCAATTTGATTAAAGATGTAACCCCGATTCCTCATAACGGTTGCCGGCCGCCCAAGCGCCGGAGAGTTTAAGGAGGTGTGCTGGTATGGCGAGATATACTGAAGCAGTGTGCCGGCAATGTCGCCGGGAAGGACTGAAACTATACCTCAAAGGCGACCGTTGTTACTCAACCAAATGTGGCGTTGACCGCAGGGCTTACGCTCCCGGTCAGCACGGTCAAGGACGAAAGAAAGTTTCGGAGTACGGCCTGCAATTAAGGGAAAAACAAAAAGCGCGCCGGATATACGGCATTTTGGAAGGCCAATTCAGGCGCTACTTCGTGAGAGCCGAGCGGCAGCCGGGTGTTACCGGTGAAAATCTGCTCCGCTTATTGGAAAGGCGGCTTGACAACGCAGTCTATCGCCTGGGACTCGGGGCATCCCGGAACGAAGCCAGGCAGCTTGTGCGGCATGGACATTTTATGGTTAACGGCCGTAAAGTGAACATACCGTCATATTCGCTCCGCGTGGGCGATGTAATTACCGTCCGGGAAAAGAGCAAGGAATCGCCGAGAGTGAAAGAACTGCTGGAGAGGGCTGCCGAGCGCACTCCTCCCGCATGGCTTGAATTTGAGGCCGACCAGGCCATCGCCCGCGTAGTGGCGCTCCCGGCAAGGGATCAGATCGACGCTCCCGTTCAGGAGCACCTGATTGTTGAGTTATACTCCAGGTAGGAGGCCATTTTGGCCGTTGGTCGTGAGCAGTCGGTTGCCGGGTGTTAACCAGCCGCCAACTACCAACCGCCAATAGGAGGGAAACGTCCGTGCTTGAAATTGAAAAACCGAAAATTGAAGTTGTAGAAATGAGCGACGATTACACTTACGGCAAGTTTACAGTGGAGCCACTGGAAAGAGGCTACGGCATTACTCTGGGGAACTCCCTGCGCCGCATCCTGCTTTCCTCATTGCCGGGCGCAGCTGTTACTTCTGTTAAGATTAACGGAGTGCTTCATGAATTTTCAACTATCCCGGGGGTTGTGGAGGATGTCACGGACATTATTTTAAACCTCAAGAGTCTCAGCCTGAAACTTTACAGCGATGAAGAAAAGACTCTGCGCATAGAAGCTGAGGACGCCGGTGTAGTGAAAGCCGGGGATATCGTCTGTGACTCCGATGTGGAAATATTAAACCCCGATCTGGTGATAGCCACTCTGTCCGATAATGCCAGTTTATCCATGGATATTACCGTCTCCAAAGGACGGGGCTACGTCTCCGCGGAGCGTAATAAAAAGAATGAACACATTATCGGCGTGATTCCGGTGGATTCAGTTTTTACACCGGTGAGCAAGGTCAATTATAATGTGGAGAACACCCGGGTCGGCCAGATTACGGACTACGACAAGCTGACATTGGAAGTCTGGACCGACGGGAGCATCAGACCTGACGAGGCAGTCAGCCTTTCAGCCAAGATTATGAGCGAACATTTGCGTCTGTTTATCGGATTGACGGAAACGGTCAGTGATGTGGAGATCATGGTGGAAAAGGAAGAGGAGCAAAAGGATAGGATCCTGGAAATGACCATTGAAGAGCTGGATTTATCGGTGCGTTCCTACAACTGCCTGAAGCGGGCTGGGATTAACACGGTTGAGGAGTTAATCCAGCGCAACGAAGACGATATGATGAAAGTAAGAAATCTGGGGAAAAAATCTCTGGAAGAGGTAGTCAATAAATTACACGAACTGGGGTTATTGCTGAAAAAAAGCGATGAATAAGGGAGGGATTTGAGAGTGGGCTACCAGAAGCTAGGAAGAAACACCGGCCACAGGAAGGCTATGTTAAGAAACCTGGTCACATCCCTCTTCCGGGACGAGCGGATAAATACCACTGAAGCCAGGGCCAAGGAAGTAAAAAGTATCGCCGAAAGGCTGGTTACTACCGCCAAGCAGAACGACCTCGCAGCCAGGCGCCAGGCGCTGGCGTACCTCTATGAAGAAGATGTGGTGCGCAAACTGTTTGATAAAATCGCGCCGAAATATGCGGACCGCCCGGGCGGCTATACCAGGATTGTCAAAGTTGGCTACCGCCGGGGCGACGCCGCTAAAGCGGTTATTTTAGAGCTGATTTAACCTGCATGTCTAGTAATGCTCTGCCCGGAAAGCAAGCGGCGCGCGGCCGTTCCCGTGAAGGTGCGGTTTATATCAGGGTCAAAGGCCTCACATATTTCTACAACCGCGGCGGCCAGTCGGAGCAGGCGGCTTTGCATGGTGTGGACCTGGATGTATATAAAGGCGAATTCCTTGCTCTGGTCGGTCCCAACGGGTCGGGGAAATCTACCCTTGCCAGGCACTTTAACGCCCTGCTCACACCTTTTGAGGGTACGGTCCTGGTGGATGGGATGGACACCCGCCAGGGGGAATATTTATGGGAAATCCGGCAGAGAGTGGGGATGGTTTTTCAAAACCCCGACAACCAGATCGTCAGCTCGCTGGTGGAAGAAGACGTAGCCTTCGGCGCTGAGAACCTGGGACTGCCCCCGCCGGAGGTGCGGGCCAGAGTAGATGAGGCCCTGGTTTTAACCGGGCTGTCGGAATACCGGAACCATGCTCCGCATCTGCTCTCCGGCGGTCAAAAACAGCGGCTGGCTATCGCCGGTGTGCTGGCAATGCGTCCGGACTGCCTGGTCCTGGATGAGCCAAGCTCCATGCTTGACCCGTCCGGCCGCCGGGAACTTATGGATACCCTGCTCCGTTTAAACCGTTCCAACGGCGTCACTGTGGTTCTGGTGACTCATTACATGGAAGAAGCCGCCGTGGCGGATAGAGTAATGATCTTGTGCTCCGGCCGGTCTGTGCTGGCGGGAACCCCGGCCGAGGTGTTCGCGGAGGAACAGTTGCTGCGGAATGTGGGGTTAGAGTTGCCGGTTGCGGCTAAAATTGCCTGTCGCCTGAGAAGGCGGGGCTTTTTAGTGCCTGATGGTATTCTCACTATTAAGGATATGGTGGCGTACCTATGCCGGTAATTAAGGTCGAAAATCTTACTCATGTTTACTCCAGGGGCACACCGTTTGAAGTAACCTCGCTGGATAGTGTGTCGCTGGAAATCCAAAGAGGCGAGTTTTACGCGCTGGTTGGGGCGACCGGTTCCGGCAAGTCCACCCTGGTCCAGCATTTTAACGGCATCCTGGCGCCCACCGGCGGAAGTGTGCGGGTGTGCGGTATTGACGTAGCAAATAAAGGATTGCGCCGGGAACTTTGGCACAGGGTGGGGCTGGTTTTCCAACAGCCCGAGCACCAGCTTTTTGAGGAAACTGTTTTTGACGATGTGGCTTTCGGCCCGAGAAACCTGGGCTTAAACAACGCCGAGGTCAGGGAAAGGGTCATTGACGCGTTGAGATTGGTTGATCTGGACCCGGAGGAAGTAGGGCGGACATCCCCGTTCCGTCTGAGCGGCGGCATGCGCAGGAAAGCTGCCATTGCCGGTGTGCTGGCCTTGCGCCCGGAAGTGTTGGTGCTTGATGAACCGGCCGCCGGCCTGGACCCGGTGAGCAGAGGACAGTTGATGGAACGTATTGACCGGCTCCGGGGGGAGCGGGGGATAACAGTGGTGCTGGTTACCCACAACATGGAGGAGGTTGCCCGCTGGGCAGACCGGGTAGCCGTTTTGCATAAAGGCCGCCTGGCCATGGAGGCGCCGCCGCGGGAGGTTTTCAACAAGACTGAAGAACTGCGCGCCCTGGGGCTGGATGTTCCGGCGACGGTAGAATTAATGCTCCGTCTGCAGGCCCGCGGGTTGCCGGTGCGGGCTGATTTGCTAACGATTGATGAAGCGGTTGTGGAAATTGCCAGGATACTGAACATGGAGCGTAATATGGAAATGAGGCAGCCTGGCGTATGATTAACGTTACTATCGGCCAGTTTGTTCCGGGCAACTCATTATTGCACCGCCTTGATCCACGGACCAAGGTTGTTTGTGTAATCGCGACGGCAATTGCGGTTTTTATCATCGCCTCATGGTATGAGTTTGCTCTGTTGACCGGATTTGTTTTTTTATCCATGATTCTCACGGGGATTTCCGCGAAGATTTTTTTTCGGGGCTTGTTGTCGATTTGGCTGCTGCTGGCGGTTACATTTTTTCTCCAGGCACTGTTGACGCCGGGTGAAGTATGGTTCGGGCTGGGGTTTTTAAAAGTCACCAAGGAGGGTCTGGCAGGGGGCGGCCAGATTTTTTTAAGACTGGTATTGCTGATTTTAATCGCTTTTCTGCTTACTCTGACTACGTCCCCGGTAAACCTCACCGCCGCGCTGGAAAGTATCCTTGCTCCGCTTAGACGGGTTGGGGTGCCTACCCATGAATTAGCCATGATGATGACTATAGCCTTGCGTTTTGTCCCCACCTTGCTGAATGAGGCTGATAAAATTGCCAAAGCCCAGCGGTCCCGCGGCGCCGGGTTTGGTTCAGGCGGGGTGATGGACCGGGTGAAAGGTTTGTTGCCGTTGTTCGTGCCGCTTTTCGCCGGGGCGCTGCGCAGCGCCGAGGAACTTGCCGTGGCTATGGAGGCGCGCTGCTACCGGGGCGGCGCCAACCGGACGAGAATGCACAGTTTGACGCTGAAACCGGAGGATTATATGACGCTGCTCATTACCTTCGCGATCCTTGCCATAACGGTTTGGCTGAGATATACATAAAGCAGGGAGAATATGAACGCGCTGGTAATGCCGCCAGACTGCAGCGCGTAGTTCGAGCTAATATTTTTTTAGGAGTCAGGAGTCAGAAGTCAGGAGTCAGAATATTTCGGGACGATAGACCAATAGCTTACTTTGATTCCCGAGTGGTTGCGTACAAGCGAACATTTCACTGTAGCTGTTAATTTGAGGATAATATGCGCAATATTAAGGTTACGATAGCTTATGACGGCACCAATTACCATGGATTCCAGGAGCAGCGCGGCACAAGGTTTCAAACGGTGCAGGGCGTTCTGGAAGAGCGGCTGTCCCAGCTGGCTCAAAGGCCTGTTCAGGTTAGCGGCGCCGGCAGGACGGATGCCGGAGTGCACGCCCGCGGGCAAGTAATCAGTTTCGCGGCAGATGGCTGGCCCGTGCCGGCGGAGCGGACGGCATACGCCCTGAACAGTTTGCTGCCGCGGGATATCGTGGCCTTGGACGCGGAAGAAGTGCCGGTGTCGTTTCACGCGCGCTTTTCCGCCATCGCTAAAACATATCGCTACACAGTTTATCACGGAAAATGGCATTCCCCTTTCCACCGCTTGTACAGTTACCATGTGCCCAAACAGCTGGACTTTAACGCCATGCGGGAAGCAGCCGGCTATTTGGAGGGAAGGCACGACTTCAGCGCCTTTCGCGCCCTGGGCACGCCGGTTAAAACGACGGTGCGCACGCTTTACCAGGCGCGGGTGGCAAGCGAGGGTGATCTCGTTTACATAATATTGCGGGCGGATGGATTTCTCTACCACATGGCCCGCATGATTTCCGGCACCTTGCTCCGGGTGGGTCTGGGGAAACTGGCGGCAGGCGAAGTGGCCGGCATCCTGGCAAGCCTGGACAGCATGAAAGGCGGTCCCACCCTCCCGGCCAGGGGTTTGTGTTTGGAAAAAGTAGAGTATCCGGCGGCGGAAGCCATGATTGGCAAACCGTATGCCGCTGTCGATTGACTGGTTTTTATATCTGTCAGTTTTGACCTTGTTTAACTTGACACTGGAAATGCTTTATGTTATATTGTAATACGTGGTTTTTTGACGGTTCATTAGCCCCGTCCGTTGAAAAGCGGCATAGTTTGTTTTACTTTTTGCCTTATTTTGAGGAGGTATTTTTAATGAAGAGCTACATGGCTAAACCTCTTGAGATAAAAGAACGCAAGTGGTATACTCTGGACGCTGAAGGCAAGGTTCTCGGCAGGCTGGCCGTTGAAGCGGCACGGATTCTGCGTGGAAAACATAAACCTGACTTTACTCCCCATGTCGATACCGGTGACTTTGTCATAGTGATCAATGCCGAGAAAATTGTGTTGACCGGCAATAAACTTGCCAACAAAAAATACATAAGGCACTCCGGCTACCCCGGCGGCCTGAAAGTAGTCAGTTACGGCACCTTGATGAAAACAAGGCCTGAACTCGCGGTGGAAAAGGCCATCAAGGGAATGCTGCCTCATAACAAGTTGGGTGCGGATATGGGCAGGAAGCTTAAAGTATACAAGGGCCCTGAGCATCCTCATCAAGCGCAGAAGCCTGAAGCCTGGCAGATGTAACAGAGAAGGAGGAACCGACAAAATGGCTCAAGTGATGTTTTACGGTACCGGACGGAGGAAAAATGCTATAGCCAGGGTGTTTTTACTGCCTGGTGAAGGTAATGTGACCATTAACAAAAGACCTTTAAGCGAATATTTCGGCCGGCGGACACTGGAAATGATCGTCCGCCAGCCGATTGAACTGATTGGCGGAGCGGGACGGTTTGATATTCAGGCCAAGGTTTTGGGCGGCGGTATCAGCGGCCAGGCGGGAGCGATAAAAATGGGTATTGCCCGCGCGCTCGTTCAGGCAGATCCCAATCTTCGTCCCATGTTGAAGAAAGCCGGTTTTTTAACCAGGGATCCGCGGATGAAAGAACGCCGGAAATACGGCTTGAAGAAAGCCCGCCGCGCGCCTCAATTTTCAAAACGTTAAATACAATTCGTGTGTTATTTTGCTTATTAATAATAGAACCATAGTCTACAAAAAAGGAAGGTTAACCTTCCTTTTTCATTTAGGACATTGCGATTTTCGAAAATTGTGAACAGGTGAATTCGTTCTTGCTTAGGAACAAAGTTTAGTGTCCCCTTGTTGAAATATGACCGTGTTCGAAAAATATTTTAGGTAGGCGGACCGGGATTATCCTCCGCTCTCTTCGCAGTTTTCATGTTACCTAAATAACATCGTTTTATCAACCGCTGAAACCAGACTGCTATAAGCTGCCTACGCGTCTATTTGAGCTTTTCTGCATGCCTGCACGCGCTATAAAAACCGCATCCAGTGCTCCGCGCCGCTTCGGATAAACACCCGGTCCGGCAAGTCAAGCCTTTTCGAATACTACTGTTGAAAGAGGTGAATACCTATTCCTTTTCGCCTTCATAAAAACCAATTATGAACCTTAAAATGACACGCCTTAAGGTCCGATTGCTTATAAACTATTCATTATGTTATGATGTAATAAGTTACCAGTTTCTGAGATGACTTTGGAGGCTCAAGTGGAACGTTTGCTATTAGTCTTTTTATTGACGGTGTTTATTAATCTAATAAATACGCTGACCCGCTCGTCCCGCCTCGCCGGTGTTCGCACAGGTCACCTGGCCACTGCCATTTCGCTTTTCGGCGTGGTCTACCTGGCGGCAAGTTTTGCCAATACGCTTCAGGCGCCGCTGCTGGCTTCAACCGTGGAACAAATTATCGATCAAGCCTATGACCGGTCACTGTCGGCAGAACCCGGCGCTGCTGTTACCGATACGCTGGTTTACCAGGAGGCGCTGGCGGGTTTAAACGAAAAACTGCGCTTTGTCATCCTCGGTGCCACTGTGGGGACTACTCTGGGCATTTTGCTTATCCCCAGCTTTGTAACGTCATTTTCCAACTCAATCAGGGCCTTCGGCCGGACAGGCTCAGTTTTTCGAGTAATACCGCTGGTATTGTCTTCTTTCTTCAGGCCCGGCGGCGGTATTCTCCGGCTGCGGTTCACCTCACTGCGTACGCTGAAAAAAATAATATTTAGAAAGATGGCCACTCCCGGCGCTTTTCTGGTTTGGAATCTGGTTAGCTACAGCCTGTGGACCGCCAATGTTTTGTCCGGGCTCTATGCCGGCGCTCTTTATCCCGAGTACCGCTCCACCGCGGTGCTGATGGCGTCAATAGTGGGCAACGCCTCAATTGTGCTTAATGTGATGATGGTGGACCCGGTCCTGGCCAAGGTGACCGACGCGGTGGCGGCGGGAGAGCAGGATGAACTGGAATTAAAGCAAATAATTTTCTACCTGGCGTTGTCCAACCTGTTCGGAACCCTGTTCAGTCAGGTTATCTTTGTACCGGTCGCAAACGGGCTGCAAATATTGACCAGGTGGATCGCATAATCCAGGAGTCAGGAGTCAGTAGTTAGTAGTCAGGAGATAAGAACGAGAGTCAAAAGTTTGGGAGTTTTGATTTAGGAGTTAGAATCAGGAATGGGAATAAGAGACTGGGTTTGTGGCTCTGAAATATTCCGAATTCAGGCTCCTGGCTCCTGAATACCCGAATATGCAAACCCATTTTCATAATCCTCTCTTAGACAGCATACTTTTTAGAAGGTAGTTGTCCTAGGGGGGATTTTTTTGCATTTAATGTTTATAAAAGCTTTCAAAATCAATAAACGCTATTTGTTCGCCGCTGCCTTTTTAGTGTTCCTGGCGCTGCCCGTGACTATGTACTTGGATGCCGGGGCGGTACGGGAATCCCAGGCGGTTTTGGCCTGGGCGGTTGTCGATAAGGTGATTGTCGTGGATCCCGGCCACGGGGGATTTGACCCGGGTGTCGTGGGGAAAAACGGGGTTATGGAAAAAGACATCAGTCTGGCCATTGGCAAGCGCCTGGCTGCTGAGCTCAAGCAGGCGGGGGCGACAGTGCTTATGACCAGGGAGACCGATAGCGACCTGAGTGAAGCCGGTACAGCCGGTTTGCTGGAAAAAAAGCAGGAAGATTTAAAGAAGAGAGTGGCGCTGGCAAATGAACATAAGGCGGACCTCTTGATCAGTATTCATGTCAACAGTCATTCCTCTGAAGCTCCGCGCGGGGCTCAGACCTTCGTCCAGCCTGGCTTTCCTGAAAGTAAGAGGGCCGGTCAAATCATCCAGTCCGAATTGACCAACTTTTTAAAAAACACCGACCGTTTAACAAAAGAGGCTGACTATTACCTAACCAGGAACACTTCCATACCGGCGGTGCTGGTGGAAACCGGCTTCATTAGCAATACAAGCGAAAGCCGGCTTTTGCAGGATCCGGCCTACCAGGGCAAGGTGAGCCGGGCGATTTACGCGGGTATCGCCAGGTATTTCGCCGCGGCGGCGGAAGCCGGCGCGCCCTATTACAGTGAAGAAGTAATTAAGGTGTTCAAAGAACAGACTCCCGGTCCGTTAGGGGAACCTTGAGCCGCATATTCGCATATATTACTGCTATAAGGCAGGCAGTCAGGAGTCAGTATTCAGAATATTTCAAGACTAAAAACCATGCTCTCTTCTGATTACTGAACAATTATTGCTATAAAGCAGATATTGAGAATTTCAGGAGTCAGAATATTTAATGACTAAAAATCATTCTTTCATTCTGACTCCTGACTTCTGACTACTGACTCCTAATAATTCGGAGGTCGTTTTGTTGAAGGCGCTTATTCTCGCGGGCGGGCGCGGCACCCGGCTCCGGCCGCTTACTTATACCACTGCCAAACAATTAATACCGGTAGCCAATAAGCCGATTATCAACTTCGTGTTGGAGCAGGTCAGCAGCGCCGGGATAAAAGATATCGGCATTATTATATCTCCGGAAACCGGCGGCCATATCAAGGAGGCGCTGGGGGACGGCTCGCGATGGGGCGCGGTGCTCACGTACATTCTCCAGGAAAACCCGGCGGGGCTGGCGCACGCGGTAAAAATCGCCAGGAGCTTCCTGGGTGATTCATCGTTTCTGATGTTCCTTGGCGACAACTTGATTCAGGGAGGTGTCGGCGCGCTGGTCAGGGAATTTAGCGCCGGCCGCAGCGATTCCATTATTCAGTTAAAGAAAGTAAAAGACCCCCGGCAGTTCGGAGTGGCGGTGCTCGGGTCCCGGCAAGAAGTATTGAAGCTGGTGGAAAAACCCCAAGAGCCGCTCAGCGACTTGGCTCTGGTGGGTATTTATCTTTTTAACCGGGTGATACATACCGCCATAGACAGGGTCAAACCCTCCTGGCGGGGAGAACTGGAAATCACCGACGCCATTCAGCAGATGGTTGACGCCGGTCACCGGGTGGAAGCCAGGCTGCTGGAAGGCTGGTGGCTGGATACCGGCAAGAAGGATGACATTCTGGAAGCCAACCGGGTAGTTTTGGACGAATACGCCGTCCGCCAAGTGGACGGTTCGGTCGACACCGCCAGTGAGATTTCCGGCAGGGTTGACATCGCCGCTGGCGCGGCAATAACCAACAGCGTCATTCGCGGGCCGGTGGTGATCGGGGAAAACGCCGTGGTCAAAGATTCTTTTATCGGCCCTTATACGGCTGTCGGCAAGGGCACTGTTCTTGATCAGGTCGGGGTGGAATATTCAGTGGTGCTGGAAAACTGCCGGCTATCCGGCGTGGAACGGGTTGAAGACAGCCTGATCGGCGGCAATACCCGGATCAGCCGCGCTGCCGCCGGCCGCCACGCCTGCCGCCTGTTCGTCGGAGATGACACGGAAATCATATTATAGCCGCGGGGGGACTGAAAATGAGAGTTTTGGTAACAGGCGGGGCGGGGTTTATCGGCAGCAATTTTATCAGGTACTTATTGGACCGGTATGATTACCGGATAATTAACCTTGATTCGCTAACATATGCCGGTAATCTTGACAACCTGACCAATGTTGCGGAAAAATCAGGTTATAGCTTCGTGCGCGGTGATATCACGGACCGGAACTGTCTTGAGCAGATTTTCTCGCAGGGGATAGACGCCGTGGTCAATTTCGCGGCGGAGACCCATGTCGACCGCAGTATAATGGACGCCGGCGTTTTCGTGCGGACCAATGTCCTGGGTGTGCAAGAGTTGTTGGAGGCGGCCCGCAGGCACGGCATTAGGAGGTTTCTGCAGGTGTCTACCGATGAAGTCTACGGCTCGTTGGGAGAAAACGGATATTTCACTGAAGAGACCTCCCTGGCTCCCGGCAGCCCTTATTCCGCAAGCAAAGCGGCGGCTGATCTGCTCGCGCTGGCCTATCACCGCACCTTCGGCGTTCCGGTAAGCATTACCCGCTGCTCCAACAACTATGGGCCTTACCAGTTTCCTGAGAAGCTGATTCCTTTGATGGTCACCAACGCTCTGGAAGACAGGCCGCTTCCTTTATATGGAGACGGCCTGCACGTGCGGGACTGGCTCCATGTGCTGGACCACTGCGGGGCGCTGGATCTGGTGCTGCACCGGGGCAAGCCGGGGGAAATATACAACATCGGCGGCAACAACGAGCGGGCCAACGTAGAAATAATCCGCCTTATCCTGGCTGAACTGGGCAAGCCGGAATCATTGATTAAACACGTGCCGGACAGACCCGGCCACGATCGCCGCTATGCCATTGACGCCGCCAAGATTAAGGAAGAACTGGGGTGGCGGCCGGTATACACTTTCGAGCGGGGGCTGCGGGACACCGTCAGCTGGTACCGCGCCAATAAAAAATGGTGGCGGAAAATTAAGTCCGGCGAATACCTGGAGTATTACGAAAAAATGTATACCGCCCGGTGAGCCCGGCCGGTGCGGCGGATGAGGAGCGTAGCTTGATGATTAAGGACGTGCAGGTAAAGAAACTGGTTAAACACTGCGATGACCGCGGCTTTTTTATGGAAATATTAAGGGACGACGACCAATTGCTGGCCCGTTTCGGCCAGGCGTCGATGTCCAGGACATATCCCGGTGTGGTTAAAGCTTTCCATTATCATGAGCGCCAGGATGACTTGTGGTTCTTTCCGGTTGGCAGCGCCCAGGTTGTTCTGCACGATCTGCGCGAAGATTCGCCAACCAAAGGAGAGACAAATGTTTTTTACCTGGGTGAAGATAATCCAATCTTGCTGGTTATTCCCAAAATGGTAGCGCACGGCTACCGGGTGCTCGGCAGCATGCCGGCGCTGATCATCTATTTTACCACAGCCCCGTATGACCCGGACAAACCGGACGAAAAGCGCCTGGCCTGGAATGACCCGGATATCGGCTTTGACTGGACCACGAAAAACAGGTAGGAATGGCAGACCTCTGGAAAGGTCTTTTTTTTTGAAAAAATACCGGCATTTCCACATAAAATTGGGGACAATAGAAAAAATATTATTAAAATATTATCGGTTGCCAGGGGGTGATGAGCGATTAACGGCAACGGTTTGTTTTCGAAAAAAAAATTAATAATTTATGCGGCTTGCTTGCTGGCGCTGGCGGCAGGGCTGGTTTCACTGCACGAAAGGCAGGCTGCGGCGCAAAACCCCAGCTTGTACCGGGGAAGCGCCGGGGATGATGTTTTTCGGGTGCAGCAACGGCTCAGCCAATGGGGGTATTATAACGGCAGCCAGGATGGGTATTACGGTGACGGCACCTTTCAGGCAGTCATTAACTTCCAGCAAAACAACGGCATACCTGCCGACGGTGTCGTGGGACAGGCTACCTGGGACGCTCTCGGATTTAGCGTTCCCAGTGAGACGCCGGCTGTTTCCCGGGGCGCGGCCACCGACCGGGGTGATGTTACTCTCCTGGCCCGGGTGATTGAGGGTGAAGCGGCGGACGAGCCGCTGCTCGGCAAGGTGGCTGTAGGCGCGGTTATATTAAACCGGACAAAAAGCGCTTCGTTTCCGCACTCAATCAGTGAGGTGATTTTTCAGCCGGAAGCTTTCGAGTCGATTGAAAACGGACAGGCGTACCGGCCCTTAAGCGAGGAATCCGTTCAGGCCGCCCAGATGGCCATGGGTGGGTATGACCCCTCGGGCGGGGCGCTTTTTTTCTGGAACCCGGGCAAGTCCGTAAACCCGTGGATATGGAGCAGAAATATTGTCACGCAAATTGGCAACCACGTTTTTGCCCGGTAAAGGGGGTTGTTTGATGAGAAAATGGATATTAGCGGCGGTCATCGGCCTGCTGGCTTTGGCCGCGGCCGGTTCCTGGGGCTACAGCCAGTACACGGCCAACCGCAAGCTGGAGAATTATCTGAGCAATAAGTACCAGCGCGCTTTTTACGATTTGGCAAGCCAGACTCAAAGTGTTGAAGTGCTCCTGTCAAAAAGCATGATTGCCTCTGACCCGCGCCTGGACAGCGCCCTGTTGATGGATATTCGCCAGCAGGCGGCGTTTGCCCAGTCCAACCTCGGCCAACTGCCGTTAAACGACGCGCTGGCCGGGCGCACGGCCAAGTTTTTGAGCCAGGTGGGAGATTATGCCGACAGTCTGGCCCGGCAGATCAACCAGGGCGAAGCTATTGACACCAAACACTGGGATACCCTGAACAGCCTTTACCAGCAGGCGGCTGCTTTAAACAGTGAGCTGCAGGGAATGCAGGCCGGCATGGCTCAGAACAATTTTTATTTTGGAGAAATGGTGCGCCAGGTTAGGGGCAAACTGCAAAAAAACCCGGATGATCTGGCCACGACTGACTTTCAGTCAATGGATAAACAGATGCAGCGCTACCCCGCGCTGATCTATGACGGACCTTATTCAGAGCACCTGGAACGCACTGAACCCCGGGATTTGAGCGGACAGGGCGATGTGGACGCGCCGGAAGCGGAGCAAAGAGCGCTTGCTTTTATTGACAAGCAGGATGAAGCCGACTACCAGGCCAGGGTTACCGGGACAACCAACGGGCGCATTCCGGCTCACCGGGTGGAAGTAACCCGGGTGGGCGGGCCGGACGGCGCGGCGACAGTACTGGATGTGTCCCGGCAGGGCGGCAAAGTAATCTGGATGATGAATTCCCGGCCGGTCGGCGGCCAGACTGTGAGCATTGATGAAGCGCGGCGGAAAGCCCTGCAGTTCCTGGCCGGCCGTGGTTTTGGGGAAATGCGCTCGACTTATTTCCAGCAGCACGGGAACTCAGTCACTTTTAACTGCGCGGCGCTGCAAAATGGCGTTACCCTTTATCCCGATTTGGTGAAGGTGACTGTTGCTTTGGACAGCGGCGAGGTTACCGGAACGGAAACCTCGGGTTACTTGATGTCCCACAGGCAGCGCCCCCTGCCGGAAGCCGCCGTTTCACGCGAGCGCGCGCGCGCGGCGATAAACCCGCGGCTGAATGTATCCGGGGGAGAGCTTGTGCTCATTCCGGTTGGGGTTTCAGATGAAAAACTGGCTTATGAGTTTCACGGCAAATTGGGGGAGGATTCCTACCTGATATATATTAACGCTGTCACCGGGCGGGAGGAAAATGTTTTAAAATTAATTGAAACGCCTGGCGGCACATTGACCATGTAAATGTCTGGTTTTTCCGGTTGACACCTGAATGCGTTTGTGCTAAGATAACTTTAATTTTATGGATTTATCAAAGCAAACGCAAGGCAATGAAGGGGAAGAAAGGCGCCGTTAATCGCCAGCGAGCCGGGGTATGGTGTAAGCCCGGTGGAGGAAAGCGCCAGGGCCGCCCTGGATGCCGCGGGTGAAAAATCCCTCCCTTGGGGGAGAGAATAAGCCGCCGCCGGCTTGCCGCC
>JGI12104J13512_1000601_pt1 | contig 31783 bp, 33 predicted proteins | sample TerdegcTABiofilm_FD_13512 | JGI IMG/M metagenome (IMG submission 13512)
TATCCCTCCATACCATGCTCACCAATGTCCGCGAGTATCTTCAGGAGCAGAACCCTGATGCAGACTTTACCGAGTATGATGCCCTGGAAATTACCCCTTCACAAACCCACCGAAGCAAAATAGAGCATAAATATGCGATATTTGTCCTTGGAAATGCCATCGCAAAGGCAATGAGGGAGGTAGACAATCCATCAGCAGCACGAATGGCTGACCGCATGCATGAACTGGCTGAGAGGACACTAAAAGAGATAGAAATGGAAGGGTAATACCTTCTACTTTTTTTGATCCTGGGAAACCAGGTACTCTGCAAGGAGCCGGGGGATCGGGGCCTGCATACAATGCCAGTTGGGTGTGCCGTTTACTTCTAATACGACGTATGATCCATTACAGGACAGCAGGTCAACGCCTGCGTAATCTACTCCGACGACCTGTGCTGCCCTGACTGCAATATCTGCCATCTCCTGTGGAATTTCAATTGCACTCCCGCACCCTCCCTGGTGGATGTTATGGGTCAGGTGATCAGATACCCTCATAATAGCCCCGACTGCCTTGTCTCCAATGACAAAAACCCGGAAGTCGCGGTCATTTGGCACATACTCCTGCAGGTAAAATGGTGGATCACCAAGCTCTGCCTCGCTCTCAACCAGATGAATCCCAACCCCGTCAAATCCGTACACCGGTTTCGACACGGCCTTGGTATGCTTTTGTATAAACTTCCCTGCCAGCGTCCGTGATTCGGTAAAGAATGTTGCAGGAGTCGGGACCCCATGCTGCACCAGAAGGGCCGATGTCATCACCTTACTTGCACAGGTGACAATACTCTCCGGTGAGTTAATAATCCTGTTTTTCAGTGAGAGGGCCTGGAGTGATTCAAAATTATGACCATTCTGTCTGATTCCGCAGGCCCAGATGGTCGCTCCGGACAGATCATCTGAAAACGGATCGATTGCTTCTAAAAACCTGACCTGGTACGGATACCCCATCCGGTCAAGTTCATCCATGACCATCCGGGTTGAATTGTCAGATGGAATATCGGTTGGTTTTGGAATAATGGTTAGCATGGCACATCAAAAAAGGGAGGTTATTCAAAGGGTCTGCTGTACTTCTTCCAGATCTGTTCACGGAAGACCGGACCACTGTTATAGGTGCAGAAGGGAATGAGAGTCCCGTCCGGTGTAGCATAATGAATACAGCACTGGCTGACCCGCTCGACATCATAATTATAGTTGTCCATGAAATGCATCATCCCGATAAAGAGGGCATTCCAGTGGAACTCACGTAGGGAATCAAAGTTATGGGTGATAAGGGCTTTTCCAAGGCTGGTCCAGAGTTCACGGCCCCCTTCCTCGCTCTTCTTCACCGATGCATAGAGTTCCTTAATCCCGTTAATGGCAACCATCTTCTTGCTGATAGGCCCTGCCGATGAGAGCTGGGTCGTGAGCCGCTCGATAGAATCAAAAAACGCATCAACATCGATCATGCGGTTGATCGGGACGATCTTCTTATCCCTGACAAAGACATAGGTCGCTGCACCACAATGCTGGTGTGCCGTAAACCGGAGTTGGGGTTTACCAGTATATGCCTCTACAAAGTCACTGATAGGGACAACACAGGGAACCGGATAAAAGTCCTCTTTCTCAACCGACCCTTCGGTCTGCTCTTCAATACGGTTTAGTATCTCAGGGATTGTTATCCGCTGCTGTTCGATATCTTCCGGTGACGCCGCTCCGGTAAATGAGACCGGTTGGAAGTTCACTCCACGGATTACATCAATATTTTCTGCAGCAAACCGGACAATATCACCGATCTCATGATCATTATGGCCTTTGATGATGGTTGGTACCAGTACCACACCCTGCTTTGCTTTTCTGAGGTTTTCAATTGCTTTCAGATCATGCACCAGTTTGAAATTCGTCTCTTTTGATACCCCGTCAAAGTGCAGGTATACCGTGGAAAGGCCGGCATCTTTGAGCCTGAGTGCATAATCAGGATCCTGCGCAAGAATCAGTCCGTTCGTTGCCAGCTGCACCTGCATGAACCCCAGACTTTTTGCAAGTTGTATGATCTCAAACAGATCTTCACGGAGCGTCGGCTCTCCTCCGGCAAACTGAACTGCCGGCGCAGGAGTTGGTTTTTCAGAGCGCAGGATCGTCAGCATATCCTTGATCTGGTCATAGCTGGGCTCATAGATGTACCCGCATGCCCGTGCATTTGCAAAACAGAAAGAACAATTCAGATTACACCGGTTTGTCAGATCCACATTAGCAAGGAGGGTCGTTGATTTATGATTGTTACAGATTCCACAATCATACGGACAACTGCTTATATCTTTCACGACCTGGGGGTTTGCAAGGCCTGATCCCTTCACCCCGAACGCCTCATATCTGCGCCATGCGTCTGCATCATCCCAGTACAGGTATGAAAAATCACCATGATCAGGACAGGTCCTGTTTATATACACCTTTCCTTCGTTCTCTATAATCTCTGCTTCTAGTACTTTTTTACATATTGGACAGAGACTTTTTGTTTTTTTGAGGAGTATACTATCACCACCAGCGGGTATTCCCATACCGGATTTTACTTCTGCTCATATGTATGCGAAAACCTAACCTTATAGGTATGCCGGATTCTGCAACAATACTCAGTAATGGACTCATATTCATCGGCTCTGCGATATGGGTGATGCTCCCCGCATACCTGCCAAATAATTTTGCAGCACTGACCGGTGGGGGTATGCCCATTGATATGGGGAGGAACTGGACAGACGGGAGGCGTATCCTGGGGGACGGGAAGACCATCCGGGGGTTCGTCGGCGGGGTAACAGCCGGGATTCTTATCGGGGCAGTCCAGATGTACGCAGAGATATCAGGACTTGTTCCCTGGTTTCCCCCCCATACCCTGACTGCAGTTATTCTGCTTGCCATCGGTTCACTTCTTGGAGATATGGTTAAGAGTTTTTTCAAACGACGTCAGGGGATAGACCGGGGAGGAGAGTGGTTTTTGGTGGATCAGCTGGACTTTGTCGTGGGGGCGTTGCTTCTAACCCTGCTGTTTGATCCGATATGGATGCTAAACACCATGACCATTCCACTCCTGATCGTCATTCTGGTGCTGACACCCCTGCTCCACCGGACCGTGAATATTATCGGGTATAAACTGGGATTGAAGAAGGTACCATGGTAACCGCTACATTGCGTGAGATGCTCATCTCAGCTGAAGCCATACGATTTGGAGATTTTACCCTTGCGTCCGGGAAAAAAAGCACGGTATATATTGATATAAAAAAAGCGATCACAAGCCCGGCCATTCTGAAAAAGATTGCAGCAGAGGTTCTTACCCACAGCACGGACTTCGATGCGTCGCAGGTGTTGCCGTCGGCGGGGTCCCCCTTGCGGTGTCAGTCTCCCTTGCCTCTGATAAACCGTATGTGATCATAAGGAAAGAGCAGAAAGGACATGGTCTTGCCAGCCTTATCATCGGTGATGTAGCTGGAAAGAGGATTCTGCTCGTTGAAGATGTCACCACTTCCGGCGGGTCCGCAGTATTCGGGATTGAACAGCTCCGCTCTGCCGGTGCAGTCGTAACTGATGTCATAGCAGTAGTTGACCGGAATGAAGGTGCTGGAAAAACACTGCAGGACCTTGACATCACACTGACCCCCCTGGTCAGGATGCAGGACCTTATAAACGGGTGATCGACGGGTGACAGACATGCCATTATACCCGTATGGCTAAGGTTAGTCTATGAACCGGCATACGGCTGGCATCGTCATACTTCTCATAGCCGGTATTCTGGGCGGTATTCTCCTTGGATATATTTATCATGGAGATGCACCAGGACAGATCCAGAATAATACATCATGGGCAAGGCAGGCACCAGTCAGTCAGTCCGACCTGATACGGCCTTCACATATCCTGCCCCTTTCCAATGAGTCATTTTTAGTCAGTGATCTGGATGACAAGGTCCTTTTTCTGGTTCAGGCAAACGGGACGATGCAGAGGGTTATAACCAGGGATGTCGCCAAACCCTATGGATACTGGGATATTGCCGGTTTCACCCATGATAATAAGGGGAATATATACATTTCTGATCAGCAACCCACCGGGTATTAAAACTCAGTGATAAAGGATCTCTTCTTACCAGCTGGGGAGGTTTTGGAGATGTGGATGGTAAATTTGACACGCCGGGAGGGATCAGTGTTGTTAATGCATCAGGTGAAGAATTAATATATGTTTGTGATTCAGGTAATGCACGAATCCAGGTCTTTACCCCACAGGGGCAGTACCTCCAGAGCCTGCAGATCCCAACCGATGAAACGAAAAAAGTCAGGATAATAAAACCCCAGGAATCACTCAATACTACCGACCTGGAGAAATTCATAGTTACTCCGCAAATAGGAGCAAATCCTGCATTTGTAGAGCGCACATTTTCCATTCAGTCGTCAGGAAATACCCTATCGCTGACGTTTGACATCAACCGGTCGGTTCATCTGGGTGCACAAAAAGTTTCATTCCAATCATCAGATGTCTCAACGAAAAATCCGGAGGAATGGATTCCGGAGCTTTCTGCTATCCTTGCAGATAAAACAACTCAGGAGACCCTGAAGACAACATTGGAAGAACTCAGACGCCAGGCAAATATCAAAAGAATTAGTGATCGGGCGAAATCGGAATGTATTGTCCATTTTATTCAGCAGATTCCTCTGACTGAGAATGCAGAGAACCGGTACCCGATAGAGATATTGCATGATAAAATGGGGAATACGTATGACAAAGCCCTGTTTTTATATGGTCTTCTGAGTGAGGCAGGGTATGATGTCGTTTATCTCGCATACCCGGGTCTTTCTCATGCAGCGGTTGGTATCCGTCTCACCGATCCCCTGCAGAGTACGGCAGTAGCCACATACCGGGATAGCAATGGCAGTATATACATGTATATCAATCCGGATGGGCCATCATTTATCGGGGGAATTGCCCAGAAATACCGGAAGAGTGATCCGTTTGTGATCCATCTTGAAGAGAAAGGGAAAGATATAGGAACGAGAACAGGAAGTGGAAAAGAGAAGAAGTCCATCTCTGCAGATCATCTGTATTCAACCTATGTCGTGCAGAGTATCTTTTCCCTCTCTGAAAAGTATCAATTTCTGGTAAATAAGGAGAAGGATGTAAAGAGTGATGAGGCACGGAAGATCCGGGAGAATTACCAGAAGATAAAAAGTGTTCTTGACTTTATCGAGAAAAATCCCTGGAACACCGAGATTGCCTACATGAGAATTAAAAATTCAAAGGTAAATGATATTATCGTGTAGAATTCTATCCAGCCCTTATTTTTTCCCGGAAACCAGGTAGCCGGTGAAGGAACCAAAGAATAATCCTTTCCGGTCCATTTCGGTGAGGTGAGCAAGAAACGCATCAGCCTCCTTTTGTGATACGCACCCGGCAACTGCCGCCCGATTCGCATTTTCTGTAACGGTGAAGATTGTTTCCGCTTCTTTAAGCGTGGTCATGATCATCGTCCGTGGATAGACCGTTACATCGGTAAATCCTGCGTTCTGACACAACCGACTAAGTTTTCGTCCGATATGACCGCAGGCAAATTGATCTGACCAGAAGTTCAGAATAGCCCGTGTTACCCCTTCATCAACCCCGTCGATGATGAAATTTTCCCAATCCGGTTCAAACAGGACACATCTTCCCCCTGGTTTTAAGACACGATACATCTCGTCAATGACATGCCGGGGATCTTGCACATGCTGAAGAACCCGGTCTTCCCTGACCGCATCACATACACCGTCACGGACTGCCGAGTATTGCCCGTCCATCCGGATGTAGGAGAGGTTCGGAATATTGAAGGCTTTTTTTGCAAGGGTTACAAGGGAAGAACTGATATCCGATCCGATTACCAGTCCTTCGGGGCTGCACCGTCCGGCAAGGATATGGACATCATCAAGAGGGCCGCACCCGATCTCAAGGATGATATCTCCGGGTGATATCTGCAAAAGCTCGAATGATTCCTCTTTTACCGACCGAAAGAAGGGATGGTTTCTGATATCTGACAGGCACCGGACTAGTTTTTCCTGATCTTCTGAATGGTCCACCTGCCGAAATCCGGTTGCAAGGAAGGTCATAATGTTAGAGAAGAGTGTGGTTTCATATAATGTGAAGGGATCATTGAACTTCCAAGTGATCGATGTTCCGTGTCATAGGATTAAAAATGATACCTATCTCAAAGATCTTCCTGCCATCGCTTTCATATTTCTCCCGGTATTTTTTTTCCCTGATCTGGTTGAGAGGGCTGTCAACTCCAGGCGAAGGAGAATCTGAAACTTTAAATTCAAATATCCAGATACCGGTTTTGGTTTTTACGGTAAGATCAATTCTGCCTTTATTTGTAGTATCTTCCGGTATAACCTCATACCCAAGACTTGCAAAATACGTGTACACGATGCTCGCATAATACCCTTCAAATTGCGACAACTGGTTCTTCCTATACCAATCGTGAGGAATTGAAGCAAAAAATGAAGAAAAAATGGTATGCACCTGACTGGGGTCTTCCCGTTCCAGAATATCATAGAGCATTTCACGATTTTTCGAAATCTCCTGTTTTGAAAGGACTTCTGCGAACAAGGTATTTAAAGAGGTTCTGACTTCGACATTAGGGTATCCAAGCCAGCATGTAAATCCCCGAATGGGATCTGCAGACCATTTTTTAATCGTAAGATACCCTGCCTGAAAAAGCAGAGTCTCTATCCTGATATGTTCCGGATCAAATGACCCGAGGAGATCGGTCCCCGCAATAAGATCTTCGTAGTCAGCCGGAAGTCGTGGGTTTGACTCCCAGAGTTTGATGAGAAAGGTCGGCGTTCCGGTCTCGAACCAATATGGTTTGAACGTCCCTTCATCAAAAAGCAGGAGGATATCAAACGGGTTATAAACCGACTCACCGGTCCAGGAATACCCATTGTACCATCGTTTTACCTCATCTGTATCAAATCTGGAGAGGTGCTCTGTAAAAATCTGCTCAAGATCTGTCTGAGTATACCCGCATATCGCAGAGTATCGGGAATCAAGGGTAATATCCTTGAGATTGTTCAGACCAGAAAATATCCCGGTTTTTGCAAATTTTGAAACACCGGTGAGCATGACAAAGGTAAGAAATGGATCAAGATCTTTAATGATACTATAAAAACTCTTGAGATCTTCACGAAGGTCTAAGGCAACCTTCTGATTATGAAGGTTATCAAGAATCGGCTTATCATATTCATCAACCAGAAGAACAATCTTTTTTCCAGTTTTTTTGAATAGTTCACGTATCAGATCTTCCAGTTGAAATCCGGACGAGATGGAATGATCAATGGAAAGCCCATATTGTGCTGCCTCCTGGGAAATTATTCTGGTCAGGTATTCAGATAATTCTGCAGATGAACGGTTCACCCGCTGTGCAAAACTGATTTTTATAACAGGATATTTTTTCTCAAAATCCCAGCCTGATTCAGGACGTTCAAGATAAAGGCCTGAGAACAACTCTTTTTTCCCTGTAAATGCACAGGAGAGAGTGTCGATAAAAAGGCTTTTGCCAAACCTGCGTGGTCTGGAGAGAAAATAATATGAACCTTTTTGAGCTAACTCAGCGATGTATGGAGTTTTATCCACGTAGTAATACCCTTCGTTCCTAATCTTCTCAAATGATTGAATCCCGATAGGAAGTTGAAGAGAGGGCATATGAATAGTACGTACTTGTGATAATGAGTAATTAAGGATGGTCTTTCTTTCCTATCCTGACTAGGTCGTACCATGGATTTTTAATGATAGGTTTAATGGTGTGTACCGCATATTGGTACGAGAATATTAATCTAAGATCCGATATCTATGGCAATTAGTACCAGAGGAGGCAATTTTTCACTTCTCCACCTGATTATTTCTCATCCCCTCTGCACGAGTGCAGAGCTTTTCATTCGCAGAGCGACCAGGATCTTTATCCATTCACATGAGAGAGTGCCCCTTTTAAGCACTTTCTGAATTTTTTTAAATTGATAGAATGATACAAATTCACCGGAGTTATCAGGAATGAATGCACATACAAACATCCTTGTTGTCGGAAGCGGAGGCAGAGAACATGCCATTGCAAAGGCCCTTTCCAAAAATCCACAGACGAGAATATTTGCGGTAATGAATAGGATGAATCCAGGGATTGCTGAACTGGCATATAAGGTCCTGATTGCTTCAGAAACTGACCCTGAAGTGGTGAAAAAGTTCTGCATCGAGCATCAGATTCAGTTTGCGTGTATCGGTCCTGAGGCACCCCTGGAAACCGGCGTTGTTGATGCACTTACCGCAGCCGGTGTAAAATGTGTTGGTCCTGCAAAAATGGCAGCGAGAATAGAGACCGACAAATCATTCTGCAGAAACCTGATGAAGCAATATAATATCCCCGGTCTTCCTGAATACCATATCTTCCACTCCGGCACTGATGCCGAAGCATTCCTGAAAAACACAACAAAAGAATATGCAATAAAACCATCCGGTCTGACCGGGGGCAAGGGAGTCAGGATTATGGGTGAACATCTGACTCATGAGGAAGCCTGCAGATATGTTCATGAACTCAAAGGGGATGTTGTCATTGAGGAACGGCTTATCGGAGAGGAGTTCACCCTGCAGGCATTCGTCGATGGCACCCATCTTGTCCCGATGCCTCTTGTGCAGGATCATAAACGGGCCTTTGAAGGAGATGTCGGGCCCAATACCGGTGGTATGGGATCCTATACTCTTCCTGATCACCGGTTTCCATTTNTCACCGAAGAGGATTACAATTCGGCNTTTGCCATCATGAAGCAGACCATTGCTTCACTTGCTGCTGAAGGGACACCGTATGTGGGAATTNTGTATGGNCAGTTCATGAATACGGCACAGGGTCCGATGGTTATTGAATTCAANGCNAGNTTTGGTGACCCTGAAGCNATGAATGTCCTGTCATTACTGACCAGTGACTTTTCTACCCTNGTTCAGGCGATTACGNCAGGAACACTTGACAAGGCGGAGGTTTCGTTTGCGAAAAAAGCAACCGTTTGTAAGTATCTTGTGCCGGAAGGATACCCGGAAAACCCCGTTTCAGGCGGCAAACTGATTCCCGGACCAGATAACAAGGCAATCTGTTATTATGCCAGCGTTGTACGGGAGGGGGAATTCCTGGTGACCCAGAGTTCACGGACCATGGCCTATGTTGGTATCGGCGATACCCTGGAAGAGGCAGAGAGGATTGCAGAAGANGCCGCATCTGCTGTTCAGGGNCCTGTCCGTCACCGTTCTGATATTGGGACCAGAGAAGTTCTGGAGAAGAGAATTTCCCATATGAAGGAGATCAGATGAAGAAAGATTTCATATCCATTCTTGACATCTCCCGGGAAGAACTGGCAAATCTTATCGCACATGCCAGAAAATTAAAGGAAGAGCGTAGAGTCGGTATACAGACCCCTGTTCTTGCCCATAAAACCCTGGGGATGATCTTTGAGAAATCATCGACCAGAACCCGGATATCGTTTGAGGCNGGGATGTTTGAGCTGGGAGGNCATGCCCTGTTCCTGAATCCGAAGGACATGCAACTTGGGNGGGGAGAGGCAATTCGTGATACTGCCCGGGTTATGTCCAGGTTTGTATCGGCAATTATGATCCGGGCGAACCGTCATGATGAGGTTNTGGAACTTGCCGCCCATGCNGATATTCCGGTTATTAACGGNCTGTCAGATCGGGAGCACCCGTGTCAGATCCTGGCCGATATCATGACCATTGAGGAACGACTCTTTCGGACCGAAGGAGTGAAGGTTGCCTGGATAGGTGATGGGAATAATGTCTGTACGTCACTTATTCTGAGTACTATTCTTACCGGTATGGAGGTCATTGTGGCTTCACCTTCCGAATTTGCTCCAGGAGAAGATGTTGTTTCTGAAGCACTCCGGATGGGAGCAAAGGTCAGGATTGTGACCGATCCACGGGAAGCGGCCACTGGTGCTGATGTGGTCATGACGGACACCTGGATCTCAATGGGGCAGGAAGAGGAGATTGACCGGAGAAGACAGATCTTCATGCCCTACCAGGTGAACGCTGAACTGATGGCCTGTGCAAAACCAGGGGCTATTGTGATGCATTGTCTCCCGGCACACCGGAACTGGGAGATCACCGANGAGGTTTTGGATAGTAAGGCNAGTGCGGTGTGGGATCAGGCAGAAAACAGGCTGCATGCACAGAAAGCTCTTCTGGTCAGGTTATTGGCATAAAAGAATATCAATTTCTTTTTTCTGGAATTTAACTGATTCCAGAATTGGAAAATCTATATTTTTATGCGAGATTCAGAAAAATACAATGTTATTTGATGAGGGATTGAGGCTTTTTAAATCTGCTCATTACAAGGCATGATTCGAACAATTTGCTGCGATAACAAAAACTGATGAGAATAACCATAAAGCTTGGAATGCTTCGGAATATGTCTTTTAAAATTAGGTCAATTTGACAATGCATTTTTTTGTTTTGAAAAAGCATTGAAGCTTGACCCCAGTAATAAAAGGGATGAAAAGAAATATTCTATCACCCGGATTGCCATCTTTGGCTCGGTCATACGAGACGAAGCCGGTCAGGGAAGTGACATCGACATTCTGGTCGATTTCAGCGATGATGCCGGCCTTCTTGATCACTCAGGTCTGAAGATTTATCTTGAGAAACATAAAATAAGAATTGGGATGGGACTTTTTTTTGAAGATGAAGATACCAGGCAGGTATAGAAAACCATGAAATATCCAATGGTTACTAAAAAAGTTCTTGAATAAATTAGAGAAACAATCCGTTTAAGATACGCTGGCGAATTCTCAAGCTGAGATTTCCCTTTTAAATATTAAAACCGTTGCGATAACGCCAAACACGATGTTCAGATAAAACATTATCAGCCTCCAGAGAATAATAAACACTCCAAGGACGGCGGTCGGGACAAACAACGCATAAAGCGAGGTTGCCGAGATTTCTGCTATCCCTGATGCACCGGGNGTTAAAGGAATCATACTGATAAGAGCGATGATGATCTGACTTAACATGGATTCCGATATGGACGGGGGAAGACCAAGTCCCATAAGAATTACTGATGCTACAATGAATTCTGAAAACCAGAAAAGAACGGAGAAAACCGCCCCCTGAATAATTCCCTTCTTTCCATGGCTGGTGAAAGCCGTAATGCCAGAGCAGAAATTATCAAACTCGACATCAGTGCTGGCAATGATCCGGTGAATACCCGGAGTCTTCATCTTTGCCTCAATCCAGTGCAAAAGACGCATCACCTTGTCTTTCGCTGACTCCGGTTTTCGTGCTGCAAAGAACAGAACTACAACAAACAGAATAAGCACTGCCAGGGAGAAGAATATAACAAAAACAATACCTTCTCCCATGTCCCAGATGACCTTGCCCATTACCAGGAGACTGAAGACTGTGAGTGCAACGAGGATAACTGCATCGAGCACCCGTTCCATGATAACAACCGCGGTTGCATCACCAAGCGGCATATCAGCTTTGTAAAGCTCGTGGATCCGAACCGGTTCACCTCCGGCCTGACCAGGGGTTATTGCACCGATAAGCAGGTTTGCAACCACCATATTGTAACAGTGACTGTACTTTACCTGGTAGCAGAGGGATGCTGCCATGACCTTTATTCTGGCCGCCCAGAGGGAGAATGAGACGAACCGAAGTCCGATTGCGATGANTAAAAACCAGATATTGATATGGGTGAGATATTGAAGGGTATCCTCGTTAAATGTTGATGCAAGAATAAAGACGAGGATTGCCATGGAGAATGCCAGAGACAGATAGAACCATTTCTTCTGTGTTTTGTCCATGTTTTCTCTCCGTGGCAAAAATTCCTGCAGATATTAAATTTAGTACTATATCTTCTTTCGCGTTATCTATTCTGGGAGGAGGGAAAGTCGCTCCAGCACCTCTTCGGCCGCATCAATACCCCCGTCCAGGTACAGAGCACCGGCAAATGCTTCCATACACTCTGCAAGCACTCTGCCTGATGTCCAGACATGCATCCGTGCTTCACCCTTTCCCCATCTGACATACTGCTCAAGATGAATAGAACGGGCTGCATCACGGAGTACTGACATATTGACGAGATCCATCTTCTTGAGGGATACCGCTCCTTTGTCATGCTCACCCCCCTTGACGAGCCTGGTCAGGATAATAAGCTCAATAACGGCATCACCGAGCGTTGCCAGGGCATCAAGATGGGAATCTTCAGAAAGGCCCTGCTCCTTACTGTAGGCAAGTCTGGTCAGTGCCCTGAGCAGGAGGGACTTGTCCCTGAAGGTATAACCGGTAATCCGCTCAAGCTGTTCGGGAAATAATTCGGCAGTCATCAGTTACCGGGATCCAAGCATCTCGCAGATTGAACGGGCTGCCTGTTTTGCCCCTCCCATCGCCATGATGACCGTTGCTGCTCCGGTTGTGACATCTCCGGCAGCAAAAATCTTCGGATGAGAGGTTCTGCCATCTTCTTCGGTGACCACATTTCCTGCTCTGCCCTTATCAAGACCAGGGATCTGACTCACAAGGACCGGGTTCGGACCCTGACCGATCGCCTGAATGACAACATCACAGTCAAGGGTAAAGGTGTCATTATCGATTGGTTCTGGGATTGGCCGGCCACTTTTATCAAGATTACACATCTGCATCCGGATACATTCAATACCGGTTACCGCCTGTTCACCAAGGATCCGGATCGGATTTGCACAGGTAATAAACTCAATACCCTCTTCTTTTGCATGATGGACCTCTGCTGCACGAGCCGGAAGGTCTTCTTCACGTCTCCGGTAGACAAGGGTTACCTGCGCACCCATCCGTCGTGCGGTACGGGCCGCATCCATGGCAACATTCCCGCCACCAACGACGACAACCCTGTTCATTTTTGCCACCGGGGTGTCATATTCAGGGAACCGCTCAGCATGCATGAGATTGACCCTGGTCAGAAACTCATTTGCAGAATAGACACCGCTCAGGTTCTCGCCAGGAATTCCCATAAAGTATGGAAGACCTGCACCGGTTCCAAGAAGTATGGCATCATACTCTTCCAGTTCTTCAAATGAGACGGTTCTTCCGACCAGATGGTTCAGGCGGAGATCAACACCCATCGCAAGGATAAGGTCAATCTCTGCTTTTACCACGTCTTTAGGCAGACGGAATGAAGGAATACCATAGGTCAGAACACCGCCAGGGGCATGGAGCGACTCATACAGGACAACATCATGACCGTCCTTTGCAAGTTCTCCAGCTGCAACAATGCCTGCCGGTCCTGAACCTATGACAGCGACCCGCTTTCCGGTTGCAGTCTTTCGTGCAGGGACAGTAAGACCCTTTGCCCGTTCCTGGTCGGCTGCAAACCGCTCAAGCTGACCGATCCGGATGGGAGTATCTTTCTTTCCAAGAATACACAATGCCTCACACTGGTTCTCCTGCGGACAGACACGCCCGCATATAGCCGGAAGAAGGTTCTGCTGCCTGATACTCTCTGCCGCCTCTAAGAATTTACCTTTCGCGATGAGGGCAACAAAAGCGGGGATGTCTATATTGACCGGACATCCGTCAACGCATCCGGGTTTTTTGCACTGAAGACACCGGCCTGCTTCTTCTATGGCCTCTTTAGGAGAGAGCCCGTTATCTACCTCTCCAAAATCCTTCAGACGGTCAGCAACGCTTCTATCTCCCATTTAATGCTGCCCTCCGCAGGTACACTGGTGTTCTTTCCATAATGCCAGGGCTTCCTTCTCATGCTCCATGTAATATCGCTGGCGTTGCATCAGGTTGTCAAAGTCGACCTGGTGAGCATCGAATTCTGGTCCGTCAACGCAGGCAAACTTTGTCTTTCCATCAACAACGCATCTGCAGGACCCACACATGCCGGTTCCGTCGACCATAATGGGGTTGAGCGAGACAAAGGTCTTAATTCCCTGCTCACGGGTCACATTGGATGTGACTTTCATCATGATGGTTGGGCCGATGATCCAGACCGCATCAACCTTCTCTTCACCGATAACCTGTTTCAGAAGGTCGGCTGCAAATCCGTGATGACCTTTTGAACCGTCATCTGTTGCTATGAGAAGTTTGTCACATATCTCTGCCATCTCATCCTCAAGGATAAGAAAATCTGCATTCCGTGCTCCAAGAATACCAATAACCCGGTTACCGGCATCTTTTAAAGCTTGTGCGATGACGGGCGTTGATGCAATACCAACACCACCGCCAACCAGCACACAGGTCCCATATTTCTTTATTTCACTCGGGCATCCCAATGGTCCGGCGATATCGCTGATGGCACCTCCGGCAGGAACCGCAGCAAGGGCATGCGTGGTTTTCCCAACCGCCATGAAGATGATTCGAACCAGATCTCCGGAAATCTTTGAGATTGTCAGGGGAATCCGCTCACCGGTCTCATCAGTCCGTATGATAACAAACTGGCCGGCCTTTGCATTCCGGGTCACATGGGGAGCGTTTACCCATATCTCATAGACATTTTCGGATAATTTGAGAGATTTTTCGATTATATACACCAGATGTCACATCCGGAAAAAATTATTCGGGCCCTTATTTATTGCCCGTCCAGCTTCTTTACTTTACGCACCCGGACAGCAACACCGCGGGAGGATCGGATCATTTCATCAGCACTCATGACTGCCCGTCCGGTTGTCATGGCCTTATCTCCGATGACCAGCACTTCATCACCAGGGCGGATGACCGGGTCGGCATCAATGACACCTGGCGCCAGGATATCACCCTGGGGCACGAACTCATCGATATATACCCGGTACCCGGTTTCAATGAGCGACCAGCCTTCAAAGGTGGGTCTTATCAGACCGTGAGCGGGGTCGGTTGAGAAGTAGAGATTTCTGCCCCGCTTTACCACCTGCTCCGGATATGAACCTTTTACTTCCAGGTTTGGCGCCTTGAGATCATACCCGAACTGGAATGAGATCATCCCCCTGACCAGGTGCGATTTAACCTTTCGCTCACCGGAAAGGGCCTCGCTTAATGCCTGAAGTGATGCGGGATCAGTCAGCCGGTCTGTCTCGCAGGTGAATTCTATCTCAAATCCTGCCTGATCTGCAGCATCCTGTGCAATGATTCGTGCATCCCCATCCAGATGAGCAATGACCCGACGGTAGGGATGTCTGGTAAAGTACCTGACAAGAGTATTTGTGATCTGGTACCGCTCCTCATGATCCCAATACCCGGTGACCGGCACATCATATGCTGCGGCAGGATAACAGAGCTCAAGATCACGGGGAACAAGTCCCAGGGGAGAGGTCATGATCAGTTCATGTGCCCGTCTTCCGATGGCCTGGCTGAATTTGCGATGAGACTGGGAGAGGCTGTAGGGTTTTTTTGCTGAACAGGGGATCAGAACCGCCACATCTGCTACCGGTGGGATATACCGCTCAACCAGCCGGTCTGCAAACCGTCTGACTTCCACCCGGTGAATGCTGTCTCCGGATGTTGCAAGGAAGGGCACAGTACGGGATACCGGACAATACTGCTCCATCCGGTCTGACTTATCAATATGACGCATGATCGAGACAAATTCTGGTTTTGTCCTGCATCTTCCCTCAAGAAACTCACGAAATGTCCCGTCGCGGATCCTGCGCCCGATTCTCGCCAGTTCCTGGTCGAGTGCGATCCGGTTATGCAGGAGGAGATCTCCACTCAGGCATCCCTGGCAGGAACAGAGTCCTTCTTCCATCACTTTTTCCGGATACTTTCCGTCGGGGAGACAGAATTTCTCCTGGGTCGTTGCTAGGTCGGTTGCGATGTAATCAAAGAGATCAAAACCAGCATGAACCAGAATTGCCGCATTTTCCGGTAGTGCTGCACCGGGGAGATACCAGCAGGTGTCCGGCGGTGTGGAGGCTTTCAGTTGATCCAGGAGCTGACAGAAGTCTCGGGGACGGGAGAGCAGGGTATACCAGTTCGGGGTGATGACCGTATCTCCTGACTGAATATTGACTGGTGCATGAATATGGAGCGGTATTGGTTGTTCTCCGTCACGGATCAGGAACCGGGATACAAAATCCGGATCCTCGATCGGCGGGATGTTTGTTCCGGACCGGGTATTCAGGGCAGGAAAGAGCCTGGTCGTATCGGTAGCAGACGGGAAGTTGAGAATAGTATCGTCCACGGTCAGGCGACCATACCGGGCTGTTCCGTCACGGCTGAGGATCTCAACTCCCTTCATCTTGCACCTCCACGGTGGGGAGAATCTGTGTTATCAGGTCTTTCCAGACCGGACGACACCTGATGGTGAAATGAGAGTCCGGGTTCGTCTCCATGAGTCTGGCAATTCCGATACATCCGGTTTTAATCATTTCCTCGTCAAAATCAGGGATCTCACTCTGCCCGATGGGGAATGTTTCGGTGAGTTCTGCCGGGAAGGGACCGAAGGGAGGCTTGAAGTAAAATACGGAATCATACCCCTCGGTCTGTTTTTTCTTGATATGCCGGCTGAAGCTGATGAGAGTCCGCTCTCCGGCGGTTAGCCGCCCAACCATCTGGTGATACCGCACGACCTCGGTCCGTTTGCAGCTCTCATCGCCCCGGTAAAAGAACCGGCGTTTGGTCTCACGGTCAAGTGCGGTGAGTTCTTCATTATACCCAAGTAACGTCCGGTATCCCCGGAGCAGGGCTGGATGAGAACGGCATCGTTCATCCACCAGTTCCCAGAGCACACCGTCACGGATTGCCTGCCTGACACGGTTGATCTCGGCAAGAGAGACTCGCAGGTTATGCATGGCAAGGAGTCGCTCCCGGTCAGGTGATTCATTCAGTTCCTTTGCGGTATGACCGACACAGACCGGACAGGGGCAGGGAAGGTAGGAGAGTTCGTTCAGGTGATAACTCCCATGGGTGGTCATGTACCGTCCGTCCTTAGCATAGAGGGCATAGGCTGCAGAATCAAAGAGATCGCATCCCATCGCTACCGCCAGGGCAAACATGGACGGGTGACCGGCTCCAAAGAGATGGACACAGACGGCTGGAGAAAGACCGCGTTTTGCAGCCATCACCACCTTTACAAGTTCAGCATACCGGTAGGATTCCATGAGAGGGACGACAGCACCAATGGGACAGAACCGAAATCCTGCCTCAGACAGTCTCCTCCCGGTTTCTTCACGAAGGTCTGGAAACAGACCACCCTGAACCGGTCCGGCAAGGGTGTGGTGCTCATGGTCTGCAATATCTTTTGCCTCCATGATCCGGTCCATCGTCACCGATAGTTCCTGTTCCACTTGTTCCCGGGGAGAGTCAGGATGAGTCGGAATATCCAGCGGGACGATGATATCGGATTTTATAGCCTGCTGGAATGCGATGGTCTGGGCATTGGTTATCTCAACTTCGCCATAGACCGAGAGCTGAAAAGATCCAGAGTCGGTCATAATGACCCCGTCAAAATCCAGGGTCTTTGCAAGACCATCAGTAAGGGCACGCTCACGATACTCTTCAGACCGGGAGAAGATATATGCATTGGTGATGACCGCTTCAACGCCCATCTCCTGCATCTCTTTTGGGGTTATCAGGTTCAGGTGCGGGTTGATAACCGGAAGCAGGGTCGGGGTTTTGACGGTCTTGCCTTGTCCGGAGAGTTTTCCGATTCGTCCGGCTATGTCTTTTTCTAAAATTTCAAAGGAGAGGGTCATATATGAAAATTGTTTCGCATTATTGTTGGTCTCCAGATTATGCTCGCGATCGCTTGTGTGAGAGGTATTGGTTAGCTAAACGATCAGGTACGTATTATTTGTGAGGGTTCACTGATTGGTTTTTCGTATAGGAGTGGGGAGTAGGATAAACTCATTCGGAAATTACCCACAATGTCAAACCAGAATAGGAGGGGTACATATGGAATACACCATTTATAAAACCTTCAATTTTCTCTTAAAATGTTTTGTATCCTTTTTTTCTTAGAGACTGCAAAAACAGATATCCAATGTCCGCATAAATAGAAGTTAGGGATGAACAGAAAACCGGTTTTCCGAATAGGAACCGATGACTTTAAAGAACTCATCGATGAAGGAGGCTATTTCGTAGATAAATCTCTGTTTATCCGTGAAATTATTGATGGAAATAAAGTAGTTCTTCTTCCCCGTCCTCGTCGGTTTGGAAAAACCCTGAACATGACCATGCTCAGATACTTCTTTGAAAAGACGGAGAATGACCAAAATTACCTTTTTGAAGGATTAGCCATATCACATTATTCTGAATACCAGAAACACCAGGGACAATACCCGGTAATATTCATCAGTCTGAAGGATGTGAAGGGTGTATCTTGGGTTGAGAGTAGAAGACGATTGGTTGAGAAAATCGGTGAACTTCTCGCACAGTTCAAATATATCGAACCGACACTGGATCCAATCTACCAGGACGGGTTTCACGCTATCCTTTCTGGAAACCCCGATGATGCCTCTATGAAAGCCAGTCTTAAAAACCTCATAACATGGCTTTACAATTATCATCAGAAACCCGTCATTGTCCTCATTGACGAATATGACAGCCCTATGATCGAAGCATGGACTCATGACTACTATCATGAGATGACAGAGTTCATGCGATCATGGCTTGGCGGTGGACTCAAACATGAGAACGCCCATGCTCTCTACCGGGCAGTCATCACCGGAATACTTCGGATTGCAAAAGAGTCGATATTTTCTGACCTCAATAATCTCAAAGTTATCTCCACTCTTCAGTCCCACAAGGTATCACAGATGTTCGGATTTACCGAACATGACATCGATACAATCCTGTCTGATTTCTCGATTCCGGATCACGGAAAAGTCATTCGCGAGTGGTATAATGGATACTCCTTTGGAGATCAGGTGATCTATAACCCCTGGTCTGTAACGAATTATATAGATAATCTACCTAATCCACCCGGCCCTCACTGGCTCAACACCTCTGCTAATACTCTTGTGTATGAGGAACTTGGTCGCGGAGGAATTGAAATAAAGCGTGATCTGGAGAAACTCCTTTCCGGAGAAGAGATTAGGTACCCGATTACAGAAACAATTACCTTCAGGGATATCGGAAGAAACCCTGCAAATATATGGAGTTTTCTGTACTTTTCAGGATACCTCAGGGCAGGAGATCCGAAATTTGCAGATTATGATCCGAACCTCCTCACATATGCATTGAGTATTCCAAACAAGGAGATTTCGGCAGCATATAAACAATTTGTAAACAGCCAATTTGAGAAAGGAGATCCGTCATCTGGTATAACCTCATTTCTCTCAGTATTTCTGGAGAACAAAAAAGCAGAGATACTTGAGCAGACTTTACAAAACCTAACTATCAGTCTTGTAAGTTTCTATGATCTTGCACGACTCCCTGAAGCAGTTTTTCATGCTTTTGTTCTCGGTCTTCTCGCAAATCTGATATCAGTCTATGATGTCAGATCAAATGCAGAATCCGGACTTGGGAGAGCTGATATCCTGATGATCCCAAAAACAACCAGGTATCAGACCGGATATGTGATAGAATTTAAATCAATATATCCGAATGATGATATCGAGAAATCGGCACAGGAGGCATTAACGCAGATTCGGGAGAGAAAGTATGATAGTTCACTCATATCCGGAGGGATAGAACCTAATATAATCCGATATCTTGCGGTCGTGGTTCAGGGTAAAAGCGTAATGGTAAAGGAGTGGTTTGATACCTAATCAAATTAGAACAGGTAATACAGGTCAATATTTCAGTTAATTTAATTCAAACCCCACTTATCAGAAATACTACACGTGGTATCTTCTCCTGCAGATATCCTTTTTTTTAATCGTATTACCCAATAGCCAATTATCCCGGTATTCAAAACCGAACATAACGTTTTTACATTCCAGATTTGGGCAGCACTTATTTATGTGACCCATCCTTTTCTGAAAATATCTGCCCTTCAAATGTGAATATCTGAACCGACGATTCCTGCCAGCATCCTCTGGGAAGTCCTGCCTTCATACACGTATGGTCGAGAAACTCAGTCACATTCCATCCCCACTCCACTGGAACCTGGGGGAGTAGAAGACCGGACCGGCCATACCCTCTGACAATAAGACCATGTTTTCCAACTGTGATCGCAGCCGGTCTATCAGCAGGAACGACATCCAATAGTTCAGGTTCGGTCAGGACTGTCACTTCAACCGAAATATCCGAAAGTTCTTTTGGTGTAACCGGTGGGAACCGAGGATCGCCGGTTGCTGCAGAGCAGGCAGCTTCACGGATGGCATCCCGGAGTGGCATTATGGCATGGGGAAATCCGATGCAGCCCCGAAGATCGCCATGCTTGGTCAGCGTTACAAATACCCCGCGTTTTTTTGAGAAGACCGGTGGAAATTCCGGTTCTGTGTAGGGTTCCTGTGCTACATGTTCATGCAGTACATGGCGGGCATGAGAGAGAGCAAGTTTCCCTTCTGCTGGTGTAAGAAGCTCCATGTATGATTGATAGTCCCTGACAGTATTTATCTGTCAGGACAAAAAAGGAAGATCAGAATGAGTCAAGAAGTGACTTCAGACCTGCTTTCCCAAGTTTTATTGCAAGCTTGGGATTTGCTGCGATGATATTTTTTATAAGATTTAAGGTATTGAAATCTGAAAGGTTCATTTTTGAGACTGAGTGCACAATTGCATTCAGGTCATCATCATTCAATTTGACGAATACCTCTTTAATCTGGTAATTTCTCTCAAGCGCCTTTCCAAGATACGATGCTCTCCATGTCTCGTCATAGGGCATGAGTGCCTGAGTAGATGTATCGCCTTTTTCAATAGCCTTGGATCCAACATCTCCGGCAAGTTTTCCGGTATAGAGAGCGGCATAGATACCACCACCGGTGAGAGGATCAGACACACGGGCTGCATCACCGACGATCATGAGGTTGTTTGCAACTGTGCATGGGAGTGGCTGACAGATAGAGACACCGCCGGCTATCAGCTCGATGGTCTTACCATTGGGAAAATTCCTGGCGACGAAACGATTCAGGTAGTCAATCGGCCGATTTCCTGGTTTGCACCGGTCTCCACCGACACCAATACCCACGTTAGCGGTTTTGTCACCTTTTGGAAATATCCATACATAGCCACCTGGAGCGATGTTGTTACCCACGTAGAACTCGGTTGCATGAGCATCGATGTCAATCCCGGTCATCAGATACTGGGCACAGGTCTCCATCTCACGAAGAGGGACCGTTGTGTCAACACCGCACCAGCGTGCAAACTTTGACTCAACACCGTCTGCTGCAATGGTAAGTCCTGCCCTTACTTCTTGAGCAATGCCTCCCTGATTAAGAATAGCACCCTTTACCGCTCCATCCTCCATGATTGGGGTAACTGCACGGGTCTTTACCTGGATGTCTGCTCCTGCTCCGGCTGCCATCCAGACAAGGTCCCGATCAAATACCTTGCGGTGCAGAACATAGCCGACCTCTGCTCCTGCCTTTTCCGGTTCAAGTTCCATCTTAAACCCGTCAGGTGCTATGATATTGGCCTTCTCAATCTCTGCTGCAACCCACCGGTCTTCAGGCTTGAAGAACTCATGCATCAGGGCTTTTCCGACTCCTTCGGCACATCTGACCGGAGCACCAATGGCAGGGCGTTTCTCAGTGAGCAGGACAGAATACCCCTTCTCGGCAAAGGTCTTTGCAGCTAATGCTCCGCCAGGACCTCCCCCCACTACGAGAACATCATACTCGCGCTTCATTTCTTCGCCTCCAAAGCCCCAAGCGGACAGACACGGACACAGATCCCACAATTCTTACAAGTATTCGTATCGATATCCAGATAGGCATCGACAAGTTCCAGTGCCCCTTCCGGACAAACCGAGACACAACAGCCGCAATAGGCACAGATTTCCCGATGAACTTCGATCATTCCTTATATGGTTGACGCGAAATCCTTTAATGATTCGGGTATGGATCATACAGATCAGGGATCTCAAATGATCCATACTTCCCACCGCCACCGGGATGAAGAATGATATGCCCCTCGCGAAATGACCGGATTGCTTTTGAAAGGCGGATATTTATTGCTGCAATCTCTTCAGGAGGAGTTTTCATAAGAGTAGTAATTTCGTCACCGAACCGGTCAATACACTGACAATAGAGATCTCTGCAGCGCCGGGTTGTCGGGCTTTTCGTGTCAAGGACACGCTGAATAATTTCAGAAAGGGGGATAATATGAAGATAAGGCGGCCGCTCTGATACAGGACCTGATGAAAGGGATTGTGCACGCTCCTGAACGCCTTTTTTTATCCTCCCGCCATCATCAGGGCATTTCCATGAGGTCGCTGCTGCTTCTTCAAAGGAGAACTGGCGAAAACATCTGCTACATGCGGTCCGGTTATATTTTCCTTCCTCTGGGAAAAATCCGACATTCATCACGATCTTCGCCTGCTGAACGGCATCGAGCACACCGATGGCATCTGATCTTTTCAGTTCCAGGACGGTAAACTCTCTTCCCAGCTTTGATGGTTCAGGACTGTGAGCATCAGAGTTGGTCAGGAAGGGCACTTTTGCAAGCTCAGCTATGCCTGCTCCATACCTGCTGTCAGCCGACAGACCAAGTTCAAGGAGATCGACCTGTTCATGAGCATAGCAGGATGAGAGTGACGGATGCATAGCATATACTGACGTGTAGGGAGTAAATGCATGGGCCGGGCCACCAATACCTCCGACTGCATGGACATGGAAGAGGATCTCTTCTCCGGACAGGGGTACACGGGGGCGGCCATTTGAATCCATGTCCTTGCTATGTGGCCCGAGCCTTTTTGCAAGCTCTGCTGCTGCATCAAAATCAGGGAGCAGAATCACATGATGGACCCGGCCTGCTCCTTCAATTTCCGTAGTGGGAACAACGATGATATCATCATCAATAGGAACATCCTGCCACATCCGCCTCCATTCAGGATGGAGAACATCACCGGTTCCAATAACAGAGATTCCTTTGACTCTGCAGCCTTTGATGATCTCTTCAGGCACCATCCGGGGTGATGATGCCATGGAAAAACAGGAATGAATATGAAGATCTGCTGCTGCCTGCATATTCAGCCGATGTATGAAAGTTCTTCCTCGGACTTTCTTTCCTGCTCCAAAAGCCGTTGGAGGGCAACTTCCATCTCACCTGCCCGTTCGGTCAGCTTTGCATCATCTATCTCAATCCCCAGGAGTTTTGTCAGAACTGAGAGAACCGTCGTGGCACTCCTGGGATCGACAAGGTATCCGGATGTCTCGCCCATCAGACAGATTCCCTCTATACCAAGTGGTATTGAAAGACCAAGCATGAGTCCTGCTGCACCAATAATGCCGCCACCAGGCTCTCCTTCGCTAAAAATCCCTCCGGCATCCTCAACCTGCTGTCTGAGATCCTCACGGTTCACAGCCGCAATAACCCGGGTAACCTCGTTGAAATGACCAATACCATACCCGCCAATGGTGTAAATTCGTCTGACTCCAAGCTGGTGACAGATATCAACATAGACCTGGGATAAAAGATAATGACCTTCACCGGAAGTACTCTGAAAATCGCCGACCAGGAAGAGATACGTACCTTTCTCACCCGAATACCGGTATATCTCATTATTACAGAGACGGACTGTTCCTCCTTCCTGGATGATAACCTGGGGAGGGAAATATATGGAGTTGATTTCTGCAATCCGGACAGCCCCAAGCTCCTGGATCATGTGCTCTGCGACAAGTTTTCCCACATGCCCGATTCCAGGGAGACCTTCAATCATGATCGGAGCAGTCCTGTCTTCAGGAGCTATTGATTCCTCAAATCGTATGGTAATATCTTCCATCATTGCAGTAATCCTTGGGTGTTCAATGAATGTGTGTTATCTGATAGTGTTCTGATTCTTTTGTAAAAATCAGCGAATCATCCTCCGGTATTTTCCATATCGATCATCAGGAGAATACCTGGCAGGATGGGGAGTTATTGTGGGTTTCCCACAACTGGAACAAGTTTCAGAAAGAGTGTAAAGATTATCCGAGGGGCAGTATCTGATACGCCCTTTCATACATGCTTCCCGGACTTCGATTTCCGGCTGAATTTTCCTTCTCCACCGGCTCGTTTCAGAACACCGATGGCTGCACTTGAGGCCTTCTCAAGAGCCTTCTCAGCATCCTTATAATTCGTTGCAATAACCTTTATACGGTAATTAGGCGCTCCAAGATAGGTTATCTCTATCTCTGCTCTGTCTACCTTCGGCTCTGCACTACGAAGGGCACGTCTGATGATATTTACCCCATCTGACTTGGTAGACCGCAGGAACAGGTCTCCGGAGATGGTAACCGATGGTAGTTTTACATTTTCGGTTGCAATGGTATACAGGGCATCAGCAAGCCCGGAGTCTATTTTAAGTTTATTCAGGGCATCACGGCCTTCGGTGACAAAGTCCTCAAAGGCTGCGTACAACTCACCATATTCACGATAGAGTGCACTTGCAATATCCTGGGCACTATCAGCTTTGCCAGCTGCTTCAGCCGCAAAACCGATCCATTTTTTTGCCTTGGATTCATTCTTCCAGACACGGATCTTCTCACGGCGCTGGTGCTCGTTGACATCCTTTAAAGAGAGATCGATGTGACCTTTCTGGGGGTCGACATTCAGTACCTTGCATACAACCTTCTGTCCCTCCCTGATGTGGTCACGGATATACTTAATCCATCCACGGGCCACTTCAGCAATAGGGATCAGTCCCTCCCGGTTGTTATACTCGTCAAGCGTGACAAATGCCACGAAATCTTTAACATTCTGAACTGAACAGACGACAAGTTCTCCCTGTTCAGGCCACTCTCTCTCCTGCATCAGGCTCTCACTCAAATGCAGTTATAATCTCTGCTTTGATTTGTGCTTTTCCACCGGTCGGGGTGGCAAGGTTTGAGCCACAAACAATGCAGTCAACCGGCGTGCATGCACGGTCAAAGATAGTCTGTTCATTCTCACAGTCCGGGCATTTTACCTTGACAAACTTGCTCCGATTCTCTCGTGTTAATTGTACCATTATAATTACTCCGTAAGTTCGAACTTTCCAACCCTGAATCCTGCTCTCAGGTGTGCTTTCTTGCATGCAGTGCAGCGGTACCGGATATTTACTTTCTTGGTCGGCTTGTCGCCTCCGGGAACTTTGGAGAATTTACCCATATTCCCAACCTGTCCTCTCCGTGCTTTCTGGCGATCAATCCAGTGGAGTCCGGTGGTTTTACCTTTCTTTACCTTCTCTACCTCATGCTCCTCATGTTTGTGACAGAAGGGACAATATGTGCGGAATTTTGCTGGCATCTTCATGATTTTGGCCACTCCTCGTGTATAGAATACCTACATCATTAGCCCGGATGTATATTTAAGACTATGTCGCGTTCAACCAGGACTTGTGCATTTCTTGAGGGGAGCGTGAGAATATCTCCTGCTTCCATCTCATATGTCCGTCCGTCAATACCCATAAAAGGTTCCATGCTGGAAAGCGCTAACACGATATCATTTGCAAAAGGAGCGTCTGATGAGGTTTTTATCACGGGTTCAGGATAATCGGACTCTTCTGCGCGGTTAATATCCTCAAGAGCGGCAGGTTCAGAGNCCTCAACGCACAAGNTCTCCTCATCATGCACCACGCGGACCTGCCGTCCAGGAGTTGCCTTCCATTCAATGAGCTGGCTTTTGCTCTGCCGGATCGCATCAACTATCCGGTTAAACATCTCAAGTTCGGCAGGAATGAGTGAACGAAGCTCCTCCCGCTCTATATAGGATCCCTCGGCCTGGCTGAGCGCAAGCCCCACGATCTTGTCCGTCCGGATCTTGAACAGTTCTTCAACCGTTGCCCTGACGCTGGATACCTTCTCGATGAGCAGACGGGCCTCATCTGAAAACGGATCCTCATGACTGTAGACCTCCTGCTGAAGGGACCGGATGTGCTCGGAGGTTTTCAGGAACAGGTCCGGAGATATCATCGTCAGTTCACCGGTATCACGCTCTTCAAGAAGAATGGTGCGGAGTTCATCAAGATGCATGATCCAAAACCCCCCCGATCTCTGCCATCCCTCTGCAGCAGAGAAATACTCCAACGGCTTCCGGGACTTTTAACCGGCCTTTCGGGATATCGTATGATGATCCAAGAAGGGAGAAGGAGTACTCCCGCTCTGATTCGATGATGACCTCACGCTCTCCAAAAGCAACTGCATCGATAAGCGGATCAAAATCATGAAGTTCCTTCACCTCCATCGGAACCACTTTAAAACCGGATTTTGCATGAAGGGAACCAGGTAGTCGGATAAGCCGCCGGGTATCCGTAGTAACCGGTTCATCAGCCTGTACTGCAGCCTCCCTGATATGAGGGAGAAGGGTACTCTCCCGCTCCGAAGTCAGGGCTCCAAAAACGGTCCTTACCGTCTGGTCACGGAGAAGGATCGATGAGGGATTGGTATTCAGCAGCGTGATGAGTTCCGGTATCATTCCGGCAAACCGTTCTGCCATGACCTGCCCGACACCTCGTAAGGAAGATAATTCTGCTTTCACTTCTTTTATGGGCCTGGTGCTGAGATCCTGAAGATACCTGGTGAGAACGAGTCTGAACCGGTCATGCCATCCACGTCTCCCCGGTTTCCAGTCATGAAGGAGAAGAGAAGGACTGATACCGGTCCCGCAGACATAATCAACCAGCTCCCGCCGTTCAGCTGGTTCAAAATCACGGAATGCCAGTTCCTGAACATGAACATGATACCCTCGTCCCCCTGAAAAGACCAGCTTTATCGTCCGCATGTCAATTCCCAGCTCATTGTCAAGGACATCCAGTAATTTCTCAGCCTCTCCCTTGATCCGCTCAAGCATCGCTTCATACGATCCCCGCATGATGTGATCCGCATCAAGATCAAAGATGAGATCAGCCCCCAGCCATTCTTTGTCGCCCATTGTCGGAGCCTGCGGAGTCCGGTAATATGCTGTTGAGTAGTACGCATGGGCAGGGACCAGACTTTTCACATACTCCTGCATCTCATCCCCGGATGAAAACCCGATATGACGCCTCATCCTGATATCATCAGGGTACCGGTCATCAAAGAAGATAAAACCAAACTCCCTCTCCTTTACCGATGAAGGAGGGGATATTCTGGCTTTATCATAGTAATCGGTAAACCGTTGTTTAATAAATATCCGGGTAGCAGGTCTCATTCCTCACAGATCCTTAATCATATAGGGGCCTTTCCTGAAATACCCAAGTTTCTGATAGTAGGGTCTGACCCCGATCCCTGCCATGATCGCAACATGGCTGTATCCGGCATCCGCTGCGAGCGTCTCTGCTTCAGAGAGAAGTCGTGTCCCGAACCGTCTGTGTTGCTGATCCTCACCTCTTCCTTCCTGCCCGATCGGGACCACCATCCCATAGACATGAAGTTCACGGACAAACGCAGCATTCTCAGTCTCCGGTCGCCAGGGTTCTTTGGGGAAAAGGCAGAATATTCAGGACCGGCTCAGCCTGTGATCGTCTCCTGCCTATCTCCCTGCACCTGATACATGAGCACCTGCCACCTCTCTTGTGCAGACGTTGTTTGGCCAGTTCCCGGAAGTTTGAATGAGGAGACCCTGCCACGATCTTATCTGCAGGAATGTCCCGCTGGATTCGCTGAAGCCGGCAATATGGTGCTATCTCCATCTTTGCATCGGCCACCAGATCGATGAGGTCGTCTTCATCATATGGTGCATAAGCCCCCGATTCATAGAGCTCTTCGATCTTTGATCCCGGTGTCACAAGGCACGGATATATTTTCAGAAAATCAGGTCTGAATCGTGGATCCGCAAAGAGATCATGGAACATCTGCCGGTCAGATGCGAAGGTGCTTCCTGGGAGATTGGGCATCATGTGAAACCCGACTTTGAGACCGGCATCACGAAGAAGGGTCAGGATTTCGTCGTCAAGGTGCTGGACCCCAAGCTCCACCTTTGTCACGCCAAGATCAAGCATCCGGTCAATATGCTCCTTCCGGCACCAGTCTGGCCGGGTTTCAAAGGTTATCGCCACACACCGTACTTTGGCGGTTTCATTTCTGGCAAATATCTCCTCCCGGCTGGTGTCGGGTAACGGGTTATCTGGGTATTCATTCATTGCCCTGATGCATTCGGTCACAAACCATTCCTGGTATGATGGCTCCCGGGCGGTCATGGTCCCTCCCATGACGATGAGTTCAGCCTTATCCACGTGATGCCCGAGCTCCTCAAACTGGGATAATCGTGCATGCACCTGATCATAGGGGATGAAATTGTGTGCAAAGGCACGTTTTGCGGCAGGTTCGCCACCGGTATAACTCTGGGGAGATTGAAAAAGCGAATCCGGGCCACCCGGACAGGGAAGACAGATACCATGCGGACAGGGGGCCGGTGATGTCATGACCGCGACCGGGGCCACACCAGACAGAGTTCGTGATGGTTTTACCAGAAGAACAGGACGAAGCAGCGGATACTCCTCAGGGGTAGCGCAGGATAGAATATCTGAGTTCCGGGGAACAACCGGCAGATGATATTTTTTGCAGATAGTCTTGACTATCTTTCGAAGTTCTCGCTCACCGGGAGGAGTGGAGAGAATGAGAGAGATTATCTCCCGGCAGGCGGGGGTGATGTCCATGAAATTAGTTCTCAACAGCTATCTCAGAAGGTGTGGACATTTCATGGGAAAAACTTAGCATCGCCGGCTTACGCCCGATGTGATCGACAATCTCCTGACCAAGAACAAGAATAGCCTCTTTATGAGACTTTTTGTTTTTATGTATGTGCACCGGTGAAATATGCAAACTATTATACCGCTCTGTTGGGATTTCCTCATTGGTGATGGTTTCGTAGTACTTCCTGACATGAATAAACAGCATATGTAAATGTAGCAGCTCCTCTTTCTGCACTCTATCACCTAGAACAGTCACTTGGTATCTTCACCGGGGATAACATATAGGTTATGGGAATCTTTTATTAAAGGGAAGATGCAGAGGGGCGCATAAACCTCTAGCTCCATGAACTGAACCTGTTTTTCTGCGCACCAGAGAGAGAACATGCTCCAGATCTTATTCAGGGTGTATATCGTGGCAAACCTTCCGGAAGGGGAACAACCCTCACCAAAACAGGAGACGGCCCTGTTCTGCACGGAGCAGCTTCACCTTCCAGCACATCAGTAATGATGTATTTTTGTCCCTCTACGACTCCAATCGGATGACATGCCGCAAAAGTTTCACATGCTTCATCACATTCAGGAAACTTCACTACAATCGTGGTATTTTTTCTGGCTATATCAGGAGATACACGCATTTCAACCGGGGCTTCCGCTACATCAACCGTGACAGCCCCTCCATGGTGAACAGGACACCGGTGTGAGGCTGCACGTATAGCTACCACTTCATACCGGCGGCCTGATTCAAGGTTATGACAGACCCGTGCAATAGTGCATGACTCACATTGATCTGCCCGGCCCATGTAGACAAACTGGGTCCCTGGCTGTGCATATACTGACCCGACAATGGTTACCCGTGTTTTTTTCTGCTCCATACCCTTACTCCTCGTATAACATCTGCACCAGATGCTCTGCTGATTCCCGTGTCAGTCCCATGTCAAGGATAGTGAACCGCTCAGGTCTTATATCCCGTGCTTTCATGAGTGCCTCTACGATCACCTCATCAGGAATGTTCAGTTCCCGGGGAGTGGTTGGGGCACCTATCCTGGCAAGGGAGGATCTAATCTCCCGCCAGTCCCCGCCATGCAGATACATAGTCATTATTGATCCGATTCCACATGCCTCGCCATGCAATGCTGCCCCCCCCCCCCCCCCCCCCCCCCCCGCCATCGACACCCCTGATGAAACAAGGGCCTTGACTACAATCCAGGCTGCCTCTTCCTGACCTGGTTTTATCAGATTCGCGTCCTTGACCAGTATCTCAGCGGTCATCTTTGACAAGGCAATAGCATACTCGCTGATCTGTTCTCCCCTCAGCCGGTGAGCCAACTCCCAATCAAGAATGGCGGTGTAATTGGAGATGACGTCTGCACATCCGGATGCCATAAGCCGGTGGGGCGCCTGGGAAATAATCCCCGTGTCAGCGACTACTGCTATCGGGGGATGGGCACCAACTGAAACACTGCCAGTCTCGGTGGGAAGGGTTGCCCTTCCTGAGATAATTCCATCATGCGATGCCGCGGTCGGGACGCTGATGAACGGCTTACCCTGTTTGTACGAGACAATCTTGGCACAATCAATAACTCTTCCCCCGCCAACACCAATAAGGAAATCCGCTGAAGATGAGGCCTGACTACAAGCTTCGAGAGTATCAGCATCCAGTTTTCCTGCAACAAAACGTCTGACTTCGTACTGATCTTTCAGAATATCCGCGACGGTATTTCCCGCAACTTCACGGGTGGTCCCGCCGGATATGAGAAGAACTGATCGGCCGGGTTTTATATCCGCGATGATGTCAGGAAGTTGCATTATCGCCTGATGACCAATCAGAACGTCCCGTGGAAGCTGGGTCCATCTCGATTTATTGAAGCCATCCGGCTGCAATACCTGTACCGGGTCTGTGCTCATGGAGTTCTCAACACATGATTAGGGAATTCATCTACAAATATTACATAGATCCCATCCGTTATGGTCAGCCATATACTCTGGTTGATACCCTTACTTATGCACTCATCCTGCTGGTATGTATCTGGCTGATTTACCGATGGCTTGAAGCAAACCATATCTCTATTGATCGGGAGTTTGTATACTCCCTGATTCCGTGGGTGGTATTTGGCGGTTGTCTGCGGGTTGTCGAGGACACCGGGTATATTACCTCTGACCTGCATGTGATATTTACAACGCCGCTGATCTTCTTCCTGATATTCGCACTGGCAATGCCGGTTCTCTTTATTGCAAATATTTGTGAGAAGAGAGGGATGGTTCAGTCCTGGAAAAAGCTTTTTCAGTGGACCGGGATAGCACTTACTCTGGTAACACTTGGGTTTCTCACCTGGTTTGGTCTCACAAACGCCCATATTGATACACTGGTCGGTCTGGCAATCCTTACCATGGCAACCGTTACAACCGGTCTTTTATATACTCTCATCAGGTATGGATTCGGGTGGCACTATATGCAGGACCGTCTCTATCAGATGCTGATATTTGGTCATATGCTGGATGCCAGCGCCACCTCATTTGGTATTGACCTGCATTCAGTTCCCTACATTGAACAACATGTGGTAGGATCTGCTCTGATTGACCTGACCGGTACTGCGTTCGTTATGTTTCCACTGAAACTGCTTGTGCTGATTCCCGGTATTTATATCCTCGAACTCTACCGCCGTGAAGGCGCCTCAGGTATCTGGTACCTGATTCTGCTCGCCATGATCATGGTCGGTCTTGCCCCAGGCATCAGGGATATGATGCGAATGGTGCTTTATGTCTGAAACGTTTAAAATTTCTCATTACCTGGCTATTTCAGGAATAATTCTTATAGCCGGATTTGCAGCAGGATTTGTATTATCATATTTTGATCCGGCATTTGGTGAGTCACTGGTCAACCTGTTTCAGGAGATGGTAGCAGGTCAGATAATGGGTGATGATCCACCAGTGCTGGCTCTCCAGTTATTTCTAAATAACCTTGAGGCATGTGTCGTCATCTTTATCGGCGGTGCATTCTTCGGGTTTATCTCTGTTGCAATACTGATGCTGAATGGTGTGATCATCGGTGCAGTTCTGGAAGTTGTCAGAAAAGAAGCAGGGTATATCG
>JGI12104J13512_1000604_pt1 | contig 31624 bp, 25 predicted proteins | sample TerdegcTABiofilm_FD_13512 | JGI IMG/M metagenome (IMG submission 13512)
CTAAGACAAGCAAAAAGTAGTTATATGCCAGCCTTTCTGGTAAAATTTATTTTTGGTAAGCCACTGGATTGAAATAGATTTAAGCGATTTTTTGTCGCCGTCTAAACATCAGACTGATAAGATATAACACGAATTCTAATAAGACAATATTCGCTCCGGTTGGAATGTCTAACCACCAGGAAAGTGCAAACCCACCACTTGCTGCTAAAATAGCAATAATAGCGCTACAGAGGATAGCATAGTCTAATCTCTTCACCAGATTGAAAGAAGTAACCGCAGGAAGAATTAATTGAGCGCTGACCAAAATTATCCCTGCAGCTCTTAAGGTTATGACAATATTGGCAGCTAAGAGAATCATAAATATCGTATTTACTAACCCTACAGGCACGCGATAGAATTTTGCCATCTCGGCATTATATGAAAGATAGAAAAGCTCTTTATAAAAGAAAGAAATGAAGAAAATATCCAGTAACGCCAGAATAACTAATTGATAAATTTCCGATGGTGATACCAGCAAGACATTACCAAAGAGATAACTTTCCAGGTCAAAACTATAACCTTTTTTTAAAGAGATGAGAATAATACCCAGAGCCATAGAAACACTGAGAAAGATGGTTATCGTATTGGCTTCTTGCAATTTATGCTTTTGGGAAAGCCAGCTTATTGCCAACGCAACGATAACTACAAAAATTAGAGTGGTTATCTGTAGATTCAGTTCCAGCAGTAAAGCCAGTGTAATGCCAGCAAAAGCTATGTGAGAAAGAGCTTCTCCCATATAGGACACCTGACGTAAAGTTACCAGTGGAGAAAAAAGTGAGAGGGAAAAAGATGATAAGAGTGCAGCTAATATTGCATTATAGATAAAATTATACATCAATAGTCCTTTTCAATTAGACGCATGGTATCTCCAAAGGTTTTATGAATGATTTCTGCATTGACCAGTTCGGCACTGGTGTGACAATGCAATTTCCTATTCAGGCAAATGAGAAAGGTGCAATATTCCGAAAGAATATTAAGGTCATGAGAGATAGTTAAAATTGTCTTTCCTGCTTTATTTAAGTCTTTTAGGAGAATAAACAGACTTTGCACGCCAGGTTGATCCAGCGATGCCTCTGGTTCATCCAGAATAAGATATTTACTATCAGAAATGAGAGCTCTTGCCAGAAACACACGTTGCAATTCACCTCCAGAAAGAGAACCTATTTGATGATTAGCCAGATGTGCAATTCCAGTGAGTGATAAGGTTTGCGTAGCTCTTTGACGATGGATGGATTTAAATCTTGAACCCGGTGGCAATTCTCCGACTAATCCCATAAGCACAATATCCATAGCAGTGGCAGGAAAATGGCGATTAAATTCTTCATGCTGAGGAAGATAACCAATAGGATGCTCTTTTAGCCATACCCAATGCGGGATACCATCAATATAAATAGAGCCTGTTTGAAGAGGTAAAAATCCCAAAATCAATTTTATTAAAGTTGATTTGCCTGCACCATTGGGACCAATTAAAGCAGCGAACTCTCCTTCCGCGAGGGTCAAATTTATGTCTTCTAATATGATATTCCCATTAATCTTATAGGAAAGGCTACGAATTTCTATCATTTAATCAGAGGTCTAACTCTTACCAGGCTTGCTTCATTCTATTCCAGTTTATAAGAATAACTTCAGGAAGGGATTGAACATTAAGAGTCTGTCCTAAAGGGTCCAACTCTATTACTTGTAAATGAAATTCTTTAGCCAGAACATTAGCGGATTTACGGTCCATTTGAGGCTCTACAAAGATGGCTTTTACCTGATTAGCTTTAATTAAGTCTCCTAAATATACCAGTTCTTTTGGAGTTGGTTCTTGCCCCGGAGAGCTTTGAATACTTCCTAAATAGTCCAGCTGATAATCCTGGATAAAATAATGAAAACTATCGTGATAGGTGATAATTGGTGTGTGAGAAAACTGTGCTCTTTCTTGAATAATGAGACTATCCAGACTGCTGAACTGAGATATAAGCTCTCTACAGTGGAAAGATATGCTATCTTTATAGCTCGGAAATGTTCTTTGCAATGGTTCTTCCAGTTCAGATACCAGTTTTTTCATTAATCTTGGTGAAAGCCATATATGTGGATTAGGATTTTCCTCTTTTTGAGGCAGTTGGAGTAATTGTTCGGCAGATAAATGTTTCTCGCCCAGTGCATTTAAAGCTGTCTGAATATTGGTTTCTAAACCATAGCCATTACTGAACACTAAGTCTGCGTCATATAAGGATTTTAATTCTGCGGGACTGGGATTATAGGTATGAGGAGAAAAATTTGGAGGAATAAGGGTTCTCACCTCTATTTCCGGTTCCACCATCTGTTTTAAAAGCAATTCATAGGGATAGATAGAGACAACAATAAGATTAGATGGTGAATCTACCGCCTTTTTACAAGAATTAAGTGCTAACAGAGAGCTTATAATTAGGATAGAGATAAGAACCTTTAATTTCATTCCAGCTCACGAAGCAATTGGGTGAGTAATCTAACACCCACACCGGTTGCACCATAACTATAAATACCTTGCTCTTTATCTCTTAAAGCGGTACCAGCAATATCCAGATGAATCCAAGGTTTACTTGCTACAAATTCCTGCAAAAACAGGGCTGAGGTTATAGTTCCTGCTAAAGGACCACCGGTATTCTTAAGGTCTGCTATTTCAGATTTTATGAGTTCCTTATAGGGTTCATAAAGTGGGAGTTGCCAGATTTTTTCACCTGTAAATTCAGAAGCTGATTGTAATTTGTTGAGTAAAGCCTCATTATTTGCTAAAACCGCAGATATTTGATTTCCGAAAGTAGCAGCTGCAGCACCAGTTAAAGTGGCAATATCTATTACTTCGTCTATATGTTCTCTACTTATGGCATAATGGATTGCATCAATGAGAGTTAAGCGACCTTCTGCATCAGTATTGACCACTTCAATAGTTTTTCCAGCCATACTGCGAATAATATCACCGGCATGATAAGCAGAGCCAGAAATCATATTTTCACAGGCAGCGACAATTCCAATGACATTAACCTTTAGTTTTAGATTGGTGATTGCAGCCATAGTACCGATAACTGCAGCAGCACCACTCATATCATTTTTCATATTAACCATACCCTGGCAATTTTTAAGGCAATAGCCACCGCTATCATAGGTTAAACCCTTACCAATGAGACCGATAGTCTTTGCCTTAGGATGGGGATTTCCATGATAGGACATCAGAATCAGACGAGGTTCTTTTTTAGACCCTTTTCCTACTGCCAGAAAAGCTTCCATTTTGAGTCTTTTAATCTTATCCAATCCAAATACTTCAATAGAGAAGCCATATTTGAGAGCGACTTTTTTAGCTGTTTCAGCTAAAGATTCAGGGTAGATGACATTAGCAGGTTCATTAACCAGGTCACGAGCCAGATTTGTTGCTTCAGCAAAGATTCTACCTTCCAACACACCACGATTGAACATACGTGGATTTTTAAGTTCCATAGCTAAATGTATAGCTTCCAGTGATGGAGGTTTTGTTTCACTTAGATATTTATCAAAGCGGTATCCAGTAAGCAAAGCAGCTTCTGCCAGTATATGTCCAAAATGAAGTTCACTTAAAGGATTTTTAAAACCGGTGAAAATATAAGCTTCTTTTGCTTCCAGTTTTAAGGCTTCACGTATTGAGATAGCAATAAGATGGCGAAAACGGTCATTATCCAGTTCCTTAGGATTGCCAATACCGCAGAGGATAACATTGGTTCGTTTTCTGGAACGAATAAAAGGGAAGCTCTTAAGGCTGGCATATTTGAACTGAAAGTCGTCCTCTTTGACTACTATATTGATAGCATTCTGAAGGTATTCAGGGAGATATTCCAGCTTTTCTATGTCTCCATTTTCTTCCTGAAGTATAATCACGGTTTCCATATATTCAGTTGGCTTATGCAACAAGTCTATTTTCATTTAGGTCTCCTATTAATGTTTTATATTAAAAATCTTCGCTTAAACTTAAGTAATAAGTCGGTTTTGAAATGTGCGAGAGGTCTGTTAACCAGGTAATATCCAGGCTAAGGATAAAAATGCCTAAATTTATCCGCGGTCCAAATCCATAACCCAGATAGAGGTCTTTAAGTTTGCCTTCATGAGTAGCCTGGAATTTATTGAAGTCATCAAAGACAGTTCCAATTTCAGCAAAGAGGCTTCCGCGTACATTGGGTATATTTAAAGGTAAAGGGAAAGCGATATTAATATTTTCAAAGAAGGGGAATCTCAGTTCAGTGCAGAAAACTGCTTTCTTTTCACCGCTAAGATTTCCATCATAAGCACGAATACCATAATAACCACCGAGAGCAAATCTTTGAGGATAATCTCCCACACTTATTCCAGTAATAAGACGCGTAGCTAAAGAATAGCGTTTACTGAATAATATATAATTTCGCCAATCCAGGTAGTTGGTTAGATAATCAAGATTATTATCTCTTAAAGAAGTGCCAACAGAATAGTATAAACGTCTACCTGCAAGAGGACCAGTCGGACCATATAATGCATTATCATGAACCAGATTTACAGCTGGACTAAAGACCTTATCACTTCCGAGATTTTCTTCTTCTGTCCAATCACCAATATTCCAGTCCCAATAAGAAAGATAGTATTCTTGTTGATAGAACATATTTTCCAATTCAATACGAGTAAAGCGATTGAAGGGATAGCGTAAGAGAAGATATAGACCTGTCTGTCTTTGTTTATAACGAATATACAAATCATTTTGTGGACCGGGAATACTCATCTGAATATGGATTTGGTCATTTAGATTAAAAAGTCCAATACCATAATCCATTCTTTGTTTTAGATAGAGATAGCTTATAAGCAGATTTGAATCTTTAAGTTTTCCCGCAGCGCTTAAGCTAATCCCAATTCCATGATTTCCCATAATATCACTTAAACTTAATTCCAGATAACCTACTGTTCCTGCATAAGATGAATAAGCAAGACCTCCCCAGAGGGTATCTAAGGAAAATTTAGTTTTGTAAGGTTTGATTTCTGGAATAGTCTCAATCGTGGTCGGCTTGTCATCATAACTAAGGTTAGGATACATTCTCAAGGAATCAGAAGAACCAATCTCTTCGTTTGGGTGGACAGATTCTGCTAAGGGGTCTTTTTGCATATAAGGACGCTGGGGTCTTTTACCGTAGTAATTGAGTCTGGAGAGGTCAACGGTCTCCAATAAGTCATTTTTCAACTTAACAAACTGAGGTGGAGAATAGTCAATAAAACTTAGATTTTCTGTCTGTATTTCAGTGAAATATATATTCCAGGCATCCTGGAAATAGTTAGATAGGACAATTTGTTTACTATTAGGAGAAATATCAGCGGAATAAACTCCAGCTAAAACATTGGTAACCTTTGCTTTTTGAGCAGAGTTTAGATTAAGCATAAATAAATTACTAACTCCATCCATTGAGCTCACAAAATAGAGTTTTGTGCCGCTGGCATCCAGAGATGGATAGCTGCAGTCTTTTGTTTCAAAGGTCAATTGAGTGCAGATTCCATTATTTAAATTCAGTTGAAAAATATTTTGATTTAGATGCGAAAAGAGGCGATTAGGGAATTCTGGTTCTTTCTGACTTCTTTCCGAAGCAAAGACAATGCTATTACCGTCAGGTGCAAAACGCGGTTGCAGGTCATTATAATAATCATCTGTAAGCTGTTGTAGTTCTTTTGTTTCCAGATTATAAAGATAGAGGTCACATTGCATATTTTTTTGTCCAGCAAAGACAATGCTTTTACCATCGGGAGCAACATCCAATTCATATATAGCATCAAAGTCTTTAAGTTTGATGGTCTGGACAATTTTCTTTTTACTGGTATTTACGATATAGATACAATCACCATCACTGGTCTTTGCAGAAAAAGCTATCCTTGTATTATCAGGAAACCAGCTCAGACTGGAACGGAAGTAATAGAATTCTTCCATCTTTCCAGAGACTTCTCCTTTGATAATCCTTTCGGGAGCACTTAATCCGTGTAATCCACCCATCCAGATGCTATAACGAGCTCCAGCAGAACTGAAATAGACATATTTATCACCTTGAGGAGAAAAACGGGGCATAAGATTAAAATAGGAACCGTCTCTTTTGCTATTAGTGCGTTGTTCCAGAGATAAAGAGGGTAGGTCATGGGTTTCTATTAAGGGTAAAAATTCTCGCTTCAGCTGAAAACGCCAGCGAGATTCCAATTCTTTAAAATCCAAGCCAAAGATTTTTTTAGTGGCATAATCTATACCACTGGTAGAGCGTAGAGCAAAGAAATATTCCATCAATTTATCGGGACCATAGGTCTCTGCAATAAAAGCAAGAAAACTTTCTCCCAGACGATACGCATAATAACCACTAGTGTTTTCTATATAGGGCAATTTGTCGTTTATTACCATATCCAGGATGAACATATTATTATAATCTTTCTTACCGAGAGTGGAAAAATACTCAGGTAAACCCTCTGAAAACCAGAAAGGAATATAGGAAGAATAAAGTGAAGCAAGCGATTCCTCTTTAGCTCTTTCCAGAGCATTGAGATAAGCATGAGTTAGTTCATGGATTAATAGTTCTTCTAAATTGGCATAACTTCCATCAAAAGGTATAACTACACGGTTGTGTAAACTTTCCGTGAAACCACTTACTTCTTCAGTGAGAAGGGGATAAATAATATTAGTGTTTTGAAAAGCTGCTTTACTACGATAGAAGATAATAGGAATTCTTGAGGTGATAGGAAATTTAAGCTGTTCTTTGAGATAATAGTAGGATTCTTCTGCCATTAAAGCGGCAAGTTTACCAAATTCATCCTCTCCTTGCGGAAAATAGATATCAAAGTGCATTGTCTGGATGGTAGACCATTCCTCAATTTTGGCATTAACCTTATTCTGTCCAAAGTAGTATGCCTGAACGAAAGTTACCAGAATTAACAGGGCTAAAGTGAGATAGTGCTTAAGCTTCAATCTTTTTACCTTAAAATATCTTTATATTGATGTATTTCTTAGGATTAGTGCGGATATCTTGAAAAAGTGAATCCAGACTGGTAGTGGTCTCTAATAATCTTTTATATAGAGTTTCATCTTTTAGGAATTTTCCTGCGGAACCTTTACCTTCATTCAAATCGTTGAGGGTATTATGCAATTGAGTGGAAAGCACTTGCAGACTATCTAAAGTATTGTTTATATTTGCAATAGCTTCAGGGGCAAGGGTCAAAGTGGAATCAAGATGGGCAGCATTATTATCCAGAAGATATTGTAGTTTTTTACTCAGCTGTTCTATTTTGGCTAAAGTATTATTCAAATTGGTTTTGGTTTCATTTATCATTATCTCTGCAGAACGGACTGCAGAATCAGCATCATCCAGAAGAGTGGTAATTTTATCTATGAAGATTTGTCCCCCTTGTAATTCATTTAATGCTTCATTGACTTTAGCTATAGCGAGGCTGGCTTCATCAAAAGCATTCATAATTCCGAGAGGTTTATCTCCTTTCTGAATCTTACGCAGGTCAAGGTTATGTTCTCCATTACCTGGAATAATATTTAAGGCGGTTCCACCCATAATGCTGGTATCTGTAATCTGGAATTTAGTCCCTTCTTGTAACTTGATATCTCTATTAATATTTGCAGTAACCAGGATGTTATCAGGCTGGAGTTCTATATACTTAACTCTTCCAACTTCCATTCCTCTATAGAGAACTGGGTCACCTAAATCCAATCCCATAACATCATCAAAACAAACTTTCAATTGCTGTTGGGACCTATTCGTAATTTTACTACTTAACCATAAATAACCAAAGATAAGGATAGCCAGGATGATAATAGTAAAGAGCCCGACTTTTACTTGCGTTTTGTGGAAATTAGGATAGAATCTTTTCATAATTTATGTCTTTAATTGCTTTTTTTCTGCTGCTGGGAAGAGGATATTATTTAGAATTAATCTATAACCAGGAGAGTTTTTATATAGGTCTAAAATAGTAGGGGGATCTCCTATCTTATGTTCATAATCTTCTGGGTCATGTCCTCCATAAAAGGTGAAGGTCCCTTTACCGAAGTTTCCATGTATGTATTTAACTTCATTCTGTCCAGGAACTTCTGCCAGTATGATGACACTCTTTTTAACTTTATCTTTGAAGAAAGAAGTGGTCTGACCTAAAAAGCCAGGGATAATATTGGTGTGACATTGAGTAAGCATAGTGGGAACAGGGTCATACTTAGCGGAAAAATCAAAGAGTTGAAAATAATCAGCTTCCGGACCTCTCAGACGAGAATAATCGCTGGCATCAATATCGGAAAACTCATATTCATATGGATTGGTTTTCAGTTTAAAATTCTCAAAAGCAAAACAACGACTATAATCCAGCTTTTCCTGATAATGAGGGTCAATTCCATCACCATCAATTAAAGCATCAACTATATCCACATTATGAGCAGCTAAAGCAATATCAAGAGTATCAGTGGCAGCACACATAGCAAACAGAAAACCTCCATTCATCACAAACTCCCGGATTTTTTCAGCTACAGCATGCTTTAACTGCCAGACTTTAGCATAACCATGTTTTGCTGCCATTGCTTCATTCACCCGAACATCATTTTGATACCAGGCAGTATTTCGATAGGCACCATAAAACTTTCCAAACTGACCAGTAAAATCTTCATGATGTAGATGTAGCCAATCATAATCGCTTAGTTTTCCTGCTAAAACTTCATCATCCCACACACGGTCATAATCTATTTCTGCATAATCCAGAGCAAGGGTGACAGCATCGTCCCAGGGTAAAGCATTAGGGGGAATGTAAACGGCAATTTTTGGTTCCTTTTCCAGAACTACTACTTCCATATTGGATTCCTGAATCTCCTGCATAATAGCTGCTACCTGGGCAGAAGATACCAGCTCAAAACGGACACCACGAATATTACAAAGAGCAGCAAGAGATTCCAATTCTGGCATAAGAAAGCTTCCACCGCGGTAATTAAGAAACCATTTGACCACATACTGCTCTTTTAAGGCTTCAAAAGCAACTCCATAAGCTTTCAAATGATTACTCTGGGTGAAATCCATGGGTATCAATATTTCTGCACCTAAAAGAGCAGGAAGCAGGATTATAAGCAGAACAATGATTTTCTTTACTGGCATATTTTTGGTCTCTTTGTTTTATGAGAGCTGTATCTTATTTTAAATCTTAATATTATATTATACCTTAATTTAGATTAAAACCCTTATACCTTGTTAATTTGTCAAGACAATTTTAGCTCGCTTCAAATAGTAACTACTTTCTTTTAAATAGAATATTGCAATTTTATAGTAAAGCTATTTTTATTTCAGAAAATCAATATCTTTAAATGTTTGTTTTATTATTAACTCTCTGCTTTCATATCCTCCATCTTTGTTAAACCTGAGCATAGTTTATATGCAATTGATGAGCAACTTATGTCCAGTTCGGACATAAGTTGGACATAAGCTGGACATAAGCTGGACTTTTAGAACCCATATGTCAATGTGGCTAAAAAAAAATAGAGGATAATATTATATATAACAACAAAATAGCTTTCCTGAAGATTATTGATGACTTCCTCTCTCCAAGCTTGATGTTTTAGCGAACTTTATATGAAAGATTAAAAAAGTTAAGAAAATTGTTGACAACTCTTCTTAGCTAATTTTAAAAGTATTTTATAATTATGCGCTGAATATTATTTCATATTGTAGGTTAAAGGTGAAAATAGTTGAATTACTTTAAAGGGAGCTTTTTAATAATATACAGGGAGGTAATAAAATTATAATGATGAAAAGGATAGTTTTTTACTGCCGTTCTTGAAGAAATGTAGGGTTTATAATTATGAGTTCCAAGCAAAAAGCTCTATATTGTGCTAAATCTTAAGAGTGATATAATTAGCATTGAAAAAGTATAGCATTAGATGCAGAACACTATTATAACATTTTGCTTTATACCCAAAATGTTTTTAAACCCTTCCTCAACATTTTCTACTGTCATCTATCATATTTGTAAATAACAACCTGCTATTTTAGCATTATGTCTTTACAAAATATTAATGATTTCTTTTCAGTTAAACTTTAAACCTCTTTCAAGATAAAAAAGGAGTATATTATGAAAGATTTAATAATTCTCGTAGGAACAAATCCCCTGCCGTGTTATATAAGTGCACGATATTTATGGGATAATAAAGATAATAAAGAGGTAGGCGATATATATTTAATAGGTTCGGAAGAAAATCCTTCTATCCAGCAATATGGAACCATTGATGTTGCAAAAAGGCTGAGAATAAAATTAGCTAAAGATTTATCTATAAATCAGGAAAAAATTAAGATATTAAAAATTGATGATGTAAGATGCATTGATAATATCGTGAAAGAGATTAATAAAATTAACGAAGAGCATGAAATATTACTGAATTTTACGGGTGGAACTAAAACTATGGATGCATTTTTCTATAATGAATGTGAAAAGAAATGGAAAGAAAAATTTTCTTCTTCCTATTTAGATGCTCGGACTAATCAGATGATAATTAATGGCCATATTGCTAATGATAAGGATTTAAGACAAATTTATGATGTCACTCTTCACGATTTGACTTATTTACATAAAAAGGAGGTGAATAATTCAGAACCCAATAAAATTTTTAATAAGGCTTTAAAAGTTTTTGATGATTATATGAACGATAAGCAAAAGCTTAACTTATGGATAAGTAAGGATCAAGGATATAATTCTCAGATTTTTAAAGATGATAAGGGTAACTTTATTAAAGAATTAAAGGAAGAACAATATGAAATTCTAAATCGCAGTATAGTCAAACCAGTTTGGGATGCGATTTCTTCCTTAGATGTAAAATTAAAAGATAAACTTGTTTTTCTGGAAGGTGTATGGCTCGAATATTGGGTTTTTGAGTTTCTTAACCAAGATAATAATGGCATAAAATATTATTTTGATATTAAACCTCCTGAAGGTTTGCCAGAATTTCAAATAGACATTTGTGCAATATATGGTTATCAATTAACAGTTATTTCCATAACAACGGCTAAAAATAAAGGAATGGTAAAATTGAAAGCGTTTGAAGCTATGTATAGGGCAAAGCAATTGGGAGGAGATGAAACAAAAATAATCCAGATATCATTGTTGAATGAAGGGAATAATAATGGTTTGATACATGATATTGAAATAGATACAGGTTCATTAGTTTCAAAATTTTTGTGTTTGGGTTTGGAAGACATTACCCGAGATAAAAATGAATTAAGAAAAATAATTACAGAATATATTAAAAAATAATAGAAGGGAATATGAGTTACGATTTATTTGTTGATTTAAGGGCTATTCAGAACTATATTTTTTCTTCCAATAAATTGAAAGATAATATAGGTGCTTCTTATATAGTTTCTACCTTATTTAATAATGGGGAAGGTAAAGATTTTTGTAAAAATAGTTCGGGAGACATAAAATCTGATAGCGGATCTGAAAACAAAGAAGAGGAGAAAGGCTTTTGTGGAGGTGGTAATCTTTATCTACAATGTAAAACTGAAGATGAAGCTAAGAATATTGTAAGGAATTTATCCAAGAGAATATTTGAAAAAGCTCCAGGGTTAAGTTTTAATGCTGTCATCTTAAAAGCTGAAGAAGAAAAGGATTTTTCTTATCGGATGCAAAGACTTTATCAGAAAATGGCAGAAGAAAAGAGAACTCATCATCAAATCACCACTTTACCTTCTTATGGCATTAATGCTCAATGTAGTGCAGGACCTTTGAGTGCTCAATATTTAGATAATTCTGAGGGTAGTAGAAAATATATTTCCGAGGTTGTCCAAGTGAAAAGGATAGCTGCAAAAAGGGCAGAATCTGAATTTAAAGATAAATACAAGGAAGCCTTAGGTGATGATTTTGAGCCAACAGATGAGTTTTTAAAGATTAGCCCATTAAAAGGAGAAGATTCGCATATAGCTGTAGTTCATATTGATGGCAATGGCATAGGTGCTATATTTAGTACATTAAAAACTCTTTCAGATTATCAAGAGTTTTCTAATAAATTAAATAATGATATGCAACAAGCATTGAGAGAAACAATAAAAATATTGGAAGATAAAATCAGAAAAGGGGAATGGGATTATAATTACAAAACAGTAAATGAAGAAAATGTATTGAAATATATTCTTCCTCTGCGTCCTATTTATATAGGTGGTGATGATATAACTTTTGTCTGTGAGGGAAGATTAGGAATTGAGCTTTCTTGTATATTTATAGAGGAAGTACAAAAGTTATTAAATCGGGATGATGTTTCTTTCTGTGCTGGGGTAGCAATAGCTAAGACAAATTTCCCCTTTTTCCAAATATATAAAGCAGCTGATGCTTTATGTCGTTCTGCCAAGAATAAAAGACTGCAAGACATTAAAGAAGAGGTAGCCAAGAAAAGTGACAGTTATATTGATTTCCATATGATAAATTCTTCTGTTTATTCTAATTTGGAAAAAGTAAGAAAGATACAATATACAAGTATTAGTGGTAAAAATATTTTATATTATCGTCCCTATAAATTAAGCGAAATGAAAAAACAGATAGAAAATGCGAAGAATTTTGCTCGAACCTGGCCTAACTCCAAGTTAGCAAAATTCCGTGAAGTTCTCTATAAAAGTGAGGATGAGCTTACCGCTTTCAAACAAGATATAAATACCAAAATCAATTTACCGCTTTTTTATGATGGATTTCAGGATTTTGCCAATTCTGATGATTTCTTTTTTGATAATAAGACCATCTTCCTTGATATCATTGAGTTAATAGATTTATTACCTGAGGAGTTATAATGAAATATCAAATTAAATTAACTACTCTATCTGATACTATAATAGGTTCTGCCGAAGCTTATGGTCCTATTATAGATAATGACATTGTCTTTGATGAGAATGGATTTCCCTTTATTCCGGCAAAAAGAATTAAAGGGTTATTTCGTAATGCAGCTGAGGATTTATTTAAAATAGAAGGATTTAAGGAATTACTTTCTATTGATGATAGTAATATAATCAATAAATTATTTGGTGATGGTGGGAAAACGGATTCTTTCCCCTCTATCATTTTTGATAACTTATATGTTTGTGAAGTAGAAAAACTTTTTGAATGGAGTGAATATCTTAAGGAAACATATCCTGATTTCTTCAATTATCATACCGTGTTAGATTACTTTACCTATCTTCGCAGACAAACGGCTATTGAATCTACTACTAAAATTACTAAAGAGCATTCTCTGAGAACCATCCGTGTTCTAACTGGTAAAAATGAATTTTTAGGTTATATCTCAGTGAATAATGGAAATGAGAATGTAGAGAAACTGTTATCTTTTATTTCCTTGTATTTGGATAGAATGGGTACTAAACGCAACCGCGGCTTTGGCAAAATTGCAGTAGAAATCTTAGATGAAAAGAAAAAATCCTTAACTAATGAGCTAAGAGAAAAACTGGAGAAAGAGCTATGAAAAGTCTAAAATATAGCATCAAACTTACTGCACAAACTATTATCTCTAGAATCGCAGGAGATTCAGTTACTAATTCTTGTCTTTCTTATATTCCAGGAACTACTATTTTAGGAATGTTGGCGACAAGATATATAAAAAAATATGAGACCGATTCTGAATTTGAGAGATTATTTCTAAGGGGCGCTCTTCAATTTAGAAACTTATATATACAAAAAGAAGGACATAGATATTTACCTTGTCCTAAAAATATCTTGCAAAACAAAAAAGATAAAAATATATTTCATATTTTATCCCAAGAAAATGATGAGGATATAGATTTACTTGATTATAATGAAGTAAATGGCTATTCATATATTATTGGTGAGAGTATTGATCTCCATAATCCGGAATTTAGTATAAACTTTCATCATCAGCGAAATTATAAAACGGGAATTCCTGAAGAAAATGTAATTTTCAATTATGAAGCATTGGACCCTAATCAGATATTTAATGGAGAGATTATTGGGGAAGAAGAGGATCTACAGTTAATAAGTGCACTTCTTGAAGAGAAAGAGGTTAGAATTGGGAAATCGAAAACTGCACAATATGGTAATGCTGAAATAATAAGCTACAAAATTGAAGATTTCCCCTTATCTGAAACCACATCAAATCCTATTTATCTTTATTGTGTTTCTGACCTTATTATATTCAATCAATTTGGATTTTCAAGTAGTTCTGTAGAAGATTTAGAAAAGCTTTTGGGAGCCAAGATCTTAGAAGCATATACCGAAAGTAGTAGAACAGAATCAGTAGTAATGGCTTGGAAAGCTAAGAAACCTTCCTACAATACCTTGAAAGCTGGTTCTATCTTCTTATTAGAAGCCCTTCCTAAAAATTACCAAGATATTTTAATTTATGGTTTAGGAGAAAGAACTTGGGAAGGATTCGGCGAGGTACAATTTATTACCCTACCTTTAAAATTGAGTAATTATGTTAAAAAGTCTACTCCTGTTACTATGCCACAAGATGAAATCCCCCCTTTTATTAGAAAAAACATATTAAAAAAAATTTATGAAAACCAAATCTATAATGGGTTAAAGGATAGGGCAATAAAAAAAGCTGCTATTATAGATTGTTCTCATCTTTCAAAAAGCTTAGTAGCAAAATTAGAAATTTTTGCTTCGAAATCTGATTTCTATGCAATGAAACAAATGCTGAATAATACAGCATTGAATAGATTAAAAAAAGTCTATATAGGTTATGATTCACTCTATGACTTTTTACAAGAGTCTCATTTAGAAAATGAGATAAAAGACGTTCTAAGAGATATTAAGAGCCAAGGAAGAGAGAAAAAGCTTAGTGAACTTAAAGAAGAATTTGAGTTGGAAGATATTGAATTTGAAAAGGCACGTAAAGCATATCTCGTTAATTTCTTCTGGTTCTTGCGCAAGAAACTTGAAGGTGAATCAAAGAAGGAGGAAAACAAATGAAGTATGGAAAGATAATTTTAAAAGCTAACTTAGAATTAATCAGTCCTCTAATGATAGGCAGTGGTGAATCTGAAATCAGTGATCGTGATATCCTTTTAAATAAAGAGGGTAAACCTTTTATTCCTGCCAGTTCCTTTATGGGGAAATTGTATAATGAGCTCTCTTCTGATAAGAAGAAAAAGTATTTTGGTCAAAAGAAAGCAGGGGAAAATGATAAAAATGAGGAAGAAAATAAAGCGGAATCAAGTAAGTTTGAGCATCAATCCTATATCATTTGTGATGACTTACACTTAAGTGATGATTCAGTTAAAAACACTGCCATAAGAGATGGAATAAGGATTAATCCTGAAACAGGGTTAGTAGAAAAAGAAACCAAGTTTGATTATCAGGTTCTGGAGCCCGGAAATCATTTTGCACTGGAAATGAGTATTAATGTAGAACCAGATGATAACTATAATGATTGTAAGGAATTGATGAAGAATATAGTAAATGTGCTTAGTAATAGGCAATTTGCTTTAGGTGGAAAGACCAGTTCTGGATTTGGTAATCTTCAAGCTCAAAATATCAAAGTAATGGAATATGATTTCGCAGATAAAAAGCAAGCTGCTGCGTATCTATTGAAAAAAGAGACGGAGAATCTATTTTCTGAATATATAGAAGATAATCCTATGCTGAATGACGAGTTTCGCATTAATGCCTCTTTTCAGATAGTAAATTCTTTTCTCATTCGTTCCTATTCCAAGACTCCTTATGGCTCTGATGCCACTCAATTAAAATGCGGAGACAAATTTGTGCTTCCCGGAACTTCTTTACGAGGAGCTTTAAGGGCAAGAGCACAAAAGATATTAAATCTGCTATGGGAAAACAAAAAAGATGAAGTTGATATGTTTATAGCTGCTTTGTTTGGCACTACTTCTCTGGAGAAGAAGAATGAATACTCTGTTCCTTCTTCACTTTATGTTTCAGAAACAGTTATAGATAATGTTGAATGCCAATTGCAAAACAGAATCCAGATAGATCGTTTTACTGGTGGAACTATAGAAAGTGCTCTTTTTGATTCTATGCCTGTATTCCCAGTTCCAAATGATAAAGCCCAACTGGTTAATCTCACATTGACCATTCACAAGCCCCTTCCTTCTCAAAAGGGATTATTACTTCTTCTCTTAAAAGACTTATATACCTCTGAACTTCCTATTGGAGGTGAAAAAAATGTAGGCAGAGGATTATTAAAAGGAACTAAAGCAACAGTAACTAATGGTGACGAATCAATCCATTTTAGTAATTTTGAAGATATAGATGAAGCATCACAAAAGCTTTTTAATCAATATATAGAAGCACTTATATCAAAAAGTGATAATGAAGCAATAGAAGAATATATAGCTAAGTTTAAGAAAGCAAATGCTTAGGAGTAAAAATGATGGAAGAATTACCCAAGATTCAAGAACTAAAATGCAGAATTGAGTATATTAATAAACTTGAAAATCTTGAAGATATAAATCAATATCTGGAAGATAAAGATTACCTGGTTTATATAATAACTCTTTCAGGTATCAGTTTTGGTGAATTTAGTAATTATCAGTTTAAACTGATTGAAGATATAACAAAACTGGATAGATTAGAAGAATTAAGAATATTTGATAAAGAAAGGGAATTGCATATCTGGAGACAATCTGATGGTAAAGGTGGTTCAGTTTTGAAAGGCAGATTGAGAATAGATAATCCCATTGAAGAAGCTGCACAATATTATTATCGTGATGCCAAACAGCTTCTTTTTGGGGCAAATGGAGAGCTCTTACAAAATGGTTTTACTTTTCTTAAAGAAGACAGAGGTTTTGGTGTGATTATTCCCGATTCTCTTTTATCAGAATTAGAAGATAATCCGAGATTGTATCTTTGTACTCGTAACTATCTGGAAGAATGGGATAATGGACAATTGAGCTACTGTGATAGCCGTTTTATATCCATTGTGGAGGTAAATAATGATTAAGGCAACATTGTATGTAAGTCGTTCTAAAAAAGGAGCAGTAGTTTTAGATATTCAACCAGAAAATGCGGGGAAGAGATCTCTACCTGATTCTGTATTCCGAGAAGATGAAAAAATAAAAAGTCTTGAGCCCGGAGAATATGAAGTAGAAATTGAATTGGAAGAAAATACTAAAAAGATCGTAGCAATTAGCATAGAAGGTCATATTATAAAGATACCAGAATCTAAGCCTGTGCCCAAGGTTCAGCCTAAACAAGAATATTCACAGTTCCAAAAAACCTCAATCGTTCCGGAACAAGCTTATGCTCCCTATAATTTCATTTCTCTGGATGATATCGTAATTTTCTATAATAAAGATGCTTTACCTCGTAGAAACTCTTTTACTGGTTTATCAGGAAGGATTAATCTTAATATTGAGACCAAGACCCCCCTTTATATTCAGAGAACATTAACGGAAGAAGAAGTGGAAGAACTAACCAGAATAGAAAAAGAAGAGAATAATAAAGACAAGATACGGGACTTCAATAGAAAGATTTACCAGTCCTACAGTCCAGCCTCAGGGAAATATAAAATACCTGGTTCTTCCTTAAGAGGAATGGTTCGTAGTTTATATGAAATAGCCACTTACAGCAAAATGAGCTTTCTGGATGACCACAAACTTTACTTTCGTGCTTTTGCTGATAGAGCTAAGTTATTACAAGAATATTATAATAAAAGAATGATTAATGAAGATAAAAATGCTATACCTCGGTTAAAAGTAAAAGCAGGATATCTCTTTAAATCAGGAAAGGACTTTTATATTAATGAGGCTGAAAATTATTATAGGGTTGAAGAAGATAAAGTACTAAATGAAGATTTTATAAAAATTCCTTTTTCTAAAAAAAGCAATGATGAAAAATCAAAATATGATGATTATATTACTGCTAATCCTTATCTTAAAATTGGCTATAGTTTGAAAAATCATATTGTAAGAAATGGCTTTATCATTATTAATAATATAATGCCATACAATGAGGTTTTACCAGAAGATTATCAAGAAGGATATATAGTATTCTCCAAAGGCATACCTCTGTCGTCTAAAACTAAACGTAAATATTGGGTTGTTGGTAAAGAAACTGCTATAAGATATAAGATTGATGAGACAGTATTGGATGATTATTATAATGATAAAAACCGAAATAGCATTAACCTGATAGATTATCTCAATAGGAATAAAAAAGAATATACAAATGGGGTTCCTTGTTTCTTTTTATATGAAGATGGTCAAGTGACTGCTTTTGGTAATACCGCTCTTTTCCGAATTAGCTATAAAAACTCTATTGGAAAGCTCCTTCCTGAAAATCATAAAAGTGATGAACTGGATATGGCAGAAGCTCTTTTTGGAAGAGTTATGAAAAAACAAGAAGATACAATCAATGGAAGAATCTATTTTGATGATGCTGTAGCCAAAGAGGCAGTTGCTTTTGAAAAACCTATTTATCCAAAAATTCTTGCCAATCCAAAACCTACTTCCTTCCAGTTATATTTAAAGCAACCATCAGATGTTACTTTTGATACTATCAGACATTATGATAGTCCAGATGCAAAACTTAGAGGCTATAAACAATACTGGCATAAAAAAGGTGATAAGTTTGAAGAAGACTCACCCGATTTTGATCCTCAAAAAGATACCCAGCATACTTTAATAGCTCCTATAAAGCCAGGAGCTATATTTGAAGGTTCCATTCGTTTTGAGAATTTAAGTGAAGAAGAATTAGGTGCTTTGCTTTTTGTTTTAAATTTACCCGAAGGCTATTGTCATAAAATAGGAATGGGAAAACCTCTCGGACTAGGCTCAATTAAGATAACGGCAACTTTAAGTATCCTTGACCCCAAGAAGCGCTATAGCAATCTAACTGATAATGGATATACTAATGATGATCCTTCTAAATATTTGGACGCTTATAAAGAACTTTTAAAAAAGCATCATATTTTAAATACAGAAAATCCTTGGGATTTAATGAGATTTAGAGAACTTAAAAAAATGCTTGATTTTGCTAATCATCCCGATGAATCAAAAACTGAGTATATGGCTCTAAATAAATTCAGAGAAAGAGGTGTATTGCCTGAACCACTTAAGGTCTAATAAATAATAAAGCCCCGAGATATATTTCGGGGCTCATTTTTCTATAGGTAGATTTATAGCTAAATCAATAATCTCTGGCATAGAAAGTTTCGGATTTTGATACCAGATAGTTAGAGCTCTTTGAAGATAAACACCAATCTCTTTACCTTCGTTAATCTGATATTGTTCCATAAATTCAGTGCCAGTTATATGGAAAGGATTAGCATCCATTTCATTTTTCAGTTCTATTGCCAGTTTTGAAAGAGCAGACTTGGTTCCTGACCTCCATCCTTTATAGTTATCCACACATTGTAATAAAATCCCGAGTTCTTCAAAATCATCGTTAACTTTATGAATAGCTTCACGAAGATGACTGAGTTCCATTTCAGTTTTTAGATAAAACTCATTTAGAAAGACTCTTATAGCATAGAGCAGATTATCAATGTGTCTGTTTTGCTTATTGGAGAAATAGCGATGATAACTTATGAGTGGTTCAAGATTAACTTTAAATTCTGAGTTAGAATCCGTTCTGTTCAAATAAAATGGTAAACAGAGAAAGCAAAATCTTCCTTCCAAGCTTTGCAAGGTACGGATAAGTTTACTTAGTTCAGGATTTTTTAACCAGTTCAAGGTCTTTTCATCCAGAGTGATATTGTTAAATTCAGATAATAAATGACTCATTAGCTGAAAGGATTGTAGCAGATATTGAGCTTTAAAGAAAGATTTAAGTAGGAGTATTTTTTGAAGCTCTCGGGTTATTCTCAGGGGATTAAGTTCTTCAAGAAGGAAGCTTTTTTTCTGGATTTCAGCACCCGTTTTTTCTTCAATGGTGAAATTATCCAGTTCTGCAGCTAAGCGCACTGCTCTCAGAATTCTTATGGGGTCTTTCACAAAGCCCTTTCCATCCGATTCACAGGCTCTAATTAATCTGCTTTCTAAATCTTTTATACCTTTTTGGGTGAAATCAAGTAAATCACCGCTATGAATAGCTATCATTAAGGCATTAATAGTAAAATCTCTGGAGCGTGCATCTTCTTCCACAGAGGCAAAGGTTTTATGGACCTTACCATTATCCATCTCAATCCGAATTTGCGTGGGAGAAAGTTCCAGTGAATAACCATCTATTTTAGTCATTAAAGTATCAGTTCTCTGATATCGCACAACTTTTCTGATTAATCCTTTCTCTTGCAGAATATTAGCCAGAAGTTTATCGCCTTCTTCCTTTTCCACACAGATATCCAAATCGGTTCTTTCTCTTTTAAGATACATATCTCGCACACATCCACCCGTAAAATAACAATAATATTCCAGTTCTGTGCCTTTTATAGCACCATAAATCTTCTTTCGTATCTCTTCTAATTCTATCATAGCGGATTGCCTGCAGACCCTGAGCACTAATTTCTTAAAATATATGGGTATTAATTGCCTTGAAAGGATAGATGATATAGGATTAAAAATTTAATATTTTTCAGCCTGCAGCTCAGACTTCCAAAATCTCCTTTTCTTTACTTTTTTCAGCTTCATCTATCTTTTTAATCCATTCATCAGTAATATCCTGGATATCTTTTAGCATCTTTTTCTGTTCATCTTCGCTGATTTCACCGTCTTTTTCCAGTTTTTTCACCTGTTCATTGGCTTCTCTTCTGATATTACGTATAGCAACGCGGGTATCTTCAGCAATCTTTTTAAGATTCTTAGCGATATCCTTTCTCTTTTCCTCAGTTAGAGGTTGAAAAGGAAGACGGATAACATTTCCATCATTTTCAGGAGTTACCCCCAGATTAGCAGCTAAAATAGCTTTCTCAATATCAGCCAGAGTGGTCTTATCCCAGGGTTGGACAATAATCATTCTGGGTTCTGGTATGGAGATATTACAGAGCTGTTTAATGGGAGTAGACTGTCCATAATAGTTTATACGAATGTCATCCAGAACGGAAGCACTGGCACGGCCAGTTCTAATTTTGGAAAATTGATGCAACATAGCATCAAAAGTTTTCTTCATCTTTTCTTTACATTCTTCTAAGATTTCATCCATAATATCCTCTTTTGTTTCCATAGGGAATTAAGCATAAATATAGGTTCCATAATCAGGTTGAGTGAGAGCCATTTCTATTCCACCTGCTCGGGTGAGATTAAATATTTTTAAAGGTATCCGATTTTCCTGAGCTAAAGAAAAAGCTGTCATATCCATCACTCCCAGCTTTTGTTCCAGGCATTGACTAAAACTGGCAGAACTGATGAATTGAGCATTAGAATCTACTTTTGGATCGGAAGTGTAAAGTCCATCTACTTTGGTGCCTTTCAATACCAAATCTGATTGTAATTCTATTGCTCGTAAAATAGCAGCGGTATCAGTGGTAAAGAAAGGATTTCCGGTGCCTCCACCAATAAAGCATATTTGACCAGTTTTCAGTGCTTCTGAAGCTTTGGAAGGAGTGTAAAGTTCGGTGATATTATCCATTATCAGACAGGAAAAAGCTCTGGCTGGACAATTTTTAAGATTTAGTATCTCAGCTAAATAAAGTGAATTTTGAATGGTGGCTAACATTCCAATATGGTCAAGCACCACTCTATCAAGATTCTGATTTTTCCAGGTTCCACCCCGGAATATATTTCCACCACCCAGAACTATAGCTATACTATAACCTTTTTGGCGAACTTTAATAATTTCATCAGTTAACCGATCGATAACCTCATCGTTAAAACCATATCCTTGAGGTCCTGCCAGGATTTCGCCACTGATTTTTAGCATCACTCGGTGAATCTTTTCTGGCTGAAAAAGCATAATATCACCTCATTTCCGCTTTTATAGTAAAATTTGGATTATTCTTCGCCCAGAGCGTAACGCACGAATCTGGAAATCTGAATATTTTCTCCAGTCTGAGCTATGGTGCTATTGATAAGGTCACGAACCGTGACACCTGGCTCATTAACCAGTTCCTGTTCCAGAAGAGCATTTTCGCTACAGAACTTTTTAAGGGTTCCTTCCACTATTTTCTCTACGATTTCGGGCTTTTTCCCTTCGTTAATAGCTTTATTTCTTGCAATTTCTCTTTCTCTTTCAATTATTACCGGGTCTATCTGGTCACTGGTAATAGCCAATGGATTGGTTGCAGCAATCTGAAGTGCAAGCTCCTGAGCCAGCTTTTTGAATTGTTCAGTGCGAGCCACGAAATCACTTTCGCAATTCAATTCCAGCATAACGCCAAGTCTCCCATTAAAATGGATATAAGCATGGATTAAACCTTCTTTAGTCTGGCGACTTGCCTTACTCTCTGCTTTAGCAATACCTCTTTCTCTTAGATATTTGATAGCCGCTTCCATATCTCCATTAGTTGCTTCCAGTGCTTTACGACATTCTAAAATTCCCACACCAGTTCTATCTCTTAGTTCTTTCACTTGTTTTGCAGTTATTTCTTGCATTGATACTCCTTTGTAATGGTTAAAATTGAATCAGGACAGGATTAGACCTGTTATCTCTAAGTGTTAGGCTTCCGGTTGAGCAATAGTTTCGGTTAATTCTTCGGTTGCTACTATTTCTTCTTCTTCCTCTTCTTCGTCTTTAGGAGGTGTTGTCGCCATTTCAATCATCTCAGGTGTAAATTCATCTCCTATTACGGGCATCTCTAAAGTCGCTCCTTCACCTTCAGTAGCGATATTTTTACCTTCAAGCACGGCATTTGCCATTATATCTGAAATTAATTGGATGGCACGAGTGGCATCATCATTTGCCGGAATAACATAATCCACCAGGTCAGGATCACAATTAGTATCTACCATAGCAATGATAGGGATATGCAGGATGCGAGCTTCATGAACCGCAATAGCTTCATGTCCTACATCTACAACAAACATAGCACCAGGTAAAGCATCCATATCACGGATACCACCCAAATAGAGCTCTATTTTATCATGCATCCGCTTCATCTTTAGCTGTTCCAGCTTGGTATATTTGTTGATAGTTCCATCTGCAACGATAGATTCATAGTATTTCATTTTCTCAATGCTTTGTCTGATAGTTTGCATATTAGTCAACATTCCGCCATACCAGCGTTGATTGACATAGAAAACGCCAGCTTTTTCTGCTGCTTCCTTGATAGCCGCTTGAGCTTGCTTTTTCGTACCCACGAAAAGGATGTATTCCTGACGACTGGCTACTTCTCTTAAAAATTGATAGGCTTCATTGATGGCATCAACGGTCTGTTTAAGGTCAATAATATGAATGCCATTTCTTTTTAAGAAAATATACTTCTTCATCTTGGGATTCCATTTATAGGTTTGATGACCAAAATGGACTCCTGCTTCCAGCAATTGTTTCATTGTAACTACGGACATCATTTCTCCTTTCTAAATATTACGGTTTATTCTTCCGCACCAGAGATCTAAGCAATTCAGAGGAAAAGTATCCTCACCGCCTTGCAACTCTCAATGCGTGTATTTTGGGTTAATGGTAGTTCTAAAGTATACCACTTACCTTTTTTAGTATTAACGTTTGGAAAATTGGAATCTTTTTCTGGCTTTAGGTCTACCGCTTTTCTTCCGTTCCACCATCCTGGGATCACGGGTTAAGTAGCCTCTTGCTTTTAACTGAGGACGCAGATTTTCATCAAATTCCACTAAGGCACGAGCAATACCATGACGAATAGCTCCCGCTTGACCGCTTAGACCTCCTCCAGAAACATTCACATACACATCAAAATTATCGCTCAAGCCAAGCTCCTGCAAGGGTTGCTCTATTATCATAGCCAGAGTTTCGCGCTGTAGATATTTCTTCATCTGCACTTCATTGATGATTCTTTTTCCTGTTCCTGGCATTAAGCGAACTCGTGCTACTGCATTCTTTCTTCTGCCAACTGCATTATAAGTTTGCATACTTGATTCTCCTTAAAGTTTTAATTCCACAGGTTTCTGAGCACTGTGTGGATGTTCATTACCAGCATAAACTTTTAACTTTTTAAACATAGCATCACCCAGAACAGTCTTGGGCATCATACCTCTAACAGCATGTTCAATTATCTTTGTTGGATTTTTCTCCAGCATCCTGGAATAGGGAATATCTTTCAATCCACTGGGATAGCCACTAAAACTATGATAAACCTTCTGGATGCTCTTTAAACCAGTTACTTTAACCTTTTCAGCATTGATGACTATAACATAATCCCCCGTATCAATATTACGAGCATAATACGGTTTGTGCTTCCCGCAAAGGATAGAAGCTATTTTACTGGATAAACGACCCAGAGGCTGATCCGTGGCATCTATAACATACCAGGTACGTTCTATATCACCCGGTTTGGGAGTTAGGGTCTTCATCTCATCTCCTTACAACTTTTAGATTAAAAATACAAGATTTTTTATAAGCTTATAGTGTCAAGGATTTTTGCAGCTCTTTTTTATTATACTTTGCAGTTCTGATTTATCAGTGAGTTTCACTATTATTTAAGCTAATCCTATTTTAGCATTATGAGACAAGAAAACGTGGTAGTAGACGTACTCGTCTACTAAGCTTCGTAGAAGCTTGTTATCTTTAGTAGATAAGGTTGAAACTATATCTTCACATAAGCTTTTTTATGCTTTTTTGATCCTATAGATACAGCTAAAGCTATATCCTCAAGAACACAAAGCCTTCGGCTTTATGAGACAAGAAAACGGGGTAGTAGACGTCCTCGTCTACTAAGCTTCGAAGAAGCTTGGTATCTTTAGTAGACAAGGCCATATCGCTATAAGCTCAAGAAATCTCATACCATGCTGTTAAGTGAAAATTAGCTAAGCAATCCTGCTTTTTATAAACTTAGTTTTGATGGCATACGATAACTAACTATTCAAGATAGATATAAAAAAACCCCGGGTTTTAAAAGCCCGGGGTATAGGTCGGTTAATGTATTTGTTTATTTTACAATGACCATCTTCTTGGTCTGGTTCAAGCTCGGAGTAGTCAATTTGTAGAAGTAGATTCCACTTCCGCAAATATTACCCTGACTGTCTCTTCCATTCCATTGGATGGTATGAATACCTTCAGTAACTTTGTAGGTCTTTACCACCTGTCCCATAATATTGTAGATGGTAAGAGTTCCGGTCTCACCTGCCTTGATTGCCACTTCAATATTGGTGCTATTATTAGCCCGGAAGGGGTTAGGATAAGCATTCTTCAAAGTGGTGATTTCAGGCATTACAGGAGGCACATTACCCTCTACTACTACAATAACTGGACCATGGAATTGGGAGTTATTGAAGTCAACACTTTCCAACCAGTAGTAGTAAGTGCTATGATTCTCTACTTCTCTATCTTCAACGGTGTAGATATGTTCCTGACTGGTGTTAGTAGCAGGAATCATAGTGGGAGTTATCAAGATAGCATTATTCAGAGTATTCTCTTCATTACGATATACCCGATATCCACTCAGATTAGTCTCAGTCTGGCTAACCCAAGTCAGTTGCACATAGAAGTCATTCGTGAGCATAGCAGTAAAGCTGGACAATTCTACCGGTAATGGAGGACTATAGGGAGAAAGAGTAAAGGTAATAACGGTGTCTTCTGTTAATCCACCCTCTGGAACAGTATAGTTTAATGGTACCCAAGTATATGAATTAGTAGGATCATAAATGGAGAATACTGTTCCTACTGCAGGGTCTATACACTCATAAGGAGTTGTTGCAGCGCTGATAGGTACTCCATTAATTGTTAGAGTTACATTAACATACGCAGCAGTCACACTATCATAAGCTTGGATTGTTAATGTATAGGATATTTTATCTTCAGGCTGAGGTCCAGGATTATTTAATGGAGGAACTGGTGGCTCAGCAGGATCAAAATCTTCTTCCGGAGCTGCATAATAATTTCCTTCCTCCGGAGATCTCCATTCACCATAGTTATCTTTTGTTCCGTAATAGAATAGGGTTACTGGTAAGAGACCATAATCAATTGGAGTTTGTGGAGGAGCAATGGGGACAAAGAAAAGATGTGCATCAGGCATTCCGGGTACAGCAGGAACATCCCATCTGGAAAGATAATTTCTCCACTGAAATTCAAGAGTGGCTACATCATCTACAAACATTGTAATGTCTACGGTCTTAGGATTCTCTATCCAGTGCTTTCTCACTCCATCAGGGAAGGCATCTACTGTGGTAGGTAAGGGAGCTATAGTATAGGTTCCTACCAAGTCATTGACATTGTCATTATCATCTACCAGAGTGATAGTGGGAATATTACCTACTACTGTTCCTGCAGGACCTGTTACTGCACTTGCTCCTACTACTACTGCATCAGCTGGTCCAGTGATGTTCAATGTGTAATGAGTTTTCATCTGGAAAGTGATAGAGTAAGCATAATTTGTTTTTGGACCATTCTTAGAACCTAAAGATGCAACCCTTAAGTTTGCTCCTTTTCCATCAGGAACAGCTACAAAGTCTTCAGCTGTAACTGTAATTGTAGCAGGATCCCAGAATTGACTACCAGTTAAGGTTGTAGTTGCAAGAGAATAAACACCCGTTAGATCCGTGACATCTGTACTTGTTATTGGTACAAAAGTCATACCTACTGGCACACCATCTTTTAAAACCTGGACATTATTCTGCTCTACACCATCCTTATAAGCATTGACAGTCAATGTGTAATTGTCAATAACTATGGGAGTACCTATAAAAGTTATAGTTGTAGAAGTAAATCCTTCAGGTACTGTATAGCTCGGAGGATTCCAAGTATAAGCAGGATTATTAATGGTATAAACATCACCTACTGTCGGATTTTCAAAGTCGTGAGGTGTAATGAATCCACTATCTACTCCATTAATCCAGATAGGTTGACCTGTAGGTTCTGAGGTTATAGTTAGGACCTGAGTAATTACAGGATAAGGAGGAATAATCTGAACTGGAGACTGAATATTTATTGTAACACCAGGAGGATCTCCTACGGGAATGATTAAATCCCATTCAGCCACTTCTTGTGTGGGTATGTATTTCACATACATATGAATGGTCCAACCTGCTTGCCATTGAGTGGGGAAAGTTCCTAATTGAACGGAAGTGGCTGTATAAAAATCTGGACTCATACCAGCTCTATATATGCGGATTGAAGTGACAGGAGTTCCTAAGTCAGTTCCTAAAGTTTCAGGACCAGTAGGAGGACCTATCATTGTTGCACGAACAATATAATCTGGAGAAGTTGTATAACCAGTATTTGTAACTCCAGGTGCTTCACTTCCATCGGCTAAACTGCATCTTTGCAAATAAACTCTAGGGGTTCCTCCAAATAATAGGGTAATCCCTATTATAAGTATAAGGCTTAAAAATAACTTTCTTTTCATCTTTGACTCCTTCACTTAGATTGTTTGGCAGGTGATACAGGTTTGGAAGCAAAACGAGAGGGCCAGGTAACAGGGCTTAAGGCATATACCTGCATGGGGGAGCCAATAGCTACTGCGAAATCTCCATCCCAATATCCTAAATTAATTGCCGTTACCCAGGATTGTGTATTATTATCCCAATAGCTCATTGCATCTAATACTCCTATTTCGGTACCTACTTGTCCTGCCATATTAATATCAGAACGATTTAAGGGAATCATAATATCGTTTAAACCAGTTAATAAATTATAAGTAGCATTAGTAGCAGGTATATTACCGATACTGTAGGCATTAATGGGGTTTAAAGCATATATCATCATAACAGATCCAGGATGAACTGGAAAATCTCCATCCCAATACCCTAAATTAATTGCTGTAACCCAGCTTTGTGATGCTGCATCCCAATAACTCATAGCGTCTAACAAACCAGGATATCCTGCTGCCCAGTCACTTGCCATAGTAATTCCCTGATCCATTGGTAAGGCAATATGATTTAAACCTGCGACACAGGGGTATTTAACATATCCGACGATTTCAGATGGTTCGGATTCAACTGCTGCCAGTATGCCAATGGCAAAAATAAACAGCAGCGGAATTATTAACTTTTTCATAACATTCCTCCTGAAAATATAAACTTAACTAATTTAGAAAGCATCATATAGTCTAAGCTTTAAATTTAACGCTTTCTAAAAGATTAAAAAACTATCCAGTAAATAACTTACCGGGCTTACTTGCGACAACCTTTCTTCTTTATTCATCGCACATTACACTCTTATTTTTTATGTATCTATCATAATTTTCAAATTAATCATCATCCTATTACTGTCAAGCACAAAATAACCTTTTTTTTATAAATTGTTGTAGATTTTGTGCTATTATTTTGCAACCTACATTATTACAATATATTAGCTCTGTATATTTTTTCTCTCTCGCATATAAAAATGATAGAAAGACTATTCACCAGGCAAAGATATATTTATCATTTCTTTTATTTTTTTATCTGTCCTGCATAATATTTTTAAATGATATGCAAAATGGTATGCAAAGGTAATAGTATGCAGGTTATGGTATGCAAAGGTCCCCCTTTGCATCATGTATGTTTTTAGCTGGTGCCGTTTGGTGCAGATGAGGACATCTGCACACCATGGTTTTTGCATCACGTACTCAAGATTATTATTTATCTCTAAGTTCACGGTTTCGTGATTAGTTTATGAAATTATATAATTATACCACATGTAAAAGTTATCCCGCCTTTAATTTATTACGAATATGTTTAGAACTGGTGCTGCTTGGTGCAGATATATGGTATGCAAAGGTCCCCCTTTGCATCATGTCCCGATGACTTTAACTTTAATGCTCAGCTCACAAATGCGTGATTAACTTATAAAATTATTTAATTAAAACACATGTAAAAGTTATCACGCTTTCAATTTCTTTCCGATATGCTTTTAGCTGCTGCCGATTGGTGCAGATGGGGACATCTGCACACCAAAATGGTATGCAAAGGTCCCCCTTTGCATCATGTATGTTTTTAGCTGGTGCCGCTTGGTGCAGATGGGGACATCTGCACACCATGGTTTTTGCATCACGTACTCAAGATTATTATTTATCTCTAAGATCACGGTTGCGTGATTAGTTTATGAAATTATATAATTATACCACATGTAAAAGTTATCCCGCCTTTAATTTATTACGAATATGTTTAAAACTGGTGCTGCTTGGTGCAGATGTCCCCATCTGCACATCATAATTGCATAAAAGAACACAATTGCGTGATTGGTTTATGAAGTTATTAATTTAAAAATTTATACAAGTTATACCGGTTTCAATTTCTATCAGATATGTTTAGAACTGATGCCGCTTGGTGCAGATGAGGACATCTGCACACCATTTATATCTACACACCATAGACATTATTACGCCATTAGCATCTACACACCAACATATTACCCAAATTTAAAATAGGAATATTCCCAGTCTTTAATATAGTCTACTAGTCTTGCTTTAACGGGATTTTTCAAATAGTAATTAATCACATTATAATAGTCTTGTTCATTGCGTATAATTCTATCAAAGTAGTCATCTTCCCAGACCTTACCACTTCTCTTTAATTCTTGATTAATCATCTTCGCCGTATAGGTTTTTTATTCGTTTGATAATGTCGCTTAAATGGTAAGATTCCCCTTTTTCATCAGTTAAGGGTTTAATTAAAAGATGAATGTGATTGGGCATTATACAATAACAATGTAGGTCATATAGTTTATTATCGTAGAAATTTAAAGTGGATTGAATGATTTTAGCAATTCCGGGCTCGGTTAAAGTTATCCCCTCACATTTGATAGAGGCAATGAAATTATCCCAATTTTCCATATCCTGCATAAATGTTTTATATTCTTTTTCCCTATTGACTCCATCTTCTTTATTTATTTGTCTAAGGAATGATCTAAGTTTTTCCTCTTTAACTCGTATAGCATAAGGTAGCACAAAATCCAATTTCCAATTTATAGAGATTATTCGTTCCCTCAACTGTATATGCGGAATTTTACGAAAGCTTTTTTCTACAATATCATCATCTATATCACCCATACATATCTCCTTATATTGTAAAAATAATATGAATAAAATCAATCTTAAAAGTAGTTAACTTTTTGTAAAGAAAATACATTGATAATGCAATTATATATGATGGTGTCTTTATAGATTTGAATTCTAACGGTAGAACTAGTAATGGTATGCAAAGGTCCTCCTTTGCATCAGGTCCCGATGATTACCAATTATTGTTAAGCTTACAGTGGCGTGATTAGCTTAAATCATTTATAAAAGTTATCCCGCCTTTAATTTATTACGAATATGTTTAGAACTGGTGCCGCTTGGTGCAGATGAGGACATCTGCACACCATGGACATCTGCACACCATGTATCTGCACACCATTAATTAGCACACGATTGTTATATGAAAGCACTAAGTTAGGAGTCCTATAATTCTTAACCAAAAAAGTAGTAGGTTAATATGGCAGAACAATGTTTACATCAGAGGAATAACTTTCTACATAAAAGTCATTTAGGTTAGTATATAAGGACTATTTACAATTCACTTAGTTAAAGTATATTTTGATTATATAAAATTCACTTAATTAAGGAATATTTGGAATATATCACAGTCATTTAGTTAAGATATATTTAGATTATATATCAGTCATTTAGTTTAGGTGTATAAGAATTATTTACCAGTATTTAGTTTAGGTATATCTGGACAATATATCAGTTATTTAGTTTAATATATATGGATATTCAGGAATCCGGTTCCTGCTGAGGGATTCTCTTTTATAAGGATATTCAGGAATCTGTTTTCTTCTGAAGTAGTCTCTTTTACAAGGACATTTAAGAATCTGTTTCCTGAGGAGGACATCTCTTTCCTTTGTTTATCTAAGCTATAACATAAAAAAATCAACTCTGCTAATGACATATAAATCATATAGTTAGCCTGAGATATAAATATTTATATAATAAATCCAGAAAAAAATTGCATTTTTTATTTGACATTTATTTGCACTTATTTTATGTATCTATTATGAAAAATGGAAAATGGAAATAAGGATATTGATATAGCTATTTAGCTAAAAGAATTTTCTTCTGTAAGGAGAGGAAGATGGAACTTGCGAATTCATATGTCTCCAAGTTCAAAAAGGACAGGTGCTATACTTGCATCCATTTTCTTCTTCCCAACACCAATTTTTTAAGCAATCTTCGGAAAAATAAATTAACCCTCTGTTACTCTTTAAGCAATTATGTAAAAATATCATCGCTATTACACTCACATAACGCCAAAAGAGTAGATTCAGGGATAACTTCAGGTAAACTCAACTTTCGCCATCAAGCAGGTTTTGCTTCTCTGGCATCTAATTTCCTGCCCCAAGGAGCAAACCTATAGCAAATCAAAATAATTTAGACCCTTAACCAAATTCATAAGATTAAACTTAATAAAGGAGTTTTTAGTTATGAAAAAATTAATCTTACTATTATCGCTAATAGCGATATGTACCCTTGCCTTTGCCGATACTTACTTTATTGGAACAGGAACTACCACAACAGCTTTAAGTCCCTTTTATGGATTATATGATTATAGCTGGAGTAAGGTTATCTGGACAGCAGCAGAATTAACTACAGCTGGAGTACCTGCCAATACTCCAATAACAGGCATAGGTTTTTATGTGGGTAATACCCCTTCCAATTACACAA
>JGI12104J13512_1000608_pt1 | contig 31523 bp, 31 predicted proteins | sample TerdegcTABiofilm_FD_13512 | JGI IMG/M metagenome (IMG submission 13512)
AGACGTCTGTTTATTCTTCTTTTCACCGTTGTTTGTCTCACCGCCCTTTCGAAAAACCTCGTTTATCTCGATGAAAAAGGCCAGATGATGACCTACGGTGATGTCGTCATATCGAGCCCTTCCGGTGAGTTCGTGAGCATCGAAATCATCGACAAAATGCTGAAAGGAGTGGTGATTTCCCAGTCTCTCCGCCAGGAGGAGACGATCATGATTTTGCCCTCCGGAGCGATTGTTTCGCTTTCGCATAAAACTTCCAGGGCAACTGTTGAATTCGGGAACGAATTCGATAATGCTCTTCTGATAAGAGACGGTGTGGTGTACATAAATTCCGAGCTGCTCTCGGTCATAACCAGAGCTTCAATTTTCAGCGGAACTAACTCGCTGGTGCTGTATTCTCAGCCTTTGAGGATCAAGAAGATCGACTGGACAGGAAGGTTCTTCCCGACTTCATAACCTATTGGTGGACCGGGAGTGGCTCGCTGGCGATAACCCTTCGCCCGGCTATGGTCGATCCGTTGCTTGACTACGACGAAGTTTCGATATCATCCGGAAGAGACTTTGTTCGCCTGATTTTCGACAAACCCTGGGGCGATATCGAGTACGAGATCGATGGATTGTACGTGGTTTTCCGGAGCAAGAGCGGACTGGGCAGGACGGTCCAGATAGAAACCGCTTCCAGTTACTCTTTGAGTCTTTATGAGTCGTATGTCGATGGCCGCAGGTTCAGCATGTCTTATCTCGAAATGAATCCCGAGGAACTCGTCTTCTCGGTCGAGCTTGCTTACAACGGTATAGCCGCGCTCGAAAAGGTTTCCGATATCTTCAATCGAAGAAAGCCAGAAATAATGATCAACGGCGGGTACTTCGACCAGAATCAGAACCTACCCATTGGCCTGCTAATAAGAGACGGAGAGGTACTGGGTCTGCCCTCGCTGGGTAGACCGGCTCTGTATGTAACCGACAAGGGTAGAGTTTACGTCTCAAGGATGGATATAATTTACCTGGCCGAAATCGGCGGAAGAACCGTACAGATAACCGGCGTCAACTCTCCGTACAGAGGAGAGGTCGTTCTCTACACTGACGAGTATAGAAATACCCTCCCTGAATTCGACGATTTCCAATACTTGGTGATCGAGAACTCCGGAAGAGTCGTCTCGAAAGGTTACGTCTCCTTCGTAAAGCAGGGCACTAACGTTCTCGTCCTATCGCCGTCGGCGGTCCAGAAGTCGGGAAACATTTCCGTCGGCAATACCGTCAAATTCAAACTTATCAACTCCTATGGAGAAAACCTGGTCTCTGCGGTTGAAGGCGGTCCGATGATAATCCACGACGGCGTTCCGGTAAGCGATTACGAACGAAACTATTACTCCTCATCCTTGATAGACGTTCGCGCCCCAAGAACTCTGGTGGGCATCAAGAAGACTGGCGAGATAGTTTTCATAGTCATCGACGGTTACCAGCAGAGCAGCTATGGTCTATCCATGAAAGAAATGATAGAATTTTTCAAGGACAAAGGTTTCGATTCCCTGATGTGTCTGGATGGCGGTAAGTCCTCCATAATGATGGTTGAAGGTAAAGTTGTTAACACTCCTTCTTCTGGAATACCTTCCCTTCCAGTAGTTATAATGGGTACACGTAAATAGACAGATTTGGAGGTGGTCAGATTATGAACAAGATTCCGGTCGATGCCAAAAGAGATATCGCGCTCATTGGACACCACGGCTCCGGAAAAACTCAGCTGGTGGATGCGATGTTGTTCAATGCCAAGCTTATTGATAGAACAGGCATCCTGGCAACTGATACTGAAGAGATAGAAAAGGAGAAGAAGGCCAGCTTCTCTATGGGAGTAACGAGTTTCACTCACGGAGAGAATAGAATATACGTGCTCGATACTCCAGGTATGGCCGATTTTATGGCTGAGACGGTCAACGGTATTTATGCCTGTGAAAACGTGGTGGTGGTCATAAACTCGACGGCTGGAATGGAAATACAAACGGAGAGGTTCGGTATGATAGCCAGAGAACAGGGCAAGGGCATCATAGCCTTCTTCAACATGCTAGACAAAGAGAGAGCGTCCTATCAGGACACTCTGGGCGATCTCGCAGACACCTTCGAGAGGACCCCGGTACTGGTTCAGCTTCCGATCGGCAGCGAAGGAAACTTCAAGGGACTGGTCGATCTGATCACTATGAAGGCCTACATTTACGAAGGCAATAGCGGGACCTTCAGTGAATCGGCTATCCCGGCCGACCTCGTCCAGATGGCCGAAGAGGCCAGGACAAAGATGATCGAAGACATTGTGCAGAACGACGAAGAACTCATGATGAAGTACCTTGAGGGTGAGGAACTCTCCGGCGACGAAATAGTTGGTGCGTTGAGAAAGGCTTACCTGGCAAATGAAGTTGTTCCGGTTCTTCTCGGCTCGGCCTTTAAAAATATCGGAGTCCACCAGTTGCTAGATTTTGTCGTAAGCGTAGGCAAAAAGACTTCCGAAAGTTCCCCGAGGAGCGCCATTCTCCTTTCAGGTGATAAAATCGAAGTCAAACCGACCGAAGAAGAACCCCTGGTGGCTTACATCTTCAAATCCGTCGTTGATCCCTTCGTTGGAAAGCTCACCTATATGAAGCTCCTGTCGGGAACTCTTAAACAGGGCGACACTTTTGTCGTCGTAGATCAGGATTCCCAGGAAAAGGCCGGTCACGTGATACTACCAGAGGGTCTCAAAGAAATCGAGGTCGATGAAGCCACGGTCGGCGATGTAGTGAAACTCAGCAAATTGAAGAAAAGCGCTGTCGGAAACACGGCAACGCATAAAGATAGACAGATGAAACTCGATCTTCCCGTACTGCCCGAACCTATGATCTCAAAATCTATTCAGCCGAAATCCAAGGGAGACATAGACAAGATAAGCGGAGGTCTGGCGAGACTTGCCGAGTCCGACCCGACTTTCAAGTGGGAAAACGACCCGGAGACCAACGAAACGGTCATCAGCGGTCTTGGCTCGGTCCATCTCGACATCATGATAGAGAGACTCAAGAAACTCTTCTCGGTCGATGTTGAAGTCGGCAAGCCGAAGATAGCCTACAGAGAAACTGTCAGAAAGACCGTAGAAACGGAATACAAGCATAAGAAACAGACCGGCGGCCACGGTCAGTACGGTCACGTTCAGATAAGAATAGAACCAAACGAACGCGGAGCCGGTTTCGAGTTCATCGACAAGATCGTTGGAGGCGTCGTGCCAAAGAACTACATACCGGCCGTCGAAAAGGGAATAGTCGAAGCTATGAAGAAGGGTGTTTTAGCCTCTTATCCAGTCGTGGATGCGAAAGTCACGCTCTTCTACGGATCTTACCATGACGTCGATTCTTCAGATATGTCGTTTCAGATAGCTGCCAGACAGGCCTTCAAAAACGGTATGACCGATGCCAACCCTGTTATTCTAGAACCTATAATGGATATCGAAGTCTTCGTTCCTGACGAAGCTACCGGTGACATAATGGGCGAGATCACCTCAAGAAGGGGCCGTCCCATGGGAATGGAGCCCCAGGGGAAGGGTACCTCAAAAATCATCGCTCAGGCTCCTCTTGCCGAGATGCTAGATTTCGCGAACAAGCTGAGTTCAATAACCAGCGGCAGAGGCTACTTCACCATGAAGTTCAACGGATATCAGGAAACCCCGCCCGATGTCCAGCAAAAAATAGTGATCGAACGCCAACGCGAGCTTGAAGAACAGAAATAATTCAGAAAATTTGCCGGGAGCCCTGCAATTGGGGCTCCTTTTTTATGAACGGAGCTTTGGACCTTTCCGTCATAAAGGCAGCGAAATCTTTCTTTTCGGGAGGAAGCGTCGATGCATTTCGGTTATATGACTTACCTCGTTAAGCTCGAGAACATAAACTCCTTGAAGGAGAAACGCGGTGTTGTTAGACCGGTCTTTAACGACCTCAAGAAAAACTTCAACGCCTCCGTAGTCGAAACGGGTCGTCATGATTGCTGGGAAGAGTTTGAAGTGACGGTTGGAATAGTTGCTAACACTAGAGGAGAATTGGATTCTCTCTTCAATTCAGTTTACGAGCGAATCATTTGGAATGGCTTCGAAGTAATAGGTGAGAGCGGCGAATCCTGGTGATGATGGTGAGTTTAAAATCTATTGATGAAGTCAGCGAATGCGGGTTTCTTAAGAGAGGTTGGAATAATCATGAGACGTAACTCCCCGGTAGCCGAAGATCTAGTCAAAAAGGCAAGATCTCTCTGCACCGCATCCAGGCTCGAACACATCATGGGCGTCGAGAGGCTCGCGGTAGAATTGAGCAGACTTCACGGTGAGGATGAAGAAAAAGCTTCTCTGGCCGCTCTGGGCCACGACATCTTCAGAGACCTTCCCGGAGGCGAGCTGTTGAGACTGGCAGCCCTTTATGATCTCGAACCGTGCGCCCTTGAATTAAAACAGCCCGTACTGCTCCACGGAAAGGTGGCGGCCTCTCATATCAGGGTCGAGTACGGGATCGATGGCGATATCTTCGAATCGATATATTGGCATGTAAGCGGTTATCGCTCGCTCTCAAGACTGGCGAAGATATTGATGGTCGCCGATATGGGAGAAGAGACGAGGCAGTTCACCCAGGCGGATGAGATCAGAAAACTGGCGAAAGGTGATCTGGAAAAATCTTTTCTCAACGTGATAAGATTGAAGATACAATGGTCACTGAACTCGGAGAAGTGTCTACTTCCCGAAACTGTATTGGCATGGAATTACTGTATTGGAGGTGCCGATTATGTCTCTGATTAAGCCGAAGAGACGTCGTGGTCCGAGGATGCTGTGGTTGATCCTGGTGCCCATATTTATCGTGGTGGCGCTGGGCCTCTATGTATATCTGACAATGAACGGTGTCAATAACAGCAACGAAGTCAAGGCCAGATACGTGGATTATCTCTTCTACCTGGAAGAGCCGGGTGGTGGTTCTTATTACTACCTGTTGACCTCAAATGACGGCAGGAGCTCGCTGGTGACCTTCCCGGTCTATTCAACTATCGAAAACTCCAAAGAGGTCCTAGATCCAAAGCTTGAAGCCTCGGCAATGAAGCTTATCCAGAGCTGGCTAAACACGAGTAGTGATTACTCATATTACGTGCGCCTCTCCAACACGCTCCTGAGCAACCTTTCTGAATCTCTCGGAATCAAGGCTACAAATGCCGTTCAGTTGATCGATGGAATGGCTATGAGAGGATTCAAGCTGCTCGATTACTGGAAACTTGGGGGATTTTCCAAGACGATAAAGGAATTCAGCCCCTCGACTACTATTACTCCTAAAGGCATGGCCGTTCTTTTGAAAAGACTGAGCACATCTTCGAGGATGGCTTATCAGGTGGAGACGCTCACTCAGTACCCGTTGAAGATAAAAGTCGGTGTAACCGGCGAGTCGGTCAACAGATTGTACATAAAGAACGATTCTATAGAAAGTGTGAAAAAGGCACTGGCAAGGTGATGAAAAGAGCACAGTACCTTCTTTTCTCGTTGTGTATGGTTCTAATGGTTCTTTTCTTCTCTCTGCTGGTTCTTCTCTTCAGAGGGGCTTATTTCTCCATTACAAACCTGACGACCTCGGAAGAGAGCTTTCTCATAGTCGGTATAGACACCGGAGGGAAGGCAAATAATTCTATCGGTGGTCGGACCGATTATATCGCTCTCTTCTATCTCGACGATGCCGGTATTTTCAACATCAAGAGCATACCGCGCGATACCATCATAACTTATAACGGTGTCGCGAGGAAGATAAACTCCCTCTACAACTCTTTCGGTATGAATGCACTGATTTCACAGGTGGAAACTCTCACCAAAAGGAAGATATCCGGTTTCATGATAGTCGACCCAATGCACCACGACGACTACCAGCAGGACCTGCACATCCACTTTGAAACAGGTGTTCACTACCTTGAAGGGGAAGACCTTCTGAAATACCTCCGCTTCAGAAGTAACGATACAGGCGATTTGGGGAGGATAGAAAGACAGAAGTACGTCATAAACCAACTCGTCTCCCAGCTCATACAGGCAGGACCGAAGAAGATCCTGGATCTGATCGATTACGTCATGAGCAAGACAGAGATCAGCATAGATAAAAAGACGCTCCTTGGAGTCGCTTACAGCTTTCTAAGGGGCAGCAGATCCATCACCTTCTCCCAGATAGATTATTACCTGGACAGGGACGGACAGATAATTCCAAGAGAGCCCGCGGCCACAACGGTCCAGACACCGGTAGAGCCTGTCGCTAGTTCGCCCTCGATACTGGTGGTAAACAACATACCCGATTACGAAACAAGACTGGGAAATTTCGCCGAGACCGTTAAGAATCAGTGGTTGAAACAGGCCGGTATAAAGGTAGAAGCAACCGGAATAATCCCTGAGATATCGGGTATTGAGAAGCGCGAAACATACTTATTCATAAACTCCAGAGCCTCCGAAGTCAGGGACGCTTTTTCTCTGGCACATCTCTACCACAACCCTGTGGTAATTACTACATACAACTTCGCCAACATAGAAAAATACTACGCTTTCTACTCGATTCGCTCTCGAAAGAAAGATTCTATCCGGCTACTTACGACGCAATGGTGTTGCTGGGCGTCGGGGGAAAATGAAGGAGGACTATGAGAAGCATTTTCAGAGATTTCACCTACGATTATTTCAACTTATTGGCTTACCCTAAAGAGAAATGGTACGACTTCTGGCTAGTCTATAGAGAGAAGCATCCGAGGGTTCTCGAGGAATATATGCACAAAAACAACCTCGACGACTCATCGTTGAGAATGGAGCTGGAAGGGCTTGACAGGAGAGAGATAGACAGACTTTCACAGTACTGGCAGGAAGCCGGTCCCCGCGAAAAGTCATGTGTTCTCAAAGCGCTTGGAGCCATGTCTGCCGACCTCCACCTTGAAAGGGAGGACTTCGTAATCCACATACTCGGTGGCCTGGGGAAGCAGGAGCATCTCATTGTACCTACCTCTAAGGGAAATGTTGTGATGATAGACCTTTTGAATTGCTGGAAGAGTGGAAATATAGACGACTTTCTCGCAGTAGTGACGAGGGCTCTGGAAGACTTTCTCGACTACTCGCGGATACACGTCAGAAACACAATGAACGACCAGGAGAGAAAAGAGCGCTATACATTCCTTTTCCAAAGATTGATCAAGGAACTCGACGGTCTGTCTTTTGAGCATAAAATGGAAAAAACTGTGGTCTTTCTCGACAAATACATAGAATACTACAACTGGACAGGTTTCTACCTGGCCGACGATGAGAATCACCTCGTACTCGGCCCGTACGTGGGAGAACCAACAGAACACACCAGGATACCTTTTGGGATCGGCATTTGCGGTCAAGCGGCCGAAACTAAAAACGTCTTTCTCGTCCCGGACGTTGCGAAGGAGAGCAATTACCTCTCGTGCAGTCCGAAAACGAAATCGGAAATTGTACTCCCTTTGATAAAGGAAGAGAGAGTAATAGGTGAACTGGATATTGACAGTCATTTTCAAAATAGTTTCTTAGATTCCGACAGAGAGTTTCTGGAAAAAATCTGCCAGTTCCTGATTGGCAGCTGAAAGTGGCTGACAAATTGCTATTCAGTATTGTAACTTTTTTAAACTAAAACTGACATTTTATCTTTGGCATTCTTTCATACTAATGGTGCTACAATAACTTGATCATTTTATGGGAGGGATGCCGTAGTGCACATAACGCCTGAGGTAAGAAAGGCCGCAATGGAAATAAAGACACCGTTCTTGATAATGGATATGGACTACGTTAGAAACAATTACTTCGACATAGTAAACCATGTAAGAAATGTCCAGGTGTTTTACGCGGTTAAGGCGAATTCACATCCAAGGATCATCGAAACCCTTCGGGATCTTGGCAGCAACTTCGATGTAGCATCACGTGGAGAGATCGAGAAGCTCCTTTCCCTTGGAGTAACTCCGGAGAGAATGAGTTTTGGCAACACGATAAAAAAAGTGGAAGATATAGCCTTCGCTTATTCGGTGGGTATTGATTACTACGCGGTCGATTCCGAAATGGAAGTCGAGAAGATCGCCGCCCACGCCCCCGGGAGCAAGGTTTATGGAAGAATAGCTACCAGCGGCGGTGACTGCGATTGGCCGCTCTCAAGGAAGTTTGGAACTGATGTCAACCATGTTATCACGATCCTCGAATACGCCGATCAACTTGGGCTTGATGCGTACGGTGTAAGCTTTCACGTAGGCTCCCAGAACTACAACGTCAACAGCTGGGACGACGCCATAAAGGATGCTGCGCAGGTTTTCAAGGCTCTGAGATCGAAAGGCATAAACCTCAGAATGCTGAACCTCGGAGGGGGAATGCCTGTTAAGCACATTCGGGAGATCAAATCAGTAAAGGCCTACGGCGACGTTATAAACAAGGCCCTGAAGAAGTACATGTCTTTCGTTACCGATCTGGATCTCTTTATCGAACCGGGAAGGTCGATGGTGGGTAACTCGGCCATTCTGGTAAGCCAGGTGATACTTCGAAGCAGAAAGGGAGACGAAGAATGGGTTTACATCGATGCTGGAGTTTTTCATGGTCTAACGGAGACTATAGAAGGCTTCAGGTACGAGGTCCTGACCGAAGGAAAGGTTGACGATACAAAGATCTCCTTCCACCTGGCTGGGCCGACATGCGATTCCGTGGATACCATTTACCATGAAATCGATCTACCCAAGAACATAGGTTACGGAGACATCGTTTATTTTATCAACGCCGGTGCTTACACCACAGAATACGCAACCAATTTCAACGGCATCGAAGCACCAAAGATCTATTTCGTTGAAGATTTCGTAGATGCACAGATGCCAATAGAAGGCGACTTTGCAGAATAAGGGCCCCGAAAGGGGCTCTTATTTTCTATAGAAACTTTCTCAGCTTCTCAAACTCCTCTTTCGATATGAGATCTCTTTTGAAGAGCTCCCAAAGAACCTTTGAAGCTACCTCTTCATCCTTTAGGTTGCTCAACTCGCTTCTCAGCTGGGCTAACCTCACGGTTCTCTCTTCGGAATCGCCATTCTTGAGGGCGTTCAGAATCGGTAGATACTTGATGAGGATCTCCTGCGAGACCTCCTGGGAACTCTTCTCCGTAACCCTCGTATAAACTCTCCTTTGTCTTCCAAAACGTGCATAGGCCGGCTTTGCGAACCAGCCGATGGCCGCTCCGGCTATCAAACCACCAATATGGGCGGCGTTGCTTATACCCGGAATACTAAAACCGAGGAAGAGGTTTATTAGAATTATAGGGAGAAGCGAATAACCCGTTATCGATCTCAACATCACCGGGGTGTCCTTCTTCAATCCCAGAGTGAAAAGGATTCCTACAAGCCCGAAGATCGCACTGCTCGAACCTATGGTAAGGGCCGGTGAAAATGCCGCGGCGCTTAATCCTCCGGCGATACCTGTCACAAAATAGAAGAGCAGATACAGCTTTTTTCCATAAACGGCCTCGACAACCATACCTAGCTGAAAGAGTGCCCACATGTTGAAGAGAATGTGCATGAAATTTCCATGAAGGAAAAGCGCCGTAACCGGAGTGTATATCAATCCGCTTGAGAGCGCGTANCTGCTGACCCCACCGTAAAGAGTTATTAGATCCCGCAGGCTTNTACCTCCGGGACCTTTGAAAAAGCCAAGTACCGCTATGAAAAGGTACACGGCGACGTTTATGACTATTAAGACTATCGTAGAGTTTCTGTATCGATTCAAAATACCCTCCCTATACCAAGAGCCTTATCAATCTGTTGAACTCGTTCTCGCTAAGCAGCTCCTTCGAAAGCAACTGATCGAGAAGCGATCTGGCATGATCGGTCTTAAGATCTCCCAGATCCTTGAAGAGCAAGGCTATCACTTCTTTGCGATCTTCCGGTCCATTGACACGACTCAGACTCTCGGAATATTTTTTCAGCAGATCTTCGGCTAATTCCTCCGATTCTCTATTTACTTCTTTATCCAGTCTTCTCTCTTGTATAATGACCGATTTAATAGATTCTCTTTCGAGTTTCTTCTCTAAGAAGTTATGCAACTTTTGAAAGGAATATAACCTGTACCTCATAAACCAGCTGAAAAGCCCGTAGGTTACGAGTTGTACCTCATAAACCAGCTGAAAAGCCCGTAGGTTACGATAGTGAAGAGCAGTACGAGAATCACCGAAAGCGGTTTGGTGACTAATAGTGGAATATTCCTCGCTTTCCCTTCGAGAGATTGTATCTTCATCTCGTCGTTGTACAACAACATTATCAGTTTGGCATAAAGAAGGATTGAGGCTATTCCCGATAGAAAGAAGATCCAGCTGAAGAGCACATACCCGGTTCCAAGCACCCCGATCAATTCTTCCATTCTTGGAGCCTCCAAGGTTATATCGACATTTTCAAGTATCGCCTTTATCACGAAAAGCCCCGAAATGTTCATAGCTATGAAAGAGGCCGAATAAAGTATGACCCATAACCTCGCGTTCGTATAGATCTTCAGGTTCCTCAAGTCTTGTTCAACGATCAGTTTCTTTGTCTTCATCATCTTGAGGTGCATATCTCTGTTGCGGGCCAGAACGTACCATATGTAGAGACTAATGATCATACCGATGATCGACATCGTCATAGAGATGGTGGGACTGGCGAAAAAGATCGAAGCGTAAGAAAAAAAGCCTCCGATGAAGAATAGATACGACGGAAGTCTTATCAAAGCCTTTCCTCCAAATCCGTAGAAAGATCGACTAGGATAGTTTTCGCCTTTCTGTAAATCACCATTCCTGGCTTTGCTCCCTTCGGCTTAATAATATTGCCAGCCAGCGTATAGGCGACCTCCACTTTGCCTGAAAATCTGCCCTTAGAATAATGTCCAGCGAGTGCGGCGCCAAAGCGTATCGCCTTCTCCGAAATGTCTTTCCCGGCCCTCTTAAGTATAACATGAGCCCCAGGTATCCCGCGGGCATGAAACCAGAAGTCTTCTTTTGAAGCGGTCTTGGTTATTTCGTCATTCTGTGTGTTGTTCTTTCCGACCAGGTACTTGAATCCGTACCTCTCAAAGATCCTCGGCCCGGAAGGAGGCATCCTCCTTCTCTTCTTTTCGACGCTCTCCGCCCTGATGATCCCTGCCTGTCTCAATTCGCCCTTGAAGGAATCCAGTTCGGCCAGATTCTCTGAAAGCCGTACCATCTCTTCGAGCTGTTCAAGATACTCCCTTTCGTCGTTGACTTCTTTCAGTCTCCTGGTTAACTGGATCTCTTTCCTGCGGGATTTGTCGTAGTATTTGAAAAAAAGCTGGGCATTTTCTGAAGGTGTGAGTCTATCGTCCAGATCTATCTTGATCCTTTCACCGCTCTTCCAGTCTTCGAGTTCGATACTGGGTGTTCTCTCTTTCAGTCTGTAAAGGTTGGCCACCAGTAGTTCTCCATAATACCTGTAACTGTCGTAATCGTTGACTTCCTGCAATTCCTTCTCTAACTTTTCGATCAACTTTTCCTGTCTTGCGATCGCCTTGAGCAGCTTTCCGACAATCGATCTACGTCTGCGATCTATCTCCCTATCGACTCCGAAATGGACGAGCACCTCGTTTATCGCCTTAGAGGCCTGCATTTCTTTACAATCTCCCTTGAAATCTAGTGGTATGGGCGAGATCTCCAGCAATCCCTCGTTCAGGCAAGTGTATAGTATGGAGCTGTCGAAATCGCTTGCCATCTTGCCTAGAAAGGCACACAGTTCATCGAGTCTTTCATCTTCCAACTTGGCCGGAGCGATTTCCTCCAGACCCAGGTAACCGGTTATATTTTCCGAAGTCCTTTTTGAGATGCCGGAGAATGTGTTCCATATCGCTTTAGAAAGTTTCTCGCTTGATCCGAGTATCAAACTCCTGATTTCCCCAATTGGCAGGTTCGACAGATCCTTTCCCCTCGGTTCGGGCGGTACATATCTGACCCCACGGGTTAGTGTCCTCTTTTCGGTTATCATCTCACGAAAGGCTTGGATGATGTTTCCCCAGTCATCTAGAACGATCATATTCGAACCCGGTCCCATCAATTCTATAACCAGCTGGTAACTCTCTCTCTCACCGAAGGCATTTACTCCCTCCAAGGCCAAACGCACGATCCTGTCCATTTTCTCCTGGGCTATCGACTCGAGAAAGAGACCGTTCAAATGCCTGCGAAGATAAATACTGAAGGGTGTCTCCAGCGAAGCGGAATTTTCATCTCTGTCACTGGAAGAAATGTATGGCGCAGAAGGGGCAAGAGAAACATTCAGTCCAGACCGGGAAAATTTGAAGAAGAACTCGCTCTTACCCGTCTGATAAACTTGACGCAGCTGCTGACCTGTCATATTTTGCAGTTCGTTGACCACCCTCTTCAAAACCAGGCCATCGAATATCACAGATATAACACCTCATTTCTGAATTCTAGCTATAGAGCAGTTTTTGGTCCTTCGTCCCGGAGCGTTGACCCGTCCTTGGGAAGAGCGATTAATGTCGTTCTTCGTTGCGGAGCTAGGGACTTTGTTCTTCGTTCAGGAGAGCGATCAGAGCAAAAATTATGAGAAGAACAGTTCCGACGCCGCACGTCCAGGTTCCTGGTAAAACTGAGGTCAGAGGATAGAGATGTGGGGTGTGAAGAGTGATAAGATCTTGACTTTCTAACCTCTAACCTGTCACCTCTAACATCTGTTTAGAGAAAGGACGATAAGAACTAGATTCCGTATAGATATCCTACGGAATGACAGTTTTATAATCTTCTTGTCATAAGGACCGTGATTCTTTATACTGCTCTTATTCACAACTCACCATTCACAACTGCTCCTGTCGCCCTTCTTACCTTACCCATCTGTTGAAGTGACGAAATTGTATTCGCCATCCATCCCTTCGAACAGAGAGAAGAGGGTAGACCCCGACCCTGTCATTCTGGTTACTATGGCCTTTCTTTTCTCTCTGAGTTTATTGTAAGCTCTCTCGATCACCGGAAACTTTGCAAAGACCGGTTCCTCGAAATCGTTCTTCGAGAGTTTGCCAATGAGCACCAAATCACGCTCCCTAAACGCCGAGAGAAGCTTTTCTACCTCTTTATTACTTAACTCCTGTCTATCCGACGATCTGCCCAGAAGAGCATAAGCCAAAGGAGTCGAGACCTCGATCCCCGGGAAGCAGAGATCTACCGAGTAGCCTTTCAGATCGCCGGGAAAGGTCAGAACTTCTCCACGGCCTGTTCCGATTGCCGTACCGCCCCTTAGAAAAAAAGGTACATCGCTCCCAATAGAGCAGGCAATCTCGAAAATTGCTTCTCTTTCGATATGAAAGGTCTCCCCGAGGTATCTCAGAAGTGCCGCGGCGTCGGAGCTGCCGCCTCCGAGACCTCCGCCGGTAGGTATTTTCTTTTTTAACTCCATCTCAAGAGCCAGCTCTTTGCCAAGGTGCTTCTCCACGGCTTTAAAAGCTTTATAAAGTGTGTTCGAACTATTCCACGCAAGACCGGTGTCGCTCTTGAAAAAGCTAGTGGATACCCCCGGACGTAGAATCAATTCATCGTAGAGATCTATCGTCTGAAAGATAGTCAGTATCTCGTGGTAACCATCCTCTCTCTTCCGGCCAACCTGGAGAAAGAGATTGACTTTCGCGGGGCATTTCAGAGTTACTTCAACCAATTCATCACGATCTGCGACCATGTTTCCATCTTCTCTCTGTGCATTTCTAACTCTTCGAATTCTACCATCGAACCGGTGAACTTGTCCTTTTCGTTGAAGCCGTGAAAGGCTACGCTGGCGATATAGACTATCCCTATGTGGACCCTGCTCACGGCCGTGGAAAGATCGTTGAGGATACCCAGATACTCCAGAGAGGAGATATCCACATTCACCTCCTCGTCGATTTCGCGCCTCATGCCTCTCTCGAATGCTTGCCAGGGATTCCGACCGTCTTCGGGGTTTATATGGCCGCCGACCCCGATCGAGTATTTATCATGAAGTCTTGACTCACCCTGCCTGTTCGTCCTGCGCATCAAGAGATACCTCTTTTCGTTTCTCAGAACCACATAAGGTATTATCTGCCGGCCGCTTTCATCTCTTTCAGCTTCCTCGCGGGGGACAAAACATCCGTAAAGCTCGATGGATTTTTTTTATATACTCTAAAGGAAGAGCCAGCAGCCCGTCGCGGGTTACCAGCTCTCCAAGACGATCAACATCGACTACGAGAACTTTTTCCTTCAAACCGTTCTCCCCACTACCAGCTCTTGTTGGGGAAGAGAACCATGGCCGATCCCTTCAGTGCTGCGAAAATTATGTCTTCTTCGTTGTACTGGGAGGAAGGAGCCGTCTTCTGTACAGCGATCACTCCGAAATAGTAATCTTCATCCCAGAGATGGCTGCCCGGCGGTAATAGATTGCCTTCGCTGAAGGCGAAACTCACGAATGTGCCGATATCTTCCTCGACGAACTCCTCCATGGCTCCGGGTACGTAGTAACCGTTTATCTTGACCAGGTGTGTGGCCCTGTTATCGCTTTTTCTGGCTCTGAAAAGCCACAGGTCATCGGTGAAGCGATCGATGTTCTGGACCTTTACCTTCCAGCCTGTCGCCCGCCAGCCGCTGAAGGTGGTGGGTTCGATCCTGANNGCCCAATCGCCAGTGGTGGGAGCGTTGTTGAACATGGTGCTCATCTGGGCGTTGGAGTATGTGTTGCTNGGCAATTTTGTCCAGGCCTGGAAAAAGACCTCGCCGGCGTTGTATATTGCCCCGGCGCTGGTAGGATCGATCCCGAAAAGTAACCTCTGGGCGTANGGATCGAATCCCACACCCGATTCCNGGAAGCCCTCTTTGTAACGGACGAAGTTGGGGACTNTGTTCGACCAGGAGAAAGAGAAGGCACCAAACCAGGTGGATGGCTGTCCGAAGGTCGTTCCTGCCTTCTCGAAGACCTCCACGAGAACGGATGTCTTCGGGTTGTAGGAAACCGTTTGGCTGTATTCCACGGTAACGAGAGCGCCATCATCGTCTTGGCCCGTCGCTCTGGCAGTTATCTTGACCCTTCCCGTCTCGGGAACGGTCGGAATATAGACCACTACTGTATCATCCTTGAATCGGGCGCTCTTCATGATCTTGAGATTCTGCGCGGTGATGTCCTGCCAGCCGCCTCCGCCCAGTTCTTTCTCAAGTTTCCAGATATAACCTGTCGCGTTCGGGGCGAATCTGAAGTTCATTGCCTCTACCATTATCGGCTTGCCTGGTTCCCTATTGCTACCCTGGATGGTCAATGATATGGATGGAAGCATCGGCCAGCAAGAACTGATAAAAAGCACTAAAGCGGCGATGAAGAAAATCACCAGTAACGTTCTGAATCTTTTCATTTATATCCCCTCCATTCTAAGAAAATTTTTCACAAATCCATCTTCCTTCTCGATTTCAAGCCCATCCAGTCTCGCGCAATACAGGGCATCGAGTATTTCCCTTATTTCCGGCCCCTCTTTCAGACCGTACACTCTCTTCAGATGCTCACCGTCGATCGCCAGCTTCGTCCCTTTGAGTCTTTTCAGGTATTCTTCGAAAGACCGGTCTCTCTCATCGTCGAGCTGACTGTTCAGGAAGTTCAATGTCTCTGCCTTTTTCGACTTGATCATGCGGTGATACTCCGAAGGTCTTTCGGGACTCTCTCGGGAGATATTGTCGGCGTTCTCCCTGGCATCTTTGAGCCTCTCCAGAAAGTTTCTGGGAAGACCGTAACGCTGAATATTCCACTGAACCTGCTCATTACTACTATACCTCAACAGTATCATCATTAGTGTGTAAAATACTCTATCCTCACCGATATAACCGATGTTTCTCGGCCGCCTCAGAAAATACTTCTCGACTGCGAAATCGATTTGCCTGTCGAAGACCACTCCAGGGAAGAGCTTCTCTATAACACCCAGTGTCGAAAACCGCCTTATGGCTTTAAGGGGCTGGGGTTCCAGCAGGATTTTGTTTAGCTCGTCCCTCAGCCGCTGACCGGCCACTTTGTCCAGATAGTCCTCGCGGACGCAGTTTTTAAGGAGCTCCGCCGTTCTTACTTCTATTTCGAAACCGAAACGCTGCTCGAACCTGATGGCCCTCAGAACTCTAGTCGGATCTTCTATGAAGCTCAGCGGGTGAAGTGCTCTAATGGTTCCCCTGGCTAGGTCGTTTCTCGAGCCGAAGAAATCGATCAGCATTCCGAACTCCTCCTGATTGAGTTTTACGGCCATAGCGTTTATTGAGAAGTCCCGTCTGTAAAGATCTTTCTTGATGGTGCTCATATCTACCTCCGGCAGTGCGGCCGGTCTCTTGTAGAACTCGGTGCGCGCCGTTGCGACGTCTATCCTCAACCCGTCGTGAAAGAACATCGAACTGGCCAAAAATTCTTTGTGCTCCACTATCTTTATATCGAAGTAATTCTTGAAGGCCGACGCAAAACTGTTCGCATTTCCTTCGACCACTATATCGAGATCGAAGTTCGTCTTGTTCAGCAGAAGGTCCCTCACGAATCCCCCCACGATGTAAGTTGGCATACCCAACTCGCTTCCAACTGCGCCCAAGAATCTGAGCATGGTCAGTATCCTACCTTCGATGCGCTCTTCCATTAGTCGTGCTATCGAAAGTTTGACATAATTCTGGTCTTCCTTCTGCTCCCTGCTCTGTAAAAACCTTTGACGGCTGAAAGGACTCTTTAAAAGATCTGTTCTGGTCACTATGCCTGTGAGAATTCCATTTTCAAGAACCAGTGCCGAGGTAGTATCGTTTTCCACCATCCTGTCCGTAACCGACTGAACGGAATCGTTCGCCGAAGCCACAACGAAGAAGGGGTCCATGACTTCAACGATCTTCCTGTCGCCCAGGTTGTGCCTGGCAGCCTTCTCCACGTTCCTGTGTCTGGCGATTCCCACGATCTTGTCCTGGTCGACCACCGGCAGTGTGTGGTGGCCCGTTCTCTGCATTATTTTTAGAACATCCTCGATCCTCATCTCTGTTAGAACCGTCCTGACCGGAGAAGACATTATGTCCCTGACTTTTTTTTTTTTCTCGAAGGCTCTCCTGATGGCCAGATTAGCCTTTTCGAAGTCGCTATCTTCAAAATAGCCCATCGTGAAGGCTCCTCCGCCATTCCTTAAACTCCCGCCGAGTCCATTGAGGTCGAGGTTCATATGTCTTGATCTGATCGTAAAATAAATCCTCTCCCCAACCTTCACCAGTACCACCAGGTTCTCCACGCCCAGAAAAGACCACAGTTTCTCTACTGCCAGACTCATACCGCTGGGTAGGGAGTCTCTCTGGGCTCTGGCGAAGCTCACCTCGACTCCCCCTACATCGACCGTCTCGATGTTGAGCAGAAGCGTCTCGATCAGCTTTTGCTGCGATAGACTCAACCTGTAGCTGGAATAAATGCCCAATTCGTCGGGATGAACGCCCAAATCCAGCAACCACGCGGCTGTTCTCAAATCCTGTGGTTTTGTATTGGCGTGCGTGAAGTTGCCCGTCTCCCTGTAGATCGCCGTGGCGAAGAGCGATGCCTCGTTCTGCGTGACTTGTTTCTTTTTCTTCCTCAGGAGAGTGCACATAAGGGTGGTGCAGGCTCCCAGATCACGGTAGGTACCGGGTTTCACGCCGGTTGCCTGAAGGTGATGATCGAAGAATTTGACTTCCGTGCCGGCATTTATAAGTCGCCTTATCGAAAAGGGAAGTCTCTGAATATCTGAAGTATCGACTACTATTAGCGAATTCAGCCTTTCCAGTTTCAACTCCCCAATCTTGTAGAAAGAGAGAAGCAATCCTCTGGAAGAGAGAAAGCCTTTCAGAGCGGGCGAAAGCTCGCCGCCCAGAACAATCATGTGGTCGTTAAAAAGCTTCTGTGCGGCCACAGCCGATGCGAAGGAATCGAAATCGGGGTTAAGATGTGTCGTTATCACATTCAAAGCTTTCCCACCTCTTTATCTTCTCGTATAACGTACTCTTACTTATCTCCAGTATTCTGGCCGTCTCACTCTTGTTTCCCGAATGTCTCTTCAATAACCATGAGATATACCGTTTCTCCATCTCATCCAGCGATACCTCTTCGAAAGCTTTTTCGATACATTTCTCATTTTCAGGATTCTCCAAACCTATCGAGGAGAGGATCTCTCTGTCTCCATTAACGGCAAGCAATGAGAGGAGCTTGTTTCTGAGTTCCCGGATGTTGCCCGGCCAATCGTANCCCATCATCTCATCNAACAAACCGGCAGATAGCGCCGGGGGTTTCCTTAACCCCAGCTCCTGGCAGAGCCTGGGGAGAAANTATTCGACCAGCACGGGAATGTCCTCCCGTTTCTCTCTGAGCGGAGCGATCCTCAACTTCACCACATTCAGCCTATAGTACANATCGCTCCTGAACTGCCCNCCAATCACGTAAGATTCNAGATCCCTGTTAGTGGCCGCTATGACTCTCAGGTCCAGCCTGCGCGAAACGTTGCCACCCAGACGCTGGTTGGTAGATGTTTCCAGTACTCTCAGTAGCTTCACCTGAAGGGCGGGAGGCATTTCCGAGACTTCATCGAGAAAGAGAGTTCCCCTGCTTGACTCCTCTATTAGACCAGGTCTTGAATGAAGGGCGCCGGTGAAAGCTCCCTTCTCATAGCCGAACAGCTCGCTCTCGAAAAGATTCTCCGGTATGGCTCCACAGTTGATCGCGACGAACCTCTTCCGGCCGCTCAACTGATGGATCGCCCTGGCGACTATCTCCTTGCCCGTTCCGCTCTCTCCTTCCAGGAGAACCGTTACCTTCTTGGGAGCAATCATCGATATCGTCTCTTTCAGTCGGATAACCGACGGACTCTTTCCCACAAACTCCGAGAGCGTATCGCCCCCGACCATTCCGGCCAGATCGTCTCTCTCCCTGCTGAGTTCCGAATACTCTATCGACCTCTTCACCTCCAGCAGGGCGTGGGTAAGATCGAAGGGCTTCTCCAGAAAGTTGAAGGCTCCCTTTCTAACAGCATCTATGGCGGTGTTAATATCGCCATGGGCCGATACAACTATGATCGGCGCACTTTGAGCGGCATCCGGTAGTAGATCCAGTCCTGAGCCATCGGGGAGTCTCACATCCAGTATCACGCAATCGAAGAACTCGTCGAGCAGCGACTTTTCGGCCTGCTTCAGATTATAAACCTGTGTCACATAGTAGCCTTCCTCGCGAAGAGCGGCCGCGAGAAGACCGTTGAAGGCCAGATCGTCATCTACCAGAAGAATCCTGCGATTCATCATCATTCCTCCTGAAAGTCAAAACGAAAACCGTTCCCTTCTCCGGAACGCTTTTCATCTTCAATCTTACATCGTTCTCGTCACAGAAATTCTTGACCAGGTACAGCCCCAGCCCCGAACCCTCGGATTTGGTCGTGTAGAATGGTTTGAAGACTTCGGTCTGTATCGACTCGTCGATGCCCTTTCCCCGGTCGGAAACAATAAGAGTGAGGTACTCGCTCGAGCGACGAACCTTCAAGGCGATCGCTCCTCCGTCTTCACTTGCCTCTACCGCGTTCATGAGCAGATTCTTGACTACATTCTCCAGCCTTCCCTTTTGAACCAGGACCTTGCCCCCCCCGTATCGAGAGATATACTTCTGGCCGCCAGTATTGGTCCCATGAACGAGAGAACCTTCCTTACCGATTGGGAAAGATCGAGTCGTTCGAACTCTTCGCCATATCTGAAGATTTGCAAAATTCCGCCCACCTTTACCTGGAAGCCCGAAAGCTCACTAGATAACGTTTGCAGATAGGAATCCTTCTTGGTGCGAATATACAAGTCCAGTGCCAGCCTCATGTTGGCCAGGGGTTGTTTGAGACCGTGGGCCAGATCGGCGACGGTCTGGGCATCGACGGCGTAGCGCCTGGTCTTCTCGAGGAGTTGCTTAGTCTTCCACTGGCTTGTCTTATCATCCAGGGTGACCAGGAAGCCGCTCCTCTTTTTTTTGGCCACAGTCACCAGGTAGCGTTTGCCTAGTTTCTTACTGTAAACATCGTACTGACCCTCCTGTAGGGGAAAGAGCAGCCCGGTTCTCCTTATGAAATGATCGAGCCTCAGATATCTCATGTTCTGGTTACCGTAGGAAAAGCTCTTTACGAAAGCCTCGTTTGCCAGATCAATATTTCCGTTCCCATCGAGTGAAACCACTGATATGTTAAGTGTGTTCAACAGCTCGGAATAGTCCCTGTATAGCTTTTCGTAGTAATTCCTCTCCTGCTCCACCTGGAGCGAAAGGTTCCTGTAAAAACCGTACAGTTCATGAAACTGTCCTTCAAGTTCGACTGCCGGTTTCCGTTCGCCGCTCCGTATCAGTTTGACCAGCCTGTTGAGCTGTCTCACGATCGCCAGGTAAACGAAGGCCGTAGCCGAAAGACCTGAAAAGATAATCAGCAGGAGACTCTCTACGTTGAACCCGATAAGCAACGAGGCCAGCAAGCCGGCACCTGCCACTACAATTCCCGTGATGTAGTGGTAACCGGAACCGAAAAGAACCTTATCCGGCTTTGACAACCGTTATCTGCTCTCCCTCGTCCATTCCCAGGAGTTCCCTCGCGCTTCCCTTATTTACCGTTATCTCCAAATAACCGCTGGAATCGAAGTGAGCCATAAGCTGTCCGGGATTCACATCGTAATAAGTGTTTCCGAAGGTTATCTTGAACTGGTTTCTTCCCCGGTTCAACTCTAAAATGTCTCCCTCTTCAAGCTCTCCAGCGATAGATAGCGGGATGTTGGTCTCGAGATTGCCGAAACCGTCATAGAAGGCCACCTCGCCCGTGAAAGAGTTTCCACTTTTTGTCGCCTTTCTGTATTTGAGATATTCGAAGTTCATCAGTCTGGACCCCAGCTTCTCCACAGCCAGTCCTCTGGCTATGTGGGCGGCGACCGGTGCGAAGATATCTCTTCCGTGAAAGCTCCTTGAAACTCCCCTGTGGTATTGGCGGTTCTCGAGCTCTCTCACTTCGTGAACGCCGAAACCCTCGGCAGCCAGCGTGAAGATACCGTTGTCAGGTCCAACCATGCACATTCCGTTTTTGAGAACCATCGCCACAGGCTTTCTAGAAGTCCCTACACCTGGATCGACCACGGCCAGGAAGACCGTATCGGCCGGCAGGTCTTTGATCACCCTCTCTATCACATAAGCGGCGTGCCTTACACTGAAAGGTTTTATGTTGTGGCAGATGTCGAGAATTTCCACGTCCCTGTTTATTTCTCTTATCACAGCCTTGGCTACCCCGACGTAGTAACTGTCGTGCCCCCAGTCAGTCAAAAAAGCTATCATCTCTCTCCCTCCAGTTTTTCTGCTATCGCATAGAATATTTCCGAAACAGCTTCCAGTTCTATTCTGTAAAGGTTAGAGTCTACATTGCAATCGCTAGCACCAAAACCTTTCACGCCTTCGCCGTATTTGGAGACAAACCGTGAAAGCTCCTCTTCCATCCTCACGTCGGAGGGAAGGAGAAGTGCAGCCAGCACCCTCGACTCCTGCCTGAGATAATCTATGTGCCAGTGTTTCTTTTTCTCATACCTCAGGTGGCGCCCCACTCTCTCCGAAAGCGAGGTCATCGCCGATCCCACATATATATACATTCCCGGCTCGAGCTCCCATTCCCTTGCACCGGCCGAAATCAACGTTCTACGCTCAAGTTCGAGTAAAACGAGGTAAGCTCCCCTGTTTTCATCCATGATGTAGCTATTATACGATAGCGATCGAATATGATAGAAGGGACTCCTTGAAAGTTGTTCGCCGGGTTTCGTATAATTCTTTGAGAGGTGATCGCATGGCTTACGTGGTAATCAACAAACTGAACATAGCGAATAACGCCCGTTATCTGCTGAATCTGACGGGAAGAGCTGGTGTGGAGATGACATCCGTAACGAAGGTCGTCTGCGGCGACCCCGAAATAGTTTCGAAGATAATCGAAACCGGTGTGCGAGAGATCGGAGAATCGAGACTGGAGAACATCGACAGAATCAGGAAGTCAGGCCTCTCACCTACCTTCCTCCTGTTGCGTCTCCCCTCTCCGCAGCTTTATAGAAAAGTTGTCGAATCGGTTGATTATCCTCTTGAGCGAGTTGAAATCCCTGAAGGCTCTCAAGGAACTCTCAGAAGAGTTGGGCCGCCGCTTGAAGTTCATCTACATGGTGGATACCGGTGACCTCAGAGAAGGTGTGATGTACGACCGGGCCTTCGAAGAGCTTGGAGAGGCGGTGAAGATAGCGGGGCAGAGTTTCGCCGGTATCGGCACGAACCTTGGCTGCTTCGGCGGTGTGATCGCAACACCGGAAAAATTCGAGATACTTCTCGAGCTGGGCGATAGGCTGTGCAGGGAAGCCGGTGTCGAGATCGAGAGGTATTCGGCCGGAAATACCGCATCGCTACCTCTGATAGAGAACGGAACACTCCCGCGAGGAATCAACCATTACAGACTCGGTGAATCCATCATGTGTGGCACCGACGTGACCAACAACCGCGCCGTACCAGGAACTACCAGGGAGACCTTCACTCTTTATGGAACTGTTTTGGAGCTAAAGAGAAAACCTTCCGTCCCGATCGGAGAAATAGGATCGGATGCCTTCGGAAGGAAGCCCCATTTTGAGGACATGGGTGAGAGGTTGAAAGCTATCCTGGATATCGGTGAGCAGGACGTAGTTCCATCAGGACTTACACCAATGCTTGAAGGTTGCCGGGTCCTTCACGCCTCCAGCGATCATCTTATTTTGGACGTTACCGACTGCCCAAAAAAGCTTTCAGTGGACGACCAGATACCGTTTAGAATGTCTTACGGTGCTCTCCTGAGGGTTATGACCTCCCACTATATCATCAAAGAGTACAGGGGTTAAATATGATTAGAGAACTCGAACTAAAAGACAGGGAAAATGTTCTCGAGGTTGTCAAAGATATATGGGAGGGCGACGATTATATCCCGGCAGCCTTCGACTCCTGGGTTAGCGACAGTGACTGTCATTTCATGGGGATGTGGAAGGATGAAGCTCTGGTTGGCGTGGCCAACCTCAGGCGTCTTTCGCCGGCGGTAGGCTGGCTAGAAGGAATGAGGATCAAACCCGAGCTTCAGGGAAAGGGATATGGCAAAGAACTGGCTGTAGAAATGATGAGACTGGCCCGGAATGAAGGACTGAAGGAACTTTACTTTTCGACTTACTTCGACAATCTAGCCTCGATCAAAATCAACGAATCTCTGGGATTCTCAAGAGTAGCGGTCTTCACGAACCTGGAGCTGGAACTCAAGCCCTCCGTGGATCTTGAGATTGAATTGAAATACGCAGGATTGCAGATTGGCCAGGAGATCCCGGAGATAGAGGCTTACATGAGCAACGACTGGTTTTTCGTTCCTCCGGAGATCGGCCAAAAGAGAAACTGGTTGAAAGAGCCGGAAATCTTAAGACGGAATGACAATATGGCCGTAGTCTCCAGAAACCCGAAATTTTCCGATTGCATGGAGATCAACTACATAGAGTTGGGCAAGGGCGAAGATGCCGAAAACTTTCTTTCGTTGCTTGCCGGGTACGCCCACGAAAAGGGTTACTCCCGCGTTCACACCATGGTGCCCGAAAGCGTGGAACTCGACCCCTTTCTGAAAAACCGGTTCGCTCCCTTCGAGAGGTTTCACGATGTTTTCATATACCGGGCAAGAATCGTAGAATTGAGAATAGACTGAAGAGAGTCCAGCTCTTGGTTTTCTGGAAGGAAAGATAGTATCATTGTTCTCGTACGTTCCAACGGACGAAGGCTTTGGTTCGTGCAAGAGGTGGAATAATTGAGAAAAGTCTTCTTGGTACGTCACGCAGAGGCCGAAAGAGAAAAAAAGGGCGATATGCAGGATATAGACAGATCGCTCACCGACAGGGGAAAGAGCGATTCGCTGTCGATGGCCAAAATCGTAAAGCCGTTTATCGACGGACCTGCGATAATACTCTCCTCCGGAGCGAAACGTGCAAGACAGACGGCCAGAAAATTCAAAAAAACCATAGGAGAGATCGAGATGATCGAGAACGGGGAGCTCTACACCGGATCGAGCGAGACCATAGCCGCGGCGATCGCCACAACGGACGACAAATACAGCTCCGTGATGATAGTCGGCCACAACCCAGCGATCGAAGAGTTCATGGCGGCAGTCCGGTGCACAGCTAGAATGGCCACTTCGTCGGTGGCCTGCTTCAAAGTCGATTGCGAAAACTGGAAAGAATTGGACCTCAACAAATTCAAGTTGGAATTTCTCCTCAAGCCGTCGCTACTGAGAAAAACGAAATGATCTTCGATAGAACGGTCCACGAGTCCTTTCTCAAGGCCTTTCCAGAGAAGGTCGGAGCGATGCTGGACACTCTCAAGGGTCATATCGATAAGGGAAGAGATTCGCTGGAGGAAGATACCGTACACGACATTAGAGTGTGGAGTCGCAGGCTTTCCGAAGCTCTATCGATCGGCGCCATTTTAATCGACAGAAAGCCCTCCAGATCGCTCAAAATGCTTTCGGCTCTCAGAACTTCGCTCGGTCGTCTCAGGGACAACCATGTCCAGAGGTCTCTGGCCATCGAATACGGCATCGAAGGCCTTCCCGAACAACTGGAGGCCAAGGACGAAAGACTCGCGGCACAGGCCTCCAGATCGCTGGTCGAATTCGACATGGAACGTCTCGAAAGAGACTTTCTCCACTTCCACAGGGAACTCATAGTGGTCTGCGACGACAGCAATCTCCTGGAACGGAACACCGAGCGAATATCCACCCGAATAAAAAAGCGTTATTCGTCCGTCGGGAAGAGCTTCGCCAGGTCCGATCCGGCGGATTTTACCACACTCCACAACTCCAGGATCTCCATAAAGAAGCTCCGTTACACACTCGAGACACTGGACGGATACATCGGACTCGACGGCGGTACGCTCGCGCTCCTCAAAAAGATTCAGGACAGACTTGGAAAGGTTCAGGACCTCACGGTATTGTTGAAGACTATAGGTAAGCTGGTTAATAAAGGAAGGCTCTCCGTTCCGGTCGAGACCTTTCAGAGAATCTCGATCGACAGGCATATGCTGGTGAGCGAATTTCTCGAGGGCTGGAGGGATGAGCTGGCCGTCATAGGGCGTTTCATCGAAGAGCCGGCTACAAATCAGTACGAGAGAAAGGATAAAGACCGGGGCAACTTCCGCTCCGGCGTAACAGAAAAATTCAGCGACGGGACTATAGAGAAGATACTCTTCCTGGCCAGCGAGAAGGGACTTAGCTACAGGGGCGTTGTGGCCTACCTCAAGGAAAACCCGGCCATTTGCGACAGATTGGGCATCGAAGGCCTTCCTTCGTACCAGACGCTCGCCAGGAGGGCCGGCAGGCTGGGAAAGAGAAAGAAAACGGGAGGTTGATTTTGAAAGTATCTACGGACAAAAGAATCAGGCTTATGTCGACTGCGATGATGCTTACCGAATTGCCGGAGCTGGAATTGCGTAAGCCCCACGCCCATCACTTCCTATATGAGGGCACGATGCGCCACCTGGCGGGCAGAAAGCGTCCTGAACTCCTAAACTCGCTTCTCAAAGATGGGACGGCCTATTACTTTCTCTTCACTTATGCCGTAAACCTATCGTGGCCCGACCTGGAACCCCGAAGTTTTCCCGATTACCTGTACCGATACGAACCAACACTTTGTACCAGCGAACTTCACCTCGAGTTGAGAAAGTTACTGGCTTCCGCCGATCTCGAAAGTCTGTGGGAAAGCCAGAAAACTGGCTGGGAGAAACTGGAGCGCGATGCTTCGACGGCACTCGAAAACAACCGTATAGAAGAGCTCCTGAAAGATTTCTTCGGTGATCACGAAAGGTCTCTCTTTTTCTTCCCCAATCCCCTCTTTCCCGAACTGGCCTCTTTAGGTGCGGCCGACAAACGCTGTCTATACTGTATAGCCAGATACCCCGGTAGGTCCAGCCAGAAATGGCCCTATGAACCGGGAGTCACTTTGCCGGACGAGAAATTCGGAAGTTTCAGCGACCATCCCGTCTGGTCAAGGATTGTCGCCTTTCACGAGTTCTGTCACCCTCTCATAGATCCGCTCATAACGGCAAAGCCGGAGCTGGTAGAAGCGTTGAGAACATCGCCCTTTTCATGCGGTGTGCTTTCCGCTTTCATGGACAGATACCCGTCCTGGGAGGATATGCTGGCCGAATTTCTAATATACGCAATGACCTACGCCTATCTTTTCCATGAGTTCGGTGAGGAGACGGCCGAAATTTTTCACAGAACCATGGAAGAGAGGTCCGGTTTCTCGGGCGTAAGACCTATGGGAGAGCCTCTTCTCCGTTATCTGGAGGAAAAAAAGGATGGCGAATACACGAACCTCTTCGATTACCTTCCGGTGATGTTCAACCTTTGACAGAGCCCGCGAGGAGTCCCCTCAGGAAGTACTTACCCAAAAGTATATAGACGATCAACGTCGGAAGAGCTGCTAGCAGGGCGCCGGCCATCTGAACGTTCCACTCGACTACCTGACTTCCTGCAAGGTTTACCAGCGCCACGGTGATCGGCTGCTTCGTCGGGTCACTGGTAACTGTGACGGCAAAGAGAAATTCATTCCATATGTTCGTGAACTGCCAGATTACTACGACCACGAAGCCCGGCAGCGATATGGGGAAGAGAACTTTGAGATATGTCTTGAAGATACCGGCTCCGTCTATGCCGGCCGCTTCTATCAACTCTGTCGGCACTTCGCTGTAATAATTCCTGAAGATCAAAGTCGTTATAGGCAACCCGTAAACCACATGTACCAGTACCAGCCCCCAGATTGAGCCGTAAAGACCTATATCCTGCAAAAAGCGTATCAGCGGGAAAAGAACGCTCTGGTAGGGGATGAACATTCCGAAAAGAACGAGGGCGAAGAGAAAATCCGATCCCCTGAATTTCAACTTGGATAAAACGTACCCGTTGATCGAGCCGATCACGGCCGATAACAATGTGGCCGGTATTACCAGTATGAAAGAGTTTCTCAGGTTGGGAGCCAGTTTATTGAAGGCCTTGACGAAGCCGTCGAAGGAGAACTCGTTCGGCGGAAACCACATCCTGACCAAACCAACTTCCTTCAGTGGCTTGAAACTCGTGGCCAAAAGTACGTAAACCGGCATCAGAAAGAACAGGGCGAAAACAACCAGAAGTATGTAGATCACAAGCTTTCTGATCATATCCTTTTCTCCTTTCTGAACGCCGAAAAGAGGTACGGCACAATAACCACGGCGACCATGATCAGCATCACCATGGCGATCGCCGAGCCCGTGGCGTACTTGTTCGCCCTGAAAGTCGTCTCGAACATATAGATAGCCGGCACGTCCGTGACGTTGTTTGGGCCGCTACCGGTCATTGCGTAAACGAGATCGAAGATTTTCAGCGAAATGTGCCCCAGGATTATCATGGCGCTCAGCGTTATGGGCCTCAGTATCGGGAACTTTATCTTCCAGAAGATCTGCCAGCCGGTCGCACCATCGACCTCGGCCGCCTCGATAAGATCCTGAGATATCCCGCGCAGTCCGGCCAGATACATCGCCATCGTGTAGCCCGAAAGCTGCCAGACAGCGGCGATAATGACCGGAATCAGGGCCACGTTGAATTTTAAAAAATTGGTCGTGCTCGTGAACCATTTCCACTGGAATATATCCAGTCCCACCAGATCCAGGAGAAGGTTCATACCCTGGGGACTGCCCGGTAGAATTCCCGGCGCGAATATCCACCGCCAGACTGCCCCGGTGACGACGAACGAAAGAGCCATTGGAAAGAGATAGATATTTCTGAATATCGCCGAACCTTTAAGATTTCTGTCTATAAGAACTGCGAGAATTATGCCCAGTATCAGACAGCCGGCGATGAAGAAGAGAGTGAAGTAGAAAGTGTTCCAGAGATCTGTCTGGAACCTCGGATCTTCGAAGAGTCTGAGATAATTGCGAAGACCCACGAACTCGAACTCTCCCTTCAATAGTCTGGCAAAGCTGTTCCAGTTAGACACCGAGGTTCTAGCCGTCCAGCCGATGAAGAAATAAACGAAAATACCTATCGCGGCGAACGTCGGCGATAGTATAAGAAAGGAAATAATTCCACGCCTGGTTTTCCGCTTGATCTACAACACCTCCAGAGAAGGGGGCCCGCTTCAACGCAGGCCCCACCGAGCACATTAGTCTATATAATAGTCTTGCGCGGCGTTTCTTATTGCCTTCAAGAAGCCGTCTCTATCCTTCGTGGTTATGAAGATATTGACTGCGTCGTTCAATTCGGTGATGAAGCCTTCTGGAGCTGCAGAACCGTGTGCGATTGATGGACAGAGCGCGTTGGTGGCGAAGTCGTTCATCGACCATGTAAGGTAAGGATCGTAAAGCGATTTGTCGGCATCGAGCCTCGCCGGAATTGACCCTTTGATCGGGTTGAAAGCATCCTGCCCCTCGACCGAAGCCACTATTTCGAGCCACTTCAGGGCGTTTTCTCTGTTGGGAGCATTCTTCGGAAGACCGAAAGTATCGGTTACGACCATGAAAGAACCCTGAGTTCCGGGGACTGCCATCCAGCCGAATTCTACACCGGGAGTCCAGCCGAGCGTCTTGAGATAACCTTCGGCCCAGTCGCCCATGACATTGAAAGCTGCCTTACCGTCGAAAACCATCTTCGTGGCATCTTGCCACGTGAGCGCGGCGTGGTCCTCGTTGACGTACTTGATCAACTCTTCGAAAATAACGATAGCCCTTCCGATCCCCGGGTCATTGAAGCTAGTTGTGCCGTTCCATAGACCGTTGTAGCCTTCAGGGCCGAGAGCGGAGAGCAGTACGGTTTCGAAGAGATGCGCCGCTTCCCACTTGTCCTTGTCGCCGAGAGCGAGAGGAATGAAGCCGGCCTGTTTGATCTTCTCACAGACTTGTAGGAAACCCGGTCCATCCTGCGGTACCGTCTCGACACCGGCTTTCTTGAGGATCTCGTTGTTGATGAACACCACGTTACCCCTGTGCACGTTCACCGGTATGGAGTAAACCTCTCCCTCGTAACTACAGATCGTCATGATATCTTTAGGGAACTTGTCGAGTATCCCCCAGCCTTCGAGGATATCCGTCAGGGGTTCCATCATGCCCGTGATGACGTAGGTGTCTATCAGCTCCATTCCACCGTGTACCTGGAAGGAATCCGGCGGGTTGCCACCCAGCATCCTGGTCTTCAAAACGGCCTTTGCGTTAGTTCCGGCTCCACCGGCGACCGTTGCGTTTATTATCTCGACGTCGGGGAATTTTGCCTTGAAGACCTCGTAGATCGCCGCAAGGCCCTCTTCTTCTCCACCACCCGTCCACCAGCTGAAAATCTCGACACTCCCGGACGCTAAGAGTGCGCTAACGGATAAAAGAAGAACCGCGACCAAAAGCTTTTTCATCTAAACACCCCCTGTGTTTTCGGCTTTCTAGCCGTACTTTACGAATTCAGTTCCCCCAGACCGAACGGATAATTACATTGTTATTATACAACTGGAAATATTTACTCAATACATTTCTACTCTCTCTGTCAGATAGACAATTCGCCAGCAAATGGATTTTTTACACGATAAAACGATGAAGTTCGCTTCTCTCACAAAAAAATCTTGCATCTCGTATGCCTTGCTCGCACTGGGTCTGGAGTTATGGATTATTTAGATCCAGTATGATGACACTACTGGTGACAATCTCATCTTGTAATGCCAGATTTCGATCCGGTATCTCTATCGTTTTTGAAGAGGATGACCAAGAAACCAGCGAGAACTGCTCTTCCAAAGAAAATGGATTACATATTTTTTACGAATATCGAGGATAGGCATATCTGGGTCTGTCTTTCGTGAGGAAGTTCGGATGAAACAACAGAAACTCAGGTGCGTGTGCGCCTTCTCTTCCTGTAAGCGAAGTGCAGAATCAAGAAGTAAACGTTGCAAACAACGGTGAAGGCGAATATTACGATCATTATAAGTTGCACCTTCGAGCTGCTCAAGAACAACTCAGTGTTGGCGGCAATTTGATAAACCGCATAGAGACTGGCTAACAGCATACAAGCGGCGAGTATGCCAATCTCCATTCTTCTTTTCTTGATGCGCTCTCTCGTTTCAGGTATTATTCTCATACGGAACACCCCGTCCAATTCGGCGTTTACTTTCGATACAGTAGAGCTATTATACCAAAATGCCCGGATTTCCACTCTTTTATTTTATCGCTCTCCACCTCGTTCGTAGCCATCCTCCGTCGTTGATAGTCGGGACATGCGAACAGCTTTTCCTAGCCACAGCATCTCGCCTTTTGATTCTATTTATTCGTATAAAACGACAGAAGCGGCTCGAAGGCCGCTTCTGAAAAAAGCGTTTTAACCCTTTTTCCCAAGCTCGGATGTACAGTTCGGACATCTCGTCGCTTCAATTGGAATCGAAGTATGACAGAATGGACAGGTCTTCGTCGTCGGTGCGGCCGGAGCCTCTTCTTTCTTCTGGCGTTCCCTGATCTTATTTATCTGTCTGACGATCAGGAAAATCACGAATGCCAGAATCAGGAAATTGATCACGGCGTTTATGAAGAGACCGATGTTTATAGTTGCCGCACCAGCCGCCTTTGCCGCCGCTAGAGTTTCGTAACTCCCGCCGGAGAGGTTGATATAAAGGTTACTGAAATCGATGCCACCCGTGAAGAGACCGAGAATCGGCATTATGATATCATCGACGAGGGATCTAACTATTACCTGAAAGGCGCCCCCGATTATGATACCGACTGCCAGATCGATGACATTGCCGCGACTTATGAACTTTTTGAACTCCTTCCACATGGCTCTCACCCCCTCTATTTTGTGACAGTAAGATTATATTCCCAAAAGACTTTAAAACAAAGGAAAATAGAGACCGGAAAAGCGCTTTTAGAGATATTCTAGAAACAAAGAAAGCACAAAAAGGATCATCCAATAAGCATAAAATACGACTGGCCAGTTTGCTCGTAAAACGATAAAGAACGTCGAGAGTTTGCTCCGCTCACGAGAAGGCGAGAGTTTTCACATATATATCTTCCTCTTCTAGCGTTCCTTAACCAACGCTCTTCCCAGGGATGGCTATTATGCTCTTTTGTTAAGTCAAAGTGCTGAGGCACCAAGAAGCAAACACAGATCTTGCCATTGCTACCCTCTTTGTGATAGAATAATTTTCAATTGATATCGAAAGTTGGAGGTTATTCAATGAATATAGTAAATATTCTGAGAATCCAGCATACTCTCGCCTACGAGTTTCTCACCAGTCTTTTTAGACTTGTTAATCACGAAGAACTGGTTCTCTCCTACAAACACGATCTAGAGGAGGTGGGTTTCTCTCCAGACGAACAGCTGCAGTCATGGGTGAGCGAGACCAAGCAACGGTTTCCGAAAGATGTTCTGAGCCTGGCGGGGAAATACTTCTCCCTTAATGCGCCTTTTGGAATGTCGCTGGCACTTCTTATCTCAGATCTCGATTTGAAAGACCACAGAAGCTTCATTAAGGCTG
>JGI12104J13512_1000612_pt1 | contig 31470 bp, 30 predicted proteins | sample TerdegcTABiofilm_FD_13512 | JGI IMG/M metagenome (IMG submission 13512)
ATGTCTCTTCATTGAAAAAGAATTTTAGAATTTCGGAATCCGCTTCCTGAATTGCGCTTACGGCATCAACCATATAACGGATATTTTGCAAACCTCTCTTTGTTCTCACGTTAGGATAAAGCTTTTTCATTTGAGAATAATACTCGTCCGGCAGTAAAGCGGGTCTACCTCTCTTTAACATCTTGTCACTCCCTTGTCTCATCAATTTAGGAATCCGCTTCCTAAATTGTAGCACGGATACCCCCGCCTGGAAAGCTAAAGGGACGAAGTGTCCCTTTAGAATTGACCGGCCTTCACAATTGCCCCTAAAAGCCTTAAAAAATACCCGCCAGGTATAAAAACCTTCAGAATTATTTCTCTCCGCGATTTAGGCCATTTCCGCGCGCCTGAGAGCATTTGTGGAAGGAAAGCCTGCATATTTATGCAACGACCTGTATATTTGCACCAACAAAGATATACCCCTAAGCGCAGGCAACACGGCATATTAACCCGTGCGGCAGGCTCTTTTTATGGCTGCATAATTATGCAGGGTATTGTATATTTATGCAGGGATAAGGCAGCAAATCCGACATCGCTGTCGTATTTGAAAATTCCCTTGCGGTGAATTCGTCAGCGCTGACGAATTTGAAAATTCCTCGTAGTGAATTGCTCAGCGCTGAGCGATTTGAAAATTCCCTTGCGCCCTCCTGACGACTAAACCCAATTTGCTCTTTTAGCCGCTGCCCGCAAAATAGCGATCCGACTCCTCAAATTTGAGGAGTCGGATACCACATGGTCTACTTTCTGCACCATTGTTTCCAGTTTCATTCTTCTTGCCGGAATCCTCTAAAGCCTTGCGCGGTCTGGATTTGCCGTCTTTGGTAATTATTGTTTTCTGTTGGACGAGCTGTCCATCAGACTCCAAATCCTTCCTAACCGCATTAACCGTACTATGGCTTACCCTCAACGCTTCCGCTATCTGCCTATTGCTTTTTTCCGGCGTCTCCAATAGCTGTTGCCGGATTATCTCACGTTTCTGTTCAGGAGATAGCTGACGCCGGGGATGCCCGGCCAACTTGCACCCTTATAATAATGGTATAAAGCAAAAGGGCGTCCGCCAACACGGACACCCTTTATTATGATTTAGTACCGGAGACCGGGTGAACAGTTTACAATATCTACTCAATCAATTCAGCGAAAAGATAGTTCAGCGAACAATCCTTGAAGAAGATCTCTCTCATTTGAACCGTTTCTTCGAACAAAAACTCAGTCTTCCCCGTCATCCTCCGACTGAAAGCCCTGGGAGAGATCCCTATGGCAGCGGCAATCTGCTTCCCTGTTAATCCTTGCCGGGCCATTTCCGCGCGTAAGTTTTTATACAACATTATCACCTCGGATTTTTAATAGTGGAGCGGGACGATACCCGCTCCTGCCTTTAACATTCTTGCCGGCCTGATAGGGCGATTACTTTACTTGGCGACAAATCGGAAAACGTTTGCCGGTTTCCATATTCTAGCGGTCCTTACGGTTTACTGCTTATACTAAACTCTGCTAGTGCGTCGATTAAACCGACACCCTTTATTATGATTAAGCAACGGGGTTTGGGTAACAACCTCCTGCCCTGAAAGTTTACAAAACCGCCGCTTTAAACTCTGCCGGTATAAGCCCCTCCAGCCTGGCGGTGTATACCTGAATTGCCGCATCCAGTTCGCTAATCCTTACTTCCAATTCCTCCGGCTCCACGCCCATTTTCCGGACTTCGCTTTCAAGTTGCTTCTTCTGCCCTTCCAGTCGCCTCTTCTGGTTTTCTGCCAGTCTCTTACAATAATGAGTGTACGCCCTCACCGTTCGCCGATACGTAAAGTAGTCATTTACTACATCGACTCCAACTCGCCACTCGTTATTTAAATATAGCTCTCGCATGGCGTTTACCATTTTAACTAGCGCCCGCTTTTCCCGGAATCTGCACCCTTTAAGCAACACTGCCATAGCCTCATTAAACTCCCTGGCCGGTCCAAGGTCCTCCGGTTCATCGACCGTAATATGGCCGCTTATATGGCGAAAGTAATTCTTAATAGGAGTAACGGGAGTTATCGCTTGGAACTGTTTTAGCTGTTCACTCATAATCAGCAGCCCTCCTGTTCTTGGCCTGCTTGTCCCCTGACTGCCGCAGCGGTATTATTTCGCCGGCGGCTTGCCTGCTGAAAGCTTGCAGTTACATCCCGATCCGCTACACCCTCATCCGCCGAATCCTCATCCTCCTCGTTTTCATATATCGAAAACGACAACCCCCGCCTCATTATCTCGGACAGCATGAAACCATCTCGAAAGCCCTGGAAGTAAAAAGCGTCNCTTTCGATATTATCTATTACAAGCATAATATCTTCAAGCTTGTTNACNAANCCAAAAAGNTCCTCNTCGNGCCTGGTACGCNGCCGTATTTCATTATANATTTCCGTCCATTTTTTGTNATATTTGTGGTATGTTTNGTTCCCCTCAAGCATTTTATNNAAAGCNANTTCCTGCCGGTCATATATAAAGCTAAAAAAATCTTCTTCAAATACATCGGTCTGTTTTAGCTGCTTACTCATTATTGTTATACCTCCCATAATTCAACTTTTGTAATTTCCAGTTTATTTAAGGTAATGGCCGCCATGAGGTCAGCCATTACCATCCAGATAAGCCGCGCTATAGCTGATACTTGGCAAAACTTACAGTTCCACTTCCCAATAACTCAACACCTTTACGGCGTCACCCTTGCCAATACAGCACATAAAGCTAATTTCGGCACCTATAAGCTCCTCGGGCAGGGCATCAAGGTTAAGGTTCTCTGCCAAGCCCTGGCGCCCGGTAAAATGCTTACTGTATTTGTCAAGAAAGGATGCAATACAATTCGGTGATTCCTTAAACTCGTCCAAGGTGCTATCAAGCTGTTCCGGAGTTAAGCCGGCGAGATAATTCGCGACCTCGATCAGAATCGGTTGAGTCTTGATGTTAGTTGATGTCTTTTTCTGTAGGTAGGGTTTGTTATCTACAGACTTAAACATGCAGTATTCCTCCTTCATAGTTCCCCTTGCCGAAGGAGGCTACGCAGTGCTATACTAAATAGCAAAGCAAGCCTCTTCGGAGGGGTGTTTTTTAGTGGAAGCCGTTGACTTTGGCGAGTGGGCGGCTTCCTTAGTTTTTATTTTCTTTAATCCATTCCAATACCTTTTTCTTTTCAAACCTTACCAATCTACTTATTTTTTTACATGGCATTCCTTCTTGTCTCCACCTGTCAATAGTAGGGATACTGATTTTTAAAAACCTACTCAATTCTTCCTTAGTTAATAATTCGTCTTCCATATTTCATCTCCTTTTGATTAATTTTAATTAATTATAAGTTACCTATATTAATCTGTCAAGGATAATTTAAAGCAAAATTAAAAATATCAGGCGGGTGGGGAGGTAAGTATCATTTACACCTTTAAACATTGCTCCATGGTCGTAACAGCCCTGGAGAGCGGCAGTATAATACTGCATCGGCGGGTAAGATGCCCCACCCGCCGGCCTACCTGCAGCATTTGAACTGATCTGCTTTTTGCATATAGTTATAGTCTATAACGCTGTCTCCCGGCTCCTTTGCTGATAGCCTTTTACCTGTTGGAGGGTTATCTTTGGAGGATTATCTTTTGGCGGTGAACGGGGTTAACGGACTGTCCTGGGAGAGTAACCTGACACCTTATCACTGAAAGGCTTACCGGTTAAGTTAAAAAAGGGGAGACCGCCACCTTATAGCAGCGCTCCCCTTTCACTATATTTTACATCTGTTTACGTCTGCGCAAGCATCCTTAAATTCCGGATAAACCCGCTCACATCATAGACATGAGATACATTAACATTCATTCCCATAATCCTCCGGTCATTATGAATATTATTGTTTACTGTACTCTGACCCCCCACTTGCGGCAGCCTCAATTCAGGGACCCTTATATTTGCCACAAGCCGGGGCTGCTCCATGTTCGCTATTAATTGACTAGCGTTCAAGAATTGGCTGTTATTCAACTGCTCAACAAAATTCTCAACTCCGGCATATCCACCCATGGCGGCAACGTCCTTAGCACGTAAAACCCATTCGCCTTTATCAAGTATTGCTAACTGATCATAGGTAACTGGACCACCTTTGGAATATGTCGGATATTTCGGGTGATTTGTAGCGTAACTTGCCGGTTCTGTGTTACTGTCATAAACCGGACTTTGCCCTATTACCTGCCTAATTTGGTCAGCCCACTTATGAGCTTTCCTGGCGTTATCAATATCAGGTGGACTCTCCGCCATATATGCCATATACACCCGGCCAGCCCTTGCTATTTCGGCCAGTCCTGCTTCTCTATCATGTTCATAATACAGAAGCTTGTTTTTCCAGGCGTTTGTACCTGTTTCACTCAACAAAGCCGCAGCGAACTCACTAAAACTGCTAAATTTTCCTACCGTACCACTAGGCAGAGTATAATACCCTTCCCTAAACTGACCGTATCTATAAGCCGTATCTGCGGTATACGGGTTCTGCTGTGTACCTTTTTCATACGTGGGAGCATTACTTTCTCCCCCACTTGGAACATTCACACTGGCTATCGCCGCGTTCACCGCCGCCATGTCAGCTATGACATTATCCCGGAACGTCTTAAACGGTGCGTAGGCCATGCCGTTCGCCCCGAAGGCTCCGTCCATCTTGGAGGCAAATGTATTCAAAAACGCGATTAACCCGGTTTTGTCGTCGCCGATAATATCGTCCCAATGATCCTGGAAAGCCTCAAGCTCATCAGCAAATTTTTTCTTCAGATCCTTAATCTGCTGGTCATAATCCTTAAGCCTCTGATCTTGCCGTTTTTTCTCCCGGTCGATCTGGTCAATAATGTCATCGTAATGGTCGGTATATAATTCAAGCTCATCAGCCTGCTTTTGTTTTTCAAGAGCAATTAGATTGTCCCAATAGTTTGCTGTCTCAGTTAATTGCTTTTGATGCTGGCCGTCCGTTACTGTGTAAACATTATCAAAGTAAGTATTTAGGTCGGCAACAGACTGCCTCTGAAAATCATCAAAAAGCTTCTCCAGGGCATTATATTGAGCTTCGTATTTGGCGATAACTTTATTATGATTTTTCTCAAGGGCACTCAGTTGATCGTCGTAAGCCTTATCCTTTATTTTCTGCTGTTCTTCTTCGTACTCTATTAACTCTTCAAGTTCCTTGATCCTGGCATTGTCTCTTATGTCAGCTTGTGTGTCGGCAAGGGTTTTCTCCGCTTCCTCAAGATCCTGCCTGGCTTCCCGGACGGCGGTCTCGTCGGCAACCCATTCCCAATTACCAGCTACACTAATACGACGAATATTCTTCTCAGATTCAAGGTTACTAAGTTTTGTCCTAGCTTCCTCGGCTTTTCTCCGGGCTTCGGCTAGCCTGTCAAGTTCCTCGTTGGCATCCTTTAGCTCGTTTATCGTATCAATCTCATCCCGCCAGGCTTGTATCTTCGCATCCGAGGCGGCTTTAGTAGCTTCCTGTTCAGCTTCCAGGCGGGATTTTTCAGCTTCGTAAGCCGCATTCTCGGCATCAATTAGCCTTTGAATGTCCTGCATCATGGAAACAACATAGTTTTCATATGCAAGCCGGGCTTTGTCGATTGCGCCTACTTGCTGGTCAATAACATTTTGTACGGCCTCGCCCATGCTCTTATTAGCTTCGGAGGTAGTATCAAGGGCGTCAGCCTGGTCTTCTAAATCGTTTATTACAGATTTCGTTACTAATTTATAGGACTCGCCAAGCCAGTCGAGCGTTTCCATGTCCGTCGCCCGGTCAGCCCTGAGAGAGGCCATGGCCTCGGCAGTGTCGGTGTCCAGGGAATCCTTTAAGCTTTGGGATGACGAATCCCAGTATTCCGTCCACTTGTCCTTCGACTTGTCGATACCTTTTTCTATGGCGTCAAAAAGGTCGTCAACATCCTGTATAGCCTGTTCTTTCAGGTTTTCATAGCTTTCAATGATAAGTTTGTTTAGTTCGATCCAATTATCAGCGCCATCGGAAATTTTTTCATTGAGGTCATCTATATCCGCAGTAATATCCTCAATGTCCTTCTGCGCCTCGGCCATACCTTCCTCGTCGCCGGCATCGGAGAACTCTTTGTATCTCTTTTGAGCATCGGCAAGCTTATCGTTCAGCTTTTCAAGCTTGCTAACATATTTATCAAGAGAGGCACCCTGCTTGTCACGCTCGGAGATTAGCGCATCAAGGCCGCTCTGTGTCGTGGCAGCTTCCCTGTCCGGTACGGCGTCCTTAAATTTTTGCATTGCGGCTGCTTCGTCTTCCAGGGTCTGAATGTAGTCGTCCGAGGACTCCTGATAACGTGCTTTCTGTGCTTCCAGCTCCGCTACTTCAAGATCCCGGAACTGACCCACAAGGTCAGCGATGGTGGCAGAACTTTCTACCATCGCCGCGGTGTACTCGTTGAGACTTATCTCCCCTTCATCAAGCTGCTGCTTCAAAAGTTTGCGGTGTTCGTATTCTTGCTGTATCTTCTGGACGATTAAACCTTGCTTTTTAGTATGATATTCAAGACTGTCCTCCATACCCTTGTAGGCCGTGTCGAGTATGCTGATCCCGGCATCAAGTACCTTTATGCCGGCTTCGGTGGCCTTGAGTTCATAATTAAGTTTGATTATCTCCGGAGTGAGATCTTGCAGCTCGGCTTTGCACATTCCAAGGCGTTTCTCAAGGTCCCACCACGCTTGGGAGTTTTGGTTTATCTGTGTGGTGAGATTACCAATTTCGTTCCTGGTCGCTTCTATGGCTTCGTTAGCCTCACGCATCCCCTCGATATTCCCGGCCGCCGCCATGGCGTTGTAGCGGTCTATGGCTATTTGGAGTTCGACGTTGAGGTCGGCAAGCTGCAGTCTCAGATTTTCGTTTACGTCGTGGAGGCGGTCCTGCTCAACAGCGGTCGCCCGGATAATTTCGTTCAGTGTGTTGTAGGCTTCGGTGTAGTCGCTGGCTGTGGCCTTGCCGGAGTCTATGGTGGATTTCAGTGTGCCCAGCTTGGAGTCAAGCAGGGAAATGTAACTTTGGGTGTTGTTTAGGGCGTCAGACAAATCCATGAAGTTGTGATAGGTGCCAGGGTTGATAGCTTGGGCAAGAGATTCTTTGAACAGGTCAAGCCATGTTTTGAGTTTTTCTGTGGATTTGGCGGCGGTATCGGCGGCGGAAGTAAAATCGCCGCTAGCAACATGAGCAACGTCTTTCATTGCACCGGCAAGAGCGATATTAGCTTCGCGGAGTTCCTGTATTCTGGCAGTCGCTTTATCTATTAAAGCTTTTTTTGCGGCTATATTACCTTGAAGATAAGGATCGAGCACATCAATAGCGGCTTGCTCGCTTATAGGAATTTTATACAGATTCTCTATTTCCTCAGGGGTATAACCTGCTCCCGCTTCGCTACCTACAGCGCCTCTTTTTAAATATTCCAAAATAGAATATCCATAATATTTTACCGGACTAATTTCTTTAGTTTTTGTTACCAGGGCTTCTCCCCTTGCCGCAACTAAATTCTGCAACGTTTCAATTTCTGTGTTATAAGCCTTAATCCGGTAATCAGTTTCGTTTAGTATCCCTTCTGTCATCTTAATTTCAGCTTTATTAGTTGCTATCTGCTGTTGGTTCTTGGCATCGATCATTTTAACAACTTCATTAATACTGTTCTCGGTAATGCCGTCGCGAATAAGCATTTGTTTGCCTTCTTCATCAACGACGGATATTACCGCATCCTCTACGGCTTGTAAGTATTTTTGCTTTGCAGCCAATTCTTCAGAACTTAACGCGCCGCTATTAATGGCCTTTGTAAGTTCACCATGTTTCCGCGCCATTGATTCAAGGAATTGGGATTTTTGTTGGTCAACCTGAATACCTTGAAGCATTTTTTGTTGCGCATCTTGCTGCGCTTGAGCAAGGTCCATGGTTTTTTTCTCGGCTTCGCCAGCCTTATAAATATAATAAGCTATTGCACCGGCTATAAGAGTTAATCCACCGGTAGCTAACGCCGACGCGGCGGTCAACCTTCCCATTGCTCCAGTTGCAACATTGGTCGCTGTGGCAAGAGACATCTGCCCAGTCGCGGCCATCCCTGCTGTCGCGGCTATTGTTGCATTGGTCCCGGCCAAGGTTGCCATTATTGGCCTAACCGCACCAAAAACACTAGTAATTAATTTACCAACCAGTAATAAACCACCAAAGGCGAGCGTAGCATTAATTACTCCCCCACTTACCGTATTAAATCCCATCAATAATTGATTAAGGGTATCAATCATGCCTTTTAGTGACGATCTTAAACCTGCGTCACCAGCGCCGCTAAATGTATCAATTAACGTGGCCCTCAGCTGTTTTGCCTTGCGTTCGACTGTATCCATCTGCTGTGCGGCCATTTGCATGGTCATACCTTGGGAATTAATACTACGCGCTATGTTTTTAACAATCTCATCAAATTGCCCTAACAAACTGGATAATTTGGAATACTGAAATTTTCCGGAAGCCGCTTTAAGGACCGCTTCATTCAATTCCTCCTGGCTTATAGTTGCGTCTTTCGTTTTTAAACTTAAATCCAAAATAATGTCAGTAGCACTACGAAGTTGTCCGTTGGTATCCTCCATGGCAACGCCCACGTCTTCAATTTCCTTGCGAACTTCTTTTGTCGGCGCGGAAAGTTGAGCAAACACCGTTTTCAACATATTTCCAATATTGGAACCTTGTCCCTGCAACCCGGTGGCTCTGATTGCTGAAGCCCCGATACCTAGAAGCTCATCCATGTCAACCTTTGCGTTCTTGGCGGCGCCTGACGCGCGAGTTAAGATACTCACCAAGTCGCTGGCTGAAGCCATGGATTCGTGAGAAAGACGAGTCAGGGAATCCATCAATTTACCGGAAAACGCCAATACTTCATTTGTTGATTTAAGTTCTTTTCCGTAAACACTTAAAGCGGCTTCGTTACCTCTCACCACTTCTTCCAAAGTTGTATTATCGACAATATTAGTCAGGATTGAATTATTAACGAGACCCATAACAGTATCAACGTCTTTATACATCCTGCCGAAATTCCTACCAGCAGTCATAACCTCGTCCACCGTTGCGCCGTATTTTTGCATTAGGTCAATAGCTTCCACCGTGGCTGCGTTATATGCCTCCTGGCTGTGGGCAAGTTCCGGTAAAACAGTAACAAGGCCCTTCATGCCTTTTTCAACCTGAACCAAACCCTGGTTCATGGTATCGAGTGCGCCAAACATTAACGCGCCGGTCAGAATCCAGTTGGCATGGTGAAACATAGTGTTAGTATTAAAAATACGATCTGCCAGTGTCTTTTGAGCAGCGGTATGGCTTGCCGCCGCCCTGGCCGCCAGTTGCTGCGCTCTCGCTTCGGCTAACGCGGCCTGCGCCTGGTTTTTTTGAGCTTGGGCAAGTAAGGCGTTTTGCCGCGCCGCCTCAGTAGTAGCCTGGGCGTTGGCTTTTGTCGCCAGGGCGCTTTCCTTTAAGGCTTTGGATCTTAGCGCTTCGGCCTGTGCGCTGGCGCGTTGAGCATAAGCCAGTTTCTGCATCTCCGCGGCTTGTGCGGCAGTGATCGCGGTATTTGAACCAGTTATGCTTACTCCGGCGGCAGCGGTTTTTTGGAGCGCCGCGACCGTTAAATTAGCATCCCGCGCGGCTTTTTCCAGTGCCTCCAGGGACATGACGGCGGGGTTAACGTTGATCCCCAAGACGGCCATAATTTGGCTAATTGCGTTATTTTCTGGCATTTGATTCACTCCTTCCTAAACTAATTCAACGGACCTATGGCAGTATTAGTAACCGTTGCAGGGGTTGCGGTTTTTTTGCACCCTTTTAGAGATAACTTTTTCCTTACGGCTTTCGGGACCCGGAGCATGACCGGTTAATGTTAAAAGTTCCTCAATTTGAACAATCTCTACAAGGTTATTATTAACTTCGATCAAACGGGAGCAGCACGAATCCACAAGCTGCGACTGCCTGATTTTTAAAAGATTTGCCGCAGCTTCTACAATATTTTCCCTGCCGGGAAGCGGAGCGGGAACCGGTTGAGCGGATGCGGCGTTTAGATTTTTCTCCGCGTCTTCCAGAACGCGGGCTATGCCGGCGATAATGTTTTTAAAGCGCGAGATATACACTTTGTTTAGACTCCTTTCTTCCAGGCCGCCGCTGCCTGGGGGAGCGGCGGCCCATATATAAGTTTATTTTTTATAACGCCCCGCGATCACATCATTGTAAAAACACCCGGTAATTTTCCCGGCTATATTTCGGCAATAGCTGGATAAGTTTAATGAAGTTGTTGTTTTTAAAAATGAAGCTAAATTGCCCTCAGCGACATAGACAGCGTAAATAGCAGATGTTAATTCCTCAAGTTTTTTGTCCACGGCGGGACGGAGCTTTTCGGTAAGTTCTTTTTGGAGAGCTTTCGCGGACTTGAGTTCTTCCTGGGTAGGTTCCGGGCACTTTTGCAACTCCTTCAGTTCCGCCTCAACCTCGTCACTCTGAGGTAGGTGCGCGGCTAGATCTTTGGCGATCGTTACGGATTCGAACTCAATCGCCTGTTTAAGTTGTTCTTGGATTTTCTTTGTTGATTCGGTTAAGATTCCCATAATTTAACATCTCCTTTGTTCTATAAAATTTTAATTCTTGGTCGATTAGCTCCCTGCGCCGGCGCTGCTCGTTGGACCAGATGCGGATCAGGGTGTTAACGCTTATATGTTTCGGCATTGCTTAATCCTCCCGCTTAGTACTGAACTCCACGGCACCCGTTCCATCCCGCCAGGCCACACGGAGGTTGAGGACCTGATTGCCGCCCGTTACTTTGCCTTTTAATAGACTCTCACGCTTGTCCAGCAGGATACCGGTGGCAACCACCAATTGTGACGGGGGAATGCTGTTTACTTCGTTTTTTAGTCTGGTTAACATCTTCCGGGTAACTTCGTCAATATCGCTGATAAGCTCAAAGTCTATTAACTCTTTGTTTTCCCCAAGGTATTCCCGCAGTATTGCGCTCACTGTTTGCCGGGAAATGGAAAACTTCTCGGCAATTTTGCTTATGTTTCGGGTTACAAGTGTCTCCTGGACTACCTGCTGGCGTAGTTCGTCCGGAAATTTATTGTGGGGGGAGCGGCCTTCATGGCCGTTGGGGAGCGGGTCAAGAATCTCGATGCTGGTTGTTTCATTTGTGTTCAAGATATGGTTTCCTCCTTTCCTTTAGGTGTAAGTGTCAAGGTAGTTAGCTTGACGGTAATTCTTTCTTCTTGATGTCAAGCAAATTGACTTGACAGTTAATTGATTAGTATAATTGAAGATTAAGGTAATTTTTGCTTGTTGTCGGTTCATGGTTTTCGGCTTAAATGGCCGCAAGTGTTGGCGTTGCTGGGTTTGTTGGGTTTCAATGATCTCTAATTAATCAGTTGGAGCGAACACTCACTAAAGCTTAAAAGATTCGCCTGGGCAAGGGAGCGGCTTAGTCACCCCCCTTGCTCTTATTAACCGGCTTTTCTTTTACGTAACCGTGGCGCCGGATAGATTTTAACCAGTTGATTAAAAACCTCCGACGGGAAAACCGTTCTTTCGTTCTGTAGGAACATACCGGTCCACTTTCTGAATTCAGGATGTGTCAAAGACCAACCACTTTCACCAACTGACCGCGAAAACCACATCTTTAATATCTCTTTGGTGGCGGCAATTCTACTTGCTAAATCAGCATTACTATCATTGACAGCCGGCCAATTTTCTTGCTTTACTCGTTCACGCGCAGTATAATCAGCTTCCAACCAATAACCAAACTTGCGTTTGCACCTTTCAACCTGCCGACAGTGTTGCCGGTGCTGTTGTTCGTCAAGTTTATTGCCTTCTACATACACCATTCCGCATAAACTACACTTCATTTTTTCTTCACCTTCCAAAGTCGCGCAGGAGTTCACCCGCTCCCTGCGCATATTTTGTTTTTTGTTGCATATAAGCCTCCAACATTATTTGAAACTTCGGCGGCGACCCCTTATGCCGGGCACCCCCGGCCACCGCGTTTTCGTACTATATATCTCAAGCCGCTCCAGCCCGGCGCGCGCTGACAGGGCGGGAGCGGGCGAATATTATCTGTTGGCCTTTTTGACCTCCACCATTAGCACCCCTCCCGGAAAATGCCAAGCAGGCCACATACCCACGCTTGTGGTTAGTCCGTATTCGTCACAGAATCTAACCAGTTCGCGCATTTCATTCAGGCTCAAATTGTAAGGCTGGCTCACATATACTTCCGGCTTACCATCCTTTAACCAGAGTGACATGTGGTCCCACCCAGGTATACGACATGGCGACGATCCGCCACCCGGCAGGGCCGAACAACGACGGCCAATTAAACGGCTTACGCAGGGATGGCCACCACTCGGCTTAAGGCCATGTTTGCTGATGTACTGCTTTTTGCACTGCTCCCATACAGCTTCTGCATAGGCACGGTGAGCGGAATCCAGGCTTTCATCCTCTGCAAGTTTCTTAAGAACGGCAACAGCATTTTTATAAGCCGGACTCGGTTTGTCCATGAACGATCTCACGGTTTACACCTCCTTTCAACTTACTATTTGACTTCTGGACCATTTTTTGTCCCAGTTTTGTGTCCCAGTTTTAGGGGGTTTGTCCCAGCTTTGTCCCGGTTTTAAAATCCCCTCAGCCTTACAGCCATAAGCGTTTGCGGGTTTCTGTCCCAGTTGTCCCAGTTTCTGAAAGATATATAAGAGAGAAATATTTTTTTACTTATTTACTAATTTTTTTGCCCCCCCCTATATAATAATAAATAATCTTATATGTAATAAAAACTGGGACAACTGGGACAAAATATAGATCAGCCTTACAGCCATAAGCATTTGCGCTATTTTGAAAACTGGGACAAAACTGGGACATTACTGGGACATTGTCCCAGTTTTATGCTTGAATTAGACTGTCAGATTTCAGTTTCAAGACGTGCGGCCTGCTGCCGTCTGGAACGATGATTTTCACTGTGTACCTCTTTTCCTTTGACCGATTCGCGAAAAGCAGGTTTTCCGCTTCCAAATCTTTCCATAGCGTCCGTTGGCTTACTGGAAAATGGCTACCCTGCTCGATACAGAACCGCTGAACGGTTTTATACGCCAGATCCGGTAACAAATAACAATACTCGTGGTCAAACCAGCCCAGGAACCCCGGCGTATCTACCGGCCTGGTATCGTGCAGGTTCCGGAGGAAAATCGTTCCAGCCTGCACCAGTTCCCGGAGAATGTCCAGGAATTTTTTGGTAGGCTTTTCGCTTTCGATGATCGCGGCCTGGTCAGACCCTAGATTGACCAGTATACTCCAGCCGTCTGCCAGTAGCCTGTCTTTTTCCTCACGAGCCAGCGCCCCCGCCTGTTCTGCGAAATTCAGCGCCATCACATACCCCAGATGAAGCCACGCCACGATTTCCGGCATCCTCCCGTGCTGGTTTTGGCTTACGGCTTTTTGCCGGTTGGTCACGAACCACTTTCCAAGCATTTCCGGTAGCTCTTCCAATTCGAGAGCCAGCCACTCGATATAGCCGCGCATTGCCTGCTGCAGCCTATGGCTATCCGCCTGCGCCTTGCTCAATAATTGAACATCAACAGCACCTTTCTTCAGCTCGATCCCCAAATACCTGGCCGCCGCGCTTCGCCCGAGGTCCGGAGTATCCTCCCCCGTGACCAGCGCTAGTCCTCGCGGCACATAGGCCGCCCTGGAGGTTAAGTCTGAGTTCATGCGTGCCCTCCCGACTCGATCTCCGTAGCCGCGCAGCAGCAACTGCGCGGTTTGCGCCATTTTTTTGGCTTCCATGGGATTTGAGACAGGATGAAAATCGTCGATCACGAGCAGGGAATCTTTTACTAGAAATGCCTTTTTTTCCAGTGCGTTCGCGGTATCCCTGAAGCTGGCCGCCAGGCTCGTCCGGCTGAATCTCCCGAAGTGACTCAAAAACAACGCCGCGAGAGTTGATTTCATATTGCCGCTTCCACCGAACAGCCACAACAGGAACGAGGGTTCGTACCCGGCGATCCGGAGCGGTTCGCACAGCGGCGCGAGGTAGATACATGAAAGCAATGGTACAGAAACCTCCAGCGGCGCTACCCGAAGCAGACTCAGGCTGGCCTTCACGGCTTCCACAAGATCTCCGGTTTGTGCTGGAATCTCATAGCGTTCTAGCTTGCCTTCGGAGACATCGACCGTCGCATCAGACGCTCCGATTGCGCCGGCGGCGTGTAAGTAAGCCCATTTGTCGCCAATCTTGCGCCACCCTAAATGAGTATATACAGTTTCACGCGGTATATTATGCGCCGTTGATTGGATGGCGTGACGCACTCGATCTTTTATTCCGCCACCTGGTTCGATATTTGGACCCAGCCCCCACGCTGAGGTGACCCAGCCCATTCCGGGAAAGTCTTTTGCAGCCACCTCCACATCGGGAAGTCGTATCCCGCCAGCCAAAATCCCGGCGATTCGGAAAGATTTTCTCTGTTCTAGGCCATCGTCGCGGGTGATTTCTTTGACCGCTATTGCCAGAAAATTACAGATTGGAATTTCATCATAGTCGTCTGTTTTATCAGAAAATTTTTTGTAGCACAAAAAACCTCTACTATCAATACAATAGCGCGTATTTTCTAGCAGTTTTCGCCATTCACCATATACCGCAGGCGAGCCGCCTTTTTGGTTTTCCGGTTCCGGCTGTAACTCCCAGTATTCAGCCGCCTCCACTAATCTTAGCAGCTCTTCCTTTGTACCCCCGGCCGCCAACCAATCCGACACGTCACCCTTCGCTGGCAGGCCTGGAAGTTCCACCACCCGAACACGGCAGCCCCGATCAGTCAGTTGGTTAGCCACCTTACGGGCATGGTCCCGGCCAGCCTTGTCGTTGTCTGGTAATATTACGGCTTCGGCACCGGCAGGGAAATATTTGCTGTGTCCACCCGTCCATTTGCCTGCGCCACCCGCATTACAGGTTGCCGCCAGCCCCACAGCCGCCAGGTTATCGGCGTCTTTTTCACCTTCCACGACGAAAACTATTTCACTTTTCGCTATAGCTGCGGTCACTTCAGGCAGCCGGTACGGAATTTGTGTATCGACCCCTTTGACACTATAGATATGCCTTCCCGGATGATCCGGATCTGGCCGACGCTGCAGGAAGTCTTTAGGTTGTTGCCGGACCACCTCAAAGATGACAGCACCGTCAGTATCCCGGTAGGTATAGACAGCGATTATTTCTTTTTTGCGAGCTTTCTTCCTTGGTTTTTCCTGTTTTTTGAACGGCGATTCCACACCCAACCGTTCAGCTAGATCCTTTATGCCGCCGCCGATTTTCTCCCGGTGACAGTACCATGTGCCCTTTGCGCGGTTTACGCTAAAACTTGGGTGCTGATCCGGACCGCCATGGCTTTCGAGCGGGCAGGAACCTTGACCCTCATCCCCGTGCCATTTAGTGTTGGGGATGTGTTCCTGAAACCAATTGCTCAAGTCCATATTTTGTGGTATTATGCTATTGAACATTTGTTCCTTATTCATCCTTCGTGACAGGCGCCCCCCGCGCCCTTGATACATCTTTTCCGCTTCCCCGGTCTCGCCACGCCGGGGGATTTTTGCTTTGCCTCGCTATTGGATTCGACGTATTTTGCCATATTCCATACTCTCCACCTGCTTCACAGATGCCTCTTGCTGCTGTCTCCACCACGCATTAAGAGTATCCTCATCGAGAAGGATTCTTCGCCCGATCTTTACGCACGGTAGTATTTTCTGGCGTATCGCTTCATACAGGGACCATTCGCTGATCAGGCCTTGAAAGAAATCTTTTTGAGCGCTTGAGACGGTATATTTACGACCCAATTTTTTCACCTCTTTTTATTGAGCAATCTTTTGAAGTGATTCGTTTGTGTCCTTATCCTCCAATGCCCATCCTTGCCTATCAAATAATTCAGCTTCAGATATACCTAAGACCTTTGAAATTCTCTTTCTTAACGCCGGCCAGCAAGGCCTTTGTCGATGTTCAATTGCGGAAATATTAGCCGGATGGACATCGGCCCTTGCTCCAAGACGCGCTTGACTTAATCCCGCGCTTAAGCGAACAGAAATTAGTTTAGTCTTTGCAATCAAGAAAAATCACCTCCTAAAAAATATTATAATTTATCAATTATCACTTGTCATTCACTAAAGGAAGTGATAAAATATTATTAGCAACCTGTGAGGCAAGATATATAAAGGTTTTTTGATTATAAAAAATAACTTATTTAGGTGGGTGAGAAAGTGACAAGGAATCCAAAGCCAAAAATGAAAATAACCCACAGGAATGGCAGTTCGTTTATGTGGGTTAGGGGATGTTACGAAATCCAAAAAATTAATGGAAAAGATTATATCGTTTCTAATGGAGGTTTAAGTTTTTATGAACCTGATTATAAAATCATTATTGAAAAAATTGTTAACCTGGATTTAACTAACGATAATATATTGAAGTTTGCTAAAAAATACGGATTGCCAGGGACTTATTATTATTACATAGAAACCGGAGCTTATGAAAGTTACGTTAAATTCACCAAGCCGATTGAAGAACACCTACTGTTAAAATGGGAAAGATTGTTTGGAGCAAAATCACCCTCCGGTCTACCTAGTCTTTCTGTAACAAATGGTTTTAATATTGAAAAAAGAGGTACCCGTGGCGAAATTATAGGCATTCCAGAAACTAAAATTGCAGAGTGGCTTACTGATGACAAGCAATTATGGAGAGATTATCGTGAACCACTGGACTTTTTAAAACTGGCTTTTAGCGAATTCCGTCACGCAGTGGAACATCTTATTAATGGAGATTACCACCCAAGGCTTAAATTAAAAATAGAACTTGACGGTACAGTAATGATATCTCCGGTTACTTCTTTGTTAGAAGCATGTTACTCGTTTTTAATATGGAGTGTCGGCACAGGAAGCAAGCTAAAGCAATGTGCAGGTTATAAGAAGTTTAATTGTGGCACCTGTGAATATGGAAAGCGGTTTTTTTGGCAAAGCGGCACTTACCAATTATATGGAAAAAACAACTGTAGGTTGTATCAAAATGAACGTGCTCAGCGGTACCGTAGGGGAGAAACAAAGAATCAAAAAAACAAGGAGGTATAATTAATATGGCCGGAAGTATCGAATGGAGAGATAAGGGCACGGCGAGATTGATTGTTAGCAAGGTTAAGCCAGACGGAACACGTAAAAAATATTATAGGACTATCAAAACCAGTAGTCCCAAAGTAGCTGAAAAAGAATTGGCAAAGTTTGTTACCGAGGTCGAAAGCAACAATTTTATTGAGCCGTCAAAATTAACCTTTTCTGCTTTCGTTGACCGTTGGTTGAAAGAATATGCGGAAAAAGACCTTGCACCCAAAACCGTACACAGATACAAGCAAATATTAAATACTCGCATCCTCCCGGCATTAGGACATATTAAAATACAGCAATTAAAGCCTATTCACCTGAAGGAATTCTACAACAACCTTACCGAGGATGGCATTAGAACGGACGGACGCCCCGGTGGGCTATCAGGGAAAACCATTCTTCAACATCATAGAATATTAAGCTCCATTTTAACCGACGCGGTACAATGGGAAGTCATTGACTCAAATCCAGCCAGCCGGGTTAAACCTCCAAAAGCCGAAAGAAAAGAGGCTAAATATTATGATGAGGAACAAGTAGCGGACTTGTTGGAGGCAGTTAGCCAAGAGTCAATAAAGCATCAGGTACTTGTCCACCTGGCGATCTTCTCAGGGCTGCGCCGTGGTGAATTGATGGGCTTAGAGTGGAAGGATGTCAACTTTGATAAAGGTACTATTGAGGTTATCCGTACCGGCCAGTACATACCCGGTCAAGGAACCTTCACAAAGACGCCGAAGAACGAGACCTCAAAGAGAGTTATCTCTCTTCCCTCTTCTATGATGACATTGCTTAAACATTACAAGGCTGCACAGAACCAGCAAAGATTAACCGTTGGCGACCTGTGGCAGGGATCGGAAAGGATATTCACCACATGGGACGGCAGGAACGGACACCCCGAATGGCCTTCTCAATGGTTTAGCAAGTTCATTAAGAAACATAAACTACCACCTCTAAACTTTCACGGCTTGAGACATACCAGTATTACATTACTAATCGCTGAAGGTGTGCCGCTTGCCAATATCAGTAAAAGAGCAGGGCATGCCAACGTAACCACCACCGGCAACATATACGCTCATGCTCTAAAGTCGGCAGATAGGGACGCGGCGGATAAATTAGAGAACCTATATAATAGTAAACTTAGAAAGCAAGCATAAGAACAAAAAACAAAGAACGGCCTCCGTGCCGTTTTCTTTTTGTTCATTCATATATCAAAATGTCTTTTTTATAATTCTGTCCCCAAAATGTCCCCATTCTGATATTTTGGTATTATCATTAAAAAAATAAAACACCGCAAATCCTTGCGGCGCTTGACTTTCTTTGGTGCCACGGGACGGAATCGAACCGCCGACACGCGGATTTTCAGTCCGCTGCTCTACCAACTGAGCTACCGTGGCATTTTAATTGGCGGAGCTGACGGGAGTCGAACCCGCGATCTCCTGCGTGACAGGCAGGCATGTTAGGCCACTACACCACAGCTCCATTTCCAATTACGACACTTCTTTAGTACCGTAATTCGTTGACATTGATAAGTATAACGAAATTGTTAATTGAAGTCAAATATATTTTTTGTTAAATTTAAGAATTAAGAGGTCCGGCAAACGACAGTACGGCCTCCCTGACGAGCTTTGCAGCAAGAAGAACAGTTTGCTCGGATATATCATAGACCGGGCTGACCTCTACCAGATCGAAGCCTATAACATTTAATCCACCCAGCAGGTGGATAGCCTTAAAAATTTCCCTGGATGTACAACCACCGGGTTCAGCAGTCCCGGTACCGGGAGCATGGGCTGGATCTACCACGTCGATATCCAGTGATACATAAACCGGCCTGTCACCGAACTGTGGAAGAATTTCTTGCAAAGGGGCGATAATCTCATTAACATACATGTTGGTATTCTTACGGGCAAAAGCGAATTCTTCCCTGGTACCGGAACGAACACCAAACTGGTAGAGATTATTACCGCCGATAATTTCTATAACTCGCCTCATTACCGTAGCATGTGAAAACTCTTCGCCGAGGTATTCATCTCTTAAATCAGCGTGAGCGTCAAAAACCACTACAGCTACGTCCGGATAAAACTTTGCCACCTCTCTAAGCACAGCCAGGCTGATCAAATGTTCACCACCGAGCACCAGCGGAAACTTACCATCGCATAATATTTCAGAAATCACCCTGCTGATACGGAACAAACTTCCCTGAATGTTTCCATACGGCAGAGAAATATCTCCTGCATCGTAATAAAGGTAATCGCTCAAATCCTTGTCCAGATAGATACTGTACTCTTCCAGCCCGTGCGATACCCTGCGAATTTGTTGTGGACCAAAGCGGGTACCCGGCCGAAAGCTCACGGTAAGATCCATTGGAGCCCCTATCAGAACCAGTCCGGCCTGCTCGTAGCTATCCGCACACCCCATAAATCCGGTACATTTCTCCACCAGGTCCAGCAATCTTTCCCCTCCAAACTATTCCAACAATTGTTTTACAAAAGGAGGCAGGATAAAGCAACTACGGTGAATCGCCGGGCTGTAATACTTTGTATCCATATCTTTAATTCTTTTGATATCCACATCGAGAGGATCGTATTTTTTTGAACCTATGGTAAAGGTCCACAGCCCGCCGGGGTAACTGGGTACATTAGCTAGAAAAAGGCGCGTTACCGGGAATATACCCGAAATATCCTTGTAAATCCTTTGTATCAAACTACCGTTAAAAAACGGCGACTCAGTCTGAGCGACAAAAATACCGTCTTCATTTAGTGAATCAAAGATATCCCGGTAAAAAGCGGCGCTGAAAAGCCCTTCCGCCGGTCCTACCGGATCTGTGGAGTCGACTATGATTAAATCATAACTCTTCTTGTTATTTCTGACATGTTTGATCCCGTCGTCGACTACAATTTCAACTTTGTGGTGCTCCAGGGCGCAACTAATTTCAGGCAGATATTTTTTTGAAGCCTCAATTACCGCACCGTCGATTTCGCAGTGGACAACTTTCTCAACCGACTGGTGTTTGACAACTTCCCGTACCGCTCCCCCGTCGCCACCGCCGATTATAAGAACTTTTACCGGTTTGACATGGGTGTTTAAGGCTACGTGAGTGATCATTTCGTGATAGACAAATTCATCTTTTATCGTGGTTTGAATGACATCGTCCAGCACCAGCATCCGGCCGAATTCCACTGTATCAAGCACCGCTAAATCTTGAAATGGTGTTTTTTCCTGGTGGAGGGTGCGCAACACCCGGCAGGAGATAACCATGTCTTTTGTCTGGTATTCTTCAAACCATAAGTCCAAGTTACGATACCTCCATAAATCGAAGAATCAATACCAAAGGGGTACAGCAGCCAGGGCACAACCAATATATTCCACGCGGTGTTCCGTGGCGGCAATCTTGGTACCAACCAATTCCATACCTCTGGTTTCAAATGCTTCTATCAACATGTTTTTTATTTTTGTTTCCGCGTCTGACTTACTGCACTTACCGGAGAACTCCATTATAACTCCAAAAGTATCCTTTGAAAAGCCCACGCCGACTGCGGCTGAAATCAACTCACCGGGAACGTCACTGATGATAAATCCGTAAGCCGTAGGCACGAGCGAACCGGGGGGTATTTCCATTTCCGGGCAATATTGCACTCCTGGAGGCAAGATACTTGACACCCGCATCAAGTTTAGGTTGCCAATCCTTCCCTTTAACAACGCATTATCAAATGCATTTAATTGACTTTTCCCTTCCGAACTGCCAGCGGTCACAAAAAATTTCTTGGGGGTTGGCAGCATCTCTCAAACCTCCGTAATTAATTATTTAGCCATCCTGGAAACCAGGTTGTACATTTATTTCTATATTTAATATCTAAATTCAGTTACTGTTGCAAACATACAATATTATATCAAAACATAATAAAAAATGAACCAATGTTTTTTTATTTTGATAAAAATAATCTCTTCCCTTAAAAAAGTATAAAATTCATTCAACGTGGCAGCATAAGGATGGTGGAACAATATTTGATAGGAGGGATTTAATTTGCTAAAAACTGTAGTTGGGTTATTTGACTCAAGGGACCAGGCGGAAAAAGCTGTCTCAGCTCTACGCGGACGTGGTTTTTACGAAGAAATATCAGTATTGGCTGCTGATAAAAGCAAAGCCGGCGACACCGGAAAGAACCGCGAGGCTGCCGGTGGCAGTGTTGCCTCCGGAGTCAGTACAGGCGGCGTACTGGGCGGCCTGGCCGGTTTAGCCATGGGCGCGGGTGCACTGGTCATTCCAGGAATCGGACCGATCCTTGCTGCCGGTCCAATTGCCGGACTGTTATCGGGCGCTGCCACAGGAGGTATAGCAGGCGGCCTGATTGACTGGGGTATTCCGTCCGAACGCGGCAAATACTATGAAGGAAAGGTTAAGGAAGGCAAAATCCTGGCTTCTGTCCGCACCGATGAAACAAAAATTAACGACGCGGCCAGAATCATGCGCGAAAATGGCGCCCATGACGTAGAAACTCATTAGTATAATAACAGTAATAACCGAAATAAACTTTTATTGGACGTGGAATTCAAGGCGTGAACTGCCAATATACGCCTTGTTAACACGTCCCATTTCATTTTCTACTATTCGCGTCTAACAACTTAAGGTATATATCCCGGTAGATCATTGCGTCTTCTGCCTGCCGTTCATCTGATTCACAAATAATAGTAGGCGTTAAGTTTCTTTCCACCAATAACTCAGCAAGCGGGGTAAAATCCGGCCCGCTGTTTATATCCAGAGTAGTCTGGTGCTTCTTCTCACCAGCTCCGGTAAACTCAACCGGGCTGAAATGAATATGAAGATTCTGTAGATAAAACAGTCCAAGCCTTCTCTCGATAATATCCAGTAACGCGGCAAAGGAAGCCTTATCTTTTAAACCACCACCGGTAACCGCGTGGATATGCCCGAAATCAACTGCCGGCCTGAGCTGTTCTCCTAATTCACACAACTCCAGCACTTCATCCAGCAAGCCAAGCTGATTTTTTTTACCCATTGTCTCAGGCGCCAGAATAATACTTGAAAGACCCTCTTCTTTCACCTCTGCCAAAATCTCCTTTAAGAACTTCTTTGCCCTTGCCAGAATCTCTTTGCGGTTACCAGCACTTGCCGCCCCCGGGTGGAATACCACTGTTTTAGCACCCATTATCCGTGCAACTCTTAATGTTTTTAAAAGATGACCCTTTGTCTTGACCTGTATTTCCGGGTCTGTTGTACACAAGTTTATATAATAAGGGGCATGAATACTCATTTGTATTCCATGCTCCACCGCCAGTTTGCCTAATTGCCCTGCCATTTCTTCCCCGATATGCACACCCCGGCTGCATTGGTACTCATATGCGTTTAAACCACGTTTTTTCAGCCATTCCGGCATTTCCAGCGAAGATTTATGCTTCTCCGCGTAAAAAGAAGCAGAAGCTCCAGCCGGTCCGAAGCAAGTACCCATTTAACCAACCCCTTACATGCAATAATAGCTTAATTATAACTCTATTGGTATAAAAAATGAATAATTAAAATATAATTTGTATCCATTTATGGAGGTAATTAACATTTAACACAGAAATTAATATTTAACAACTTTATGAGGTGGTATCTTGCGTAAAAAAATCTTAATTTCAATAGCGATTGTTCTTGTGTCACTAATTTTGCTTTTAGCTCTTTCCGGTGTTATACCGTTTGCCGGATATCCTATGAGACAGAGAAACGATACATTGGTTTATGCCAGAGGCGGGGATTCCGTTACACTGGATCCGGCGATGTCACAAGACGAGGAGTCAAATAAGGTTATCTGTAATATTTTTGAAGGCCTTGTCCGCTTCAAACCGGGCACAACCGAAATTGAACCATGCCTGGCTGAAGCCTGGCAAGTATCTGCAGACGGCCGGGAATGGACCTTTTATTTAAGAAAAAACGTTAAGTTTCACGACGGAACACCCTTCAACTCAGAAGCCGTACAATTCAACATTGAAAGGCAGATGCCGCCCAAACGCAAAGAAGACATGGCATACTCTTCCTTTGTTTTTGGGATGGTTGAAAAAGTAAAAATAATCAACTCTTATACAATCAAGTTTTTTCTAAAATATCCTTATGCACCTTTTTTAAATAATCTGGCTATGCCCACATCAGCGCCCATGATCAGCCCCACCGCCGCTTCAGCGTTTGGAGATAATCTTAGTTTCAACCCAGTGGGAACAGGACCATTTAAGTTCAGCAGTTGGGAAAAAGGTAAACTAATCTTAGACACAAACCTTGAATACTGGGGAAAACAGCCTCAATGCAAGCGACTAATATTTACAGTTATCAAAAATAGCAGGTTAAGGTCACTGGCATTAAAAATGCGCTTAGTTGATATTATTGATGGAATTAATCCTCACGACGCCCAGTTATTGCAACAAAGCGGTTATTCAATAATAAAAAAACCAGGTTTGGATCTAAGCTACCTCGGTTTTTTTACAGATAAAAAACCTTTTGACAATCCTGATGTTAGGCGGGCAGTGAGTATGTCCATAGACAGGGAGCAAATTATTGCTAGTTTGTTCCAATCGGGGGCATATGTCGCTAACGGACCTTTGCCGCCCGGCGTCCTGGGTTACGACCCGAACATCCGTCCACTCCCGTACGACCCCGCCGGTGCCAGAGAATTACTCGCCCGCAACGGATTGGCGGGAGGGATGAAAATAACAATTATTACTTATTCAAACCCCAGGACGTATAATCCTGCGGGAGGAGAAAAACTGGCCGCGGCAATCCGGGCGGACTTGGCAATGGTAGGCATTGACGTGGAGATAAAAGCATTTCCTTGGCGGCAGTATAAGGAAGCATTATACCGAGAAGAAGGGCACGCCTTTCTTTATGGCTGGATCAGTGATAACGGGGACCCCGATAACTTTCTTTATACTTTACTATCATCATCACAGATCGAAAGCGGTCTAAATACTGCCCGTTACCGTAACAATGAGGTTGACTCGCTCCTGGTAAAAGCACAACAAGAAAAGGACCCTCTGTTGCGCGAGGAACTATATCGCAAAGCAGTGAGAATTATTATCCGAGAAGCACCCTGGGTGTTTCTTAACAACAGTCTCAACCTGGCTGCAACATCACCTAAAATAGAAGGTTTTTTCTTATCAACCGGATCTAATCCATTAAATACTGTTACAAAAAGGGATTAAACCTAATTAACAGCAATAGCTGGGTTAATCGGTTTTTTTACACCATGATCTTCCAGTAATAACCTGCAGTATAAAGTAGAATAATATTCGCAAAAGGCAGATTAAGCCTAAATCTAGCAAGGGGGAAAAACAATGGATCAAATTTACCAACTTCAAAGGCAGATCCAGGATTTGCGGCAAGAAGTAAATACTATTAGTCAGGTCGCTGGACAGCTACAACGTTCGGAGGCCAACCATGCAGCGCAGCTTCAGCAGATGAGCCAAAGTGAAAATGCTGCGACACAACAGTTACAGACTATTCAGCAACTTTGCAACCGCTTGAGCCAGGATGTCAATGTAATCAGCAGTATAGCCCAGCAAATACCTCAAATGATTGGCATGCAAGCAAGCGGTCAGTTCGGTGCAGGTACTTATGCAGGCCAATTAGGGACCGGGCAATTTGGAAATTACAACCCCACTATCAGCACCGGCCAATATGGCCCGCCTGCGTATGGAACTTTTGGCGCTCAGTTCGGCGGCAGCCGGTCGGATGAGTACGCCCGTAATCAACAAATTAGCCAAATGGCAGCAAACCGTTACGGATTAGGCTTTACCGGCAATGATTTCGCCACCAACCAGCACATCAGCAACATGGCGAATCAGGGGATGATTGGATCACAAGGCAGTATGGGAATGAGCGCATACGGTGCCAATACCTACGGAGGCAGCACTTTCGGTACGGGACTCACTCAAGGTGGATACGCAAGCACAAGCACAGGCAACTATGCTTTGGCGCCTTCACATCCCGTGTCTTATCAAAGCACATCGGGTCAATATGGTGCGAGCGGGTTTACCGGAAGCCAGTACACGCCCACCTTTGGTTCAAGTCAGTTCAGCACCGTCGGTCAAATGGGGTCAGGCATCGCGAACCAGTCTCTTATGGGTATGAGTGGACAAAATATTGGCCGGTACAGCAATTTCTAAAAGATATAATGGGGGGAACATCCCCCCTAATTTTTTAAATCGATCATTTATCTTTTGAAAAGACAAATTATACCCTTAACAAATATTCCCATCTAAACTATAATTACCTATTAATAAATGCTTTTAATAAGGGGGGGGCCAGCTTGGCAAAAATTTTACGCGAAGGAGCTTCTTACACCCAACGTGATATAGTTGAACTGTTGGGAGAATTCTCGGCATTTAAGGACAGGGTGGAAAAAAAATTTAAAGATCTAACCAGAGAACTTGAAGGAAAAGCAAACGAACATGATCTTTGGGTCAGCCTTTACTTAATTTCCACAGACTACGCTGAAGAGATTGCCGGCAAAAGGCATAAGCAGCAAGAGGCAGTTCAAAAAATTTCGTAATCCAAAGCCCCGCGGAATCACGCGGGGTAAATATTTGCCTTCCGCCAGCCTGAAGAGACCGGGCTTAAATTGACACTAAAAATAAATCATGCTAACTTGTTAATAGCTGTTTCTGTCGGTTAATCAAAAAAATGGACTCTTTTTCCGGAGCGGAGGCTATTCTTTTGAAAGTCACTGAACTTGCCATAAAAAGACCCGCTGCCATGACCATGATCATAATGTTTTTTATCGTACTTGGGCTTGTTGGGTACCAGCGACTCGGTTCCGACCTGTATCCCAAAACCAACATACCTTTTATTACTATTGTTACAACTTATCAAGGCGCCGGCGCAAAAGAAATAGAAAGACAGGTTGTTGACCCAATCGAGGAAGCAGTGTCTTCAATCGCCGGTCTCAAGCGCACAACCACCACCGCTTCCGAAGGAATCGCCGTTTCCATTCTTGAATTCAGCATGAGCACCGACTCAAACATAGCATCTATCGACGTTCAAAAAGCCATAGACTCGATCTTGTACAAGTTGCCCAAAGACGCGGACAAGCCTGTCGTTCAAAAATACAATATGAACGACGAACCGGTCCTGACCTTAATACTTTCAGGGCAAAAGCCTCTCCCCGCCATATACCAACTTGCCAAGGACACGGTTAAACAACAGCTCGAAGCCGTTCCCGGTGTGGGCAAAGTAACCCTGGTAGGAGGACAGGAACGCGAAATAGATGTTCAGGTGGACAGAAATAAGATGGAGGGGTACGGCCTCTCAATCAACCAAATCGTTAACCGCCTGAGTCTGGAGAATATCAACGTGCCGGCCGGCAACCTGAAACACCCTGATACGGATTTTACCGTGCGCCTTTTAGGAGAATACAAAAATATATCTGAACTGCAAGAAATCCGCATTCCTTTTTCCGGAGGTTCTGTTGCCTTAAAAGACATCGCCATTGTACAAGACACCCAGGCTGAAGCCACCCAATACGCCCGTATGGATGGCCGTCAGGCGGTTGGCATTATCATCCAGAAACAAACAGACGCCAGCATAGTTGACACAGCCGAAGCAGTTCTTGAGCAACTCGAACAAACCCGCAAGCTACTCCCTAAAGGCATAGACCTTACCGTAGCCCATAATAACGCCGACTTTATTAATCACTCCCTGTCCGATACAAAACGCGGTCTTATCGAAGGAGTTATCATGACCGGTATTGTGCTAGCGTTCTTTCTACGGGAGTGGCGTTCGGTGTTTACCGTGTTGGTTGCCATCCCCACATCGATAGTATCTACGTTTCTGATGATGTATTTTGCCAACTTCACCTTTAACATGCTATCGTTGATGGGCTTGACTTTATGTATCGGCATTTTAGTGGATGACTCAATTGTTATCCTGGAAAACATCCACAGGCACCGTTCAGCCGGTAAGGACCCTCAAAGAGCCGCCATAGAAGGGCGTGAGGAAATCGGTATGGCGGCAGTGGCCATAACTTTGCAGGATGTTGTTGTATTTACGCCCATTGCTTTTATGACTGGCCTGGTCGGCCAGTTTTTCCGCCAGTTTGGCTTGACCGTGGTCTTCGCAACTCTATTTTCACTTTTTGTTTCATTTACCTTAACCCCAATGCTATCGGCCAAACTAGGTAAGAGTGAGGGAAACGGCTTTAAAATCAATTTATTAAACTCTCTTCCGGGACTTGGGAACCTGCTGAACCGGTCGTCTGCCTTTACCGGACAACTGGCCGTCGCCTATAAGCAACTTCTGAGATGGGCACTGGACCACCGCCGGCTGGTAGTGGGAGGCATTGCCCTGCTACTGGTGCCTTCTATCGCCCTGATTCCACTCGGGGCTATCGGATCAGAATTTATTGCCAATCCCGATAAGTCGATGTTTACCATTAACATAGAGCTGCCGCCAGGGACATCCTTAACCCGTACCGACGAAGTGGTTAAACAATTTGAACATAGAATCGGTTTGATTCCTGAAGTAAAACATTACATCAGTATGCCCGGTAAAAGCAGTGACAACCTCCTTAAGGGAACAAACTACGCTCAGATTGATGTTATCCTTTACCCCAAGAAAGAACGCAAAAAAACCGTTTGGCAGGTTGCAGACCAGATTAGAAATTGGAAAAGCGACTTCCCGGGTGTCAAACTCACTGTATTAGAGACCGGGTTAGTGGGTACCCAGGAACAAGGAGCGCCAATCCAGTTAGAAATTACCGGTCCTGATGAGAACAAACTTTCCACATTGGCATCACAATTACAAGAAATAGTTGAAAAAACGCCGGGGGCAGTCGATGTGCGCTCTTCATGGAAGCCGACCGGCCAGCCTGAGGTACAAGTGGCGGTAGACCGCCTGCGCGCTTCCTCTTTCGGGCTGTCCGCCGCCGAAATAGCCCAGGCCATGCGGGCCAGCGTGGCTGGGGATGTGGCAGCCCGTTATCGTGAAGCAGGTAAAGAAATAGACATCAGGGTACGCCTGGACCGGGTCAATGTATCCAGCGTAGCAGACATTGGGGAAATCAAGGTAAGCAACGCCGCCGGGATGGTCGTTCCATTGAACCAGGTTGCCGAAATCACCCTCGGCAGTGGACCGACCAGTATCAGTCACCTCAACCGCCAGCGGTTGGTGGTGATATCCGCCAACACCAAGGACCGCCCTTTAGGGGATATAACCGGAGAGATCTCATCAGCGTTGAATCAAATAAAAATACCTGAAGGATATAAAGTACAGTTTTACGGAGCCCAGAAAGACATGGAAGAAACTTTTGCCAGTTTAATCCAGGTGCTGGTGCTGGCTTTAATCTTGGTTTACATGATCCTGGTGATATTGTACGAATCATTCCTTACTCCACTGGTGCGCCTGCTCTCCCTGCCCTGCGGCGCTATCGGGGCGCTTTGGGCGTTGTTTCTTACCGGCAATACTTTTAATATGATGTCACTGATCGGGCTCGTAATGCTGGACGGCCTGGCGGCCAAAAGCGGTACCCTGCTGATCGACTACACCAATACTCTGATGAAACGTGGTCTTTCCTTAAGGGAAGCCATAATGGAAGCGGGAACCACCAGGCTGCGCCCCATCGTCATGACCGCCTCCACAATGGTAGGAGGCATGCTGCCCACCGCTTTGGCGCTGTCCGAAGGCAGCGAGGTCCGCAAGAGCATGGCCATCGTGATCATCGGCGGGCTGGTGACAACTACTTTGCTAACACCTGTTCTGATACCGGTGGCTTATACCCTGCTGGACGATTTCAAGCGCTTCCTCGGCCATAAAATGCAGAAACAGAAAGAACGAATGTTCATTCAACCTCAATAAGCGCGCTTTGACAAATGCAATGCTTATTGCCGGTTTACTATACCTTCAATTATTTATTATTATTTACTATGCTCAGACTCAGTTTCTTGCTGAGGTATGGCAAGCAATAACTGCAGGATTCTGAGAAGTTCTCTTTGTTGCTCCACGGGTAACAGGTCCACCTGTTTTAATATCGCTTCGAGTTCCTTATTCATGGGTGTCTCCTTGCTGTAAAAATACCATAAAGGTAAACCGCACATAGTAGTTTTTCCAACCTCCTCTGACAAAACTAAGCAAGATTTCTGGTTAAACAGTATCTGTTGAAGCCGGAGCAAATTTTCTTCTGCTAAATACTCTACACCATAATGTTAAGCTAATGTCAATATGCTTTTTTAAAAAAGAAGCCAACCAATTTTAGGCCGGCTTCTCTGCGCATGGTTAAAAATTTTATGGGGTTACATCTTCCACGTAATTATTCTACTGTCGGCTACTGGCACCGTCAGTTCAACTTTTTCTGTTTCATACAAATCAAGTTTCATATCTGCTTCGTCCTTTTCAGCATTTTGGTTTGGGTAATTCATTAAATCGTCCGGCTCTTCAGAAGTTTGTTCCTGTTGATTTTCTGGTAATATGCCACCTTCCGGGAAAGTGTCAGCATCTAATACTTCATCTGAGTTTTGATGGGAGTTTTGATGGGTATAAGAATTATAAGATATTTCATCAGGCAAGAAGGCGGTGTCAAAATAAATTAAATAATAATCGTTTTCCTTTCGGGCCAGTGTTAGTGGTATAACCACCTTAGTGCCGGTCTGCCATGTATAACTGTTTATCTTTATGATTCGGGTGTCTTCAGGACAGGTCCAATGGTGTGCGCTGGTCATACCGGAACCATTATTTAAAGGGTGGAAGAATATTTTTCCACTTTCGTGCCACCAGGCTGCGAGTCCCTCTTCCCCGGGGAGTAAGACCGGAGATTCCATTGCCACACTGTTTTCCGACAGAATTACTTGTTGCCGCCAATCGCCCGATTTTTGCCGGTAGTTTAGTCTAAATTTATTTGCCTTTAAGGTAGACCACAGGAGGTGTATATTATCTTGAGGATCAATGAACATGGTAGGTATGCTGCAGTTACAGTCAGCATCTGTTAGAGGAACGGGCGTTCCCCACTGGTTGTCATCAGAATTAAAAAAGTTATAATAAAGCTGAAAATACCGGCCGTCAAAATAGCGATGTATTAGGTGAAGGTTACCTTGAGCATCACTATCTATCGCTCCACACAAAAAAGAAACATATTTCTCTAAATTTCCTTTTTTTGTGTTTATGTTCAAGACAATATCCGAAGCACAGGGTACTTCAAAGTTTGTTTTATCAAGCAGGTTCTCACGTGGATTGATACGATAGTGTATTACAGACCACTCACCTGAATTTTTCCTGAGTCCACAGACAACATGGATAATGCCCCACCGGTTGGCATGCACCATGGGGAAAAAAGGTTGCCCCCTACGGTTATCTATAGGTAGGATATCAATAGACCAATTAGAACCGTTCCATCGCATGTATGTAAGTTTATTAAATTTCCTAATCGTGCAAAGATGAATATACCCGTTTTGATCCTCGACTACTGTAAAAGGGCCGGCGACTTCATTAGCTAGTTCTGTGGGGTTAGTCCAGTTCTTCCCTTCATTTTCAGATGTTCCGCATTTAAGATAACCGTCCGGTGCCAGGTAAAAAAGCCATAACTTACCGTTTACGTCACGGATCAGATGATGATTAAGCAGAAAACTATTCTGTGATGAAACGATATAATCAGTTGAAACATCCATTAATAATTCCCCCTAACATAACGTTATTTATAATGATATTGTAAGGTTAGTAAAATATTTCTGTTTTCTACGGACAATCACCGGGATCCCATGTTTCGCAAGCTCCGTTATAGATATTTACACATTCAGCATCTTTTAAGACGAAACAAATAATAAATGGACAGCAACAATCAACATTCTTGCTTTCCATTTCCTTTTTAAGTTCACCTACTGATTCCTTCATAATGCTTTTTAACTCACTAACTATTATTTTTATATTTCCTCCTTTTGAACCATCAAATATTTTAACATTATTATTTAGCTTATCAATTGTTTTATTAACAATTTCTTTTAGTTCACCAACTATTACCTTCATACTCTGTTCATTTAGTTCATTAATTGTATCTTTTACTATGTTCATTGCTTCTGTTATATCCTTAATCATTTATTCTTCCTCCTTTGGAACATTTTTCCTATAATCATCTGTACTGGTAATAAATTATGTTTTAATACTTATATAGATATTGTAAAGATTAACAAAATATGTTCCTAAAAAATGATCTAAGAACAAATTCACCTTCGGCGACCTTTGGGCATATAACGCGGCTCATGTTCGGCCTTATAATTGTTCGAGCTCATTCGCCCTCGGGTTCGGTCAAACT
>JGI12104J13512_1000613_pt1 | contig 31457 bp, 33 predicted proteins | sample TerdegcTABiofilm_FD_13512 | JGI IMG/M metagenome (IMG submission 13512)
CGCTTGACGGTGTCGCCCTCTTTAATATGCTTGTACGGGCCGAGAATAACACAGCCGATGTTGTCTTCTTCCAGGTTGAGGGCCATCCCCAGCACGCCGCCTGGGAATTCCAGCAGTTCCATGGACATACAATCCATCAGGCCGTATACCCGGGCGATCCCGTCACCGACCTGGATAACGGTACCCACGTCGGTCATTTCGATCTCTGTCTGGTACTTATCTATTTGCTGCCGGATAATCGAACTGATTTCTTCAGGTCGCAAATTCATTCACTGGTTCACCCCTATCTATAGTTAGCTGATTTGCTTGAGACGATCTCCGAGGGCAGCCAACTTGGCCTTGATCGTGCCGTCAATTACCTTGTCCCCGATCCGGATCAGCACTCCTCCGAGCAGAGATGGATCGGTAGCATAAGAAACCTGCACTTTTTTGCCGGTCAGCTTGGCCAGCAACTGGTCGAATTCGCCTTTTTCCTGATCTTTCAAGTCTACCACCGATGTGACCCGGACCTCCACAATGTTACGCGCCGCGTTGGCCTTGGCGATGAACTCCGACGCGATATCCCCCAAAAATGTTTCCCGCCGGCGGTCCACCAGCAATTTAATGAAGTTAAGGGTCAACTCGGATATTTTCCCCTTAAACAGCTGGTCGAGCAGTTCCTTTTTCGCGGCAGCCGTAATCTGGGGGTGGTACAGCACTTTTTGCAGGTCGGTGTTCTCCTGAAGGATCGTGTCTACGGCTTTTAATTCCTCTTCTATTTGGTCAACTTGATTCGATTCCACGGCGAGATCATATAACGCCGCCGAGTAGCGTCCTGCTACAGCCCCTTTTAGCATAGCAGCTCCCCTGCCTCTTTAACGAACTCCTGGACCAGCTCGTGCTGGATGTTGTCGTCAATCTGGCGCTCCAGGATCTTGCCTGCCACAAGAATGGCCAGACTCGCGGCCTGGTCGCGCATCTCGGCAACAGCCTTGTCTTTTTCACGCTGGATCTCGACAAGGGCTGAATCTTTCAGCCTCTTTGCCTCTTCCTTGGCGCTTTCAATGATTTCAACAGCCTGCTCCTCACCCGCTTTGGTAGCTTTCTGGATAATCTCCTGGGCATGCTCGCGGGCGCGGCGCAATTCCGCCTCAAATTCTGCTTTATATTGCTCAGCTTGCTCCCTTTCCTGCTCGGCGGCCGCGATGCTGTCGGCAATAAGCTTTTGACGGTCGGAGAGTAGTTTGGTCAAGGGCTTGTACGCGACAAATTTAAGGAAGATCAATAACAAAATAAAGTGAAACACCTGCGCCAGCAGGGTCGCATTTGGAAAGTTTTCCAAAACTTTTTCCCCTCCATTCGCACGTCTGACACCGGACGTCAAACGCAAATTCGGTCGTTAGGGGCCGGAGGTCAATGAAACCAACCGCCGCACGCCGCAAATCCGGCCGCCTGCCGCCAGGCGTCAAACAATGGCCGGCATCCGGCTTCCGGCGACTGATGTCTTTTCTCAGCCACCAACCTTGCCCCACAGCATGAAGGCAATAACAATCGAGATAACCGGCAGAGCCTCAATCAGACCGAGAGAAATAAACAGCAAGGTCATTGTTGATCCCCTGGCTTCCGGCTGGCGGGCAATCGCCTCAATCGCTTTACCGGTCATGACACCGTCACCGATAGCAGCGCCCGCAGCGCCCAAGCCGATAGCAATAGCACAACCAATAGCGGCTCCAGCTTGTAACATTCCGTTTTCCATTAAAAATTCCCATCCTTTCATTAAATGTTATACTTAACCTGTTTTTTTAAGAGACTTGGTTTCATTTAAAGTTTGGCTAATGATCCGCGGTAGCTATGGAAATATAAACGATAGAAAGCATGGTAAAGATAAACGCCTGGATGCAGCCAACGAAAATACTGAAGGCCAGCCATACTACCGAAGCGATAAAGCCTCCCAGCAAGTCGGCCCACATTCCAAACAGCCCCAGTAAAACTATCAGCATCACTTCACCGCCGTAAATATTCCCGTAAAGACGGAAGGCCAGCGTGACCGGCTTGGAAAACTCTTCGATCAAATTAATTGGAAGGAAAAAAACATAAGGCGTGACAAAATGTTTAAAGTAGCCGGCGCCTTTGTACTTCAATCCGTAATAATACATTAACGCGAAAGTAGTCAGGGATAGCGCGAAAGTGGTGTTGGGATTGGCTGTTGGGGAACTGAGCGTCGGTACAAGTCCAAGAATGTTGGAAAACAGGATAAAGATAAAAAACGTAATAACCACACCGATGATACCCGCTCCTTTTTGCGGGTCCATGTTCTGGTTGACCAGATTCCTGATTCCCTCAAACATCATCTCAAAGACATTTTGCACCCCGCGCGGCCGCCGCATATCCATATTGCGGGTGGCGACAATGGCAAAAAGCGCCACCAGGATCATTGTCAGCCAGGTCATCACCATTACTTTTGGGATAAACTCAAAATGCATGCCGCCTATGTTTAAATTCCAAAGTATCTGATGCCCGTGCTCATCCAACTCCCAGAAATGAAAAACGTTTCCCCAAATATCTAGCCTCTCTTCAACTTCTGCCATGCTTAACATATTCTTTTCTCACCTCCTTCTCTTTAAATGATAGCCATCTGCATAACTCAGATCCATTGATATAGCTGGATTTGATGCACACTAAATTTGCTTATCACTCAATATATGATAGGATTTCCCCCATAAATGTCGAATTAAGTATCCTTATGCCCTTGCAATCATCCCAAATTCTTTAACGGTAAAAAAAAATAGGGGATGTATCCTTAAAATCATCTCTCTCATACTTACTCCCGGCTTCTGACTCCTGAGTCCTGCGCAGTTACTGACTTATATTTCAAAGAGCCGGCAAGGCCGCTTCCCTTCAGCAAGGCACCCGCCACACCAAAAGTAAAGATGCACGGAACCACGAAAATCCCGGCCGCGGCCGCGTAAATATTGGCAAAACCTGTTCTGGAGACAAAATACAAGACCGCCATGATGATGAGAAGCCGCAGGAAAACACCGGCCAGCAATTGTGCTTTGGCACGGAGCAAGTTCCCCCGGGAAAGGGCCTGCAGTCTTTTATTCAGAAAAAAAGCATTCCACATACCCGTGGCCGTACCCACCAGAAAACCCCAAACAACAGGATTTTTCGGCTGCAGCAACAGCACGAGGCAATAGAACGCTAAAAGAAAGCCGGATATGCGCAATGTCCTAGCTAACTGGCCAGCAAAATCCCAGTCTCGCATTATGCTTACTTCCTCTCCCCAAAAAACCTCTGCAGGGTTTTATATATGCCGGTAATCCCAATCGCGATACCGGCAATAACCCCGGCCAGCATGAGCCAGGGCCCGGTGCCGAAATGACGGTCCAAAAACTGCCCGCAGTAGTAACCGGACACAACTGTAACGGCAAGCTCCGTGCCGATAGCAGTGGTTAGGCCCATTGCCTGAAGCGCCCACCGCTGGTCCCGTTTTTCTATATCTTTATCATCTTTATCAAAGTCTTTTTTCTTCTGCATACTTAATCAGCGGATCACGCCCAAGTGAACACGCGCGCCGGCTACCGTCCACCCGGCCTCGCCCCTGAATCACCCTCAACATATATTGCTTCTACACTTTTTACACTATTCCTCCAAGAAAAAATAAAATTTTATTTGGAAATTAAATTATTCAGCAGTCAGCAGTCGGGAGTCAGAATATTTAAGGCATTAAACATACCTTATCCTGCTTGCTGTTTACTATGCAGTTACATCTAAAATTTATGAAGGGCAAAACTCCTGCATTCGTTCTTTAGAAATGCCAAACTTGTGTTTGATTGCTTGTACGATTCGCCGTGAAGCAAGCCCGTCGCCATAGGGGTTGACGGCGTTGGCCATTTTCCCGTAGCATTCGTGGTCCTCCAGCAGGCGCCTGGTCTCGGACAACACCGCCTCTCTGGCGGTGCCCACCAGCCGGACAGTGCCGGCGTCCATCGCCTCAGGCCGCTCGGTCGTGCTGCGCAGCACTAAAACGGGCTTGCCCAACGCGGGAGCCTCTTCCTGGAGGCCGCCGGAGTCGCTTAAAACAAGGTAACTGCAGTTGATCAGATTGGCGAACGGCTGGTAGTCCAGAGGTTCAATCAAATGAATGCGGTCCCGCCCGCCCAGCTCTTCTTCCACCACACTTCTAACCAGAGGGTTTTTATGCACCGGAAAGATAACTTCCACATCGCGGTAGTTTTCCGTCACTTCCCGCAGCGCCCGGTATATCTCGCGCATCGGCCCGCCCAGGTTCTCCCTGCGGTGGGTCGTAACCAGCAGAACCCTTTGTTTCGCGTAATCAATCCGGCTCAATACCCGGTCGGCAAAAATGTAGCCCGGCCGCACAGTGGCCAGCAGAGCGTCGATTACGGTATTCCCCGTCACATATATGTTTTCCCCGGACACTCCCTCGTCAAGCAGGTTTTGCCTGGCGTTGGCCGTGGGGGCGAAGTGCAGGTCGGCCAGCACGCCGGTCAAGTGGCGGTTGATCTCCTCCGGAAAGGGGGAATACTTGTCACGCGTCCGCAGGCCGGCTTCAACATGTCCCACCGGAATCTGCAGGTAGTAAGCAGCCAGGGCGGCCACAAAGGTGGTGGTTGTATCGCCGTGGACCAGGACCAGACCGGGTTTCTCCTTTTGGAAAACTTCCCGCAGCCCGCTCAGCGCCCGGCTGGTGATGTCAAAAAGACTTTGCTGCCGGCGCATAATATCCAGGTCGTAGTGAGGTACTATTTCAAACAGATCGAGCACCTGATCCAGCATCTCCCGGTGCTGGGCGGTAACAGCCACTTTACATTCCATATCGTCCCGCTGTTTCGCCAATTCTTTTACCAGGGGAGCCATTTTAATCGCCTCCGGCCTGGTCCCGAAAACTGTGATCACTTTCAGCAAAGGATACAACTACCTTTCTCATTCTCTCATTACTGAGCCCCGAGAGTTACATATAATAGTTATTCAGTTGGCAGAGTCATAATGCTCAAAACGAAAGGCCTTTTCCTTATTCCGACTCCTTACCCCCGACTCCTGATTCCTGGACATACCTGACCAGTTCCACTCCTGCCTCACCAAATATCTCCTGCGCCGAGGGGTCGGGATAATCACCCTGGAAAACCACCTTCCCGACGCCGGCGTTGATCATAATTTTCGCACAGAGCAGGCAGGGCTGGTGGGTGACGTAACAAGCCGCCCCCTTGATGGCGATACCATGCACGGCAGCCTGGATCACGGCGTTTTGTTCGGCGTGCAGCCCGCGGCATAGTTCGTGGCGCTCGCCGGAAGGCACGCCCAACCGCTCGCGCAAACAGCCGATATCCAGGCAATGCTTTAACCCGGCGGGGGCCCCGTTATAACCGCTGGCCAAGATCCGCCTGTCTTTAACGAGAACGGCGCCAACGCGCCGCCGCAGACAGGTGGACCGGTTGGCCACAACTCTGGTAATGTCCATGAAATACCGGTCCCAACCCGGCCGTTCCATAAAGATCAACACCTTAGTACAAAGGATACTTGTCGCACATCTCGCTCACCTTCGCCCGGGCTTTGGCCAACGTTGCCCCGTCGTTGCGGTTGGCGACGGCGTAGTCCATAATTTCGGCAATCTGGACCATGTCTTCCTCTTTCAGACCGCGGGTGGTAACCGCGGGCGTGCCGATGCGGATGCCGCTGGAAGTGTTAGGCGGCAGCGGGTCGAACGGGATGGGGTTCTTATTCACTGTCACGCCTACGGCATCCATCAGTTCTTGCGCCTCTTTACCGGTAATGTTCTTGCCGCGCAGGTCAACCAGGATCAGGTGGTTGTCCGTGCCGCCGGAAACAACCTCAAAGCCCCGCTCCAGCAGGGCGGCGGCCAGCGCGGCGGCATTGTTGACCACTCTTTGCTGATAGTCTTTAAAATCCGGCTCCATCGCTTCTTTAAACGCCACCGCTTTGGAGGCGATCACATGCATCAGCGGCCCGCCTTGAATGCCCGGGAAAACCGACTTGTTTATCTGGGCGCCGTACTTCTCACGGCAGAGAATCAAGCCGCCCCTGGGCCCGCGCAGGGTTTTATGAGTGGTGGTGGTAACCACGTCGGAGTATGGAACAGGGCTCATATGTAGCCCGGCCGCCACCAGCCCGGCGATATGGGCCATGTCTACCATCAGGTAAGCCCCCACTGCCGCGGCAATTTCACCGAAACGGGCAAAGTCAATGGCGCGGGGATAAGAACTGGCGCCGGCGATAATCAACTTCGGCTTGTGTTCCCCGGCGATAGCCCGGACTTTTTCATAATCAATCCGGCCGGTTTCTTTCTCCACACCGTAAAAGACAAAATTAAAATACTTGCCTGATATATTGATGGGGCTGCCATGGGTCAGGTGGCCGCCGTGGGCCAGGTCCATGCCCAAAATGGTATCCCCGGGACTTAATAAGGCAAAGTAAACAGCCGTGTTTGCCTGCGCCCCGGAATGGGGCTGCACATTGGCGAACTCGGCCCCAAACAGCTTTTTGGCGCGTGAAACAGCCAAGCTTTCGGCTACATCCACAAACTCGCAACCGCCGTAATAACGTTTTCCGGGATAACCTTCGGCATACTTGTTGGTCAGAACCGAGCCCTGAGCCTCCATCACCGCCCGGCTGGCTGCGTTTTCTGAAGCGATCAGTTCGAGAGTCCGGCGCTGCCGCTGCGTTTCTTGCTCAATAGCGCGGAATATCTCCGGATCGACTTCAGACAAAGGGCGCAACAAACTCATATAAAACAATCCTCCCCACTGCCGGGTACTACCTACCGGCTACATCGATTATATTTTTGCTCAATGGCTTCTATTTTACTGATCCTGCGGGCGTGCCGCCCCCCTTGGAATTCCGCCTGGAGCCAAGCCGATACAATATCACGCGCCAGGCCGGGACCGATCACCCGCTGTCCCATGGTCAATATATTAGCGCAATTATGCTCCCGTGACGCCCTGGCGGAAAAAGTGTCATGGCACAATGCCGCTCTGACGCCCGGGACTTTATTGGCGGAGATGGCCACTCCAATGCCTGTTCCGCAGCAGAGCACACCACGGTCGAAATCACCGCCGCGCACCGCTTCCGCCACTACCAAGGCCAGGTCGGGATAATCCACCGCTTCCTCGGAAAAAGTGCCGAAGTCCTTGAATTCAACACCAGTATCATGAAAAAAGGCGGCAACTTCTTCCTTGAGCCTAAATCCCCCGTGATCGCTGGCTAGGGCAACTTTCATTATTAATGACTCCTTTTTAACAAGAATAAACTTGCCTAAACTCGCCTATAAACTCGCTTAGGATATTTCGACAGAAATCGGAAAAATTCCTCTAATTTTGGGCAAAAAATCCCTCCGGGCTTGCCGCAAGCCGGTCTAAAGCGCGGGATATCAGAGATTCCAACCTTTCCGCACACCGGCGGTAGACTGCCACAGGCTGGCCGACCGGGTCGGGCACATCCCCGTCCGCCCCGGTGAATTCGCCAAGAGTGAACACTTTACCGGCTGCTTGGGGAAATACGCTCAGGATATAATTACGCTGCGCCAGGGTCATGGTCAGGATCAGTCCGGCCCGGCCGGCTATTTCAGCCGTCAGGCGGGTGGCGCGGTGCTCCGTGAGGTCAATTCCCATCCCAGCCAGCGTTTCCACCGCTTCCGGGGACGCGGGCGCGTCTTGCCAGGCCGCCACACCGGCTGAAGAAACCGTCATTTTTCCCGAACCTGCCGGGCGCCCCGCCAAAATCTTGCGTGCCAGCGCCTCCGCCATACTGCTGCGGCAAGTGTTGCCCGTGCAGACAAAAAGCAGTTCCATAGGATCACCCTCGCTAACTTCATAAAATAGCAGTACTCGGAATTCAGGAGTGCTGTCCCTATACTCTAATAATTTTTCCCCCCGCCGCCTTGCGCAGCCGGTTCATTACCGCCAGGCCGATACCTTGGTCCGCCAGTCCTTCCGCCAGGATGACGTCGACTTCCATCTCGTCAAAGCGGCGCAAGGTTGCGTACAAAGCCGCGGCCACTGTTTCAGGTCTGTCCCGGCGCCCGGCCGTAACAACCTCCCCGGCGGCGGAAAAATCCTCCCCATCTTTATAGGCAAGGATTCCCACCCGGCAGCCTCGCGCCCGGTACTCCTTCGCCAAATCCATAATTTTCGCCGCTGCGGCTTTTACTTCGCCTTCAATCAAAAAGAGCGGCGCGCGCGGCGCGTAGTGGGTGTACTTCATACCGGGAGAACGCGGCCGGCTTTTGCCTTGAAACCCGGACCGCGCCGCGGGATCCACCGCCACGGCGTCCAGGACTCTGCTCAAATCCTCCGGGGTAATCCCGCCCGGCCTCAGCACCAGCGGCACCGGGACGGTCAGGTCAACGACCGTTGATTCCACTCCCACTCCCGCCGGTCCGCCGTCAATGATTAAGTCAATCCGCCCGGCCAGATCGCTTAAAACATGGCGGGCGGTCGTCGGGCTGGGCCGCCCGGAAGTATTGGCGCTGGGCGCGGCGACGGGTACACCGGCCGCGCGCAGCAAACCCAGCGCCACCGGGTGTGCCGGCATGCGCACGGCGACAGTGCCCAGACCGGCGGTAACTTGAGCCGGCACTGCTTCGCCAACCGGCAATATTATCGTCAGCGGGCCGGGCCAAAAGGCGTTCATCAACGCTTCCGCCGCGCCGGTAGTCTTTTTAACGAGTCCGCCCACCGCCTCCGGGCCTGCGACATGGACAATCAAAGGATTATCCTGGGGACGCCCTTTTGCTGCGAATATCCCGGCCACAGCCCGCCCGTCCAGAGCGTTCGCCCCGAGACCGTACACGGTTTCAGTGGGGAATGCCACCAGCCCGCCCCGCCTCAATACGGACCCGCCCTCTTCCAGGGGGCCGGATTCCGGATGAAAAGGGTCTACGGTTATGTATTTTGTGTTTATCTTCTTATTAAGCATAAATACCTCGGTGTCAAGAGTGTCAAGGGGACGGTTCTCCTGACAAGAAAACGGTCCTGCTGGTTTAAATCTATACTGCTTTTACAGCGCCGGACAAAACAGAGAATCGTCCCTTATCTCTCCCGCCAACACGGTTCGCTATCGGCTGAAGTCCGGCGCGAGGCGGGCTACCGCCAATCTGTCCAGTCCGGCCAGGTCCTGCAGGACCACTGTGTCCCACCACGGGGGACTCAAGAGGCCGGCCACGGCTGCGCGCTGGCCGCTGCCTATTTCCATTAGCAGGCTGCCGCCCGGCTTGAGCATGTCTGCCGCGGCGGGAATCAACCGCCGGTACAGGTCCAGACCGTCTGCGCCGCCGTCCAGGGCGGTCACCGGCTCATACAGCCGCACCTCCCGCGGCAGCGCGCCGAGTTCACGCGTGGCGATATAAGGCAGATTGGCCGCAATCAAGTCCACCCGCCCGGCCAACCCCAGTCCGGCTAACGGTGCGAGCAGATCACCATGTAAAAATGACACGCGCCGCTCAACACCGTGCAAAACAGCGTTAAGCCGGGCCACCTCGATAGCGTCGGGCGACTGGTCGGTAGCGTAAACCACTGCCTGCGGTAAAAATACGGCCAGACTAATCGCAATAGCCCCACAGCCAGTGCCGGCGTCAACGATAATATCACCGGCCCCGGCCAGGTGAATTGCCGTTTCAACCAGCAGTTCGGTTTCCGGCCTGGGGATCAGGACAGAGTTATTGACAGTAAAATCCAATCCCATAAATTCTCTGCGCCCGGTCAGGTAGGCTACCGGCTCGCCCGCCTCCCGCCTGGCGATCAGGGTAAAAAACCGGGCTTCCGCTTCCGGCGGGAGCTCGCGCTCCCAGTCCTGGTAAAGTCCGGCGCGGTTATGGCCGGTCACATGACCGAGCAGCACCCCGGCGTCCAGGGCGGGAGTGCCGGCGCCGCTTTCTCTCAACTTTTGCCCGGCCTTGCGCAGGGCTTCTCTGACAGTTGTCATGATTATTCCACTTGTTTGAGCTGCTCAGCCTGGTCGGTAGTGATCAAGGTCTCGATAACCTCGCCCAGGTCGCCTTCCAGAACTCCGTCCAGGCGGTGCAGAGTAAGGCCGATCCGGTGGTCGGTCACCCGGTTCTGGGGGAAATTATAAGTACGGATCCGCTCACTGCGGTCACCAGACCCGACCATTGACTTGCGGGTGCTGGCCAGCCTTTGCTGGTGTTCGGTCTGGGCCCGGTCAAGCAAGCGCGCCATCAGCACCTTCATCGCCCTGTCCTTATTTTTATGCTGTGATTTTTCATCCTGCATGGAAACGACTATTCCGGTCGGGATATGGGTTATCCGAACGGCGGACTGGGTTGTGTTCACCGACTGGCCGCCATGGCCGGAAGCGCAGAACACATCTATGCGCAGGTCATTCGGGTCAATCTCCACGTCCACCTCCTCGGCCTCGGGCAAAACCGCCACCGTGGCCGCCGATGTGTGAATTCGCCCGCCGGACTCGGTGGTGGGAATCCGCTGCACCCGGTGTGTGCCGCTTTCGAATTTCAGCCTGCTGTAAGCGCCGCGTCCCTCAATGTTAAAGACTACTTCTTTAAAACCGCCGATATCGGTGTAATTGGCGCTTAATATTTCAGTTTTCCAGCCCTGAGTTTCCGCGAAGCGCGCGTACATGCGAAACAGGTCGGCCGCGAACAAAGCCGCTTCTTCACCGCCTGTCCCGGCGCGTATTTCCATGATCACGTTCTTCTCATCGTTTGGGTCCTTGGGCAGCAGCAGCACTTTCAGCTTCAATTCCAGGTCCGACTTTACTGCAAGCAATTGTTCAAGTTCGGCCCGGGCCATATCCAGTATGTCCCCGTCCGACTCTTCATCCAGGATTGCCTGTGTCTCCTGAATTTCCTTAGCTGTTTTCTTATATTCTTTGTACACGCCGACCACGTCGGCAAGATCGGCATGGGCCTTGACATATTGCTGCCAGCGCCCCAGGTCGGCAATTACCTCCGGGGCGGCGATCAATTTACTCAGTTCCTCGTACTTTTCCTCCAGGGCCGACAATTTCTCCAGCATTTCTACTCACCCGCCTTAAGCACTGCCCCGAAGGCAGTTATCGCCACTTCCACCTGCCCGTCGTCCGGCTGGCTGGTTGTTAATTTTTGCAGCCAAAGACCCGGCGCGATCAGGCAGCGGCACCAGGGAACACTGGCGTATTTACCTGATAGTTTAACCAATTCGTAGGAAATCCCCGCAATCACGGGCAATAGAAGCACCCGGGAGAGAATCCGCCACCACAGGACCTGATGGCCCAGCAGGGAAAATATCAGAATGCTGATCACCAGCACGATTAAAATAAAACTTGTACCGCAGCGGGGATGAGCGGTGGAGTGCCGCTGCACCTGCCCCACGGACAGTTCGTCTCCGGCCTCATAGGCGTTAATCACTTTATGTTCGGCCCCGTGGTACTGAAAAACACGCTTGATATCCTCCAGCCGGCCGATGGCGACCACGTAGGCCAGAAAGATGGCAATGCGGAAAACTCCTTCAATCAGGTTCTGTAAAAAGCTTCCAGGAACAATACTATGCAGAAAATGAGCCATAGCAACGGGCAGGAGGGCAAAAAGAAGCACGGCCAGCCCCAGCGCCGCGCCGATAGTGAAAACGATTTCTTTCGTGGTCAGCTCTTCATCTTCACCGACGGCCTGGTTAGCCGAATAGGTCAGCGCCTCTATGCCGAGCACCAGGGATTCGATCAGCACCACCACGCCCCGCACCAGCGGCCACTTTAAGACCGGCACCCGCTTGGTCAGCGAGCCCACCGGCTTTTTGTCCACCGCAATAGTCTGGTCCGGCAGGCGCACGGCGACGGCGCGTGAATCAGGGCCGCGCATCATTACTCCCTCAATTACCGCCTGGCCTCCATAAGGGTATTTATTGTCCATAGCTTACACCTCTTTATAACAAACACTGACTGCACGCTTAAATCAGAAATAGCAGAGCGCCCGCCCTGCTACCTGTCCTACTTCGTCAAGCCGTATTTTTTACGGAAGCGCTCGGCTCTCCCGCCAGTATCTATGGTTCGTTGCGTTCCGGTGTAAAACGGGTGGCACTTTGAACAGATTTCCACCCGGATTTCCGGTTTGGTTGAGCCTGTTTCAAAGCTCTCGCCACAAACACAGGTCACCTTGGCTTTCCCATATTTCGGATGTATACCTTCTTTCATCGGGTTTCACCTCTTTTCCTAAATGGAGCATTGCTATTCAGGTATTCCAGAATTCAGGAGTCAGAATTCAGAATATTTCAAGACAATAAACAACTCAGCTTATTAGCATTTTCAGCATCTGATGGTGAAGCGAAGCTTCATGGGAGTCTGACTACTGAATACTGACTACGCTACTATAAAAATACACTTATTTATTGTAGCATATCGATCAGCCGCCTGCAAGAACAACCTGCTACCTTACCGGATGGCTGTAGCTGCCCACGCTCAGCCCCGGCACTTCTTCCAATGCCTCAAGCAGGCCCGTCACACCGATAATGTCGCCCCCGCCGCCGGGTAAACGCTCAAAAAGCCAGTCCGGGTCGATATTCAGGTTGCGCAGCTGAACCAGCTCCACTCCCGCTTCCCCGACAAAATCCACCAAAGCTTTTACTTCATCCGCCCGGTCGGTCAGGCCGGGCAAGACCAGCAAATTAAGGGAAGTGCAGACGCCGTGTGAGGCCGCCGCATCCAGTGAACGGCGAACATCGGGCAGGCCGTAGTCCCGCGGCCGGTAGTAAGCGTTGTAGGTATCCTCAAGGGCGCTGATCAAGCTGACCCGGATCGCATCCAGGCCGGCCCGGCAAATATCCTTTACACCGGCGGTATGCCCGCCGTTGCTGTTCATGTTAATCGTGCCCAGGCCGGTTGCCCCGCGAATAAGCCCGATCGCTTCCGCGATAATGCCCGCCGCCAGCGCCGGCTCTCCTTCACAGCCCTGCCCGAAACTAACGATGGCCCCTTCTCCCCCGTCCAGGTGAGGAACCGCCGCTTCGGCCACTTCCACGGGAGTGGGCCGGAATTTTATACGCGTCTGCGGCGAGGGGCAGCAGTCCGCCGGCTGCAGCGATATACAGCCCAGGCAGCGGGCGTTGCAGGCGGGTGAAACCGGAAGCCCGCCCTCCCAGCGGCCGTAAAAAATATTTTGGGCGGTGAAACAATGATACTCCAGGGCACAATGCGCAAGATGGCTGAGAATGCGGTTTTCCGGCAATGACGCCAGCTTGCCGCGCACCCGCGCGGGGAGATCCGCGGTGTCGTAGTGCGCGGGGTTCCAGCGGTCGGGCTCGTCGGTGCGCCGCGCCGCCGCATAAAGCTCGCCGTTGCGGCAAGCCACGGCGGTGTAACCGAGCAAAGGCAGCGGCCGCTCTTGTTTGTGCCGCATATAAGAAGGCAGCAGGGTACGGGTATAACCCTGGGGAAGCAGGGCGCCAACCGCCCACGACCGCCCGTCCGCCCAGGGATTTTGCTCAAGGGTGGTAAACTGCCCCGCCCTGGTCAATCCCACCGGCGTTCCGCCGGGCACCAGTACCAGGGAGGCTCCTGAAGGCAGTTTTTCCATGTCTTCATCCACCAGTTCGACAAAACGGTCGCCGGTCCGGCCGGCGGCGCGCAGGGTGCGGTGGTCATAAAGCTGCCCGTCATCCCCGGCAAACAGCAGGTGGTACAATGCGATATCCCTCCGGTTCATTGACCGAGACTTTTTCCCATATCATATCTTGTGCAGGTAGCTATGTAAAGGGTCAGAACTGGTAAACCAGGCTGAAGATAATAAAGGGCTGTCTCCCAAAATGCTTTTTGGGGCAGCCCCTTTTGTGTTGCAAATTGATATTTAGCTGTAGTAACTCCCCCGCCTCAGCCACATCATCGGGTCAAGCGGGACACCGTTTTGCAGCACCTCCAGGTGCAGGTGGGGTCCGGTAGAACGGCCGGTGCTGCCGACCAGGGCGATAATGGTGTTGGTATCGACAATGCTTCCTTCATTTACAAGCAGTTTTGCACAGTGCCCGTAAAGCGTGCGCAATCCGTTGCCGTGGTCGATAATCACCGCCAGCCCATAGGTTCCCCTGGGGCCGGCGAAGACCACCCTGCCGGAGGCGGCAGCCCGCATTGGGGTATTCTCCTCAGCGGCGATGTCAATGCCTTCGTGCGGCTTGCCGTCTCTGGTGCCGAAAGGCGAGGTAATCGTGCCTAACAGCGGCCAGGCCAACTGCTTTATCAGCGAGCCGGCAACGGGCAGAGCCGTTTCTTGGCTTATAGCGCCGCGCGGGATAACCAATTGTCTGCCGGCGACAATGCTGTTGACGTCCGGCAGTCCGTTCCGGGATGCAAGCGCGTTCACGTCTACCTTATACTGTTTCGCGATGCTCAGCAGCGTTTCCCCTGTCTGAATCTGGTGCACGATACTGTCGTCCGCGGGCATTTTGATCAGCTGGCCGGCGCGGATGCTGTCCGGGTCGGCCAGGCCATTTGCCGCTGCTAGAGCCTGCACGGACATCCTTTTTCCTCTGGCGATGCCGGAAAGGGTGTCACCGGGTTTTACCTCGTATATACTCTGGGTTGCGGCTGTGACAGCGGGCGGCGGCGTAACGTAAGGCGCTCCCTCAAGAATACGCTCGTCCAGGCGGGCGCCGGCCGGACAGACAGTCCACAGGACAGCCAGCAAGGTAATAGCCGCGCTTGCGACAAGCATCATTATTATATTTTTATGTTTCATAAAAATTCACCTCTTCAAAGCCATACAAAACTTAGTTTTGCCAGAAAAGGTGAATATTATACATGATTAAGTCCCGATGTTATAGTTATTCCTACGGGAGGGCTCAGCACGCCCGGCAGCGACCGCCTCGGCGCGCCGCAGGTGGCGGAAGGCGTGCAGCAAATCGCGGTTGGTCCTGGTCCGTTTGATTTGTTCCAGCAGCATTTCCATAGCTTCCAGCGAATTCGCGCCGCTGGTTGCCTTGCGAAACTGCCAGATCATCTCCAGTTCATCTTTTGACAGCAGCAATTCTTCCTTGCGCGTCCCCGACCGGTGCACATCGATAGCGGGGAAAACTCTTCTTTCCGCCAGACGCCTGTCCAGAATCAGTTCCATATTGCCGGTGCCTTTAAATTCTTCAAAGATCACGTCGTCCATCCGGCTGCCTGTTTCAATCAGGGCCGTGGCCAGAATCGTCAAACTGCCGCCTTCCTCGATATTGCGCGCCGCGCCGAAAAAACGTTTTGGCTTATGCAGCGAGGCGGGGTCCACACCGCCGGAAAGGGTGCGGCCGCTGGGCGGCACGATCAGGTTGTGGGCTCTCGCCAGGCGGGTAATACTGTCAAGAAGGATAACAACGTCATATTTATGCTCCACCAGACGTTTTACCCGTTCCAAAACCATATCCGCCACTTTCACATGGTTTTCCGGCGGCTCGTCAAAGGTCGAACTGACTACTTCACCGTTCACCGAACGCTCGATGTCGGTAACTTCCTCCGGCCGCTCATCTATTAACAGCACCATCAAGACAATTTCCGGGTGGTTTCTGGTAATACTATTGGCGATTTCTTTAAGGAGAATAGTCTTTCCTGCTTTGGGCGGGGATACAATCAGGCCACGCTGGCCTTTACCAATTGGGGATACTAAATCAATAATGCGGGTGGACAGTTTATCCGGTTCGGTTTCCAGGGTGATGCGCTCCATAGGGTAGAGGGGTGTCAGCCCGTCGAAATGAAACCTCTCCCCGGATTGCTCCGGGTCTATGCCGTTAACTTGTTCCACTCTCAACAGGGCAAAATACCGCTCGCTTTCCTTGGGTTTCCGCACCTGCCCGCCCACCAGATCACCGGTGCGCAAATCAAAACGTCTGATCTGGGAAGCGGATACATATATATCGTCATGACTGGGCAAATACTGCATGGGTCTAAGAAAACCGTAACCATCGGGCAGTATTTCCAGCACACCTTGCGCAAACAACAGGCCGTCTTTTTGGGTCTGGACTTTTAGAATTTCAAAGATCAACTCTTTTTTGCGTAATTTATAATATGCCGGCAGCTCAAGACCTTTGGCGATCTTATATAACTCAACCATGGTCTTGTTCTCAAGCTCGGAATAATTCAAAGGCACCCCTCCCGCTCAAGAGAAAATTATTTTTTTAACAACACCAGAATTCAGTAGTCAGCAATCAGAATATATCAATAAATAAACCGCTCTTTCATTCTGACTGCTGACTACTGACTCCTGTCTACTGATCTTATAACCAGGGCGGACACATTTTATACGGCCTTTCGTTGTTTCCTCTTCAGTAAATATTTCAATAAAAAATACACAGGCAAAGAAACCACCACAGCGTTAACCAGGCTGCCCACCAGAAACGGGTAGCCATGTTCAGCAATTCCCGACAATAAAACGCTAAACATACTATCACCGGCAATTTTAATGTCCGGTCCGCTTACCTCCCCCAGCAGGGCCTTTCCCGTCATCAGGTCCAAGGTAAAGAAAAACGGCACCGCCAGTTTAAAAAATACCACTGTGGCAACCGCCGCCACCGGGTTGCAACGGATCAGGCGGGCTACCAGATAAGAGAGCGGAATGCTGATGATTGGTATCGGGAGAAAATCAAAAGATAATCCCAAGGCTACACCACAGGCTATCTTCTGAGGTGAGTCCGGCAGTTCCATCATCTTGCGGTGATAGGCTTTAACCGCTTCCGCCAGCCTGGAAGCAATTTTTTTCTTGCAGTAAACATTACTCTCGGAAAACACGTATTACTCCTTCAGGTTAGTATCATCACTTATTTATTTTTTACAGTCTCCCAGTCTTCAAGGAATTTTTTAATACCGGCATCGGTCAAGGGGTGTTTGAGCATCTGCATAATTACTTTGTATGGAACCGTGGCAATATGAGAGCCGGCCTTTGCCGCAGCAGTGACGTGCACCGGGTGGCGGATGCTGGCGGCTATGATCTCGGTGGCTAGCGCATAGCGGTCGAATATATCAACTATGTCGCAGATCAGTTCAATTCCGTCCTGGCTGATATCATCCAAACGGCCTACAAACGGGCTGACGAAAGCAGCTCCGGCACGGGCGGCCAGGAGGGCCTGGTTGGCGGAAAAGATCAGGGTAACATTGGTGCGGACACCTTTTTCGGCCAATATACTGGTGGCTTTCAACCCTTCCGCAGTCATGGGGACTTTGATCACAATATTGGGGTGAATGGCGGACAATTCCAAAGCTTCCTCAACCATGGCCGACGCCTCTGTGCCGACTACCTCGGCGCTGATCGGCCCGTCGACAATTGCAGCAATCTCACGGACTACTTCGGCAAAATTACGGCCTTCCTTGGCGATTAATGACGGGTTGGTGGTAACACCGCAAATAACCCCGAGCGCGTATGCCTCCCTAATTTCTTCGACATTTGCCGTATCAATAAACAGCTTAATTTATAACACCTCCCTTCGGCGCTCTATCCGCGCTGCCCAGAACCCGGATCTTTTCACGGATTACCGCGACAGCCGCATCTCTGGCAGGGGCGAGGATCTTGCGGGGGGTCAATCTCCAGCGGGCTGGCCGCGAGTATATCATGAATTGCCGCGCAAAATGCCTCACGGATGTTAGTGTCGATATTGACCTTGCGCACTCCCAGGCGTTATGTCTCATTTCTTTTGCGCCGCGTTTTTTTTAACTTGCCTACGTTCGCCAGACTGTCAAGGCACTTAAATCCATGCCGCGCAAGTTCAATTGATTCAACCTGCTGAATTACGCTCAAATCCTCTTCTGTTTCCGCATAGACGATATTGATGCTGTCACAATTCTTACAGTGCAGCTCCAGCCTGTCCGAGAAAATATCCACTTCAATCTTGTAATTGCCGCACTGGCAAAACAATCCGCCGGCGCAGGCAATCTCATGCAGGCGGTTCAGCACTTCAAACATGATTTTTGAGTTGTGAAAGTAACTGTCATAGCCAAACTCGTCAAAAAAGTTTTCCAGTTCCTGCCCGTTGTTCATCATCATTTCGCTAATCTTGGACACAGGACCGATATTACCCACTACCAAGTCGGTCTCCAGGCAGGAAAGCCGGGTTACTTCCCCGGACCAAAGCGACTTTCCGGGAATTTCGAGAAGATGGCCGCTTTCGCAAACCATGCAGGCCAGTTTTAGCAAATAGCTGGACCGGTTTTTGATAACTTCCATCTTGGTGGCGCCGCAGGAACAGTTGATGGAAACAGCTTTGCCCTTGGGGAAGGCAAACCGGGAAAAGTAATGAACATCCATTTTTCCGCACTCAGGGCAACGCATAGCCAACACGGCGTCTGTTGCTATCAGCATTGTTTACCCCCCCTAAAGAACTGATAAAACCCTTTCCTTCAAAACCTGTATATAGTTACTTCGACAACAGGAATAAAAGTCCTCTTTCTCCAAGGGAAATAAAATGCCGACTGCCCTAATGGCCGTCATTGCTCCAAATCCGGCGGACATATTATCTTTTAAAAGTAACCGGGGCCGTTCATTTCAAAGGGTACCGACACGGCAAGAGCTACCAGCGCCGCAATAATCAGCATCAGCAGAACCAGGAGAATCAGAAAAGGCGACATCACCACCAGAACCGACCGGCCTGCGGTCAAACCGTGCACCTGCTTCAGACCGATCACCAGCAGGACAACGCTCCATACCGCCGTGGCCAACCCCGCCAATACGATTATAACCAATCCACCCGTTCCCAGCCAGAAGGACAACAAGTTAACCGGAAACATAAAAATAGAAGGCAGCCCCGCCAGTCCCACGACCACGAAGACGCCCGTCGCAGCGCCCTTCCCGCCAAGCAGCTCTGCCGCAAGGTGAATGAAGGCGCTGTAGCCGAACCATTTTACATAGCCCCAAAGCAGGCCGAAGATCGCCCCCAAAGGCGCCAGCACCCGCGAGAAAGGCAGAATTTGCAAACCGGCGTCATAAAGACCTGCTGTCATTGCCCGTGAAACGGCAAGCAGCCCCACCGTCACGTCAGAAACACATAGAATGGTAAACACCAGTAAGGCAAGGCCAACCGGCGGCCTTCTCGCAACAGTTTCCATAGTTTTCACCGGGTCAAAAAGCACGCCGTAAACCAACTCTAAAAAGTCCGGACGGGACCCGCCGCCGGTGAAGTACTGTTCAGATTCCGGGCTTACATCCGTGACCATACTGTCTTCCCGGTTAATATCACCATCCAACAAAAAGCACCTCACTTTTTTAGGAGTCAGGAGAGACAAAAGACAATGGACAATGGGGACGGTTCTTATTGTTTGACATGGCCCCCCCAACAATGAGAACCGTCCCCATTGTCCCTTCATTGTCCCTTGTCCCACCCTGACTCCTGACCTGTTATCTCAACCCGTAAGAATAAGCTGACTCCCCTCCCGTAAAAGCCGGCATACCTTTGCCTGACAGGATGCTTTGCCAGCCACCGCCTAAAAAGTTTCGCCAGATACTGTTGGAACCGAGCTCGGCAATTGCCGGCTCACCTGATATTCCCGCCAGTTTGCCGGCCAGCAGCACCGCGTCGTGAAAATCGCCCAGTTGGTCAACCAGACCAATCTCCATGGCCTGCCGCCCGGTAAAGACCCTGCCGTCAGCCAGTTGTTTGACTTCTAAAACTTCCTTATGCCTGCCTTTTGCCACAGCATCAACAAATTGGTTGTAGATATCATCAATCATCGATTGAAAAATTGCCCTCTCCTCCGCCGTTGCCGGCCTGGAATAAGAACCCATATCCTTATAGGGGCCGCTTTTAAAAGTTTGCTCGCTGATTCCCAGCTTGTCATACAATCCCTCAAGGTTTGGCGTCTGCATTATGACTCCGATACTGCCGGTCATCGTGCCGGGATTGGCAACTATTTGATCTGTGCACGCGGCTACCCAGTAAGCGCCGGAAGCAGCCACGTCCCCCATTGAGGCCACTACTTTTTTGCCTGACTGCCTCAATCTTTCTATCTCCAACCCGATTTCCTGCGAGGCCGCCGGAGTACCGCCAGGGCTGTTCAGCCTTATTACCACGGCCCCTATCTCAGGCTCCCTGGCAGCCCTTCGCAGGGTGGCGGCTATTTCTTCCGCACTACAGCCGCTGCTTAAAAAACCGGTGCCGCTTTGGCCGGACGCAATGGCGCCGTCAATATAAATCACACCGACTTTACTTTTGTCAAAGCCGGTCTGCCGGGGCGACCTGTCTCCAGTGCGCAAGCCGAATGAGAGAATAACTGACAGCGCGACCAGTCCAAGAATAACGCCTGCGATTATTTTCCTGCTCAATACCAACCACCTCTTATAATCTCATGTTACCTTAGCATGCTGTTTTGCTTGGAAAACATGCACGCTTACGACAACAAATCCGCACGGGGGACTGCGGGCCGACAACGCAACTCAATTTCAGACCTCGCCTTGTGATAAAAAAGCTTTGGTTTTTACCCAAAGCTGCAAAAAATTCGCCGGGGTTATTTATTTCGCTCCGCAAACTTCCTGGCCGCCCCGATAAATTCTCTGAATAACGGGTGCGGCCGGTTGGGCCGGGATTTAAACTCGGGGTGAAACTGGGTGGCTACAAACCAGGGGTGGCCGGTCAGCTCAATTATCTCCACCAAATAGCCGTCAGGGCGCGTGCCGGTGAATACCAGGCCGCCCCGGGTGAAATCTTCCCGGTAGGCGTTGTTCATTTCATAACGGTGGCGGTGTCTTTCTTCAATTATTTCTTCCCGGTAGGCCTGCCGGGCCAGTGAGCCGGGCTGGAGCATGCACGGGTAGTGCCCCAGGCGCATGGTTCCCCCCATCTGGTCGAGTGTTTTTTGCTCCGGCAGCAGGTCAATGACCGGATAAGGCGTGTCAGGGTTAAACTCAATGCTGTTCGCCCCCTGCCAGTTCAACACATTGCGGGCAAACTCCACCACGGCAAGCTGCATTCCTAAGCAAAGGCCCAGGTACGGCACTTTTTTTTCCCGGGCATACCGGATGGCTTCGATCTTGCCCTCAATGCCGCGGTCTCCAAAACCGCCGGGCACCAGAACGCCGTCAACGTCAGCTAAAAAATCCTCGACTTTTGCCCGCTCAACTTCTTCTGAGTCGATCCATTTGATCTTAATCGCCGACTCATTATAAAAGCCCGCGTGACGCAGGGCTTCCGCGACGCTCAGGTAGGCGTCGGGCAGGGAGACGTATTTCCCCACCAGGCCTATGGTGGTAGTGTAGCGCAGGTTTTTCATCTTCACCACCATTTCCTGCCATTCGCTCAGATCCGGCGGGCCGGTGGAGATACCCAATTTGCCTAGGACAATATCAGCCAGGCCTTCTTCTTCAAGCATCAGGGGAACCTCATAAATAGACGGCGCGTCCACGGCCTGGATCACCGCGTCCTTGTCAATGTCGCAGAATAGCGCCAGTTTATCCTCCATTTCCTTGGAAAGCGGCCGCTCGCTGCGGCAGACAATCACATCCGGCTGGATGCCGATGCTTCTGAGTTCTTTGACGCTGTGCTGAGTGGGCTTGGTTTTCAGCTCGTTCGCCGCCCGCAGGTACGGAACCAGGGTAACATGGATATATACAACATTATTTTTGCCGAGATTGCCCTTCAACTGGCGGATTGCTTCCAAAAAGGGCAGCGATTCAATGTCGCCGACAGTCCCGCCGATTTCGGTTATGATAATATCGGCGCCCGATTCATCAGCCACACTGCGCACCCGCTCCTTAATTTCATTGGTGATATGCGGAATTACCTGCACCGTGCCGCCCAGGTAGTCGCCCCTGCGTTCCTTGTTTATAACTGACGAATATATTCCTCCGGTAGTGACGTTGCAGTTTCTGAAGATATTTATATCAATAAACCGCTCGTAGTGCCCAAGGTCAAGATCGGTTTCCGCGCCGTCCTCAGTGACAAAAACCTCTCCGTGCTGGTAAGGGCTCATGGTACCGGGATCAACGTTAATATACGGGTCCAGTTTCTGAATGGCTACCTTCAGCCCGCGGCATTTCAACAGACGCCCCAGGGAGGCGGCCGTAATTCCTTTTCCCAGCGAAGATACAACCCCGCCGGTAACAAAAATGAACTTGGCCATAAACTCCTCCTTATGTCTTCCCAAAACTATCTCTCCAAAACTACTCTCCCATTCTATTGCTACCGACAGGACCTGTCAACAGTGACCAATGGATTGCCTGCCTACATACGTTCCGGTGCGGCCAGCCCCAGGAGGTGCAAGGCGTTTTGCAGGGTAATCCGGGTGGCGTCCACCAGCACCAGGCGGGCGCCGGACAAGGCTTGATCCGCGGTAATCACCCGGTGGGCGTTATAAAAGCTGTGCAAGAGGCCGGCCAGTTCGTGGGCGTAGCGCGCGATGCGCTGCGGCGCGAGCCCCTTGGCGGCCGAGGCCACTTCGCCGGGAAAGTCCGCCAGCTTCCTCGCCAGGGCAAACTCACTCTCTTCTTGGAGCAGGTTAAAATCAACTTCAGCCGGGTCCGGCACTTTGCCGCCCTGTTCTTTGCACTGCCTCAGGATGCTGCAGATGCGGGCGTGGGCGTACTGGATGTAATAAACCGGGTTCTCGTTAGTTTCCGCTCTGGCCAAATCCAGGTCAAAATCCAAGTGGCTGTCGGAACTGCGCATAACGAAAAAGTAACGGGCGGCGTCCTTGCCGACTTCCTCCATCAGCTCTTCCAGGGTCACAAATTGCCCGCTCCGCTTGGACATGCGCACCAGTTCACCGCCCTTGTACAGGCGGACAAGCTGCATAATGACAACTTCCAGGGCTTCCGGGTCGTAACCCAGGGCGGCCACGGCGCCTTTCATGCGGGCCACGTGGCCGTGGTGGTCGGCGCCCCAGATATCGATCACCCGCTCGAAGCCCCGCTGAAACTTGTTCAGGTGATAGGCTATATCAGTCGCGAAATAGGTTGGTATGCCGTTAGAGCGCACCAGCACCTCGTCCTTTTCCGCGCCGAAGGCACTTGCCTTAAACCACAGGGCTTCTTCATGCTCATAAATATGCCCCTGCTCCCGCAATAATTTCAAGGTGTCCCCGACCGCCCCGGACTCATGCAGAAACCGCTCGGAAAACCAGACATCGTACCGGACGCCGAAATCCTCCAGCGCTCGCTTGATAGCCTCCAGTTTTTCGTTCAGCGCGTATTTCACCAGGGCGGCCCGCCGCTCCCCGGCCTCAGCCTTCAGGTACGCGTCTCCGTTGCGGTCAACAAAGCCGCGCACTGTGCCGATAAGGTCCTCTCCGTGATAGCCCTCTTCGGGAAACGGTACGTCCATACCCAACAGCTGCATATAGCGGGCTTCCAGGGAAGTGCCGAAGTTCTCGATCTGGTTGCCGGCATCGTTTATATAAAATTCGCGGGTAACAGAAAAGCCCGCGAAGTCCAGAATCGAGGCAATACTGTCTCCCAACGCCGCCCCGCGGGCATTGCCCATGTGCAGCAAGCCGGTGGGGTTGGCGCTGACAAATTCCACCTGAACCCTTTTGCCCTTTCCTTCGTCCACGCGTCCGTAGTTTTCCCGCTGGGCAATAATCCTGGGAAGAATCTCGTAAACCCAGGCCGGTTTAAGGTAAAAATTAATAAAACCGGGGCCGGCGATTTCTACCCGTTCCACCCAGGTCCCGGTTAAGGAAAAGTTATTGACCAGCATCTCCGCTATTTTGCGCGGCGCCATACGGGCCGGCTTGGCCAGCAGCATGGCCAGGTTGGCGGCAAAATCACCGTGGTCTTTCTCACGGGGCACTTCCACCGTAAAGTCCGGCACTTGCTCAACCTTGACAGCCCCGCTGCTGCGGGCAGATTCCAGCGCTCCGGCCAGGGCTCCGGCCAGGCTGGCACTAATTTCTTCAACTATTCCGCCCATTTATATCATTAAACCTCCTTGACAGACACTATTTAGCCAATTCAGTAATTAGGTTAATACTTTGCACCGGCTCTGTCAAGTCAACATTGAGGCGGGAAATGGCTCTTCAACGCGATGAGATGTTCTGTAAAACGCAAAAAATAAGCCCCGGCAATACCGGGGACGGCAAAAACTCCTGCTGAGTTTTTGCCGGGCTGATGATAAATCGATTACTTTTTATCAAGCAGGCATTGCAATAATTTCTTTAAATCTCGCAGTTCTTTTTCAAGGACGGATAGCTTCTGGACAGCCTGACTCGGACTACAGTTTCCAAATTGGGCACACTTTGCACAGGGGTCAATGTAGGCTAGCGGGCATTGCTCCATTATTCTGCCTCCTTTCCTTGTTGATTCTCTTGCTTTTTCTATACTACACCCTGGGCCATCATGGCGTTGGCCACCTTGAGAAAACCAGCGATGTTTGCGCCTGTCACGAGGTTGCCCGCGCAGCCGTATTCCTTAGCCACCCGGCTGGTCCGGCGGTAAATGTTAATCATGATGTCCTTTAATTTGGCATCCACTTCCTCAAATGTCCAGGAACACCGCATACTGTTCTGGGACATTTCCAGGGCTGAAGTGGCCACTCCGCCGGCGTTGGCTGCCTTTGCGGGCGCGAAAAGAATTTCATTATCCCGGAACACTTTTATCGCTTCCGGGGTGGAGGGCATGTTAGCGCCTTCAGCTACCGCGATAACCCCATTGGCGGCCATCTTCAAGGCCGATTCCGCGTCAATCTCATTCTGGGTGGCGCAGGGAAGGGCGATATCGCACTTAACCGACCAGATTCCCCGCGAACCTTCGTAATAATTTGCCGTGGGATGCTCATCAACATAAGACCTGATTCTTTTTCTTTCAACTTCTTTCAGCCTCTTCAAGGTATCCAGGCTAATCCCGCCGGAATCGTAAATATAACCGTTGGAATCGCTCATTGCCACCACGGTGGCGCCAAGCTGCCGGGCCTTTTCGAGCGCGTAAATAGCCACATTCCCGGAACCGGAAATAACTACTGTCTTATTAGCAAAGGATTGCCCTTTGGCCTTGAGCATCTCCTCAGCAAAGTAGACCAGGCCGTAACCGGTAGCCTCGGTTCTGGTCAAGCTGCCGCCGTAGGCCAGTCCTTTGCCTGTCAGCACTCCATTGTAAAGTCCCGTGCACTTCTTGTACTGACCGTACAGGTAACCTATTTCCCGGCCGCCGACTCCGATATCCCCGGCCGGCACATCCACGTCCGCCCCGATGTGCCGGTAAAGTTCCGCCATGAAACTTTGACAGAAACGCATGACCTCACCGTCCGACTTTCCTTTGGGATCAAAATCACTGCCGCCTTTACCCCCCCCGATGGGCAGGCCGGTCAGGGAGTTTTTAAATATCTGTTCAAATCCAAGGAATTTAATTATTCCGAGATTTACGGAAGGGTGAAAACGCAGACCACCCTTGTAAGGGCCGATGGCACTGTTGAACTGCACCCGGAAACCCCGGTTAACCTGCACCCGGCCGCTGTCGTCAACCCAGGGCACCCGGAAAATAATCTGCCGTTCCGGCTCCACTATTCTGCACAGGATACCCGATTCCACCAACTCTGGATGTCTTTCAATGGCCGGTTCCAAAGATTCGAGCACTTCCAAAACGGCCTGATGAAATTCCGGTTCGTTCGGATTTCTTTCAGCAACCTTCTCTACTATTTCGCTAACAACCTGGTGCGCTGATCCCACTAATATGCCTCCTTTTTATCTGCATTCTTTTTCAAGCAAAAGCGGCGGGTATTCTACCGCTTTTTATCATCCGGCCGCCTCCCGAAAAAACCGAGGACTAGAAGAAAGAGAAATACTCCTGCAATTCCCATGGATGTACAAATGCTTGAAAGCGTTCCCACTCTTTACCCTTGGCCATGGCAAACCTCCGGTAAATATATTCGCCCAGCGTGTCCCTGGTCAGTTGATCAGAGGCCAGTTCCCGCAGTGCTTCCTCCAGGGTGCGGGGCAGGCATTCAACCCTAAAGCCCCGGTTTTGGTTCCCATCTATGCGCAAGGTATTTTCGGCCAGCGGCGGGGGCGGCTGAAGCTGCCGCTGCATACCGTGCAAACCTGCCTTTAAAATTACTGCCAGGGCCAAGTACGGGTTGCAGGCCGGATCAGGGTTTCTTACCTCCACCCTGATTTTCCGGTCATGGTGAGCAGCGACCCGAAGCACCGAATCACGGCTGCCCTCCGACCAGGCTATCTGCATGGGCGTCATGTCCCCGGTCACCAGCCTCTTATATGAGTTAATCAACGGATTGGTAATGGCTGTATTGGCCCGGGTATGGGCCAGTACCCCCCCGATGAAATGTCCGAGCTCCCGCTCAAGCGGCAATGGCTGCTCCGTATCAAGAGCAGGGCAGTTATCCTCGCGATGGGGAAACAGGTGCAGGTGCAGCGCCGAACCTGGTGCGCCGTTAAGCGGTTTGGGCATTAAGGAAGCGTGCAATCCGTGCCGCTGGGCAATAGTGCGCACAATGAACTTGAAGGTTACCAGTTTATCCGCAATAGCCAAGGCGTTATCCGGTTTCAAAGCAATTTCATGCTGGCCGGGCCCTGCCTCATGGTGGCTAAAGCCAATGTCGAACCCCATTTCTTCCAGGGTCAGCACTATATCACGCCGCGCATTTTCACCCGAATCAACCGGAGTCAAGTCGCAGAACCCGGCACAATCGTGGGCATTGGTGGTTGGGTTTCCTTTGTCGTCGGTACAGAACAGATAAAACTGCACCTCCGCGCCCACGTAAATTTTAATTCTCATCTGAGCGGCTTCACTCAACACTTTCTTTAAGACATTGCGTGAACAGCCCGAGTAAGGAGAACCGGCCGCATCAAACACATCGCAGATGAAGCGGGCCACGGCCCCTTCCCTGGGCCGCCAGGGAAACACTACAAAAGTGGATGGGTCCGGCAAAAGGGTGATATCCTGCTCATGGTGATTTGTCACCCCATCCACAACCGAGCTATCGAAGGAAATTCGGCCCGACAACACCCCTGCCAAATCTTCCGAAGTTACGGCAATATTTTTCAACACGCCAAAAGTATCGGTGAACTGCATGCGCAGGAATTTCACATGACTCTCTTTTGCCTTTTCTAAAACGTCTTCGCGAGTGAGCATTGGCCCCCCCCTTCCAAATTACCGGTATATTCATTACATTGCTTGCACTGTTTGTTCGAAATACCAAAAAATTATTATAATTGATTAACCATAAATAAATCATAAGAAAAATACCTAAAAAATAATAATTTCATAATACTTACCACCTTATTTTATTTGATGATTAATAAATAAATCATAAGAAAAAAGGCTAAAAAATAATAATTTCATAAAAAAACTCCGCCTTTTCCGGCAGAGCTGAATTATTGATTCCTTTTGCTGCAAGTTTGCTATTCGGTTGCTAATTGGTAGCCGATACCGTGTTTACTGAGAATATATTTAGGTTTGTTCGGGTCATCCCCGACTTTTTTACGCAAACTGCCAATATAGTTTCTCAAATATTGCAGCTCGTTGCGGTATTCCAGTCCCCATACCCACGTCAGCAAGTCCTCATGGGTAATTATTTTCCCCGCGTTGATGCCCAGATGATACAGGACCTGATATTCCGTGGCGGTGAGCCTCACTTCCTCACCCCCGACAAAGACCCGCCTTTGGGCAAAATTAATCACCAGGTCACCCGATGTGAAAGCAGGATGCTTCAGGGAATCACTTGATTGGCCGGCTCTCCTGAGAACCGCCTTGACACGGCGCAACAGCTCCTCAACGCTAAACGGTTTGGTTAAATAATCATCAGCCCCCACATCAAAACCAAGTATCCGGTCCTTTTCACGGGCCCGGCCCGTGAGCATAATAACCGGGATATCGGAAAACTCGCGGATTCTCTTACATACTTCAAACCCGTTGAACGAACCGGGAAGCATTATATCCAAAATCACTAAATCGTAATTAGAAGCTTCCAGCATTTCTATAGCGGTTTTTCCGTCAACGGCTATACCCACCTCGTACCCGCTGGCCAACAGGTTGACTTTAACCAACCGTACCAGACGTGGTTCGTCATCCACTATCAATACTGTCTTTCGCTTCATTCCGAGCCCTCCTGTCACTCTTTAAAGCAATAATTCAAATTATAGCTGTTTGGATACAACCGGCAGGGTAAAATAAAAAGTGGTTCCCTCGTTCAACTTGCTCTTCGCCCAGATTTTTCCGCCGTGACTAATCAATATTTGACGGGCCAACGGCAGTCCCAGCCCCATTCCTTTTTGATATTCCTGGATGCCGCTGCTGACCCGGAAAAACTTTTCAAACAGCCTGTTTAAATGTTCGTCGCCAATGCCAATCCCCTGATCGGCCACCGAAACAACTATTTCCCCGGACGAAACCTTTCCTTCGATTGTAATTTGAGTGTTTTCCACGGAATACTTGACCGCATTGTCTACAAGGTTGCGAAGCACCTGTTCAATCCTGATCGGATCAGCCTCCACAAACGGGAAATCTCCCGCAAACAACACTGTATACTGATGATTTTTATTTCTGTAGGACTGATCCCTGAGTATTTTGTTTACTATTTGGGGCAGTAAAACCGGTTCTTTTTTCAGCTCGATATCGCCTTTCCAGCTTAATGTGGAAGAATCCAGCAAGTTATTGATTAGACTCTCAATATGATCTGTTTCTTCAACAATAATATTGAGGAACTCTTTTTGAGCATCAGGATCCCAGGTTACGTCTTCCCGCAGCAAAGTTGTAACGTAACCCTTTATACAGGCCAGAGGCGTCCTTAAATCATGAGACAATCCGGCCAGCATCTCCGACCACATTTGCGCCACATCTTCGGAAGGAAGAAAATACGAGGCGGCTTTTCCGGCGTTTTGGTCGACATCCAAGCTGCATTCGATTGCATGCGTAATCGCTTTAAGTATTTCCGTAACAGAAAAGGAGTTCAGCAGCAGCCCTTCTCCGCAGGCCATTAAAAAACCTTTCTTGCCTGCCATGGGGAAACAGGTTACTTTCTGATCAGGCTGACCGTATTTTTCGACAACTCTTTGTCTTACCGGGCAATCAAAAACATGGCATGGCATACCCTTATTCGTTGCCGAATCTTGCTGAGAACACCAGAGGACATCAACATCTATATCAGTAGTATCAGCCCTGCTGTTTTTATCCTGACTGTTAAAATGCACTATGCAATGCTGCGCCAAAATTATCCCGACAGCGCATCCTTTAATCCCCAGGGTGCCGACAAGCCAGCCGGGCACCCATTTGTAATTACCATGCTCTTGCAGCAATTTACCCGTAAATTGAAGTATTTTTATAGGAATGTCAGCCGGGTAAGCATCTTTTGCATAATTTTTTTCATTCATAATGCCTTACTCCTTGGCAGAGTTGTCCGTAATTTCCCGGATACTAAATTTCTTGTCCGGGTTTGCCCGTTATTGCAGATACAACTCGATCAACTTCTCTGCCAAGTATACAATTTCCTCGAAAAAGGGACAAGAACAATTTGGATTACATATGTAATGTCAAAAAAAAATAAAGCCGCCTTTTAAGCTGGCTTTATCGACATCTGCACATAATATTCTCATTCACAAGGGAGTTAAAAATATATCTACACCGTCTGGCGCATTCCTTCCCCTTCATCCTGCTCAGGCTTTCTGAAAGAAGCGGTCAATACTTTCCCCCGCCCCAGCCGGCGCTTGACAAAGCTGCCCATCCTCTTTAGCGCCTCACCTAGATCTTCCAGGGAGGCCGCGTAGGCGCAGCGGACAAATCCCTCACCTTGTTCTCCGAAAGCGTTGCCCGGCACCACAAGCACTTTTTCCTCATTGAGCAACTGCACGGCGAACTCCTCCGACGTAAGTCCGGTGCTCCTGATGTCGGGAAAAGCGTAAAACGCGCCGCGCGGCTCGAAACACGGCAAGCCTATTTCACGAAAAGCATCCACGACCAGCCGCCGACGGCGGTTATACATGTCAATCATTTTGCGCATTTCGCGCCGGCCGTTCTTCAGCGCCTCCAGGGCGGCAAGCTGGGCGGTAATCGGGGCGCATAACATGGTGTACTGGTGTATCTTGGTCATGGCTGAGATAAAATCGCCGTTGCCGGCCGCGTATCCGACACGCCAGCCGGTCATGGCGTAGGCCTTGGAGAACCCGTTCAGCAACACCGTGCGTTCACGCATGCCCGGCAGGGAAGAAACACAGGTGTGCTCTCCCACATAGGTCAGTTTGTCATAAACCTCATCGGAAATGACAACCAAGTTGTGCGCTGCCGCCACTTCCGCAATTTCCAGCAGGTTTTTCCTGTCAATGGTAGCGCCGGTGGGATTGTTCGGATAGCTCAGTACGAGAATTCTGGCTTTCGGAGTAATGGCCTTTTCGACTTGCTCAGCCGCCAACTGAAAGCCGTCTTCCACCGATGTTTTCAAGTATACCGGCCGGCCGCCGGCCAGAATGACGCAAGGCGCGTAGGAAACGTAGGAAGGCTGGGGAATCATTACCTCGTCTCCCGGCCGGAGCAGGGTACGCATGGCCAGGTCCAGTCCTTCGCTGACCCCGACCGTCACCAGTATTTCACTGCGCGGGTTATAGTCCACTTTGTAAGTGTCACGGATGTCCCGGGCAATCTCCTCGCGCAGTTCCAGCATCCCGTGGTTCGAGGTGTACATGGTGTAACCTTTTTCCAGCGAATATACACAAGCCTCCCGGATGTGCCATGGCGTCACGAAATCGGGCTCACCCACGCCCAGCGAAATAATGCCTTTCACCTCCGTAACCAGATCAAAAAAGCGCCTGATGCCGGAAGGCGGCAGGTCACGCACGGCGGGGTTAATCATTCCCCTCCAGTCGGTTTGTAAAGTCATGGCATGATCACCTGCCTCCTGTCTTCTTCTTTGTCATCAATGATGACGCCGTGGTGCTTATACGTTTTCAGGACAAAATGGGTCGCTGTGCTGAGAACATACTCCATCGAAGCTAGTTTAAAGGAGACAAAATGAGCAACTTCCTTCATTGTGCCGCCTTCAATCATCACTATCAGGTCATAAGCGCCCGACATCAGCCTGACGCTCCGCACCTCGGGAAACCGGTAGATGCGCTCGGCCACGGCGTCAAAACCCACGTCCCGCTGCGGTGATATTTTTACTTCAATCACTGCGGAAACCTTCTCGGCTCCGAGTTTATCCCAGTCAACCAGGGTAAAATAACCTTGGATCAGTTTCTTTTCTTCCGACTCTTTAATAATCCGGGCGACTTCTTCCTCATCCCGTCCGAGCATGGTGGCAATTTGGCCGGCGGTGAGCCTGGCGTCGGATTCGAGAAGTTCCAGTACCTCTCTCAATCCATATCACTCCTTCGTGATGATCTGAGGATTGACCATGCAGCTTATGTTAGGCCGTAATCAAAAAGCCGCTTATCAGCAATCCTTTAAACAATAAAAAAAACCGCCCCCCAAAAGGGACGGGATCTTCTCGCGGTACCACCCTATTTGGCCGCATGCCTCACCCCTTTTCGGGATTTCTCATACAGCCCTCTCCTGCCGTTTAACGGCGGCAAGCCGGCGGCGGCTTATTCTCTCCCCCCAGGGAGGGATTTTT
>JGI12104J13512_1000614_pt1 | contig 31453 bp, 30 predicted proteins | sample TerdegcTABiofilm_FD_13512 | JGI IMG/M metagenome (IMG submission 13512)
GTCATTTTCAGCGACGTGGTTATCGCTTCGGAAAAAGCGAAGCTCGGCCAGCCGGAAATAGCGGTGGGAGTGTTCCCGCCGATCGCCTGTTACGTAATGCCGCATATTTTGTCCTGGCCCAGGGCGTTGGAACTGCTGCTAAGCGGTGAAGTGATCGGAGCGGCGAGAGCTGAGCATATCGGGCTGGTTAACGCGGTGCTGCCGGCGGAAAACTTCGCCGCAGGGGTACAGGAGTATATCAAGAAATTTCTTGCCAACAGCGGGTTTGTGCTGGCAAAAACCAAAAAAGCGGCGCGTGCCGGCCTGAACAAAGGTTTTGCTGAAGGCTTGAAAGAAATTGACAGAATATACTTGCAAGAATTGATGCCTTCGCATGATGCCAAGGAAGGCTTGACTGCTTTTATGGAAAAACGCAAGCCGGTCTGGACGGGGAAATAAAGAACCGTTGAGAACGCGGGGTTGATTTGATTTTAAATTATTTATTTTTTGGTTAGTCATTTATTTAAATTAAAAGGAGGTAAAACGATAATGGATGTACCGACCAAGATTAATACTTGGCAGATGGTTGAGCCCGGAAAGCTGGAAAAGACAACTATCGATGTGCCGGAACTGAAGCCCGGTGAAGCCCTGGTTAAGATTGCCGGTTGCGGTGTTTGTCACACTGACGTCGGCTACTTTTATGATGGTGTTCCGACAGTGACCAAGCCGCCCCTAACGCTCGGCCACGAGATTGCCGGAACTGTTGTTGCCGGTGAGGCAAGTTTAATCGGCAAGGAAGTTATCGTGCCGGCGGTTATGCCTTGCGAAAACTGCGCCATCTGCGCTGCCGGCCACGGCAACCGCTGCCTGAAGCAGGCGATGCCCGGCAACAGCCTGGGAATTTACGGCGGCTTTTCAGATTACATCCCGGTTCCCGCCGGTGACCTGTGCCTAGTTGAAGACAAGAAAGACTTTTCCTTGGAAACACTGTCCGTTGTTGCCGACGCGATTACCTCTCCGTATCAGGCTGCCATAAAGGCTGGCGTTAAAGAGGGAGACGTTGCGATCGTTATTGGCGGCACCGGCGGAATCGGTGTATACATGACTCAGATTGTCGCCGCGTTAGGCGCCAAAGAAGTTATCGTAATTGCCAGAAATAAAGAAAAATTAGAGCGTGCTCTTAGTTTCGGCGCGACACACACGATCAGCACCCTGGACAAAGACGCTAAGGCGGTTTCCGGTGATTTCAGGGCTTATTCAAAAGAAAAGAAACTGCCTAACTGGGGGCTGAAAATTTTTGAGTGCACCGGGTCGAAAGCCGGCCAGGAAATCGCCCTGGGCCTGCTTACATTCCTCAGCAAATTGATGATAGTCGGTTTTGGCATGGTTAAAACCGAGTACATGCTGTCGAGATTGATGGCGTTTGAAGCTGATATCATGGGTACCTGGGGCTGCCTGCCGCAATACTATAAGCCAGTGCTGAACATGGTGCTTGAAGGCAAAATCCAGGTTAAGCCTTTTGTGGATATCAGGCCGATGAGCACGATCTTAAAGGCATTTGAGGAAGCGCACAGCGGAAAGTTAGTGCAGCGTATTGTGCTGACCCCGGATTTCTAGAATGACCATCCCCCGGCCTTACTGCAATTTTGCATTAATACTGCATTGCTGCAGTTATTAGCTTAAGGTTATGGCTTTAAGATAATGGCCGGGGGTTTATTTGATTTGGTGGATGCATTATTGCATTGTTTGCATTTGCAATTTCGCAATTAATGTCGTATAGAGGCATGTACTCCCCTGGCAAGGATTTTGCAATAAACATATTTTGTGCATGTTATTTTTTTAACATGCGCTAAGCTAAAACGGAGGGGAGGTTTGACAATTAATTTTGATTTAACCGAAGAATTGCAAGACATAAGAAAAGTGGCCAGGGATTTCGCAGTTAAAGAAATACAGCCGACTGTGGACGAGGATGACAAAGCCCACCGGTTCCGCCGGGATTTGGTGCAAAAAATGGCCGACTTGGGCTTCTTTGGTTGTGTCATACCTGAGGAGTATGGTGGGAACGAAATGGGTTGGCTGGCTGCCACCATTATCGCTGAAGAAATATCACGGGTACATGCTTCGTTGCGTTTGCCGTTCAACATGAACCCCAATGGCCCGGGATGCACTATCCTGAGATACGGAACGGAGGAACAAAAGATAAAATATCTGCCCGGCCTGGTTGACGGCAGCTTGCTGGGGATGTTCGCCATTACCGAGCCCGACTCCGGTTCAGACGTGGGTTCAATGAGGACAAAAGCAATTAAGGATGGCGACAGCTATATTGTTAACGGTAATAAGATGTGGATTTCCAACGCCACCGTCTGTGATATGGGATTGCTTTACGCTTATACGGATCCGGCCAAGAAAATTAAAGGCATGACAGCTTTTGTCATTGACATGAATACACCAGGGATCACAATTGAGCCGATCACGGATAAGCTTGGCACCTGGGGCGCGCCGGTTGGTTCGATTACGTTTGAAAACTGCCGTATTCCGGCATCAGCATTGCTCGGTCAAGAGGGGCAGGGCTTTAAGATCTGTATGGAACAGCTGAACGACACCCGCTTGGGCTGCCAGGCCGGCGGTCTCGGTTTGGCGCAGGCTTGCCTGGACGCGGCCTTGAAGTATGCTAATGAGCGGCAGCAGTTTGGCGTGCCGATTGGCAAATTCCAGATGGTCACCGACATGATCGCCCAGATGGCGACTGAGGTTGATGCAGCCAGGTTCTTGGTGTACCGTGCCGCTTTCCTGAAAGATCGAGGCAGGCCTTGTACTATGGAAACTTCCATGGGCAAGTACTATGTTGGTGAAGTAGTAAACAAATGCGCTGATTACGCCATGAAAATTTACGGTTCCTATGGTTACTCCGAGGAATACCCGGTTGCCCGTTATTATCGTGATGCCAAGTCGTATCAGATTGTTGAAGGCACCAGCAACATTCAAAAACTAATCATTGGTGAAACAATGCTTGGCTATCGCAAGCGTATATAGTATTATTATCAAGGTAATGGATTATTAAATATAAGGGGGTTTTCAAATGCACGAAAATTTATACGAGGAACTTGCCCAGAATAGAAAAAGAATTAAAGCCATGGGCGGCGAAAAAGCCGTTGCGAAACAGCACAAAGACGGCAAGTTGACGGCACGAGAAAGAATCGAGTATTTCTTTGACCCGGGTACTTTCACGGAAATCGGCATGTACCTCAAACACAGGGCAACTCATTTCGGCCTGGAAGGCAAAGAAATTCCGGCTGAAGGCGTTATTTGCGGCTATGGCAAGGTGAACGGCCGGATGGTTATGGTCGGCGCCGAGGATTTCACCTCCATGGCAGGTACATTCGGCGAATACCACGGCAAGAAATTTGCTGCAGCTATCGAAATGGCCAAGGATATGGGCATTCCCTTCGTCGGCATGAATGACTCTGGCGGCGCCAGGTTGCAGGAAGGTATCGACACGCTGCAGGCTTATGCGTGGCTGTTTAAGTCCCAAAACCTGGCATCAGGCATTATCCCGCAAATTGCCACCCTGATGGGTCCGTGCATGGGCGGCCAAGCGTACCACCCGGTTATGCAGGACTTTGTCTTCCAGTGCCGTAATACCGGATTTATGGGCATTGCCGGTCCCCCATTCGTAAAAACCCAGTTGGGCATAGACATCGATCTGCCGACGCTGTCCGGCTGGCAGGCGCACGCCGTCAAGTCGGGCTGCACCCATGTCGTGGTGGAAGACGATAAAGACTGCATGGACAAGGTGAAGGATCTGCTTACGTTCCTGCCGCAGAACAACAAAGAAAAGTCAGCGCGTATCGCGTGCGACGACGACCCGATGAGATTGGCGCCGGAACTCGATGAAGTAATGCCGGAAAACAGAAATATGCCCTATGACATGCACAAGGTTATTTACAATATCGTTGACAACGGCTATTTCTTTGAAATTCATGAAGAATTTGCGAAGAACGTCATTGTCGGCTTCGGCCGGTTTAACGGGAGAGCGACAGGCATCGTCGCCAGCCAGCCCAACTGGATGGGCGGCGTAATCAACTGCGACGCCGCTGACAAGGTGGCCCGGTTTGTCCGGTTCTGCGACCTGTTCAATATTCCTCTCGTGAACATTCACGACACCCCGGCGTTCATGATCGGCCCGGAGGAAGACTGGAAGGGCATCCTGAGACACGGCGCCAAAATGCTGTATGCTTATATCGACGCCACAGTGCCGAAGGTAACAATAATCATGGGTAAATCATTTGCCGGCGCCTACCTTGGCATGTGCTGCAAGGATACGGGCGCGGACATCGTGTTCAGCTGGCCGCAGGCCACAGTGACCATCGTCGGCGCGGAAACAGCGGCGAGCGTTATTTTCGCCAAGGAAATTAAGAATTCAGAGAACCCGAAGGAAACAGCGGCACAGAAGATTAAAGAGTACAAAGACCTCTATCAGAACCCGTACAGCGCTGCCAGCCGCGGCTACATCGACGATGTGATTATGCCGAACGAAACCAGGAGAAACATCTGCCTGGCTCTCGACATGCTGGAGAACAAGACTGTGGCCAGGCCGTACAGGAAATACTCCAATATCAACTTGTAAAAAAACAATTCATTAATTAATCGTATCAGGAGTGATTTCTGAAGACAAGCCGGTGACGCGGCTAATGGGTTTAAACCATAAAACCGCGCCACCGACAGGCCATTAACAAAAAGTAAATATTAGGCTTCGCCCGCCGGCGGAGCCTGTCTATCGGAAAGTAACACTATTATGACTGGGAGTGAGGCGGTGACAAGATTTTATGCTAGCTGATCTGATTAAGAAGCCGCCGCTGACCCTCTGTCCGGATCAGACAATCGGGGATGTTTTACGCTTATGGCAGGAGCATCCCATTGGAGTTGTCGGCATCGTTGATGAGCAAGGCCGTCTGCTCGGAGTGGTAGGCAGCGGGCTGACCTTTCGTGACGGGATGCCAATCTCACTGGACACAAAAGTGGCTGAAGTAATGGATAAAAATTTTATCAGCATGAGTCCGGATGTATACCAGGAAGAGGCCTGGACGGCTCCCAGTGAGGTAATCGCTATCGTTGACGCTGACGGAAAGCTGCAAGGAATCAGTACAAAGTATGACCTGGCCACTTCTCTTTATCCTTATACCAAGTTTATCAGCCGGGAGCTTGATGCCGTACTTAACGCTGCCCATACAGGGATCATTTCAATAAACAAAGACGGGATTATTACAACATTCAACCCCGCTGCCGAGAAGATCACCCGAAGAGCCAGGAGTGAGGCTATCGGCAAGTTTCTGGCTGATGTCGTTATACCAACCGGCCTGCTGGAAATTCTGGAGACCGGTGAGACTAAGTTCGGCCAAAGGCTTCCGGTTAAGTATTCGGTAGGCACAAGAATATACGTCAGCAACCGCAGCCCTATTATCGAAGATGGCAAGGTTATTGGAGCAGTAGGCATTTTTCAGGACATTTCCGAGATTGAGTTTATATCTCATGAATTGGAATCTGTTAAAGAACTGAATAAGGAACTAAAAGCCTTGATTGAATCTTCATACGACGGCATTTTAATTGCCAGATGTGATGGTGTTGTTTCTCAGGTAAATGAGGCATATACCAGGATGACCGGCCTCAAGGCCAAAGATATCGTGGGCCGGCCTTTTCAGAAACTGGTGGAAGACGGTCATTACGCCTCATCAATTGTAGATGCTGTCTTGAAGAAAAAAAAGGCTGTCACCAATTTGCAAACTTCACCGATGAGGAACAGGCTTCTGATCATCGGCAACCCGGTGGCGAACGAACGTGGTGAAATTGTGCGGGTCGTAATCAACGTGCGGGATCTTACCGAGTTCGAAAAGCTAAGACAGGAACTGCATGACAGTAAAAATCTGAACCGCCGTTATCAGGCGGAATTATGCAACAGAAACGAGCAGCGGAATCAGGTCTTGACCAGCAGTTCGCCGAAAATGCAAAGTGTTATTGACCTTTGCACCAGGGTGGCCCAGGTGGACTCAACAGTGCTGCTGATTGGTGATTCCGGCGTGGGCAAGGAAGTGCTGGCTAAGCATATTCATAGTCAAAGTGCCCGCAAGCAAGGACCGTTTATCACAATTAACTGCGGCGCAATTCCGGAGACGTTATTGGAGTCGGAGCTTTTCGGCTACGAGCGCGGGGCTTTTACCGGCGCGGGAAAAGACGGGAAGCAGGGGATATTTGAAATGGCTCATAACGGTACCCTGCTCTTGGATGAAATTGGCGATTTGCCGCTGTCGCTGCAGGTTAAATTATTAAGGGTGCTGCAGGATAGAGAGATCATCAGAGTCGGGGGGACAAAAACGCGCAGTGTGGATGTGCGCATTTTGGCCGCGACAAACCGGAACTTGGCAGACATGGTTCAACAGGGCTCTTTCAGGGAAGACTTGTTTTTCCGCCTGAATGTTGTTCCGGTGCAGATTCCGCCTTTAAGGGACCGCCGTTCAGACATTGTTCCGCTGTTAAATTTCTTTTGTGAAAAATATTATAAGAAATACGGCATCCGGAAGCAGTTTTCCCCTGAAGTTCTCAAGATATTTTATGAATACCACTGGCCCGGCAATATCAGGGAACTGGAGAATATTGTTGAGAGAATGGTGGTAACCGAACCCGAAACGATTATTACCCCCAAGCACTTGCCGGAAAGCCTGCGCTACATAATGCATAATACTTCAGCGAAAGTAATGGTGCAGGGAGTGCTTCCCTTTAAAGAGGCGCTCCTGGAAATGGAGAGCCAGTTGATCAATGAGGCGCTGAATTTATACGGGAGCACTTATAAGGCGGCGAAAGTGCTGGGGATTGACCAGTCTACTGTGATCAGAAAACTACAAAAAATAAAGCAGTTTAAAAACAGCCGTCAAGAGCAGTCAAGCAGTTTCAGTGTAATTAAATAAGGTCAATTCGTCAGATTTAATTAATACGGGAGGTGTTGTCCATTATATAACTGGTTGAGTTGTTTGAAATGAAGTTAAGTGAATTATGAAGTTGATACTAAAAAAGGGAAAGGAAAAGGTTTTTGCGGCATGATTTGATACGCTATTATGGAAGGCGTGAGGTGCTATGCCGCCTCCCGAGTAGTCGGCGGGAGTGGGACGTAGGTCCCGGAACCGGAGAATGGAATGAATATTGCAGTTCTCTTGAAACAAACCTTTGACACAGAAGCAAAAATCGAGATCGCGGGCGGCGCAATCAACAAAAAGGGCGTTGGCCTGATTATCAACCCCTACGACGAGTATGCTGTGGAAGAAGCGCTCAAGCTGAAGGAAAAGAATGGCGGCGAGGTAACTATTATATCTGCCGGGGCGGATACCCCGGACGCGATGCGTCAAGCGCTGGCTATGGGAGCGGACAAAGCTATCAGTGTGGAAGATCCCGCCCTTGCCGGCGGCGACGAGTATACCACAGCCGTTGTGTTGGCTAAAGCGGTAAGCACTATCCCGTACGATCTGGTCCTGGCCGGGTGGCGTGAAGGTTCCGCCCAGGTAGCGGTACGGGTTGCCGAGGAACTTGGCCTGCCGCATATTAATGTAGTGACCAAATTGGATATTGACGGCGGTAAAGCCACAGCCACCAGAGACATCGAAGGCGGCAACGAGATTGTGGAAGTGCCGGTGCCCGCTGTGATTACTGCTCAGAAGGGCTTGAACGAGCCGCGCTACCCGTCAATGAAGGGTATTATGCAGGCTAAGAAAAAGCCCATCCAGAAACTCTCCCTGGGCGACCTGGGACTGAGTGCCGATCAAGTAGCGGCCAAAGTTAAAGTACAATCTTACTTCCTTCCCAGCGCTAAAGCCGCGGGCAAAATCATTGGCGGTGAAGCGCCCCAAGCTGCCGCCGAACTGGCGCGGCTGTTGCGGGAAGAAGCAAACGCTATCTAAGGGAGGGGAAAAATAATGGCAAAAGGAATACTTGTATTTGCAGAAGTAAAAGATGGTAAAGTGAAAAACGTGGCTTTCGAGATGTTAAGCGCCGGCCGTAAAATAGCTGGTCAGACCGGTGATGAGCTTGCCGCCGTCCTGATTGGTAAAGGCGTGGCAGGTTTGGCAGGCTCGCTTGCCGAATACGGAGCCGACAAGATTTACGTGGCCGAAGATGATAAGTTAGCACAATATACCACAGACGCTTATAGCAAAGTTTTGGCCGACCTGATCAAAGAAACGGATCCCGCCACAGTGCTGCTCGGCTGCACCGTGCTGGGCCGCGACCTGGCTGCCAAAACAGCGCAGAAGGTTAAAGCCGGCCTGCTGTCCGACTGCATCGCGATAGATGTTGAAGGCGGCGGCTTGGTATTCACCCGTCCCGTATATTCCGGCAAAGCTTTGTTAAAAGCCGGCGTTCCCGAATCCAGCCCGGCAATGGCCACTATCCGCCCCAACGTGCTGACTGCCGAACCGGCAGCGGGCAAAGGCGAAGTGGTTAACTACGCTGTGAACCTGGATGCCTCCGACCTGCGCCAGGTAATTAAAGATGTCATTCTGCAGGTTTCCTCCAGGCCGGAACTCACCGAGGCAAACGTGATCGTGTCCGGCGGACGCGGCGTGAAAGGTCCGGAAGGCTTTAAGGTTCTGGAAGACCTGGCCGACGTGCTCGGCGGGGCTGTCGGCGCCTCACGCGCTTGTGTCGACGCCGGTTGGATCGGGCAAAACCTCCAGGTCGGACAGACCGGCAAGGTTGTGTCCCCCACTCTTTATTTCGCCTGCGGCATCTCCGGCGCCATCCAGCATATGGCCGGGATGAGCTCTTCCAAGTGCATCGTGGCGATTAATAAAGATGAAGAAGCCGCTATCTTTAAAGCGGCTGACTATGGTATTGTCGGCGACCTCTTTGAAGTAGTGCCTATCTTGACCGAGGAAATCAAGAAAGTTATAGCCAAATAAGAATTAGTTTCACATATGTGAATGCTGCTGGAACACTTCTCAAGCAGAAACTTTTGACAGAACCCTCAATGGATTGAGTTCCCCAGGGGTCTCTTGGGGAGGGTTCCAGCAAACTTTTTGTTTATTTACGTATCAGGCAGGATGCCGTTTTTAGAGAAAGGATGTGCCAAATGAAGGAAGTTGTTATCGTCAGCGCGGTGCGCACCGCGGTGGGTAAGTATGGCGGTTCGCTGCAGAATACTCCTGCTGTCGAACTGGGCGCCTTGGTGATTAAGGAAGCAATCAAGAGGGCCGGGATTACTGTCGAGCAAGTCGAAGAAGTGATCATGGGCAATGTTTTGACCGCAGGCCTCGGTCAAAACCCCGCGCGCCAGGCCTCTTTGAAAGCCGGTCTGCCTATTGAAACACCGGCTTATACAATGGGCATCGTCTGCGGTTCCGGGATGAAGTCAATTATGCTGGCCGCCCAGCAAATTATGTCCGAGCAGGCTGACATAGTCGTGGCCGGCGGCATGGAAAACATGAGCGCCGCCCCCTACGTGCTGGACAAGGCCAGGTGGGGCTACCGCATGTTCGACAGCACTCTTACCGACGAGATGGTCAAAGACGGCCTGTGGTGTGCTTTTAACGATATCCACATGGGCATGACTGCCGAAAACCTCTCGGTAAAATATGGAATATCCAGGGAAGACCAGGACCAATTGGCTGTTGACAGCCATAACAAGGCCATTGCGGCCATTGATTCCGGAAGATTTAAAGACGAAATTGTCCCGGTGCCTATTCCCCAGAAAAAGGGCGATCCCGTGTATTTTGACACGGACGAATTACCGCGCCGGGGCGCCACAGTAGAAGCCCTGGCCAAGCTGCCCGCCGTTTTCAAAAAAGGCGGCACCGTTACCGCCGGGAACGCCTCCGGGATCAATGACGCCGCTGCCGCGACAGTGGTGATGTCCGCTGAAAAAGCGAAAGAACTGGGACTAAAACCCATGGCTGTGATCAAATCCTTTGCCACCGCGGGTGTGGACCCCGCCTATATGGGCACCGGGCCAATTCCCGCCAGCAAGAAGGCGATGGCCAAGGCCGGACTTACCGTGGCCGACTTTGACGTGATCGAAGCTAACGAGGCGTTTGCATCGCAGGCCCTAACCTGCATCCGTGCTCTGGAGCTGCCGATGGACAAGGTGAATTTTAACGGCGGCGCTATCGCCATCGGCCACCCAATCGGCGCCAGCGGTGCGCGAATCCTGACGACCCTGCTTTACGAGTTAAAGAAGCGGAACGGACGTTACGGCCTTGCCACCATGTGCATCGGCGGCGGCCAGGGCGTGGCGATGACCGTGGAAAATATTAAATAAATTGTCCGGTTGAGATTAACCATGGAAAGAAATTAAACCCTCATTGTTGTTATAAGGCCATGATCCGATGGATGAGGGTTTGGAAGGAGTATCATATGGAAATTAAGAAAATTATGGTTATCGGCGCCGGCCAGATGGGTTCAGGCATTGCTCAGGTATCGATCGCTGCCGGTTATGATGTGGTTCTTAATGATATCAATGACACGTTTGTTAACAAAGGCATTGGTTTGATAGACAAAAACCTGTCAAAGGATGTCAGCAAAGGGCGTCTTGATGAAGCGGCCAAAGCAGCCTTAATGGCAAAAATTACCCCGTCCATCAGCCTGCAGGACGCGAAGGACGTCGACTTGGTGATTGAGGCGGCTATTGAGAATATGGAAATCAAAGGCAAGATCTTTAAGGAACTTGATGAAGTATGCAAGCCTGAAGCGATTCTTGCTACAAACACCTCCTCGCTGCCCATCACCGAAGTAGCTGCTGTTACTAAACGGCCGGACAAAGTGATTGGTATGCACTTTATGAATCCTGTTCCCGTGATGAAGTTGGTAGAAGTCATCCGGGGCCTGGCAACATCCGATGAAACTTATGAGCTCGTTAAGACTGCCAGCGAAAAAATGGGTAAGGTTCCTGCGGAAGTGAACGATGCTCCCGGTTTTGCGGTAAACCGCATTCTCATACCGATGATCAATGAAGCGATATACTGTCTCCATGAAGGCGTCGCTTCGCCGGAAGCGATTGACCAGGTGATGAAGCTGGGCGCGAACCACCCGATGGGCCCGCTTGCTCTCGGTGACCTGATTGGCCTGGACACCTGCCTGTCAATCATGGAAGTATTATACCGCGGCCTCGGCGATCCCAAGTACCGCCCGTGCCCGCTCCTGCGCAAATACGTGGCTGCCGGCTGGCTTGGCCGTAAGACTGGCAGAGGGTTTTACCAGTACTAACGCGACGGGGGTGTAAAAATGGCGTGGAATAATATTCTGGTGGATTTTGATAACGAGATTGCGGTGGTGAGCATCAACCGTCCCAAAGCACTGAACGCGCTCGATCATCAGACCATCGCGGAGTTGGGCGAAGCCATGGCTGAATTAGCCGCTAACCAGTCGGTAAAGGTAATTATTTTAACCGGTGCCGGTGAAAAAGCTTTTGTAGCGGGTGCCGACATCGCCTACATGTTATCCCTGACTCCCATGCAGGCACAGGAATTCAGCCGTCATGGCCAAAAAGTATTCAGCCAGATTGAGAACATGCCGAAACCGGTGATAGCCGCGGTAAACGGCTTTGCCCTTGGCGGCGGCTGCGAACTGAGCATGGCCTGCGACATCCGCGTGGCCTCCGAGAAGGCCAAGTTCGGCCAGCCGGAAGTAAGTCTCGGTATCATGGCCGGCTTCGGCGGCACTCAGCGCCTGGCGCGGCTGGTGAACCCCGGTGTCGCCAAAGAGATACTCTTTACCGGCGATATTTACGATGCTCAGGCTGCGCTGAGGTTTGGCCTGGTCAGCAAGGTTGTGCCGGCCGATGAGTTGATGGATGTCTGCAAGAAGATGGCTAAACGCATTGCCTCAATGGGTCCGGTCGGCGTAAGGTTCACCAAAGAAGCTATTAACCAGGGCCTGGATATGGATCAGGAAAAGGCCTTTAATATTGAAGCCGACCTTTTCGGCGTGATTTTCTCAACTGCCGACCAAAAAGAAGGTATGAGCGCCTTTTTAGAGAAACGTAAAGTGGAGTTTAAAGGCGAGTAGTTTATGCTGTTTTTGCAGCTAAATAATCCAGATGTTTTTGGTGGTTTCTGCCCGTGAATAGCTAATGGGCTATAGAAATCACCATTTGCACCAATATAATTTAATACTAGGAGGGAATAGAATGGATTTTGGGTTGACAGAAGAACAAAAAATGGTACAGGATATGGCCCGCAACTTTGCGGAAAAGGAAATCGCTCCTTACGTTGAAGAGGATGAAAAGAACCATTACTATCGCAGAGAGATTTTAACCAAAATGGGTGAACTGGGCCTGCTGGGCTGGAGCATTCCGGAAGAATACGGCGGAAACGGCATGGGCTGGATGGAAGGCGTTATCGCCCTGTATGAAATAGCCAAGGTCCATACATCCTGGAGACTTTCCATCAGCGGCAACTGCTGGGGTCCGGCCATGACCATTAATGAATACGGCACCGAAGAACAAAAACAGAAATGGATCCCCAAACTGCTGGATGGAACATGGGCGGGAAGCTTTGCCATCACCGAGCCCAACACAGGTTCCGACGTGGCCAGCATGAAGTGCTTTGCCGAAGATAAGGGCGACCACTGGCTGATCAACGGCACCAAGACTTGGATTTCCGGCGGGCACACTTCCGATATCGGACTGCTCTATGCTGTCACTGAAAAAGGCAAAGGTGTTAAAGGGATGTCCTGCTTCGTTATTGACTATAACAACACCCCCGGCGTTCAAAGAATTCCTATGGAAGACAAAGTCGGTATGTATGCTGCTCCGACCTCGGAACTGATTTTCGAGGATGCAGTGGTTCCCAAAGAAAATCTGTTGGGCGGATTAAACAAAGGCTTCTTCATTTGCATGTGGCAGCTTAACAACACCCGCATGGGTTGTGCCGTTGGCGGCGCGGCTCTTTCCAGGGCGTGCCTGGATGGCTGCATTCAATATGCCAACGACCGCTTCCAGTTCGGCGTGCCGATCGGCAAACACCAGATGGTTCAGCAGCAGATTGCTGAAATGATCTTGGAAGATGAGGCGGCCAAGCAACTCGTTTACCGCGCCGCGTGGTTAAAAGACAACAAATTACCCAGCCAGAAGGCGACTTCCACCGCCAAGCTGGCAGGCTGCCTGGCATCTGTGCATGCCGCCAACCTGGCCATGAAAATCTACGGCTCATACGGGTATTCCAATGAGTATCCTTGCGGCAGATGGCTCCGCGACTGCAAACAGTTCGAGACCCTGGAGGGAACCTCCAACATGCATATGCAGATCATCGCCAACATTGAGCTTGGTTTCGCGCCCGACCGCTAGAATCAAAAGGGTTCTTAACGGCTAACCAGTAGGACCGAAATCACACTAGTCATAATATAGCGGCCACCCTTTTTATGATTGCCGGTTTAGTATTCACAGCTAGCGGCAGTCATAAGAAAGTGGCCTTTTTATTTGCGCATAGCGCTTGTATCTGATTCATTTACATGATAATCTAAAAACGATATAATGTTCGTAAATAATCAGGATGCAAAAGAGAGAATCTTTATTATGCCCGAATATTCTGAAATCCGTCTGCGGAATTCTAAATACATGGGCAACCAATATTGATAGCTAAGATAATTTTATGATAAATTGTTATTGTTGGCGGCGCGGTAATATTAGTTGCCTTGCGGCCAGTAAAAGAATAGTATAAAAAGAAAAAGAGTATGTTAAATTTATGGGGGGGGAATATATGCAAAAAAAATTGCAAGAATTCAGAGGTACGGCGAATTATATTGCCTCTGAAGATCTAATGAACAGTGTAAACGTATCCAGGGCGCTCGGCAGGCCTTTATTAATTAAAGGGGAACCGGGCACCGGCAAGACCATGCTGGCCCGGAGCATATCCGAGGGATTGGGTCAACAGCTCATTATCTGGAATATTAAATCAACAACCAAGGCTCAGGACGGCCTGTATATCTATGATACGGTTCAAAGGCTCTATGACAGCCAGTTCGGGGAACACGACGTTTCCGACATCAGCCGGTATATCCGGTTAGGGAAATTAGGCGAGGCGTTTGAATCCGATGAACCGGTTGTGCTGCTGATAGATGAGATCGACAAGGCCGACCTGGAATTTCCGAACGACTTGCTCTGGGAATTGGACATGATGAGCTTTTTTATCCCCGAAACCGGGGTGACAATCACGGCAAAACACCGGCCGGCTGTGATTATTACCAGCAACGCCGAGAAAGAACTGCCGGACGCGTTTTTGAGAAGGTGTATTTTTCATTACATTTCTTTCCCGGATCCGGAGATGATGAAGGAAATCGTTAGAGTGCATCATCCCGACCTGGAAGACCGGTTGATTGGTGAAGCGATGGAAGCGTTTTACTGGATCAGGAGCCTGAGCGGGCTGCAAAAGAAGCCGAGCACCAGTGAGCTGATTGACTGGGTGCAGGCTCTGGCCGTGGGCGGGATTAGCCTGGATAAGATTCGCAAGGAAATACCCCTTTTGGGAGTTTTAATCAAGAAGAACCAGGACTTCGATATTATCTTGAAGAGACTGAGCACCCATGGGGGCGGCCAGGGCTCTTCAAAAACAAAACCAAGCATTCAAACCATATGGAGGGGATGATACCCCTTGTTTGTTAACTTTTTTTATGAACTGAAAAGAACCGGGGTGCCGGTTTCCCTGACAGAGTGGATGACTTTGATGGAAGCTTTGAGCAAGGGGCTCGCTTTTTCCAGTTTGAGCGGGTTTTACCACCTGGCCAGAGCGGTGCTGGTTAAAAGTGAATCCCATTTCGACAGTTACGACATTGCTTTCCAGAACTACTTTAAGGGTATTGAAACGCCGGTGGATGTGCTGGAGCAGGCTATGGAATGGCTAAAGGACGCTTTGCCGCCGTACATGATATCACCGGAAGAACGCAAGCTTTTTCAAGAGTGGGATTTGGATAAATTGCGCCGCGAACTGGACGAAAGGTTAAGAACACAGGACGGACAGCACCACGGAGGCTCCAAGTGGATCGGCACGGGCGGGCGTTCGCCGTTCGGTTATGGCGGCTATCATCCGGCCGGGGTGCGCATCGGCGGCGAGTCGCTCAATCACTCGGCCGTTAAAGTGGCTGCTGAAAGGCGCTACCGGGGATACCGCGGCGATGAAACTCTCGGGGTCAGGCAGTTTGAAGTGGCGTTGCGCAAACTTCGCCAACTTACCAGCCGCACTGAGGGCGAAAAAGACGTGCTGGATCTGGACGGCACTATCGACGCTACCTGCCGGAACGCCGGCAGGCTGGAACTGGTTTGGGACCGCTCCCGCAAGAACACCATGAAAGTTGTTGTGGTGATGGACTCGGGAGGATCAATGGATCCTTACATTGACCTATGCAGCCAGCTGTTTTCAGCGGTTAACCGGTCAACCCATTTTAAAGATTTAAAATTTTATTATTTCCATAACTGCATTTATGCGAACATCTATACCCACCCGGCGTGTGTTTCCCGGTATGCAGTCAATACCTACGATTTTATGCGCGATCTTGACCCGGAATACCGGTTAATCATTGTAGGTGACGCCAGCATGGCGCCCAGCGAGTTGACCATGGTCGGCGGAGCTATTGACTGGGCGGAAATGGATAACGAGCCGGGGCTGCTTTGGCTGGAAAGGATAATCAAGCACTTTCCGCATGCTGTGTGGCTGAATCCGATTCCAGTCCAGTGGTGGGAGCCGCGTTTGTATTATGGAGCATACACCATCAGTTTAGTCAGAAAACTGTTTCCCATGTTTGAGCTGACCCTGGACGGGTTGGAGCAGGCGATAAAGAGTCTTAAAGCAAGGTTCTGATGAAAATTAATCGAACATTACGGTGGTGATGCTCCGTGTTTGTTAATTTTTTTTATGAACTGAAAAGGGCCGGAGTGCCGGTTTCCCTAACAGAGTGGATCACCCTGATGGAAGCGCTGAGCAAGGGGCTGGCCTTTTCCAGTTTGAGAGGGTTCTATTATCTGGCCCGGGCGGTGCTGGTGAAGAGCGAAGTCCATTTTGACAATTACGACATGGCGTTCCAAAATTACTTTCAAGGTGTCGAAACAGCCGAAAAGGTTCTTGAACAAGCTTTGGGATGGTTGGAAGAAGAACAGCCGCCTTTGTTGATATCGCTGGAGGAGGAGGAGAAGGAGCTATTCCGTGATTGGGATGTAAAAAAGCTGCGCCAGACATTGGATGAAAAGTTGAAAACGCAGGACGAGAAACGCCTGGGCGGCTCCAGCCTGGCCGGCACGGGCGGCGGTTCGCGGCTCGGACATAGTGGCTTCAATCCCAAAGGTGGAGTACGCCTTGGCGGTGCTTCCGGCGGCAGCTCGGCTGTTAAGGTGGCGGGCGGGCGGCATTACCGGGGATACCGCAGCGATGTAATCATTGGCGTAAGACAATTTGAGGCCGCTTTGCGTATTCTCAGCCAGTTGACTACCCGTCATGAAGGTCTAAAGAGCGAGTTGGATTTAAACGGCACTGTTAATGCCACCTGCCGGAATGCCGGCAGGCTGAAGCTTGTCTGGGACCGCCCGCGCAAGAACAAAATGAAAGTAGTGCTATTGATGGATTCCGGCGGGTCGATGGATCCTTACATCGACCTTTGCAGCAAGTTGTTCAGCGCGGTCAAGCGCTCAACTCACTTAAAAGATTTAAAAGTTTATTATTTTCATAACTGCGTTTATCAAGATATTTACTTAAGGCCGGCCTGTGTTTGGAGCAATGCCGTAAAAACATATGATGTGCTGCTGCATAACCTCGATCCGGATTACCGGCTGATCATAGTCGGTGACGCCAGCATGGCTCCGGGTGAATTGACCATGGCAAACGGGGCTATTGACTGGGAATCTGTGAATAACGAGTCCGGGCTGGTCTGGCTGGAGCGTTTGGCTAGGCATTTCAAACACGCTGTTTGGCTCAACCCGATACCGGCACAAGGGTGGGATGAGCGTATGAATTACCGTGCGCATACCATAAATATGGTTCGTGAATTGTTTCCCATGTTCGAGTTGTCGTTGAGCGGGTTGCAGCAGGCGGTAAAACGGCTCAAGGTCTGTGTTTGATTATATTGTTGTCAAGGTTTGTTTCCGTTCCAGCCTTCTTCACCAACAAGCGGAACGAAACGCACTCCACCCAAGTTTTCCCGGTCGAAGCTGCCGTCTGGTTTTTTCTCCAGACGCAGCAACTCCTGGTGATGTCTATCCCCTACCGGAACCACCAGACAACCGCCGGCTTTCAGTTGGTTGCCCAGGGATTCAGGAATAACCGGCGCTCCCGCCGCCACCAAGATCCCGTCAAAGGGTGCTTTTCCGGTCCAGCCTTTTGAACCGTCACCTATGCGGACAATTATATTCTCGTACTTTAAAGTCTGAAAACGTGATTGAGCTTGTCCGGCCAGGTTTTTATGGCGCTCAATAGTATATACTTTGGACACGATGCGCGACAATACTGCCGCCGCGTATCCGGATCCGGTGCCAATTTCCAAAACTGCATCCGCCGGGTCCGGCCTCAGGGCCTCAGCCATTAAGGCGACTATATACGGCTGGCTGATAGTTTGTCCTTCATCGATGGGAAGCGCACAATCAGCATAAGCATAGGCCTGTAGTTGTTCAGAAACGAAAAGGTGACGTGGTACCTCAAGCATGCTCGACAGGACAGCTTCATTGGAAATGCCGTAGGGAATAAGCTGCTTTTCCACCATTCGCCTCCGTTCCTCCGCCCGGTCACCGGCAATGTTGTGGCTGTTTTGCGGGAAATCCATAATGATTCTCCTTTGTAACGAATATTGATTCGGATAATGACTTAAATATTTCCACCCGGCAGAATTAATAATACTAGGGATAATCTTAATAATCAATTGAGCTTAATTCTTCGGTTTGAGCTTGATAAACGCGATAAGTCCTCTCGTTTTGATTATTCCCCAGGCGCTTAATAATATGGTTCATCATCAGGTTGTTTTCGGCAACCTGAGATAATTCAATTGTGGATATCCCTTTGCCGCGGGCCCGCCGGATAAATTCCAGGATGAGTGCCGCTTCCAGCCCTTTTAAACGGTGCTCGGGCAGGACAGCCAGGACTGCCAGCCGTAAGCTGGGCCGGCTGAATAACGCGGGCAAGGATTGTTTAATTATTGGATAAATAGCCAAACAAATGCCCGCGGGTTCTCCGTTTATTTCGGCTATCAAAACCATGCCCCGTTCACAAGCTCCATGAAGTTTTCGCCAGATTGCCGAGCCCTCACTTGCGGAAAGGGGGACGAAACCCCACCCATTGTTCATTGAACCGTTATGAATATGAGAAAATATTTTACCTTCGTTGTCTATGTCATTAAAATTCACTTCTCTTAAGCGCAGATTTTTAATCCTGCCGGCGGCACGATTTGCCACCTGGAGCAATTTATCCGGCAATGGCCTTCGCAAATTGTAGAAATATGCGAAAAGGTTTATCTCATTTTTAAAACCGCACCCGGTGAGAAGGTTTGCGTAATAAGGAGGATTATAGGGCATGCCGGGATGGTGATGCCCCGTGAAGCCTTCCACCAACAATCCTAAACGTTCATGAGGGGTCAAGTCCACCGGGCCGATTACACGGGACATGCCGTTGTCAGATAACCAGCGCGTTGCCGTTTTAACCAGTGCCGCAGTTACCGTTTGATCGTTCAGCGATTCAAAATAACCAAAAAACCCGGTTTTTTTGACAGGGTAAGCCTTATGTATGCTTGCGGCAATCCTCCCCACCGGGTGTCCGTTCCTTACCGCCAGAAATGGTTGGGCTGTAACCCTGCTAAATAGAGGATCCATAAACTCACAGCTTAAGTGTTTCAGCGGTGGGTAAGAAGGAGCACTGAAAAAGCCACGGTATATCACCCGGGGGAAGGTGTTAAACACCCTCATTTCATCCGGTTCTGAAATCGCGATTACTTCAACAGTCAAAACAGCACCCCCGTGTTTTTGTTAACAGGTTATGCGGTTCTGCGTGACATTGGAACAAATAATTCAGGAGACTTAGAGGAGTGTGAACGGTTCAACTTTTTTACCTTTTTCAAAAATTATTTCTGATTTGTAAGCGTTTTAAATTAAATATAAATTGTTGTTGTCAGACAACCGGACAAGTGGTATATTGAGTACAGGTAAACTAAAATAGTAGTGATAGTTTACCTGTTTTTGAGCAATTTATTTTACCAATTGATTGATTTTTTAGTGAAACGGGGGCAAGGCATGAGAAGGAAAATCACCATAGGGCTTTTGGTAGCTTTGCTTAGCGCCGGCGCTTATTGGGGATACGCCAGGTATGGCAAAAAGCAGCCGGAAGGCCTCCAGGCAAGCGGTACTATTGAGGCGACCAAAGTACAATTATGCGCTAGAGTATCCGGAACCCTCCAAAATATTGCGCTTAATGCCGGCGATCCCGTGCAAAAGGGTCAGCTTGTGGCAGTAGTTGTCCGCAATGACTTGATTGCGCAAAAGGAGAGAGACGCCCTTGGCGTTTTGAAAGCTGAAGCGCAATTGGCTGATTTGACTTCAGGCGCCAGGTGGCAAGAAATAAAAGACGCTGAAATTGCTGTCAACACCGCGCGGACTAATTATGACAAAGCTGATAAAGATTACGGCAGGGCTTTGGCCTTGTTTCAAGCGAGCGCCATTTCCCAATCCGAGATGGATAACGCGGAAACAGCTTTACAGCAAGCTAAAAACCAGGTGGAATCGGCTGAATCAAAGCTTAGCTTGTTAAAGGCCGGCAACCGGCCGGAGCAGATTGAGGCGGCCCGGGCTGAACTTGAGAGAAGCAATGCAATCCTGAAGGCTTCAGAAGCGGCCTTGGAAGATACCCGTGTGCTCAGCCCGGTTGACGGAGTCATATTAACAAAAAATTTTGAAGAGGGTGAATTTATTCAGGCCGGCGCTTCAGTGGCTACCGCTGTCAACCTCGATGATATGTGGATAAAAATTTATTTGCCCACTGATGACCTGCCCAAAATTAAATTAGGTCAGCAGGTTGCTTTCACTGTGAGCGGAAGTGAGGCAAAATATGGGGGAATCATTGAAGAAATTGCCACAAGCGGAGAATATACGCCAAAAACAATTCAGACTAAGAAAGAACGCACCAATATTGTTTACGAGGTTAGAATTAAAATTAATAATGAAAATGGTATATTGAAACCCGGTATGCCTGCTGATGTCATCATTGATGAGGCGAGGTGACGATGATGGATAAAATGAACATTAATAACATAATTGAAACAGAATCGTTAACCAAGGTGTTCGGCGGCCTGGCGGCAGTTAATGAAGTTACTTTAAAAATTGACCGGGGCGATATTTTCGGTCTGGTTGGCCCGGACGGCGCCGGAAAAACTACCCTGCTGCGCATGCTTTGCGGCTTAATCACTCCTTCCCGCGGCAGGATCAGCAGGAACAGCGACAGTTTCGGCTATATGCCTCAAAAATTCAGCCTTTACGGTGATTTGACGATTGCGGAAAATATCAATTTTTTTGGCGCTCTGTACAAAATCGACAGCAAGACAATCCGCCGGCGGGCTGACGAAATACTGGAAATAACCGGTTTAGCCGGTTTTAAATCACGGTTTGCCGACGATCTCTCCGGAGGAATGAAACAAAAACTGGCTCTGACCTGCGCCCTTCTGGCCAAGCCTGCTTTGTTGGTCCTTGATGAGCCGACCTACGGCGTTGACCCGGAATCGCGCAAAGAATTCTGGAAAATTCTATACCAGCTGAATAAAGAAGGAGTCACGATTGTCGTTTCTACGCCATACATGGATGAAGCGGAACTCTGTAAAACAGTTGCTTTAATAAGCAGGGGGATAATTATGTCGACCGGTGATCCCGGCAGTTTGAAAAAGAGTTTCCCGTATGGAATCCTGGAACTGAAGGCAGATGCGCGGGATTTGGATTTTATCAACGACCTCCCGGAAGTGGTTGACGGCGATTTCTACGGCGATAAGTACCATGTGGCTGTATATGAAGTTGAACAGGCAAAAGCCGCCATCATTAATTTGCTTGCAGAAAAGAAGGTGGCCATTCACCACCTGAGACATATACCGCCCTCGATGGAGGATGTCTTCGTAGCCGTGACAAAAGAAGAGGTGGTTTAATGGAATACGTGGTAACCACCTGTGAACTTACCAGAACATTTGGTTCTTTTACCGCTGTCGATAGAATTAATATTAACATCAGGCCGGGTGAAATATACGGCTTTTTAGGACCTAACGGTTCCGGAAAGACGACCACGATGAGAATGCTGTGCGGGCTGTTGGAGCCCACTTCGGGCTCCGGTTCCGTGCTTGGATATGACCTTGCCCGGGAATCAGAAAAAATCAAGCAAAAGATCGGCTATATGTCTCAGAAATTCAGCCTGTACGACGACTTGACCGTTTATGAAAACCTGGTGTTCTACGCGGGAATGTACAGTATCCCATATCACGAGCGCAAAAAAAGGGTTGCTGAAATGATCGAGATGGCCTGGCTGGCCGGCAGGGAGAAGGATTTGCCCGCCAATTTGAGCGGCGGGTTAAAACAACGGCTGGCCCTTGGATGCGCGATCATATCCCGCCCGTCCATATTGTTTCTGGACGAGCCTACCAGCGGAGTCAGCCCGACCAGCAGGCGGATGTTTTTTAAAATTATCCAGAAGCTCGCTAATGAAGGAACAACAGTTATGGTTACCACTCATTTTATGGATGAAGCGGAAAGGTGCCACAATATCGCCTTTATTTCCGGGGGAAGACTGATTGCCAACGACACGCCGGACAACTTGAAAAATAATGTAATTGAAGGATGTATGGTCGAAGTGGACCTGCCTGACGCCATGGAGCGGATTGAGGAGCTGGAGTCGCTTCCTTATGTGAAAGAATGCTCCATCCATGGGCCGCTGCTGCATGTGCTGCTTGATTCTGAAGGAAATGTCGCGGTATTTGACCGCTATACAGGGGTAAAAGCCAGGGAGATCACCCCTTCCCTGGAGGATGTGTTCATCTCCCTGGCCAAGCTGCAAAGAAAGCAGGAATCTTAAATGAGCAGAATACTGGCAATTTTGCAGAAAGAATTCTTACAGATGAAAAGGGACCGGTTGACCCTCGGCATGGTTTTCATGCTCCCCCTGGTGCAGTTGCTGCTCTTTGGTTACGCCATTCAAACCGAAGTGAAGCATATATCCACCGTTGTTTTCGACCAGTCCATGTCCATTGAAAGCAGGGACCTCCTGGATTCTTTCAGTTCTTCGGGATACTTTGATATTACCGGCACAGCAAAAGGCTATGCGGAAATAACAAAAATGATTGACAGCGGCAAAGCCAAGGCGGGAATTATTTTCCCGCCCGATTTCGCGGAAAAGCTGAGAAAGGGTGAGACGGCGCCGGTGCAGGTGTTGGTGGACGCCAGTGACAGCATGGTGTCAAATTCCGCTATTGCCGTGGCCAACTCAATCGGGCTTTTGAAATCACAAAAAATCATTATGCAAAAAACAGGCGTGCAAAGCCTTCCTTATGATATCAGGGTGCGCCCCTGGTATAACCCTGACGGCATCACCGCGTATTATATGGTTCCCGCTATTCTTGGCATTATTGTGACCATGACTATGGTGATGATGACCTCCATGGGGATAGTCCGGGAACGTGAAAAGGGCACCCTGGAACAGCTCATGGTCACACCTGTAAAATCATATGAGTTAATGATCGGCAAGGTGATTCCATATATCGCGCTCGGCTACCTGCAGATCACCGTCGCCCTGCTGGTGGGTGGAGTTGTATTTGGGGTGCCCATACGCGGCAGTATATTGCAGCTTTATTTGTTAACACTATTTTTTATTACAGCGTCACTGGGAATCGGCATCTTTATTTCGAATATAGCCAGAAACCAGATGCAGGCTTTTCAAATGTCTTTCTTCGTTTTCCTGCCGAGCATCATGCTGTCCGGTTTCATGTTTCCCCGGGAGGCCATGCCCTCAATAATCCAATACATTGGAAATATATTTCCCCTGACCTTTTACCTGACGATTATCAGGGGAATCGTATTAAAAGGAATCGGCTTTCCGTACTTAATTCCCCAGGTTATGTCACTGCTCGTTTTCTCGGTGATTATGATGACGCTGAGTATTATCAAGTTTAAGAAGAAAATTGCATGAAAAATGCGTCCGGGTGGTGTATGGAATGGATTACAAGCAAAGGATTTTGCATGCCTTAAAAGAACTGGCCGCGCAGCGAGGATTCTCCGGCGCCACAATGGATGAGTTGGCAGCGCGAGCCGGAGTAAGTAAAAGGACTATTTACCGTTATTTTAGCAGTAAAGAAGAGATAATTGACGCATTGCTGGATGATATTTTAAGTATTTATGAACAAAAAATACTGCAAATATTGGCTTCCTGCGAGAACCCGGTGGGCAAAATATCAAATATTATAAAAATAGTTCCGCAGATAACCCAAATAATTACCCCGGCGGCTCTTCATGATCTGCACAGGCATTACCCTCATCTCTGGGAAAAAATCGAACGGTTTCGCGCAGAACGAATCCAACAGTTATTTGATGATCTTCTCTTAAGCAATGAATACCGTTGTTTTAAACCCATAAATCCGAAAATATTCACCACAGCATTGATGGCCAGTATCAGGTCGGTGGTTAACCCGGCTTTTATAATAGAAAATAACTTATCCGTGGAAGAAACAATTCAGACCTTATTTACAATTTTTTTATCCGGTATTGTAATGAAGGAATAAACAGGTATCATTCGGAAACGTCTTCATTTAGTTTTTTCTGTTCTTTTCCCTCGCGTAATTTTTGCCGTACATCGGACCATAGTTCCCTGGTCTGGTTAATTACCATTGGAAACATTGATTTTGACGGGTGTCTCAGGACACGGTCCAGCCATTTGGCCGCTTCTCTGTAATTGCCCGAATTCATATTTAACACGCCCAACAAGTATGCCGTATTTATTTCCGACCTGACATTGGAAAAATCCTCACTTTCAAAAGCTATTGAAAGGCTAGTCAAGGCTTTTTCAATATACTTTCGCTCTTGAACTTTTTCATGTTTAAACCTGTAGAGCCAGGCAATTTTTAAAAACAGCATACCCATCAGGGATTTTTTAACAGGTCTGCCCTGGAGGCTGTAGATAGCCAACAGAAAAGTTTCTATGGCTTCTTCCAGAGTACGAACTCCACTATAGTCCTTTAATTTATTCTCTTGCCAGAATGTCATCAGGCGCGATTTTATTTCTTCCGACTGCTCTTTTTTCAGGCGCATGCCAAGTATTTCTTCGTTAAAGGTGAAACCGCAAATGGGACATACAATCATTTCATAAAAAAGCGGATTAATATTTTTGTAGTACTGACAGAAATCATAATCCATTTTCGTAGTTTGAACGTATTTTGACAGAGCTTTCGGTGATTCGAATTTTGAATTGCAAATTGGACAAACAACTTTTTTATTATATAGCATTTCTCTCAGGTCAGTATCTTTTTTTACTCTTGGCTTTTCATCTTCCTCCGCAGAATGCTCGACTTCATATAAATGCTGTTCCAATACTCCTGCGAAGCCGCTTTCCTCCCTCTCTTCCATACCGGCTCTATCTGCTTTAATGCTATATTCTTTTTTTTCTTCGGCTAGCTGTTCTTGTTGTTCGTCAGTAGCCTGTCCGGGTGTGTTGCCGGCGCTCTGCTTTTGGTCATTGTTCTGAGTAGACAGCTTGCGGTTGGTTTCAATTAATATTTTATTTCGGATATTTGATTGCCGGAGTCTTTTGCTTAAAGTTTCAATAATGGTCACCGCCGCTTTGGGGTTGTTGTCTAGAAACTCCAAAAAATCTTTCCGTTCCAGACTAAAAACTATTGATTTTTCTAATGTCCTTGCGCAGGCCGAGCGATATCCGCCGTCTAGCAGACTCATTTCTCCAAAAATATCTGATGGTTCAAGTGTTTGAATAGCCATTTCCTGCCCGGTGGACGATTTTGAATATATTAAAACCCTTCCTGATATGATTAGGTATAAGCTTGAACCTTGATCTCCCTCAGAAAATATATCTGTGTTTTCTTCAAAACGTTCCAGATGCATTTTTTTAACCAGGTCTTGCAAAGGACAGTTTAAGTTTTGAAAAAAAGATATTTTTTTCAAAATGCTTTCAAGAGCATCCATATAATGTTTTTCACCCGCCTTTGAAATTTCAATTAATATTTTATACTACTAAAATGGTATTTGAAAGGAATTTTTAATTATGATGAAGGCATATATTTCTCTAAACTGAAAAAGCGGGTATATTTATTTCTTATTATATGGATTTTATTGACTTTTTTAGATATTTAAAAAGATTTAAGTGCTTCTGTAAAGGAAATACCATTTAGAAGCAAAAAAAAATTCCCTGTTGTTATGGAAAAAAGGGAATGGTGGGGTAAAACCCCTCAGATGGGTGATTATATTAAAGGAGGTATTAAAAATAATTATAATTATTTTTGTTTGTCACACATGGGTAGCATATCCCAATTTTTTAGGACTTCAGTCCTAAAAATAACACATTTTAATAATATTATTAACTTATTTTATAATTGTTGCCTTTACTTCATTTTTTATCCAATCAGTTACTATAACTGTGTGGTTTTGTTCACTAGCGCGGGAGAAAAACTTGTTACGTGAATCGTCAAAACCCATCAATAAATAAAGGGCAATGCCAACAGCAAGCATTGGACTGTAATGTTTTACTAATATTAATAAAGTTAGTACTAATAAAATGATATTAAGAACGTTTAAGTAAAACGTTTTTCCATAACGCATCCGCTAACCCTTCTTTGTGAAAGAAAATACCGGGGTTACTGGTAACCCGGCTATCATGGCAATATGCCTTAGACCCGTGGTTTTGCGTCCATAGTTTTCACTATGTTTGCTCTTTTCAGTTTGCGTCTTTTATATTATTATATAAAGCTGTCTAATATAAGGAAATATGAAAAAAGAACTATTGTTACGGGACTCTGGTCCTGTTTGGCAGTTAACATTCAGATAGCAATAAAATGTTTAAGTTTATAAATGGAATTTATGGGAAATTGCGTAGCAGATCATATTTTATAGCTCTCATTATTATAAGATAGTCAATTCATTAAGAAAGGAATTTGGATAAACTTGTGATTTGGGTCAAGTGAGATTTGAGCAAAGTTGACTTTAACCACTTGTTCAGATAAAATATTAGATACACTAGTTATTAACTGAGAAAGAACTAATTTGCTGATGTGGCTCAGGGGTAGAGCAGCGCACTCGTAATGCGCAGGTCGTGGGTTCAAATCCCACCATCAGCTCCAAATTATACAGCAATGGCAAGGGTTCCGAGGTTGGAAGTCCTTGCCATTAGCTATTAGAAGTCAAAAGTGTGCCAAACATTTTAAAATGAGACTTATCCATGCCTAACAGAACCGAGCAAAACCAAAAGACAGGTGCGCTCCCAACTAATATTTACTTGACTAAACAAAACGCTTTTAATCGTTACTTCAGCAGTTAATGGGCTCATTGATTCGTACCAGAAAATATGCCAGAATGAATAGATAATAAGAGTAGATGAGGTTTTATTTGTGAGTGATCTAATAAATAGGGTTGGTAAGTTTAAAATTCCGCGGGATTTAATTCGCGGCGATAACAATGAAGATTTGCTTAAGCTGTTTGCAAAAACCATAATCATGAGGGCTGAATATAAAATTTCTAAAGATGTAATTGAATATACAGCGCTGTCTCCTTTATTCAGGGTAAAGGAAGCGGCAGAAACAATTCCCGAGTATAGGGTAGAATGTAAAAATATATACTCCGACGATGAAAACGTTGATATTGAAATAATTGCTGAAGAAATAAAGCAGCGCTTTAACGCTTAAGTAAGACTGTAATAAGCCAGGTTTAATAAATTGGCCGTCCGGCAGGGCGGCTTTGGTTTTACCAAAAAAGCAGGCCAGTGAAACGCCGCAGGTATGAATGACGGGTAGCCGGGGGGAGGCTTGCTTGTACAATCTTTTTGTTTGAGACGTCGTTTCTGTAACTAGTAATCTGCCGTTGTCAAATCGGAGACGACGTAATTTACTGCACGGTCTTTGTTTTAACCATATCGTCAATGTTTAGGGTGCCGAATATGGTTTTTACTTCAATGTCAAAGTAATTTGCGTTCTCAATAAAACTTTTTGTTTTGTAATTATAACTTCCGAAATAAACTGATGATTTATCTGGTGTTTTGGCTACTGCAAATGCGGAACTAATTTTAATCGTAGCTGGTGTTTCTGGTTTTATTTTAATGGTTCCACATGAAAAGACATTGTTAATTATTATCTTTTCACCTTTGTGCCGAGGTATTACATTTGATAAATCAATTGTGCCTCCACTAAAAGTTAAATTATATTTTTTAGCTGGATTTGTAACTTGAACGGTTTTACTGCTAAAAACAATATCATTATCGGATTCTAAACCGGGGCCATGAGTAAATAATGTGACTCCTAAAAAAACAACGATTATAGAAGTTGAGGCAACAAAGATCGGTATTTTGATTTTGAAAATATAAGGGGCTAAAATTAAAAATCCCAGCATTACCAACAGAATTCCATAAAAATAATTCAATTAACGCACCCCAATATTATTTAAAATAGAGTAAATGCCGCTATAGGAGCGGGTTGCCATCACCGTCGGTTGAGTATGGTGCTTGGCTTGCCAAACACAAGTTTATGAGGCTGTTAAATAGCGGTGAGGAAGTTTGCGCATAGATAATCGTGAACGCCGAATCCATGATGCTATACAAAAAATTTCCAGGACAAAAGGCTATCTGCCTTCTGTTCGGGAGATCCATTTTAAACTGAAAGGACAGGTGTGTAAGCCTGCCCTTTTGTCTTTCTCCACTTGGGTATATGGAGTTTAATTGTTGGTTTAAGCTTGCTATTTGAATTGCAACGTTTTAAATGCAGCCGCCACCACAAATGCCAATACCAAAGACAATCAGGATAAAGATTAAGAAGATGATAAACCCGAAATTACCAAAACCTGCGCCTTCAGCGATAACATCGGACATTAAAAAGAACCTCCTTAGTTTTGTTTTTTACACTATATGAAACAGGTGCTGAATGTGTGAATTATTGTGAATTATAAAGAAACAAATGGTTGGTTCAGCTAAAGAACTTGAAGAAATTGCTAAATAATATTTAAGGGTGTTTAACATCCTTATACGGGTAAGATAGATGTAGTTAAAGGGGGTGAAACAAAATGAAGAAAGCAAACCGAAAGAAAAAGGTGCCAACAATGGCGCCAGGATCTAAAGGTTTATTGGAAAAAGAAGCCAGTAAAGAAGAGATAAAAAAAGGCAATTTTACCAGGGTCACCAATCTTTCATTCGATGAAACAGAGCCCAGTTAAGAAAATAAAGTGATAACAGCCTCCCCGCAAGGAGGCTGTGTCTTTGATACTCTGCTCACCGTCGAGCAAGGTCCCAAAGAGAGTAAAGCCGGCAGTTACTTTTTAATCTAATATATCCATATTATTTCATAAAAATATCCACGGTATGTGACCATCCATATTAACAAATTATTCAGCCACCGCATATATTATAAAAGAGATGGAGTGATTCTTGAAGTATATCTCTATAACCACCGGTCCTAAATGAGTCGGTGGTTATAATTTTGAAAAAATAATCTGGAGGTATTTTCATGCCCCGATCTGTTTACCGGGAACTGGTTGTTGGAGTTAATATTAAAGTTCCACTTCTTAACGGCAGCTGGATTACTTCTATTAATTTGGATAATGCAGCCACCACACCGCCGTTTGTCTGCGCTTTGCAGGAAATTATCCAGTTTGCCCCTATGTATTCCTCCGTTCATCGCGGCGCAGGATATAAATCCCGGCTTTCAACTGAATTGTATGAAAATTCAAGATTAACAATCGCAAACTTTGTTAAGGCAGACCTTAATTATGATACTGTGATTTTCTTGAAGAATACTACGGAAGCAATAAATAAATTATCTCACCGGCTTTATTGCGATAATGAGAAAAGCGTGGTTTTGTCCACAGAAATGGAACACCACTCTAATGATCTTCCCTGGAGAAACAAGCATCATGTTGATTATATAGAAATAGACGATGATGGAAGGCTATGCCTTGATGACTTAGTCTGTAAATTGAATAAATATAAGAACGCTGTAAAATTAGTAGCGGTTACCGGAGCTTCCAATGTCACCGGATATGTCAATCCGATTTACGAAATAGCTGAAATAACCCATAAATATAATGCAAAAATACTTGTTGATGGAGCTCAGCTTGTACCTCATGCTCAAATAGACATGCAGCCTGTCAATTCTCCCGGTCATATTGATTATCTTGCATTTTCAGGACATAAAATGTATGCGCCGTTTGGGACGGGAGTACTGATAGGCCCTAAGGAAACTTTTATGAACGGCGCCCCTGAATATGCCGGAGGCGGCACTGTGCGGACTGTTACCCACACTGACGTGTTATGGGATGACCCGCCCCATAAAGAAGAAGCAGGGACGCCAAATATGATGGGAGCGCTCAGTCTGCAAGCGGCTGTAAAAACATTGAGTATGATCGGTATGCAAAACATTAGTAATTATGAATTAGACTTATGGAATTACACTATAAGTAACCTTAAAAAGATTCCCGGCCTGCAGCTTTATTGTGACACGAATCCCGATAAACCCCGCATAGGAATCGTTTCCTTCAATCTGGACGGGATCCATCATGCTTTGCTGGCTGACATTCTGGCCGGGGAAACCGGTATCTCAGTCCGCAGCGGGTGTTTTTGCGCCCAGCCATATGTGCGGAAGCTATTGAAGATCCAGGAAGAAAAAGAATCATGTATAAGAGGGCATCGCTCCCTCAGCCGTCCGGGTATGGTCAGGATTAGCTTTGGGCTATATAATGACTTTGATGAAATTGATATTTTAATTCAGAAACTCCATCACATTGTAGACTATAAAGAATTCTATATTCAAAAATACATGGCTGTATGATATGAAAAAGGAATAAACATAACAGATTATAGGATGTAACATACTTGTTTTCTAATACATAAATTGTTTTATAAATTTGGGGGGAGAGTGGTTATTTAAATGTCTTTTGTACAATTAGGCGGTTTCTGTGAAATATTATTTTTGGGGGTATTTGTTTTTTTTGCCATGGGTATAGGAAGGTTGCCTAATAATTTTGTCCAGTTAATAGCCTTGTTTATTCTAATAATTATCACGTGGCTGGTAATTCAGGAATAAAAAACCCCACTTAAAAATAGTGGGAAAAAAAAAGCTGCGAAGCACTGGAAATATACTTTCCGGCGTTACACCGCTTTAATATTATCAAATACTTCTTCAACGCATTTCCGGCAGACAATTTTACCCTGATAACTCTGAACTTCAGCAGTGGTGCCGCAGAAAGTACAGGTTGGCTCGTACTTCCTTAAGATTATCTTGTCGAATTCAGTGTAAATCTCAATCGGGTTTTTCTCGTCAATGCCCATAATGCGCCTAATTTCAGCAGGAATGACCACTCTGCCGAGGTCGTCTATTTTCCTGACCAATCCCGTTGCTTTCATTGCTACATGCCTCCCCTTTTTTCGACAAATTATTACATTGATATTATACCAGATGATACCATTGAAAGTAAATACTTTCTGTTAATAATTGTTTAAAAAATTATTCAGTTAATGTAAAGTTCATGTTCTGGATACGTCTGCCCTATCCGCCGTAATATTTGCAGCTATCATAACGTATAGCTGTAAACTTGCTTTGCAAGTGAATTTGTAGTATTCTTCAAGGGATCACCACGACCGGTAAAAACCGGTGGCAGATACCAGTAAAGTCAGGGGTGAATCTTTTTGAAATTATTTGTGAATATTGATGGCGGCAGCCGCGGTAATCCGGGGAATGCGGCTGCCGCGATGGTTATTGCTGATGAGGCGGGTCAGGTGCTTGCCACAAAAAGCAAGTTCCTGGGGACTAAGTTTACCAATAATTATGCTGAGTGGAGCGCCTTGGAAGGGGCGGTTGCGGCGCTGATCCATTTGGCCCGGAGGCATGGAAAAATTGAGGCTGAAGTACGGTCGGACAGTGAATTAGTGGTGCGCCAGTTTAATCATCAGTACAAGATTAAAACTCCTGACCTCTTTGAGATAGCCGGACGGGTATGGGAAAATCTTGCGAAAAATCCGAATCTCAAAGTAACCCTGCACCATGTGCCCAGAGAAGAGAATAGGCTGGCCGATGCGGCGGTCAATCGTGAGCTTGATCATTATCATGCATAGTTAAACCTGTTTTTATTAAATCGTATGAAGAAATAAATTGTACCCGCAATAGAAAAAGAAGGAAAATAAGGGAGTTGTCTAGAATTACGTGTTTATACCATTAAATAGGCTCTCGGCATTAGATGGGAGGAATCATTAAATCTGGAATAAAGCAACTGGAAATTCTGGCATGCCAGGCTAAAAAGACTGTCCTTTTCACG
>JGI12104J13512_1000616_pt1 | contig 31389 bp, 29 predicted proteins | sample TerdegcTABiofilm_FD_13512 | JGI IMG/M metagenome (IMG submission 13512)
CAGCCGGCGCTCGGCCCGCAAATCCTGTGGCCGCAGACGCCCCTGTCTCTGGCAGGGTGCTGACTCAGGCACAGGCTGAATCCAAAGCCGCTGATCTGGCTGTCCGGCCTGTTTGGCTCTATGAACCAACTCCTGCGCAAGGCAAGGAGTCCCAACAAGCGGTCTTCAACCAGTCCATGTCCAAGGATGTGTCGGTCCCTTTTCAGAACCCGCAGACAAACATACCCAGCGAGGTGCCGGCATTCACTGGCGCCAGGCAATTCACGCCTCAGCCCTCTGGCCAGGTCGAAATTCAGACGCAAGGCAAGGCCCAAGGGCCTGTTCAGGGGCAGTCCCAGGCCGCCGAAGCGCCGGTTACGCCCTCTGCCTCATCACCGGAAACGCAGATGACAGTAGGGGCAAGGCCACAGTCCGTAGATGGCCTTGCCCAAAGTCAAAACGGGCAGTCAACTCATGTCAGACAGGCGATGGACGTAGTTATGAATCAGGCAGTGAAGGCGGCAGAGACAGGGTCGCCGGAGATCGTGCATGGGCAGCAGCCTCCTTCATTTAAGGATGTGCAGGGAGTCCAGCCTGAGATTCACGGCCAGCTCCAGGCGCAACCCCAGGCTGTTTCATCGCATACAACAAGGCCGGTGCCCCAAGAGACCATGCCAGGTGTCGAGTTTAAGGGGGCTCCTGCAACCATTGCAGACGGACAGGCGTTAGAGTCGGTTCAGGCGACAGTAGGGGCGACCGGCCAGTCGCCCCTACAACATCGTTTGACTATCGGCACCGTGACGACCCTGAATGCCCTTGCCCAGCACATGGATAGAATGCAGGCATTTCGCCTGGAGCTTCAGCAGCAGACAGGTATGAATTTCTGGCTTGTCCCCCTCTGGTTTAACGGTGACAGTGGTTCAGGCCATTTGATCTGGTGGCAGGATCGGGAAGAGGAACGGAAGAATGGCGATTCAAAGGACAGCAGGGGCTATAACCTGCTCTTCGACCTTCAGCTCTCGCGGCTTGGAAGTCTCAAGATACGGCTTTCATGTAGCGGAAAGACAGTACAATGTGCTGTGGCTGCCGAAAAGGAGGTGCTGCCTGTGATAAGAGACGGCCTTCAAGAGCTCATCTCCAGACTAAATGCCATAGGCTTTTCCATGAAGCTGGTGGAGTTGACCGAATTCTCCAAGATAAATCCTGACACCTTTGACCCATTGAGTATGAGTGGACGCTCTGCAAACGGCATATTGAATCTGATGGCATGAGAAAGACCATGAGGGGTGGTCATGGCTGATTCATACAAAAAAAAGAAGGCGGTGGCCCTCAGGTATGAAAAGGGCAAGGACAGGGCACCGCGCGTCACTGCAAAGGGTCAGGGCATAATCGCCGAAAGGATTTTGGAGCTTGCTCGCCAGGCAGGGCTTCCCATCAAAGAAAATGCCGATCTGGTGGAGGTGCTCAGCCGCCTGGAACTGAACGCCGAGATACCTGCTGAGACCTATGTGGTGGTGGCGGAGATACTGGCGTGGGTCTATGGTTTGAATGAAAGGAGTCGAAGGGGCCGATGAAATGTAACGTCCTTTCTCCTTTTCCCATCATTCTACTTGAGGTCCGTCCAGTTGTTCGCTCAGCCAAATCTTCAGCTCATGCGTCAAAGGATAGACGCCCACACCAGCCTTTTTGCCGCCTTCTGCTATGGCGTTTTTTACGAGTTCAGGCGGTGCCGCCACCTTTGCCAGTTCCTCCACCTCCCTGGAATTCCTTTTGAGCAGGGTTACACGGGGCTGTTCCCAGTCGTAAATCACGAAATAGATGGATTCATCCTCTGCACCCCTGACAAAATCATTGCCGCGAGTCCAGCCCGCTCCCCACTCCAGATACATGTCAATGGCCTTTTCAGGGGTCATAGTCCAGTCTATGCAATTTACTATCTCTCTGGCTTTTTTGAGTTTTTCAATGTTTGTGATGATTTTTTCGGAAGATTGTATCATAGGCTGCTCCTTAATTCTAATTTTTCAAGTATCCCTGAAGTTATTGATTCCTGTAAATTAAAAATAAAACCGCCTGGTTTGAAAATCAAGTAGAAATAATAGTCATTATTGAAATTTTCTTTTTCAACAGGGCTTGCGATGAGAAATGTCAGGCATGGCTATTGCATATTTTCCTGATGACAGGAGGAAGAATCCATGCAGAACATAGGTTTCAGTTTCAGTCAGGGTCTGCACCCACATACAAGACTCGGTCACATGGAGGCATTGGAGGGCGCCATTTTGCTGGAGAGGCGTCAGCAGGTGATATCCAACAACCTTGCCAACACCAATACGGCTGGTTTCAAGAAACAGGGGCTCACCTTTGAGGAGTATCTCCTGCCCCAGATAGACGCCACCCGGCGCACGGCCAAGGGGGAGATCGAAAAGACCCTTTTTACTCAAGGCCCTACTCATGAAACAGGAAATCCCCTGGATTTCGCCATAGAGGGAGAGGGCTTTTTCGTGGTTCAGACACCGGCCGGAAATCGCTATACCAGGGCCGGAAACTTTACGTTGGATGCCCAGAATCAGTTGGTCACACAGGAAGGCTATCCGGTACTGGGTGATGGAGCGCCCATAATCCTTCAGGACACCACAGGCAAGGGCATCTGGCTCGCCGAGGACGGCAGATTTTTTGTGGATGAAACGGAGATGGGCAGAATTGACCTGGTCACCTTTCCAAATCCCGATGGACTTGACCGCATGGGGCAGAACCTCTATGCCGAGACACGGGCATCCGGTCAGCCGGTCCCTTCGGAAACCCCGCATGTCAGACAGGGGTTTATCGAGGACTCCAACATAAACCCAGTGGAAGAGATGGTGAACATGATCGATATGTTTAGGGCATATGAGGTTCAGCAGAAGACCCTGCAATCCGTGGATCACCTGGATGACAAGGCCGTAAATGAAGTGGGCAGGCCGGCATAGATTTGATTTTTTGAAATAAAGGAGGAATTTCAATATGTTCAGAGGACTCTGGTCAGCAGCATCCGGCATGAACAGTATGCAGTTCAATATGGATGTCATCTCCAACAACCTTGCCAACACCAATACCGTTGGCTTTAAGCGCAGTCGCGCTGATTTCGAAGACCTGCTCTATCAGACCACGCGTATGCCTGGCACACAGAACGCAGACGGTACTCAGGTGCCCACAGGCATGCAGATAGGCATGGGCTCCCGTCCTGCCGCTGTACAGAAGATCTTTACGCAGGGGGACTATGAAAGCACAGGGAATGACCTGGATTGGGCCATAGAGGGCAGGGGGTTTTTCAAGGTGGTCAGCAACGGAGAGGAACTCTATACGCGGGCAGGGGCATTCAAGCTGGACAAGGACGGATTTGTGGTCACATCCAACGGTGACAGGCTTCAGCCGGAGTTTGCCGTGCCCATAAATACCACCCATATCACCATAGATCCCTATGGTCTTCTTGTGGCTGCTGATGCCAAGGGCAATGCCTTGGCCTCGGCACAGCTCTCAATCTACGATTTCGCCAACCCTGCGGGCCTTTACAGCGTGGGCAGGAACCTCTTTCGGCCCACCAATGCCTCAGGGGACCCTGTGGAAGGCGCCCCTGGTACAGAAAATTTCGGGACCATAGCCCAGGGGTTTCTGGAGCAGTCCAATGTGGACGTGGTCAAGGAGATGGTCTCCATGATCATCACGCAGAGGGCTTATGAGATCAACTCCAAGAGCGTGCAGACTGCGGATGATATGCTGGGCATCGCCGCAAATCTCAAGAGATAATGCAGGGTCAGGAGCCTTGTATTTTAGGAGGAATGGGCCATGAAAGCTGAAATTCTGCCGCAATTATACAACAGGTGGTTTGTCCTGATGTTTCTTGCGACAATTTTGTTTTCAGCAGATTGTTGTATCGCTCAGGCCCCTGCCGCTGGCAGAACAATGGAGACCATGACGGTGATCGGCCAGGACCTTGAACCAGCCTTTACAGCAAGGATCCTGAAGGAAAATCCTTTGCATGGGGCTCGCATAACCATTCAGGATTTCAGGACTTACCCCGCCCAGATTGCAGTTCCGGCAGGAGCGCTGGAGACATCCCTTGAATTGCTGCCCAATCACAATATGCTTGGCCGGGTCTCCGGTATCTTCACTTTGAGGGTCAATGGGCAATATGTCCGTCAGATGCGCGCTACAGCCCTTGTGGAGGCGTATCTGCCTGTGGTCTGTGCAGCCGCGCCCCTTGAAAAAGGACATGTGATCTCCCAGGCCGACCTGTCCGTGGCGGAGTTTCCGGTTTCCAGACTGCCCAACAGCATCGTCCTGGACTTGGGCAAGGCCGTTGGAATGTCTCTGAAATACTCTGTCAGGCAGGGCCAACCCCTTTCCGAGGCCATATTGGCCCCGCCTAAACTGGTAAAAAAGGGGGGCGTGGTCACCATAGTTGCGCAATCAGCCACAATTTCCGTAAGCGCTCCGGGAGAGGCAAGACAGGACGGGGCTAAAGATGAGCTCATAAAGGTCAAAAATCTGATGAGCCAAAGGGAAATCGTGGCCAGAGTGCTGAATGAAAACACTGTGATGGCCGTTTTTTAAGGCTGTCATCTTATTCTTGCGGTTTAAGTTTTTGATGAGGAGTAGAGATATGAAACATAACACCCATATTTTAGGTATCTTTTTGCTTTTGGGTCTTGCAGGGTGCGCTACATCTTCTCCACCCGAGGCCATGCTGAAACCCACTGTCCGGGAGATTCCGGTGGTGCAGGCCCCGCCTGCCGAAGGGTCCCTTTTTATTCCCAATCAGGAGAGCAGCCTTTATGGGGATTTCAGGGCCAGAAATGTGGGGGATGTGGTCACCATTCTGATTCAGGAAAATCTGAAGGGCTCCAAGGATGTCAGCACCAAGACCTCACGCAACTCGGATATGAATGTGGGGTTGACGGGTGTGGCGGGTCTTGAATTCGTGGAACAGGTGCAGCCTGGGTATCCGGGCTCCACCATCAATCCCTCCACTGCCATCGGTGGAGGCACCAAGGACACATTCGATGGTTCCGGCAAAACCAGCCGCAATTCCTCTCTGACCGGCACCATCTCCGCCAGGGTCGTTCAGGTCCTGCCGGATGGCAATCTGGTGGTGGAGGGTACACGGGAACTGAAGATCAACAACGAAACCCAATATCTCATACTTTCAGGCGTGGTCAGGCCCAAGGACCTTTCGCCTGACAATACCATTCCATCCACGCGCATTGCGGATGCCCGTATGGAGTACACAGGAGGTGGTGTGCTCAGCGAAAAACAGAGCCCAGGCTGGCTGGCTCGTATCCTTGGATCGGTTTCACCGTTCTGATGAACAGGAATTTTTCTATGATATTTAGGGGATTGGCTGATTTAAGAGGCATTGTATGTGTTTTTTCCCTGCTCCTGTGCCTTCTGGGCGGCACTTTTCCGGCAATGGCGGCCAGGCTCAAGGACATGGCTGAGGTGCAGGGCATGAGGGCCAATCAGATTTCAGGTTATGGTTTGGTGGTGGGGCTCAACGGCACAGGTGACGGCACTCAAGCGGAATTCACCATCAAATCCATTGCCAACATGCTGGAGCGCATGGGGGTCAATGTGGACCCCAAGAATCTGAAGACCAAAAATGTGGCCGGCGTCATGGTGACGGCGCAGCTTCCGCCCTTTGCCAAGATCGGCCAGAAGGTGGATGTGGTGGTCTCCTCCATGGGGGATGCCAAGAGCCTTCAGGGAGGCACGCTTCTTTTGGCCCCGCTGAAGGGTGTTGACGGCAAGATATACGCCCTGGCCCAGGGCCCCATAAGCATAGGCGGCTTTGCAGCAGGCGGGGCAGGGGCTTCCACTCAAAAGAATCATCCCACTGCAGGCCGCATCCCTGCCGGCGCCTCTGTGGAGAGGGAAGTAGGTTTTCCCATAAATGAGAAAAATGAGGTGGTCATGAGCCTGTTTCATCCGGACTTCACCACAGTTCAGCGGGCGGTGGATGCCATAAACAAAAAAATGGGTGAAATAGCCAGGGCCAAAGATGCTGAGACCATTGCCATCACCGTGCCTCCCAGCTATCAGAACAATGTGGTCGGGCTCATGGCGGCCATTGAAAATGTGGAATTGTCGCCTGATCAGAAGGCCCGTGTCATACTGGATGAGAGGACTGGCACCGTGGTCATGGGAGCGGATGTCAGAATCTCCAAGGTGGCCATCGCCCATGGAAATCTGAGCATTCAGATCAAAGAAAATCCACAGGTCTCACAGCCACAGCCCTTTAGCCAGGGTGCCACAGCCGTAACACCCCAGACCAGTGTCAATGTGACGGAGCAGGGCGCCAAGCTTCTGGTGCTGGACGCCAACAGCAATATCGGAGAGTTGGTGCGGGCATTGAACGCCATAGGTGTGACACCGCGTGACATGATAGCGATTTTGCAATCCTTACGAGCGGCTGGTGCCATTCAGGCGGATGTGGAGGTGATTTAATGGAAAACGGCATAAAGACTGTAAACCCACTGGATCTCATGCAACAGGGCCAGGCTGTGCAGGGTAAGTCCCTCAAGGCGGCAAAGGGTGACAAGGAGATGAAAAAGGCCTGCTCCGACTTTGAGGCCATGTTCCTCACCAAGATGCTGGAGTCCATGCGCAAGACCATTCCCAAAAGCGGGCTCTTGGACGGCGGAAAGCAGGAGGAAATCTATACCTACTTCATGGATGAAAACCTGGCAAAACTTGCCTCTCAGGGCAAGGGCACAGGGCTTGGACAGTGGCTTTACAAGGAGATGTCGAAGAAAGACCTGAAGTGATTTTACCCGCCGCCTAAGGCGCGATAGAGCTGAACACGGGCGGAAAGCAGTTGTCTTCTCACCTGTATCACGGCCATCTGCGCTGCATATTGGTCTCGTTGTGCATCCAGGACCTCCAGGTGGCTTGCTATTCCCTGAGTATAGCGCTCTTCCACTGTCTTGAGCCGTTGTGTCTGCACATCCAGAAGCCTTTCTTGTGTTGCCAGGGCCACTGCCAATCGATCGCAGGACACCAGGGCATCGGCCACCTCTCGAAAGGCCTGTTGAATGGTCTTTTCGTACTCAGCCACAGCCGTATCCTTTCTGGCCTCTGCCAGCTCCAGATTGGACCGAAGTCTGCCGGCATTGAAGATGGGTTGAACCAGTTGAGGTGTAAAGCTCCACACACCGCTTCCATTTTCAAAAAGCCCTGAAAGGGAGCGGCTGGCAGTTCCCAGGCCCAGATTCAGCGTGATATTTGGAAAAAAAGCGGCCCTGGCGGCCCCGATGTTGGCATTTGCGGCCAAAAGCCGCTGTTCCGCTGCCCGTACATCAGGTCTGTGCAGCAACACCTCGGAGGGAATGGCCATGTCAAAGGCATCGGTGATGTCCTGGCGTTTAAGGCCCTTGCCGGACGGAAGGTCATCGAGTGGTGTGCCCCCCAATAAAAGGTTCAGGGCATTTTGTGCCAGGCCGTATTGCTGTTGAAGACGCACTAGTTCAGCCCTTGCAGCCTCCACTGCACCCTGGGCCTGAAGTATGTCCAATTGGCTGGCGGCCCCTGTCTGATACATGAGTTCCACCAGTTCCAGCAGTCGAGAGCGGTTTTCAAGGGTATATTCCGTGAGCTCCAACCGCTCATTCAGCTCCTGAATGAGCAGGTATGTATCTGCCACCATGGCGATAAGGGAGGTGCGCAGGGTGTTTTTCGCCTCTTCGGTGGCCAGGTATGAGGCATAGGCGGCTTCCTCCAGGGCACTTACACGGCCCCAGAAGTCCAGCTCAAAGCCGGAGAGATTCAGGCCCATGTCTTGGCGGTGAGTGGTGATATCCTTGCCGAACAGGGTCAGGTCCTTGGGGGTTCTGGCGGATGTAGAAGAGGCAGCAAGGTTCACTGTGGGCAGGCGGTCTGCATATACCACTCCATAAACCGCCATGGCCTCACGCACCCGGGCAGTGGCTATGTGCATGTCCTGATTGTTTTCCAGGGCAAATTCCGTCAATTTTTTGAGGCGCTCGTCTGTAAAGAATTGATGCCAGGCCAATTCGTGTGCCTTGGGCAGGACCTGGCCATTTGCAGGTTCATAGGGAGGAATGGGCCATTCCTGCGGCACTGCTGCCTTGGGCCGCTCAAAGGCGGGAATCATGGAGCAGCCACACAGGGCTGTGAGCATGCAACACAAAAAGATACTAAAAAGACCCCTTCGCATTGTCTCAATCCACTTTATAACTGCGCAAGAAGGTGTCTATGACCTTGGAGATTCGTTCCTTTATGGCCTTTGGGCTGGGGGCTGGCATGCCCATGAGGCGGCGGTGGTGCTCGGGCGCCATCAGCATGCCTATTAGAATCTCTGCTGCAAAGAGTGGGTCATCCTTTCGAATCAGGCCCTTTTCCATCTTGGTTTCCAGAAACTCGGCCAGCCTTTTTGCCATAAATATGGAGCCTTTTTCAAGAAAACCTGCTGCCAGTTCAGGGAATTTGTCCCTGCTGCCTATTAGAATGCGATAAAGCCCCAGACCTGCTTCAGAAAAGACCTTTTCTCGAAAGCTGAAGGCAAAGGCCAGCAGGGTGGAATGCAGATCGCTGTTTTCTGGTTTGAGGGTCACCAGAATGTTGTCGGATAGGATGTGCACCACCTCCACAAAGAGCTCTTCCTTGTCTTTGAAGTGGTTGTAAAAGGTCTGCCTGGCCACTCCGGCCCTGTCAGTGATGTCTTCCACACTGGCACCATAGCCCTGTTCTATAAATATCTCTGTGGCGGCCTTTAATATCTTGTTTTTGCTGTTGTTGGGTGAGAGCTTGGTTTTCATGTCTGATGCCCCTATGTCGAATGGAATTTGACTATACAATCTACTGCCATTTTGTCATATGTCAATAACCTGTTCAAGCCCCACGCACAGCAGATGTTTTTCACAATCTTTCCCTTTTTGAGCTTTTTCGGGATGACAAAAAATAGGGCTGGTGAAGCAGATAGTTTCTTGACTCTAAAGATAGTTAGGAGTAACTATTGCAAAATTAGACTTGCCATTCCATCAGCATTCCAGGTGACCGGTTATGCCTTTTGAAAAGCTACTTCCTCTTTTGAGCACCGATGCCGTTTTACAGGTATTGACGCTGAGCATGCATGAAGAGATATACATCTTCGATGCAGAAGGCCTGAAATTTTTGTTCGTCAATCAAGGCGCATGTGAAAACCTCCACTATACCATGGAGGAATTGTATAACCTTACGCCCTATGATATCAAGCCGGAATACACGAAAGAGTCCTTCCTGGCCCTTGTGCAGCCTCTGCTAAAGGGCGAGAAGAGACAATTAACCTTTGAGACAGTTCATAAAAGAAAGGATGGGACCACATATCCTGTAAAAATCAATCTCCAGCTCCTTCAGGCAGCTGGACAAAGCGTATTTCTTGCCATAATAGAAGACATCACCGAACAAAAGAAGGCAGAGGCATTGCTTTCACTCCAACATGCCCAGTTACTCGCCATAACCGAGACAGCCAAGGATGCTATTATCATGATGGATTCAACCGGCGCCATCAGCTATTGGAACAGGGCGGCTGAGCATATCTTCGGTTATGCACGAAACGAGGCCCTTGGTCAAAATCTGCACAGATTGCTGGCGCCTTCCAGGTATTGGGAGGAGCATGAGAGGGCATTTGAGAGGTTTCAGGGCACGGGCCAGGGTAATGCCATAGGCAAGACCCTGGAGCTTTCCGCTCTACGCAAGGATGGCGTTGAGATCACCATAGAGCTCTCTCTTGCAGCCCTGAAGCAGGGAGACAAGTGGTCAGCGGTGGGTGTTGTGCGGGACATCACCGAACGAAAGAAGGCAGAGGCAGCGCTTCAAAGACAATATGAACTGAACAGAAAACTGCTTGACGCCATTCCTCATCCCATGTGGCTTATTACAAGGGAACGACGAATAATCGCTCAAAATCAGGCGGCGGAAAGAATGGGCACTCAAACAGGCGGTTTCTGTTGGGAAAAAATCCATAATATGAATACCATTTCCGAGGAACAGCGCAGCCATTACTTAAAGACAGGCGTTCCGGCCCCTGGTACCAAGTGCTATTTCTGTAGGGCGGATGAGGCATTGAATGCGCAACAGACCATTAACACGGAGATTGAATACAACGATGTATTTTACGATGTTTGGTGGATTCCCATAGACGAGAACACCTACCTCCATTATGCCATTGATCTCACCGAGCAGAAGGACAAGGAAAGGCGTCTGAGACAGAGCGAGGCCTCATATCGGCATTTGGTAGAGGAATTTCAGGCCCTGCTCAATGCCATTCCCGACATGATCACCTTTCAAACTCCGGACATGAAGGTCCTTTGGGCCAATGAAAATACGCTCAAGGCCCTTAATTTGGGCATGGCCGAGCTGACAGGCCGGCATTGTTATGAAATCTGGCATGGCCGCAGCACACCCTGTGAAAAATGCCCCTTGCTGACGCAGCAGGCCGCAGAAGGTCCTGTAATCAGCACGATCACTCTGCCCACAGGTCAGATTTTGGAGTTAAGAAGCGTGCCCTTCTATTCAAATGGCGTGTTAATGGGCACCATTGATATCAGAAGGGATGTCACAGGGCATAAAAGAATGGAAAGACAGCTTTTTCATGCACAAAAGATGGAGACCATCGGCACGCTGGCAGGCGGTATTGCCCATGACTTCAATAACATTCTGACCGCCATCGTGGGTTTTGGCCAGCTCGCCCTGATGCGCCTGAACCCTGATGACATGACTCGCAGGTATATTCAAAATATCCTGAATGCAGCAGACAGGGCAGCAACCCTTACCAAGGGGCTTCTCACCTTCAGCAGGCAGCAATCAGGCGACAAGCGGCCTGTTAAGCTCAACCAGGCTGTTCAAAACATGGAAAAGCTGCTGCGCAAGACTATACGGGAGGACATCACACTACAGCTCATCTGCTCCTCAAAAGAGCTGCTCGTGCCAGCGGAGCCTGTGCAATTGGATCAGGTGCTCATGAATCTGGTGGTAAATGCCAGGGATGCCATGCCTCAGGGTGGCACCCTGACCATCGCCACTGACGATGTGGAGATGACTCAAGGCTTCATAGAGCGGCATGGCTATGGAAAAGAGGGGCATTACGCACGCATTACGGTCAGGGATACGGGTATTGGTATGGATAAGGCCACCCTGGAACATATCTTTGAACCGTTTTTCACCACAAAGGAGGTGGGTAAGGGCACAGGACTGGGGCTTTCCATCGTCTATGGCATAGTAAAGGACCACGATGGCTATATCAGTTGCGAAAGCGAGCCTGGAAAGGGCACGACCTTTGAGATATATCTGCCCATATTGAAGGAAGACAAGGCCGCTGAAGGTCTTGAGCAGGGCCATGTTGCAGAATCAAGGCCTTCGCCTTCAGCCGTTTCAGGGACAGGCACCATTTTGTTTGCCGAAGACAACGACACAGTGCGAGATTCCATAGCACAGATTCTGCGCTCGGCGGGCTATTCGGTCATAGAGGCTGTAAACGGGGCAGATGCCCTGCAAAGGTTTCGAGAAAATGCCTCGCAAATAGACCTGCTGCTCACGGACATCCTCATGCCTGAAATGAACGGCACTGAGCTATATGAGGCCATAAAGGCCATTCAGCCGTCCATCAAGACCATTTTCATGACAGGATACGCCCCTGATGAGCTTGCCACCAGGCTACCGGTGAATAGTCAGACACAGATACTCTATAAGCCCATACAACCACTGGAGTTATTGCAGCAGGTGAAGGCGATTTTGGTGGATTCAGAGTGAATAAAATTAAAAAGGTGAGTGCCATGAGACAGATTGTACTCGCAGTGGATGACGACAGGCTGGTGCTTCAGGCTGTTGCGGCCATGCTCGACGCATTTGACATTTCAGTCGTAATAGCACAGAACGGCCAAGAGGCCTTAAAGATTCTCACCACACAGAAAATAGACTGCGTGTTAAGCGATATCAGAATGCCTGAAATGGATGGCCTGGAACTCTTGGCGGCTATAAGGGAACGGGGTATTCAGGTACCTGTCATACTCATGACCGCCTATGCCAACCTGGCTACAGCAGTGGATGCCATCAGAAACGGCGCTTTTGACTTCATCATCAAGCCGTTTCAGGCTGATTATTTGGTCATTTGCATTCGAAAGGCCCTGCATTACAGGCGCATGGCGGAATTGGAGGCCCACTACAAAGAGGAACTGGAACAAAAGGTAGCTGACAAGACAGCGCAATTAAAGGCCCTGAGCCAGGAACTGATTTACCGGCTGACAAAGGTGTCTGAATACAGGGATACGGATACAGGTGAGCATATATCCCGTATCGGTCTTTATTCGGTTGCCTTGGCCGAGGCCCTGTTCATGCCGCCCGAATACATTGAAACCATAGGCCTGGCCGCGCCCCTGCACGACATAGGCAAGGTGGCTATTCCTGACTCCATTCTTTTGAAGCAAGGGCCGTTGACTCAGGAAGAGTGGGTTGTTATGAAGCAGCATACGATTCGAGGCGCTTCAATGCTTGCAGGCTCGCTTCAACCCATGATTCAAATGGCGGAACGCATTGCCCGCACACATCACGAGCGTTGGGACGGCACAGGTTATCCCAACGGCCTGAAGGGAGAAGAGATACCTCTTGAAGGTCGCATAGTGATGCTGGCGGACATCTACGACGCCTTGCGAGCCAAAAGGCCATACAAGGCTGAAATATGTCATAAGGAGGCTGTTCGAATCATTCTGGAGGGGGATGGCCGTACAAAACCTGAACACTTTGATCCGCATCTACTGGAGATTTTTCAACGGATAGAGCACAAATTCGATAGAATCATGGATGTGCATGTAAAAATTGCATACTTGAGTCCGCCTGACACCTGCAAGACGGCTTGATGTCTGCTCGTATCTCCCTCCCTGACAAGGGGAGGCCGGGTAGGGCTGGAGGTTCCCTTTATGGTTTATTTTTTAAGGAATCTGCATATTGAATGTCAGCAAGAGGGGGCTTGCATATTTGGCGATGGCTGTGTAATATCCTCTTCTACAGCGCGGCCGTAGCTCAGTTGGATAGAGCGCCGGACTACGAATCCGTAGGTCGGGGGTTCGAATCCCTCCGGCCGCGCCAAATAAATTCAATAGGTTAAATCGAATAAAACGGTCATTTATTAAAAAATAAAATGGCCGTTTTTATTTTGTAACATATTTTCCCAGAAGCTCCCTTCTTGCCAATTCCTTGACGCCATCAAAAACATTGGCTGGCACCTCGTGGAATACTCCTGGAGAATGGCAATTGCCGCCTCCGCTTCCTCAAAGGTCTTGTATTACCGCCGTAACTGCCCCTACAAGCGGAACGTGTCAATGGGAATGAGACAGCTTTTTGACAAGGTGAAGATGTCTCACTTATTGGCACAGAGGCCTTCCCTAAAATACCGCCTGCCCGATAAATTTTACTACAAGTCTGTGTAAATCAAAAGTTAAACTTGCTTTTTACACAAATTGGCAGTACAGTAATGCCATGATTGCACGTGACATCACCGAAGAACTGTTGCGCTCCGCCGCCGAGTACCCTGTGGTGACCATTCTTGGCCCTCGTCAGGCAGGCAAGACCACCCTGGCCCGCATGGCCTTTCCATCCGCACCGTATTTTTCACTTGAGGACCCGGATGTGCGCATGGCGGCTGAGGCCGATTCGCGAGGGTTTCTTGCACGGATGGAAAACGGCGGTATCCTGGACGAGATACAACGGCTTCCTGTCCTGCTTTCCTATATTCAAGGTATAGTGGACAAGACCAAGAAACACGGGCAGTTCATTTTGACTGGAAGCCATCAGCCGTTACTGTATGAGGCAATCAGCCAGTCGCTGGCAGGCCGTATGGCCATGCTGGCCCTATGGCCGTTTTCCCTTCATGAAATTCGTCATTACAATTTGCCAAGTGACCCCTTCGATTTAATCTGTAAGGGGTTTTTCCCCAGACTGCATGAAGAGGGCTTGGAGCCGCGCCGGTTTTTCAATAGCTACTTGCAGACCTATGTCGAGAGGGATGTACGTAGTTTGATTCAGTTGCGCGATCTATCGCTGTTTCAGAGGTTTCTGACCTTGTTGGCTGGCCGTGTGGGACAGGTTGTCAATCTCGCCTCGCTGGGAAACGATGTGGGCGCCTCTGCCACGACCATCAGAAACTGGCTCTCGGTGCTGAAGGCCTCCTATGTTGTCTTTGAACTACCCCCCTTTTTTACAAATGTGCAAAAGCGGGTGATTAAGTCGTCCAAGATATACTTTACCGATGTGGGGCTTGCCGCCTTTCTGCTCGGCATTCACACGGCTGAACAGGCCTCGCGAGACCCTCTGCGAGGAAACCTTTACGAAAACCTTGTCATAGTGGACATCATGAAAAGCGCTTTGAACCGTGGAATCAGGCCGGAGGTCTATTTCTTGCGGGACTCCCATGGTAATGAGATTGACCTGCTCATTCGAGAAAAGGGTATGCTCACACCCGTTGAGATCAAGTCCGCAGCGACCTTCTCCACAACCTTCCTCAAGGGACTGAAGTGGTTTCATACATTAGGGGTCAAGCAAACCCTGCCTGGCGCGGTTCTTTATAATGGCGAGCAGTCTTTTGACATTCATGGCATTCGTGTTCTTAATCCAATTCATGCCGAGGATATCTGGGGAACGCTCACATTCACCCGCCTTTAGGCGTTGAGGCGCAGGTTAAAAGCTAAATGCTGTAGATTGGGCGCCTGAGACTGACAATAAACTCTGATCTGTTTTTTTTAATGGTGAGCCAGATTTTAACCAATTGTCCAGTTTTTGGGGGTCAACTGTATTTTTTATTGCTTTTTTGCGGATTTTTTATTAGTGCAATAAAAATATTGGGAAAAAGGGGGGAGATAATACAGGGCGATGAAAATAGGTAGATATGATTTTTCCATCACAGCACACACACGCATTTGTTTGGGACAGCAACCATTTACCTTTGTATTAAGGAGCGGTTTGGGCAATGTGCTTAAAAAGCTCACCTGTGTGTTAAAAAATACCAATTGTAATAGCTGCATACTCAAAAACAGCTGTATCTATGCCCTATGCTTCGAATCTATACCAACAATGGCTGGGGCACCTGATGGCTTAACCGAACTACCCAAACCTTATATTTTTTCTATGCATTCATTGTCTAACGAAGATATTGAAGAAGGTCAAACTATAAATTTCTCTATCAAATTTTTTGGTGAGGCCAATAGATATCTACCATATTTTGTGCATTCAATAATAAAATTAGGTGAGATAGGTATAGGCAAAAAGATAGGTTCCAGAAGAGGTCAATTTAAGCTTGATAAGGTTATATGCGGTGACAATTTATTATTTGATAAAACAGGCACACTTAAACCTATTACAAATTTACCTGAAATATCCTTGACATATTCACATCCTCAGAGCCAAAAAATTAATAAATTAACCATCAAGTATCTTACACCAATTCGCATAAAAGAACACAATCGCTTAACTGATGAGTTGCCTTTTTTTACATTATTTAATGCTATATTTCGCAGAATAGCGGCATTGGAATTTAGTTATGGCGAAAATAATATAATTCATGATAATGAACTATGTGAAAAGGCAAGACTTATTACAATTAGTGATGCAACACTTTTATGGAAAGACTTTGATCGCTATTCAGGCAGACAAAAGACTACCATGAAATTAGGGGGTTTGGTAGGTTATGCAACATATCAAGGAAATGACTTACAGGACTTTTTGCCTTTTCTGAATTATGTAGAACAGGTACATGTTGGTAAACAAACGGTCTTTGGTTTTGGTAAAATAGAGGTGCTTGTATAAATATGAAATATATTCTATTTGCAGTTCTTGGCACAACTCCACAAGTATTAACAGAGGCATTGTATGCATTACATAAAAGTGATAAAAAGATAAATGCAATAGAGATTATAACAACGCAAACTGGTTACGATTATATCAATGCCATGTTACTTGCTAATGGTGATGGTGCATATTATTGCTATCTCAAAGATTATAATATCTCTAAAGATCAAATTGAGTTTAGCAAACAAAACATAACAATATTAAAATATCCAAATGGAAAATCCATAAATGATATTACAAATCTTACTGAAAATCAAATTTTGATGTTTACTGTGCTTAAAAAGGCATGTGAATTGACAGCATCTGTAGATACAACTGTATATTTTTTAATTGCAGGGGGCAGAAAGACCATGAGTTCATGTCTTTCTTTAGCTGCACAACTATATGGAAGACCATATGATAGAATATATCATGTCTTAGTTTCTCCTGATTTTGAAAATTGTAGAAATTTTTTCTATCCTCCACCAAAATCTAAACCTATAGAATTGCTTGACTCAAAAGGGCAACCTTTTATAAAGGAAACTCGTTATGCAGATATTGAATTAATTAATATGCCATTTGTATCAATTCGAGAACATCTACCAGTTGAATTATTAAATAATTTAAAAGACATAAAGCAGCTTATGCCATATCTGATCATGGATAAGCCGCATCATTTAAAACTGATATTAGCGACTTGCCAAATCATATATGGGAATAAATCAATCAAATTGATTCCTGCATATATGGCTTTCTATGCATTTTTTGTGCAGAAAAAACTCAAGTGTAATCAATTAGATAATTGTGATGAATGTAATGATTGTTTTATGGATATTCAAGAAATCATGGATGCCAATGAAGAAATTGTAAGTTTATATAAACAAATTATTCAGCTACAGAATAGATATGTTGATGAAGACAAGAAAGGCATATATGCACTTACAAAAGAGGACATCAGAATTTATAAAGCAAAGATAAACGAAAGTCTTCGCAGGGCATTTGGACATAATTATAGCTCAAGGCTTTGCATCACTTCTGTCGGGAAAAAACCAAATACCAAATACGGCATAACCCTTGGCAAGGATTCTTTGATACTTCAATAAGTAAACGGCAACCTTGCCATCTCTGTATTTTTTGCATATCTGCGTTAACCTCCTCTCAAATCTTACAAAGAGGAGGTTATACAATGCAAAAGAAGGTGTTAGCCACAGTTTTTTGTTCTCTCGTGGGTATTTCAGGCCTTTTAGTCACGGGCTGTGCAACCATAGTCGGTCGCTCTGACCAACTCATCAGCTTAAACAGCCAGCCCAGCTCCGCCACCGTCACCATCACCGATGAAAAAGGGACTGCAGTGATGACAGGTACCACTCCAACCACTGTCACCCTCAAGAAAAGCGATGGTTCGTGGTTCGGTGGCAAGACCTATCTTGTAAAGGTCGCCAAAGAAGGCTATGAGACACAGACCATTCAGATTAACCATCAACCCAATGGCTGGTACATTGCCGGCAATCTGATCTTTGGCGGTCTGATTGGCTGGTTTATCGTGGATCCGCTTTCAGGTGCCATGTACAATCTGACGCCTGATCAGATCAATCCATCTCTGACTCCGCTCAAAACCAGCGAAAACAAGGCCGAAGGTCAAACCTTGACCATTGCACTGCTGCAAGATGTACCGCCAGAGTTGCGTTCCAAAATGACAAGGATTAAATAAAAAGGAGGGAAAATTATGCTTAAAAAACTCATAATCATGTCTATTGTGTTGTTTATAACGGCCTTCAATGCCCATGCTGCAGATTATAGTTGGGCAAAAGCAGGGGCATATGGTCAGCTTTCTAATTCAACGGTTCTTGCTACCTTTTTTTATGCTCAGGCCAATGAACATCTGGTCGTATTCTCTGATGTGAAAGGTTTGGTGTGTCAAATAGCAGGTGCTTCTTATGGGCAAACGCAGATGGTCTCAGAGAACAGCCATTATATCGCTCCATATAGTGATCTCTATGCATTGCTCTGTATCAGACCGTATGGTTATGGTTATGCTATCATAGGGGTCGTAACTGCAAGATAACAACGCAACCTATCATAAAAAACCATCAATGGAGGCGGAAAGATAGATTTTGAGAAAAATATCTGTCCGCCTCGTTTTTTTATTGCTTTTTTATGAGATTTCCATTAGTTCAATAACAATACTGGAGAAAAGAGGGGGGTGTGTGGAATTAGCGCTCATGACGCCTCTGGGGCGTAACAAGGACCTGATTCTGCAATTTATAGACTTCTTTTGCAGACCGAACCTACCCTACAATGACGAGGCCAAAGGGATTCAAGCAGGGCTTCTCGCCTTGGGCAGACTGCGCCATGTCTATTGCATCACCACTCAAGAGACAGCAAGTGTATTTCAGGAGCTTAAATCTCAAATCTCAGAGGAATTTCAAAGTGATAATCTGCAGCTTCATGAGATTGCACTTCCACTTTCAGATATCAATGTTGTCGCTGAAGAAGAGACAAGAAGGCTTGTCTTTGAACAAGTAAAGGGCATAAACCAAGGCCTCATCATCGCCTCTGGCGGCAGAAAAAACCTCACACATGCCCTCATCGAGGCAGGCCTTCTCTATGGCTGTCTGGGCTATCTCTCCATCACAGCGCCACATGGAAAGGAACGGCGGGATTGCGTCACGGACTTTCAGGTCTATTGGCTGCCCATTGAGCGGATTTTAGAGCAAAAACAGGAATACCTCGATCTGCCCTCCTTGAAAGATGAGATAGTTGAAAACTTCCGTTCCCTTTACATCCTGCCCCTTAATTCCCTGAATAGATTAAAACAAGAGACCATTGGCAGGGATCGAAGCCGTTTTGAGGCAGAACTCATGTGGCTTCAGGCCCTGCCCAAGGCAGACTTACACTGCCATTTGGGCGGCGAGGTGCAGCCCAAGCTGTTACATGCAATTGGTACCGCTGTGGTCAATGAGGCCCATCTCCATGCCAAGACAGCCCTGATAGCCCTTTGTAGCGCCCTTAAAATAGGCTGTAATGGCCATCTGAATGAGATTGGGCTGGCCAAATCCATTAAAGATGCCCTAATCTCACGGGGCAGCCATCCCTTAGACGGTTTTTCACAGCTCTTAAAAGATGCCTCTGAAATCTCCAAGATGAAACCATATGAAGTCAATGCCTGTCTGCTTTCAGCGCTATTTGAAGAAGACATATCAGAGCTCATGTGGCAAGGTTGTCAAGGTGTCATTTCACTGCAACGCTATATGCAGATAGGTGAACTGGGTGGCTCTAATCTGCTTCAGACCAGAACAGCCATTCAAATGACTTTGAACCACCTGCTAAATGAGGCCATAAGGGAAAATGTGCGATATATAGAGATACGCTGTTCTCCAAAAAATTATACGCGAGGTGGTCTCTCATCAAAGGATGTCATGCAGATACTCATTGAGACCGCCAAGGCTCATGAAAGCATATTAGTCAATTTCATCATCATGGGCACAAGGCATAAGCCTCAAAAGAGGCTAAGGGCTCATGTCAACCTTGCCATCTCTTTTGCCAAGGAGGAATCATACTATAATAAAGTATGTGGTTTTGACTTAGCTGGTGATGAGAATATCAAGGGGTTTTTCGAGTTTCGCAAGTATCTCAAACCATTATACGACAATTTTGTGCAGATCACCATTCATGCAGGTGAGGTGGGAGAGACTGTTAACATTCGAGATGCCATCTATGAACTAAACGCCCGTCGCATAGGTCATGGCCTCAAACTCATAGAAAATAAAGAGATGATGAACTATGTTCGGGATGCAGGTATTGCCATAGAGATGTGTCCAACTTCCAATATGCAGACCAATGGCTATCACAACTTTGCTTATGACCCTCATAAACCGTGTGATATAAAAAAGATATATCCACTTAAATCATATATGATGCATGGCATAGCGGTCACTGTGAACACCGACAATCGAGGGATTTCACGCACTACCTTGTCAGAGGAGTTGTTGCGGGCTGCTCAGCTCACAGAAGGAGGGCTTTCCCAATGGGAGGTCTTGCAATTGATCAAAAACGGCTTCAAGGCGGCCTTTTTGCCATTAAATGAAAAAAACAGGCTATTTAAGCAAGTGGATAAGGAGGTGTTTGGAATGGTGGTAAAAGGAAAAGGAATAAGAGATTAAGAAAATTTATATTATAATTACTGATTGGAGGTAGATATCACTAATGAATAATACAGTTATAAAAATTGCATTGGCTGGGCTATTACATGATATTGGAAAATTTGCACAAGGTTGTATGGAACTTTCCCAGACATATCGTAATAATAATGCATCTCTCTATCAACCTTTTTCTTTTTATAAGGGGTATTATTCACATCAGCATGCTCTATATACTGCTGCTTTTATTGAGCAATACACGAATTACTTTCCTCAAGAATTATCCCAAAGGGAATGGGGAGAAGGGGATCTAACTGACATATTTCTAAACCTTGCGGCACGTCACCATAATCCATTAACCCCTTTGCAGTGGATTATTACTAAAGCGGATCGCATCTCAAGCGGCCTTGATAGAGCTGCCTTTGAAAAAGGTGAAGCCATTGCATATCAGGATGTTAAGAAAACAAGATTGCTTCCCATCTTTGAGGCCCTTGGGCCTGATCGACATGTAAATTTTCAAGAGGTTGAGTCCTTTAAGTATCGGTATCCATTGGCTCCACTTTCAGTTAACAGTATTTTCCCAGTAGAAGTTGAAAAGGGTCAACTTGACAAAAAAGATGCTGAACAAGAATATCAAGTACTTTTCGAACAGTTCATAAATGATTTAGCTAATCTTTCTCATAAAAACAATATTGCTTTATGGATGCAGCATCTGAATTCCCTGCTCATGGTCTATACATCCATGATTCCTGCTGCACGGGTTGGGGATGTGGTGCATGATGTTTCCCTGTATGATCATTGTCATACTACCGCAGCCCTTGCTGCTGCACTTTATCTCTATCACAAACAGACAGATACGCTCACAGAAAAGGCCATTCAGGAGGATGAAACCCCGAAATTTCTATTAGTAGCGGGAGATTTCTTTGGTATTCAGGACTTCATCTTCAGCTCTGGAGGTGAATCGCAAGGTCATCGTTCTAAACTGCTACGCGGTCGTTCCTTTGCTGTGTCCCTGTTTTCTGAATTGGCAGCAGACATGCTCTGCAAGGCTATAGGTCTTCCCATGTTATCAGTTGTGCTGAATGCGGCAGGCAAATTCCATTTAATTGCCCCAAATACCGAAGCAGCTAGGAAAGCGATTGCGGATGTGGAACAAGAGATCAATAAGTGGCTATTCAAGATCTCTTATGGCCAAAGCAGTATGGGAATCACTGTGACGCCAGCTACTCCAACTGATTTCCATAGCAAAAGGTTTTTAAGTCTATGGGATCAGCATCTGCAGCATATGGAACAGAAGAAGTTTCAAAAAATTGCCCTGGATCAATATGGTGGCGTGATAAAAGACTTTCTTGACCAGTTTGATAACAGTCTTCATAGCCCCCTTTGTCCTTTGTGTGGCAAACGGCCTTCTGTGAAAGAGGCTGAAAATGATCCTCTCATCTATAAAGATAAAAAGGGCTCTGCCTGTGCCATATGTAGGGACCACATCATGCTTGGGACATACTTGGTCAAAGGCAAAAGGCTTGCAATCTGTGATACCTCCATAAGGCTCAAGACAGACAATAGATTGTTTGAACCCATCTTTGGCGCATATCAAGTCACCTTTGTTGATTCTGATGATTTAATGCAGGGTCCTGCAGAGAATGGGCACCTGCTTAAGCTCTGGAATCTGGAGATAAAGGATGATGGAAACTTGGATTGTTCAGTTACTAACCGATTAATTAATGGACATGTGCCTAAATATCGTGATGAAGATAATTTTGACAACTGTCTTCTGGAAGGTGAGCGAAGTGCAGAAAAGACCTCTGAACTCATTGAACAGATCAAAGATGGGGCTCCCAAGACCTTTGGACATATCGCTGTCAAGGCCAAAAGATGGAATGATAACGAGGAAAAATGTTATGGTACCGAGGCCATTGGCGTTCTCAAGGCCGATGTGGACAACCTCGGCATGCTCTTTGGCTGTGGTCTGCCAAATAAACGCTTTACCATCTCCAGACTCGCCACCCTGAGCCGACAGCTCAACAACTTCTTTGCCCTTTATCTCCCCCATCTCTTGCGCACTAAAAATGAGTTTTATGATGTCTACACAGTCTTTGCCGGCGGAGATGACCTCTTTCTCATCGGACCATGGAATCGCATGATTTCTCTTGCTATTTTCTTGCGTGAACGCTTTGCCGAGTATGTAGCGCACAATCCTGACATACACTTTTCCGCTGGAATCACTCTACATAAACCCAATACGCCTATAAATGCCATGGCGGAGGCAGCAGAAGAGGCCATGGAGCATTCTAAAAATGGCGGTAGGAATAGAATCACCATCTTTAATGAAACAGTGGAGTGGAAGGTCTTAAATCAACTTCAAGGGTTTAAAAAAGAGATGGAAGGCTGGCTTAGTGAAAATCTTATCAGTCATGTCATGTTATATCGTTTTAACTATTTAATTGAATTAGCAAAACAAGAAAAAGAAATATTAAATAGAGAAGTAAAAATTAGCTTTTTGGAGTGTTTGAAATGGCGCTCTCTATTTAGATATAGCATTGATCGCAACATAAACCATAAACTTAAAGACGATGAGAGAGAAAAAGCTATAAATAAAATAGCTATTATGTCAAAGTGGCTTGAAGAACATGGTGGTGCTATGCGCATACCATTATGGCAGATACTTTATGAAATTCGTAAATAATAAATAAACTAATGGAGGTAATAATAATGGCAATAGACATCAAGTTATGGAAAGATAGGGAAAAAAGGCTGTTGGACCCAGAGCTTTTTTCAAAAAAAGCAGAAAGTCTTGCCCAAAAAATCGGAGAAGAAGATCCTAACAAAAGTAAAAACAAACGAAGTCAACTTCGCCGTTTTTATGATGAAATTATAAGACTTAACACAATGGCGCAGGCTAATAAAGACTGGAATACCATACTTCCGCTTGTGCATATGATAGTAGCAAAAACCGTCTATGCAAAAGGCCGTAAGCTCGTAACCGATTCTTTTGTAGAGATGATGAAAAGTGGAATAGAACAGATTCATGATAAGGAAGATCTACAGGTCTTTGCCAATTTTTTAGAGGCCTTTATGGGTTTTTATCAAATCTATGGACCTAAATAATTCACAAAAATATTAAAAGCAGATAAGGAGAAATAAGCCATGAAACTTAATGACATAATCATTATCTCTGGTCGTATTGAATTACAAAGTGGTCTTCATATAGGTGCTGGTGACAATGCCATGCGTATTGGTGGCACTGATAATCCTGTAGTAAAACACCCACACACCAATGAACCATATATCCCTGGTTCCTCTCTCAAAGGCAAGATCCGTTCCCTACTGGAGATGAGAAGTGGTCTAATGATACATACAGATGGCAAACCCATTGGAGCAAGTATTTTAAATGGAAATAAGTTGTCTAATGGGGAAAAGGAGGAAGCAAAGAAGATCCTCAAACTCTTTGGCACCAGTGGTGCAGAGAGTGATATGGCCAGTGAGATAGGGCCAACGAGGGCATCTTTTGCTGACTGCATGTTGACTAAAGAAAGTCGCCAGTTTATCAAGGAAAACAATCTCCCCATCTTTGAGATTAAGAGTGAAAACTCCATTAATCGTATAACAGGAGTGGCTGAAAATCCTCGTTTCACTGAAAGGGTGGTGGCTGGTCTGTCATTTGATTTCAGCATTACTTTGAAATATATGGACAAAGATGAAAACGATAATCTGGAAGACTTTCTGCTCAAAGGCCTTAAACTCCTTGAAATGGACGCCCTGGGTGGCTCCGGCAGCCGTGGTTATGGCCGTATAAAATTCGATTTCCATGATAAGGCTCGACAAGCAAAATTCGACTCAATTTCTTTTAAGGATTAAAATGTAACAATCCCTAGATAGTACGCCAAGGAGAACGAAAGTGGCCATTTATCAAATCATCATTGAACCGCTTGGGGCATTTGGCACTCCATTAAAAGGGGATACCATCTTCGGTCATTTCTGTTGGCAGGCAATTCAATATCCTGACTTATTAAACAGTCCTTTTCATGACTGGGTAGACCGCTATCCTCAACAGCCATTTGCGGTGTTTTCATCGGCCTGGCCTATAATCATTACAGCCAATAAGGTGCAATATGCGTTCAAACGTCCTGATATGCCAAGCACTATGCTGCCAATTAAATCAGGACGTTCTCGCAAAGAACAGATAGAAAAACGCAAAGACAACAAAAAAAAGAAGTGGTTGTTGGCAAATGACTTAAATCTTGTTTTAGAGGAGGACAGCTTTATTGCGGATGATAAGCTGATTGCACTTTCTCAACAAGAACAGCAGCAATTTAATGAATTGCCAAAGAAATACAAAAAGGTCGTCACAGTAGTGGAACAGCATCACAACACCATCAATAGACTGACCATGACCACTGGTGAAGGCATCTTTGCACCCTATACTTTAGAAACTTATTATTTTCTACCAGGCATAAAGCTGGTCATCTTTGCATTTATTGACAAAGAGGCCACGGATATGAATAGGCTACGCCAGGCATTTGAGCGCATCGGCCAATGGGGTTTTGGTAGGGATGCCAGTACTGGTCTGGGCAGGTTTCGAGTTATTGATTGTCAAGAAGTGAATTGGCCCAAGATACAACCTGAACAGGCCTGTTATACATTGGGGCCTTGTGTGCCTCAACAGGGTGTATTTCAGTGTTATTATTTTGCACCGTTTACTCGCTTTGGAAGGCACGGTGCCAATCTTGTCTTAACAGGAAAACCATTTAAAAACCCTGTAATCATGGCAGATGAAGGCGCTGTTTTATGCCCAAAGACCTCCCATCTGATCGACAAACCATATATTGGTACAGCAATAACCAACCTCTCTAAAGCTGAACCAAGAACCATCTCACAGGGTTATTCCATCTATTTACCTCTATTCATAAACAGGAGGAATTATGCCGACTGAACATATACGCCTGCATAAACTTCAAAGTAGCACAACTATTTCATCTCAAAAGATGAACTTGAGAGGGCCACAGAATCAAGTGATGTATTTTCGCTTAAAATTGCTGTCCCCTCTGCACATTGGCTGTGATGAGGTTTATGAGCCCACATCATTTGTAATCGATGAAAAACGCAATGCCTTAATCAGCTTCGATCCATTTGATTTATTGGAAAAAATGGATACAAATGCGCGACAGAAATTCTCCAAGATCTGCCAAGAAGGGACCATTAACTCATTGCTTGAGATCTATAAGTTTATTTATCAGCACGCTAAGAATGCAGAGGGGGAACAAGTAGTAATTTCTAAAGATTTGATAAGTCATTATCAACAAGTACTTAACATGCCTATTATAAATATAAAAGCATTAAATGAGTTCAAAATTAGCCGTACGGCATTTAATCCATTCACAAATATATCGTATATACCTGGCAGCTCCATGAAGGGTGCGATTCGTACTGCTGTACTTAATTGGCGCAATCAAGGCAAAAAAGAGCCATTTTTTTCTGGGAAAGATGCTAATCGTGAATTGCAGAAGCATCTATTGTCTTTCGATAGCCTGCAAACCGATCCCTTTCGCATGCTCAAGGTCTCAGATTTTATGCCAATTACAGAGCCGCGAAGATCTATCGTCTATGGAGTAAATCGCAAGAAAAAAATGTCTAAAAAAGAGGCCGATGGACCCTATCAGTTGATGGAAGTTATTGAACCAGGGGCTGAATTTATCGGCATGATCTCCTTAACCACGCCTGAAGAGAAGGCTGAAATTCAAAGACCAATTACAAAAGAAGAGCTAATTGAGGCATTAAAATTTTATAGAAAGGAAAAGGCTCGAGAAGACAACGAACTGAAGGCCATCGCCATACCTCCTGTCTCCCTTGACTCAAATCTCACAGGGCATTTAATTCGCATTGGCAGGCATAGTGGGGCCGAATGTGTTACCATTGCAGGCAGACGTAAGATTAAAATTAAAGGAAGTCCTGCAAAAACTTTAGAATACGCTACCACCATCTGGCTTGCTGCTCCTTCTAAAACACCTTCAGACAATAGAATGCTTCGTCCCTTTGGTTGGGCAATCTTGCAGGAGATCAACAAGAATGACTGGCTTGACCTCATGCAGCAGCAGGACGCTTTTCTTAAAAGCCGTCTTGCTGTCTTGCAAGAACGAACGGCGCAAAAGATAAAAGAAGACGAGCGTATCCGTAGTGAATTAGCTGCCAAGGAGGCAGAAAAGCAAAGAAAAGAGGCTGAAGAACAGAGGCGCAAGGAAGAGGAGGCAAGTCTAATGGCCAAATGGAATGCCATGACTGAAGAGGAACGCGAACTTGCATGTATCCGTAAGGACGATTTGGCCATCCGTTTTGACAAGACTAATGCCAATGACCCCATTGGCGCCATCTGGAAAAAGCTTGATACGGCCTCGCCTGAGCATCAAAAGGCGTTGGCTCGGGCCTTTATGGAGCGCTGGCAGGCTGAAGGGAAGTGGACAAAAAAGGAGTGTTCCAAAAAACAGTTTGAGAAGGTTCAAAAGGTCAAAGAGATATTGGGGATTTCGTAATGCCCTCCCTCTTCCTCCTCTTCAACCATACCCTGACTGCCCAGCAGGAGGCCGATGCCCATCGCTCCCTTGGCGTAGCGGAGGTCATTGCCCCGCCGCCTGACATCAGCCGCCTATGGGCGGAGATACCACCAGAGGCCGATTCCTTAAAGGAGTATCTCTTGCCCGTGATGGCCTGGCTTACACAGACGGCCAGGCCAGGCGATTATGTCTTGGTGCAGGGGGAGTTTGGTGCCACATGGCTCGTGGTCAATGAGGCGATGGCTATGGGTCTCGTGCCCATCTATGCCACCACACGGCGTGTGGCCACGGAACGCATGCTGCCCACTGGCCAAATCGAGATTCAGCATGTGTTTCAGCATGTGCGTTTTAGGCGTTATGGCTATTGACAGAGGCTCTAAATGAACTGTTTACCTTGTCTGATCAGGCAGGTGGCATCTATAGCAAGGCCATGTTGGTCTCAGCAAGGACAATTGATGACTATGCACAAGAGCGTGCCAAGAAAATGAAGATTGAAGTTGTTCACGGCAATGAGGTGCTCAACCTCAAAAAAAGGATAGGCAAATGGCTCAATCTTTACAGAAATGAACACCATGACGGAGACTGCCAGCCCATACAGCAGCCCTCGTATCTTTGAGCGCATTCCTTCTCAAGATGACCTGCAGTGGCTTTTACTGCTGCTTGGAGGCCTAAAAAGTGCCTTTGCAGAGGAGGTTTATAATGCTCAAACAGCGCAGCTCACTTTGTTTCACCATGACTCACCCTTGACTCCAGAGCTCTTGCAGCAGTCCCTTCAGGGGCATCGCAGTTTATGGTTTTATCCCATAGATGAGAATATGCAGGCATGTATTTTATTATTGCGCTATTATATCAAGCCTTCGCAAGCCACTCTTGACGCATATATGCAGACTACTCTTCTTCAGTCTGCTATTCATCATGTAAATATCTTACTTCATCATAATATTGTCAGTTATCTTGTGCAAAATGATAAGATATCCCTTTATTTATATATCTTTCTTGCTGCTTCAGCTCATTTTTTAATGCTGCGTGAGATAGCCATAAGACTCGTAAATACCCTTCCATTGCCCAAGTCAGGCATTGCTATTACGCCTTTTTTATATACAGAACCTCGAGGATTGCATTGGCAGGAAAGCGCTGTACCCATACCTTTAACTCAAAACAGCATAGACGGCACATATCGTTTCTTTTTATGCACACAAAGACAGGTTGTCCATGAGGATCAAATAGCCCATCTCAGGCGCATCAAACGCCAGGAACTGGCCGTTATTCGAGAGTTCATAGGAAAAGGGCCGTGGGCCAGGGCCGATTTCAGCCCAAAGAGAATGAAAACGGGTGATGATATTTCGCGCCTGCAAGATGCCTGTGGTGTGATACGGCATTTGACCACAAAGGCACAGCATGGTCGCAGGCTTACTGAGGAGGAAAGGCGTGTGCTCTATTATACCATTGGTTTTTTGAGCCATGAGGCCATGCATCATATCCTATCCTTATGTCCTGACTATAAACCCAAGACAGTAGATAGGCAGCTTGCCAATCTCTATGTGCGGCCCATAAGCTGTCCTCGCATCAGAGAGCTGCTTCCTGGCCTTACTTCTGCCATGGATTGCCATTGCGTATTTGATCCAAGGCATTTACAATTGGGTAGATACCCATCTCCTCTGCTACATGTGCAGCCGGAGTTGGTACCCAGCATGGATAAGCGTTATTCTGCTGCCTATGCCACATCCAAGGAGATAGGCCAGAGGTATCTTACGGTGCTTCAGGAATTGCAGGCAGTAGCGGAAGAGCTAAATGTGTTAAAAAGGGAATTGATTGTCTCATTAAAGGCATGTTCCAGGCCCTTTGTAAGGGTTGGGGATATAGAGTTTAGTTTGAATGAAGATGGAGATTTAAAAATAAAGAATTTATAATGGCTACGCTATACTTAGTTGAACCACAGACAATAGTTCACAAGGATGGTGGCAGATTGATTATTAAAAAAGATGGGACTGTGCTGCAAACTGTTCATATAACCAAACTGGAACAGGTAGTGGTAGCAGGGCCTGTTATGTTTACTCATGCTGCCATTCAAACTCTACTCAATGAAAATATAGACACAATCTTTACCAATAGATTTGGCAAATACTATGGCAGACTTGAAGGACCTGAAAGTAAAAATATATTTTTGCGCAAGGAGCAATTCAGGCGTCATGATGATGCACAGTTTGGGTTAAGTTTTGCAAAGTCTGTAGTCTGTGGTAAGCTTAGAAATCAGCGCACTATACTTGCGCGCATTCAAAAGAATCACAAGATTGATCTTGCACAGCCCATAGCCATTCTTTCTCGCTTGATTGATAGCGCAAAAGAGGCCTTAAATCTGGATGCCTTGCGTGGTTATGAAGGCCAGGGCTCTGCCATCTATTTCAAGGCATGGGGTCAGGGTATAAAATCAGAACACTTTTCCTTTACAGGTCGCACTCGAAGGCCTCCCAAAGACCCGATAAATGCCCTGTTGAGCTTAGGCTATACCTTTCTTTCCCATACTATTGCCAGGGCTGTGAGTATAGCAGGTATTGATCCCTATCTTGGCTATCTACATTCATTAGAATATGGTAGGCCAAGTCTTATCTTAGATCTAATGGAGGAATGGCGGCCTGCGTTAATAGATTCCTTTGTATCAAGCATGATAAATCTCAATGTAATTAAATCAGATGATTTTCAAAAAGGAGAAATAATCAATCAAGATGATACAGATGATCACAATACTTCTGAAGCTATCTATTTAACATCAACAGGATTTAGAAAATTTATTGGTCAATATGAGCGTAGAATAAATGAAAAAGCTACATATCATTTAGATGGTATGGAGCGAACATATCGAGATATAATACTTTGTCAAGTGCGTCATTTTGTTCAATATATAAAGGGAGATGTTAAAGAATATATGCCATTTTTAATTAAATAGTTTAAGCCATGTATTTTTTAATTTCATTTGATATAACCAGCAACAAGCGTAGGCGTATAGTAGTACGATATTTATTGAATTATGGCAAAAGAATACAAAAGAGTGTATTTGAATGCCATGTTACAGAAAAAATTATGGAAACTATGGTTGGTGAGTTAGCTAAACTTATTGAGCATAGGGAAGATAAGATAAGATTTTGGCAGATATGCAAAGATTGTATTGAAAGGGTTGAAGTTGTTGGATGGGGTGATATTTCTTTAGAGGATGATGAATTTTGGGTGGTATAAATGAAGCCAACTAAGTCATATTTTATCGTAATGTACGATATATCTGATTCAAAGCGTTTACGCCATGTAGCAAAGATAACTGGAAAATATCTCAATCGTGTGCTTTATAGTGTATTTGAAGGAGAATTGACTGATAAACAGCTTTTCAATCTACAGCAGGAAATCAAAAATCATATAATGCTTGAAGATGACAGTGTGATTTACTTCAAACTTTGTCCAGAATGTGTTACTAAAATTCACACGAGAGGCAGAAGGATCCCTGTGCAGTTAGACAAGGATTTTATTGTGGTATAATATTTTTGCTCTTTGACAATTTATAAATTTTTTCTACAGCATACTTGGCTTGTTGCGCAACTATATGGTAACTTATTGATTTTACTTGTTTTTTTATTATTGGTTAGCTGAAATAAAAAGCAATAATTTCAATAAGTTACAGAATGGGGCTTGTATTTTATGCCAAAAGCTGTTATAATAGTTGAGGTTAGCGAAAACACGCATATACTCCTCGATGTTTTCGCACAAAAAAAGATGTAGGATTCGAATCACTTGACCCGATTAGAGGGGATTAAGACCAGTATAAAACTCCACCACTCTTGTTCGGTGGTATTCGAATCACTTGACCCGATTAGAGGGGATTAAGACATAACTTGACACATATCTGTAAGCTTGTTTGCATTCGAATCACTTGACCCGATTAGAGGGGATTAAGACTTCATCTTTGCCTCCTTAAATTGTATAGAATGAATTTATTCGAATCACTTGACCCGATTAGAGGGGATTAAGACATATTCATGCCGCTCACAATAGTCAAATACATCATTCGAATCACTTGACCCGATTAGAGGGGATTAAGACCGAAAGGGAAGAAAACTTTCACAACATCGTTATTAATTCGAATCACTTGACCCGATTAGAGGGGATTAAGACACCTACCATAATTCCAAGACAAATCAGTGTTGTCATTCGAATCACTTGACCCGATTAGAGGGGATTAAGACATTAAATTCATCCATCTTCTATCCTCCTGTATAGAATTCGAATCACTTGACCCGATTAGAGGGGATTAAGACGATTAAATTATCTCCCTTCTCCACAAAAATTGCGTTATTCGAATCACTTGACCCGATTAGAGGGGATTAAGACTTGACAAGTAATTTCTATCATAATTTTACCTCCATTCGAATCACTTGACCCGATTAGAGGGGATTAAGACAAAACAAAAAAAACCTTTTAAGGGCATGGCTTAATTATTCGAATCACTTGACCCGATTAGAGGGGATTAAGACGCCAGTTAACTGGCCTAAGAAAAAAGGGGTGAGGGGAATTCGAATCACTTGACCCGATTAGAGGGGATTAAGACTTTTCGATATAAATTGAGTTAAAACCCTCTTCAATTCGAATCACTTGACCCGATTAGAGGGGATTAAGACACTCACACTCAGAGATGTTTAAGAAATTCATAACATCATTCGAATCACTTGACCCGATTAGAGGGGATTAAGACATACCACCCTTTAACAGGGTTCCACCTAATGTCCTATTCGAATCACTTGACCCGATTAGAGGGGATTAAGACTCTTTACCATGAACACAATTAAAATCTTCAATAAAATTCGAATCACTTGACCCGATTAGAGGGGATTAAGACT
>JGI12104J13512_1000623_pt1 | contig 31295 bp, 35 predicted proteins | sample TerdegcTABiofilm_FD_13512 | JGI IMG/M metagenome (IMG submission 13512)
TGGAATTTAGCGGCCTGTGGAGCAAACAGGAGATATTGCCGAAAACCGGCGAGCAGTACCGGAAGCAGTTCAAAATTGCCGTTGCTTCCAAGACCGGCAGGTTGATTGACCAGCACTTTGGCCAGGCCACAGAGTTTGCCATCTACCATGTTGACGGAGAAGCAATCAGCCTGGTTGAAAAAAGGCAGATTATCAGCTACTGCAAAGGAATTGAGGAAGGTGAAAACAGTGAAAGGGTGAAGGAAAATACAATCGGAGCGGTCAAAGATTGCCACGCGGTGCTCTCCCTGCGTATTGGCTATCACGCCAAGAAAAGGCTGTCAAAGCATAATGTCGCGAGTATCGAATGCTACGATACCATCGAAAATGGTTTGAAATACGCGGTGGAAAAGCTAGTCAATAAAGAAGCCATATAAAGATTAAGGAGAATGATAGCAGTGAATAAACCAAGGTATCATATTTTTGTCTGTACCAGTTCCAGGGTAAACGGACAGCAGAAAGGCTTTTGCCATACCAAGGCGTCCGTGGAAATAGTGACTAATTTTATGGAGGAGATCCGGGACAGGGATCTGGGCGGTGCAGTGCTGGTTTCCAACACCGGTTGCTTCGCCCTCTGCGAGCGGGGTCCCATTGTGGTTGTCTATCCCGACAACGTCTGGTACGGCGGGGTCACGCCGGAGAACGTGGAGGAAATCATGGATGAACATATTGAAGGCGGTAGAGTGGTAGAAAGTCTTTTACTTTGATTTAAAAAAAGGTTAAGGAGAAAATCAATGCCGGATGATATTGCCGTATATATTGGGGAAGATGGCCGGACAGCCCCCCTGCTTGGGAGGGGCAGGCTCGCTGTCTACCGGAAAGAGCAAAGCTGTTGGACTATCCTAAAAGAAAAAGAATTTCCCTTAAGCCGGACTCCCGGCCTGCCGGAGCTGCGCAAGATAATGACAAATATGCGGGATTTTCTGGGCGAATGCAAAATTTTCGTAGGACTTTCCATCACCGGCGTACCTTATTTTGAACTGGAAAAGGGCGGTTTCAGCGTATGGGAGTACGAAGGCAATCCCTTAAGCTTTCTTGATCATATCCTTGCGGAAGAAAAAGATTTGCAGATGAGGAGAGCCGCCGGTGAGCGCGGGGTGAACCAGGTGGCTCCCGTGGCGGTTGCCGACGGGCGCTACCGGATTTCCCTGATAGATATTCAAGAAGGGAACACCGGCATCACCACGAAACAGGCCTTGCTTCCTTTTATCCGCAAAGGTGAATTTTATGAGCTGGAAGTGTTGTGCAGCCATGTCCCGCCGTGGCTGGATGCCGAGCTGGAGGCAGGCAACCTCTGCGGTGAGAAAAGCGAAACAGGTAATAATGAATTCAGGATTACCATAACCAAGAAGTGCTGCTGCCAGCTAGCAGGGCCGAATTTGATCTGAGAGCCGCAAGCCCCCGGATCATTAAATTTTGGCCACGCACGGGCCGGATGGCGAGGAGATTCTTTCCTTACCATATGGCGCCCGGTCCGTACGGCGGCCATTTTGCCTACATAACAGCAGGCGGAATACCTTAAGGAGGTTGTAATGCATGAACGCTACCCTCATATCATCAAGTGCGTCAGCACCAACGGTCTGATGCTGGAAGATAGCCTCGACCAGCTGGAATCCGTCAGGGTCAAGACAATAACCGTGACGGTAAACGCATCGCCGTAAGAGAAGCCGGCGCTTTTATCATGAATCTGATACCGTTTTTCCCGCAGGCTGAGTTCACCCTGCTGCCTGCTACCAGCGACGGTCTGCTGGATGGAGCCAAACAGGAACTGGCGCCGATAATCCGCCAGACGAAAAAAGGCTCTCAGTGCTTTTGCTAGTGCCTTTGCTAATTATAAGCTTTTGCCGACATACAAGAAACCCCTGCAGCTAAAATTTTAGTGGCAGGGGTTTCTTGTATGAATACATAAGGGATTTGAAGATCCACCGGTTTTATATGAGCATGATATCCCTTTCCGGCGGCGTATGGGTTCGCGAGTGCGTCGGCCGGGTTTTTTACAGAAAGTTAATAATATATTAATAAACGGTTAAACTTCCGATAACATAACTTTAACGAGGCTGTTTTATAGTGTAGTGGGGTGGTTTGGGATGCCGTTAATCCTGGTTGTGGACGATGAGGTCAATATTTTGCAGCTTCTGAAGTACAACCTGACCAAAGAAGGCTACCAGGTTATTAGCGCGACCAATGGGAGCGATGCAATCAAGCTGACCGGCGAAAAAGCGCCGGACCTGATTGTGCTGGACAAAATGCTCCCGGAAATGGACGGCTTTGATGTGCTGCGCATTTTAAAGGCCAACCGGCAAAGCGCCCCTATTCCCGTTATTATGTTGAGTGCCAGGAATGAAGAACTGGACAAGGTGCTCGGGCTGGAATTGGGGGCGGATGACTATATCACCAAGCCGTTTTCACCCAGGGAACTGGTGGCCAGGGTGAAGGTTCATTTACGCCACGGGCTGATGCTTCCTGCTGAAGAGGGGCCGGCGGAAGTTAAAGAAATCAGGGTTAACGGTTTGGTCATACAGCCGGAGAAGTATGAAGCACTGCTTGACGGGGTAAGACTGGAGCTTACCCAAAAAGAATTTGAGCTGCTGCACCTGCTGGCGGCAAACCCCGGCCGGGTTTTTACCAGAGACATCCTGCTGGAGAAGATCTGGGGCTATGATTTCGACCGGAAATCCCGCACTGTGGATGTTCATATCAGCTACTTGCGCCAGAAGATTGAAAAAGACCCGGCTAACCCGGAATATATCGAAACGGTGCGCGGGGTGGGCTATCGTTTCCGTGAATTTCATTAAAAATTTGTGGCATAAAAAAATGAAAATAGTATCAAGGAAAAATAGTTTCAAGGAGGAAGTGACTTGCTGAAAAATGCGAAATTAATAATTGCTGTTGTGTTGTGCCTGGCAGCGGCGGCTATGTTGGCCGGCTGCGGCGCGCAGGCTCAACAAGGAACGTTGTCGAACAGCATTACGGCGGTAGGTTCCACCGCCCTGCAGCCGCTGATGGAACAGGCCGCAACCCAGTTCATGGCCGGGAACCCGAATGCCAGGATCGTGGTGCAGGGCGGCGGCAGCGGCACCGGCCTCACCCAAGTCGCGCAGGGGGCAGCTGACATCGGTAATTCAGATATATACGCTGAAGAAAAGGAAGGTATTGACGCTTCCCAGCTCACCGACCACCAGATTTGTGTCGTCGGCATGGCTTGTGTGGTAAACCCGGCCATAACTGTCGACAACCTGACCAAACAGCAGCTGATTGACATTTTTACCGGCAAGACGACCAACTGGAACAGCGTGGGCGGCCCTGATCAAAAAATAGTGCTGGTAAACCGCCCGAAGGCTTCCGGCACAAGGGCGACGTTTAAGAAATACGCGCTGGGCGGCGCTGAAGAGGCTGCCGGTATTGAAGAAGACTCTTCCGGCACAGTTCGTAAAATCATCAAAGAAACTCCCGGCGCGATTGGCTACCTGGCGCTGTCTTATCTGGACGGCAGTCTAAAGATTGTCAATCTGGACGGTGTGACGCCCGCTAAAGAAAACGTTATCAACGGCAAGTACCCGGTGTGGGCCTATATGCACAGTTACACCAAAGGCAAGCCAGGCGGTGCGGTGGACGCTTTTTTGCAATATATGCTGTCAGAGGATGTGCAGAAGAATATAGTCCCGCAGTTAGGCTATATTCCTGAAGCTGATATGAAAATAACAAGGGATGTAAACGGCAAAATTAAGGATAAATAATAAATAATCAAGGCTGNGGGGGCGGGACACGGGAGTGCCGGCCCCTGATTAATATGATTGCGCTGTTTGTTTATGCAATGTTTATTCGGGGAGGAATNGTATATGAGTTCCATTTGCTCGAAGACCGTTCGCATAGTCAAACTTTTTATTAGTTTATTNAANAAGAACCAGACCTTCCCCGNCGTCATGACCAAGATTCGCTGGGAATTGGCCGGGGATGCCAATCCTCTCACCGGCTTGCCCGGCAATATTGCTTTGGAACAGGAACTGCGCAGACGCACGGCTGAGAAACTGCCTATCTGTGCCGTTTACGTCGACCTGCCGGATAAAATATGCAGAAAAAAATATGGATTATCCGGCGGAAGCCGCATTATTCTGTTTACAGCGAGACTTCTGGCTAACATACTAAAGAAATATGGCGGAAAGAAGGACTTCCTGGCTCATATTAAGGGCGACAGCTTCATCGCGATCATTGAAAAAGAGCGGGTAGGCGCATTTTGTGAGCGTACCATCAAATACTATGACAGTTTGATCAAGTCTTTAGACGAGCAGGAGAAGCGGAAAATAAGCAGAAACCTGATCTACACCCAAGAGAGTCTTCCTTTTATATCAATGTACGTGATCGATTTTGGAATAGGCGAAAAGATAGACTTAAAAGTTATATTGAAAAAGGCGGGACAGTTAAAATATTATTCAGCCCCCACCAATGGCAGTGTATGTGTTCATGAACCCAAAAAATAGTTTGGTAGACATGCCGTAGTTGAAGGACAGTCGGAGTGTTACTTTAATTCTTTTTCTCATCTCGCCCTGCTGACTCTAAGCACTGACGGATGGCCTTAGATTATGAGTATGCATGTCGGTAATCTAAGAGTGAAACTGGGAGTATTAGAAGATTAAAAAGAAGAAAATCAGTATGGATAAAGCGCCCTCACGTAAGGAGGTTTTTTATGCTCTTTTTAGCACTTTGTCGGCTCTGGTCCTGTGAAATTTTTTGCCCGCCGCAGGCTAAAGAGTCAAAAAACAGCTTCTTAGCCACATAGATTACTACCAAACACTTAGGGCGGCCGTAAAGCCGCCTAATGTCTTATTAGATAGACAGATAGATTGAAAAAGGAGTGGTTTCGCTGAGCCTCGATATTCCCTTTTGACCGCAGCTACAGAAATACAGCTTTTACGAAGCCAATAAAATTGATATCGATGTTTTGAGCGCCTTCCAGATGTTCCTCCGCGGACTGGATGTACTCAATGAAGCTGAACACCCTCCTGCTGAAGGCAAAAGTGAGCGCGTTGAGGATATCGTCCCTGGGTACTCCGGCGACAAACCAGTACTTGAACAGCAGGCGGTGACGATCTCGGCCCAGGTTTCCGATTAAGATTTTTAGTGAGACTGCAAACTAATATAAAATAATCGAAATTCTTAATAATTTATTAATAATTTCGAAACTAATGTTTGTTACCATACCCATAGTACCTCGGAACAACCTCCGGATTTGCGGTTTTGGCTGGTTTTAATAAAATATTAAGATTTCGTAATTTGCACATAAGTTATGTAAACTATAATGATGTAATATCAAGGGGTGCGAACATGGATAGAGACAACGTGCAAAAAAACCCTCCAGCACTTTCCAAGGAGTTTTTGGAGGAACATTACAGGCTTTACCCGGCGGTGCATCAAAGCAAGATAAAAGAGATCGAAGCCAGGCTGCTCAAGGCTGATACGACTATGGTTAATCCAACCTATTGCTCCCTCCGGTCCCTGAAAAAGGAGCATACTTATGCTCTTAATTCAGTAAAGCTACATGAATACTTTTTTGGGAATATAGCGACAGAAAAAGATTCACTACCATCGCCAGAATTGTTGAGCATGCTGGAGCGTCATTTTGGTTCCTTACAGGAGTGGGAAAAACAATTTTTTGCGCTGGCAATGTGCTCAAGGGGCTGGGTAGTCTTGGGTTTTGATTTGGATGAAGGGGTGCTCAGGAATTTCTTTTCTGATAATCACCCGGAAGGTGTGTGGTCAGTGCTGCCTTTACTGGTACTTGACGTGTTTGATCATGCCTATTGTACCGCTTTTCCAACCCGGAGCGAGTATATCCAGGAGTTTTTAAAGTGTGTGAAGTGGGAAGAAGTAAACCGGAGGCTAAATGTTGCCAATGCGGTGTATAAAAAAATTAACGAAATTAGGTAGGAGGTAACGGATTGTAAAGCACAATGAAACAACCATTATCTTCCAAGATGGTCGCGTTTCTTCCTGATCGTAGGCTCTGTTTATACCCCCGAATAAGAGCCTTAACGCCACTGCTTGACGACCACAATGTGAGCAGCATGCCAAAGGATAACAGGGGTTCCACTCTTATTGGCTATTGTCTGATTGATGATATCCCGCAGGCTCTCATATGCATTTGTAGGCATAAACGTCAAATTCAATATTGTCCTGAAAGTTGACGATAGGTGTATAGGCAATAAGCGAATTAAAAATATGAGAAAAGGAGAAAAGGGATAAAAGCAGAAAAAAAGTTACCTGTGCTTCTCTTGAAAGCAGGTCATCAATCATAAATCGTGCATATAAATCTTTGAGCAGTTCCCAAGACTTCACCTTTTTCATAACATCATCTCCAAGATACTCTATCTATTAAAAATATAAGCGACGATTACGAATTCAATGTATACACATAGAAAAAGCTGCCAACAGTTTTGTCAGAGAATTTTATCATCATCCTACTTAGATTTGCTTGCCCGCCCAAAAAAAACCAGGCAAGCAAGCCTGGGGAAGGTGATGTGAGATACAGGATACACAGGAGAATCACTGACGCTTATCGAAAAGCCCTTTATCAGAGGGCTTTTTAAATTTTATGCGACAGTGCGACAGGGGACGGTTAGAAAGGCTCTGCACTCAAATCATGGTTCTGATATACCGCACACTACTCTTAGGAGGTAAAAAAATGGCGCGACGCACATCTCACTATTGTTCCTCTTGAATAAACCTTACAGAAGAAAAGGCCCAGTCAGATTATTTGACCTCTCCCCCCGACTGCTTAGCCTATACTGGTATTTCCTCCTTGGCTGGTAAAGCGGCTTCGCCTGCTTGTGCGGCGATGGCAACTACGTAAGCGTGCCCGTCTCCGATTGCCTTAACGCCGGGCGGCAAAGCCAAGTCTGCCAAGCGGATTTCCTCTCCGATATCCAGGCTGGAAATGTCCACCATAAACGTGTCGGGAATGCTTGAGGTGAGACATTCTACCTTTAGCCTCCATATTTGCTGGTTCAGTATACCGCCTTTGGCAACCCCCGGGGCGGTGCCGGTAAGGTGGATATTAACAGTGGCGTACACCTTGTCTTTTAATGAAACCTGGTGAAAATCGGCGTGAATCAATGTACGGTTCACCGGCTCGTGCTGAACCGATTTAACCAGCACTTGATGGTCCCTGCTGGCTTCCCCGTCTTGCCTTATTTTCATATGAATCAGGGCATTTGAGCCGGCTTCCTCCAAAATCTTTTTCAGTTCGTTGGGGTTAACCGAAATGGCAAAGCTGTCCATGTTTTTTCCGTAGACCACCGCCGGGATAAAACCCCTTTTTAGCAAGTCGTGTTTGTGGCGCTTGTTTCTTTCCAATCTTACTTGTGCATTTAATTCTGTATTCATTTGTTATTTATAATCTCCTTTTGCTGTAGTCTATAAAAAAACCGCTTCACGCAGTGGCCTTGTAATACTCCACTATCAACTTATCCAACACCTGGCTAACCTCCAACATCTCCGCGTAGGCGGCCCTGTCAGCCCCCAGACTGTTCATTTTGGCACGCAAGCATTCAATTTCCATAAGCAGTTCAGCGCACGTCATCCTGGTACCTCATGGAATAGTAATTATTGCAACAAAAACAATTATTTACAACCGATTGTTACCATAAGAATCAATATCATTTGTTCCCAAAATGCCTATTAACGCTACGACAAGGATAATCAATATAAGTACATTTATCATTCGTATATCCTCCCCAGATGTCTATACTTTAAGAATAATGTTGAAATATTAAAAGTATATTAAGAACTAATTATCTTTTTCTTAATAAAGCAAAAGGCCCCGCTCCGAAGAGCGGGGTCTTTTGTATGAATGCGTATATTTAGTTTGCTCCTTGCTCGAATTTGAAAAATGTTTTTTAATGGTTAAAGTAGCATCTAGAAGTAAAAAAATTCTTTGAAACCAGTGATAATGCCGTATACAGCCAGGTCTGGAACGTGGTTCTTATGCAACACTACTGAAAAATTTACGAAAAAACACCCGGTAGAGTATTTTTTTCTATTTAAAGGTTTTACAGGAATGATGGGCGAATTATGTATATAGTTTTTTAGAAAGGGGCAGCAAAATGCGGGCAATTTTATTAAAAGAGCGCTTACTAACGGGTGATCATCTTTTACATAAAATAGTCGCCTGGTTTTTGTTTTTCACATTCCTTACACTTTTAGCGGGCAGGTATTATTTCGTTATAGATGGGGATATTTATCCCGCTGTGCACATGATAATTGAGTTCGTTATTGTAGTTGTGGCCATCTGCGTTTCGCTGATGAGCTGGTATGACTACAAGTATAAGCATGAACTGAAGATGCTGATCATTTGCTTGACCTTCTGCCTGGTGGCCCCGCTTGAATTTGCGCATGCCCTTTCCGACCTGGGCATGCCCGACTTCATCACGCCTAACTCTGTTAACAAAGCGTCATTATTTTTCATTGTTACCAAGTTATTCCTGGCCGTCGGCTTGCTAACCGCAGTCTTTAGCGGTGACAAGGTAAAAATAATCCGCAGATCGACCATAATACCCGTTTTTTTCGCTCTTGCGAGCGCCTTTTTAGTTGTGCTTGTCGCCTTTTCCTTTTCCTGCCTGCCGGTTATGTATGATCTCGTGGCCGGCAGCCAGACCGGCCTGAGAGTCTTTCTGGGATACCTGGTTATAGCCATGGAAGGGCTTGCTGTTGTCCATCTTTTGATGAAAAAGATGAAAAAAAAGTTTGGGAAGCAGGATATATACTTGTGCATGGCACTTATAATTATAATTATGAGCGATCTGGCTTTTATCTATTACCGCAACCCTTATGACACGTATAATTTACTGGGGCATATCTACCAGATTTTTTCTTTCGCCTTTATTTTCAAAACTATAGTAGACGATGCGATGGGCATAATTTACGAAACTAATAGCACATTGGAAATTCAGTGGGAAATACTGTCAGAAAAAAACCGCCAGCTGCAGAAGGCGGACCTGTTAAAAGATGAATTTCTGGCCAATACCAACCATGAACTGCGCACCCCTCTTACAGCGATTATCGCTTTTACTGAAATGCTGCTGGACGAGGGTACGGGAAAATTAAATGAGCTTCAAAAAGACTACCTGGATGAAATTAGCGACAGCGGCAAGGAACTGATGGGAAGGATCAACGGGTTTCTGGAGCTTTCCAAGATTGCCGCCGGAAAGACAGTTTTATATAAAGAAGAATTTGGGGTTGATGAGCTGATAGAAGCCGTATCCAGCAAGATGAGGCCGCTTTTTAACCAGAAAGAGATAACCTTTGATGTTCCCCGGAAAACCGGCTTTAATCGGTTTTGGGCTGACCGGGAGAAGACAGGGCAAATTTTAACCAACCTGCTCTCCAATGCGTTGAAATTTACAGCCCTGGGTGGCAGGGTAACGGTGGAGGCAGGCCCGGACGGTTCTGGTCAGGGCGTTTATATATCCGTAGCAGATTCCGGCATAGGAATAGATAAGAGTGACCAGGAAAGAATTTTTCAGCCTTTTCAGCAGTTGGACGGTACCAGAGCCAGGAGGTACAGTGGTACGGGGATAGGTCTCACTTATGCCAAGAAACTGGTTGATTTGCACGGGGGCTCCATTACAGTATCCAGCGAAATAAATAAAGGCAGTATATTTACTTTAACATTGCCCAGAGAAAAACCCAGAGAAAAAGGGGAATTAGGGAAGGTGGGTTAAAACATGGCTTATAGTATTTTAGCGGTCGATGATGACCCGAAAATATTAAAAATACTGCAGCACACTTTGAGCAAGGAAGGTTTTAAGGTCGCCACCGCCGCCAGCGGTGAGGCAGCCCTGCAAATAGCCAGGCAATCCTCCCCCGACCTGATTTTGTTGGATATAATGATGCCTGGTATGGATGGTTTTGAAACATACCAAAAATTGAAAGCGATACGGGAGGTCCCTGTGATCATTCTGTCCGCCAGAAGCGATGAGGTAGACAAGATAGTGGGTTTTAGGATGGGTATTGATGATTATCAGACCAAGCCTTTTAGCCCGACTGAGCTAGCCCTGCGGGTAAAAGCCGTTTTACGAAGAGGCAGGGAGCAAAAGGCAAACAGTGAAAACGTGTTAAAATACGACAACTTGACCCTAAACTATGAAAAACGCATGGTCGAAGTGAACAATAACAAGATCGAGCTGACCCCCAAGGAGTTTGAATTGCTCTGGCTTATGGCATCGAACCCCAGCCTTGTATTCACCAAAGCTCATTTACTGGACAAGATCTGGAGTAGTAGCTTTTACGGTGACGAAAATACTGTTACAGTGCATATCCGGAAACTGCGTGAAAAAATAGAGGCGGATCCCTCTAAGCCTGTATTTATCAAAACTGTTTGGGGAACGGGGTACAAGTTCGAGAATGAATAACAGAAAACATACTGCATTTTAACATTGCCCAACCAGGACAAATCCGCCCATAGTTTACTCAGTAACTGTATCAAGAATCCATAAGGCTACGAGAATTATCGCGGCTAACCATAGCATGCTTTATCATCCTTCCTTATAAAGGTTGCCCAGCAAGTTCTACTTATTTGGAAGAAAAGGTGCGGTATATGATTTGCAGTACTTCTTCAAGGATGTGAAGGTAAGCCATAAAACCAGGAGTATATTTATTGTAATCAGCTATGGTTTCATTAATTCCGGAACCCATATTTTCCATCACAGCACCTGCCAATTCAATGCTTCCTTTTGCCGCATTGGTAACGCACTCAACTTCTTGTAAAATCACCGGAACCGAAATTTTGAGCTTTTCTGTAGTCTCTCTGACATTACTGCTGATTTGTTCCGTATTCTCCAAAATACCAGGCATTGTCCGGATGGTTTTCTGGATAAATTCCTGATTGGTTTCTACCAGGGACCGTAAGGCGCCTACCACCTTTTTAATATTCCAAAGGATAGGAAGTAGAAGAATCCCCGCTGCAATTCCTAACGCGCAAACCAGAAAAAATATTAGGTCCTGTAATGTAAATTGAATTACCATAGTGTGTTCCTACTCTACAGATTTATTAAGTTCATTCGAAATATTTTCAGCAGTTTTGTGAATATCCTGTGTGATTTCATGGTAACCGTCCTTAATGTCCTTTCTTACCACTTCCGTTTTTCCATGAACGTCTTTGATGACATTACGTACTTCCTGCGCAGCATGAGCCGCGGCATCCTTCACCGTCTCTGCCTTCTTCTGGACTGTACCCTTGATGGTTTCTATAGTGTTTACAGCTTTTTTTTTCAAATCTGCTCGTGTCTCCTTTCCCGACTTTGGAGCAAAAAGAACTCCTGTTGCTACACCTACAGCGGCTGCGACGCCCATTCCTACAGCGAACTTCTGCACTGCTTTTACTCTCTCTTTCTTTCTTTTCTCCTTGCTTGCCAAGCTTAGTAAATCTCTCAAAATCATTTATGAAAACCTCCTTATTTACCTATGGTCACTTAAATGTACGACCGACTTATTTGAAACCACTTAAACACGAAGCATTTCATATTTAATTTGGACCGGAGCCGATTCCTTGAAAAATCGTTGATGCCAAGGAAGTGATATAAGTGATGCTAAACGATTTTTACGCAGTATAAAGGCTAGTCCTTCACTAAAAAGCTGATCGCAGAACTGATGACTGTTAGGAGCAAAGCAGCAAAAACAGCGGTTCCGAAGTTCTGGATTGCAAAACCTTTTACCAACAAACTGACTACCCACAGCATAAGGCCGTTTATGACTAATGTAGACAAGCCCAGCGTCAGTAAGTTGATAGGGAGGGTAAGCAGAAGAATAAGCGGACGGATCGTGGCATTGATAAAGCCAAGAATAATGGAACCGACTATTGCTCCCACTACTGTTACATTAAATCCTACTATGACATAAGCTGTAAATATGATCCCTGCAACATTCAGAACCCATCTAATAAACCAGCGTATCACTACAACTATCCCTCCTCGTATAATAGTAGCGGAACCATTGGACAGTCCAAAACCCAGATCAGGGGCAATGTGGATACCCTTCCCTATTCTCCATATCTCTTCCTCCTTTTATTCGATAATTATTGATGGGCATATTAATATTTAACTATAAAAATGTTAAGTAATCCTTATGAAAGTATTAATTTTTACATTAAATGATTAATGGTTGTTGACCAGCATATAAAAGTATCATAATAAGGTTGTTTTATTGCCTTGGTAATTCTCGGGCTGTCGTAAGTTCTACGGGACAAATAAGGGGAAGTTGTTTATTAGTTTACATGTTTATTAAGCTCCTGATTTCCTATTATATAAACTTAGTTAAATATAGCGTGGGTTATAAAAAAAGCAATACCTCTCTAAGTTTCAGGTTTACGCAGTAGTCTTCCTGGGTGCTATTTATTTTGACGTAAAACAGGATGGCCGAATTGTTAATAAAGCCGCATATATGGCAATGGGCGTAGACTTAGAAGGCCGAAAAGATATAATGGGCATCTGGATCGGCGAACACGAATCCGCCAAGTTCTGGCTTACCGTGCTGAACAAACTGAGAAACTGCGGGGTACAAGACATTCTCATTGCTTCTGTGAATAACCTCAAGGGCTTTACCGAAGCTATTCCGATTAAGATTTTTAGTGAGACTGCAAACCAATATAAAATAATCTAAATTATTAATAATCTGTTAATAATTTCATAACTATTGTTTGTTACCATAACCATAATAGGTCTCATAAAAAAGGGGGTGCATTCAATTATTATTTATAGTTTGACTTTGATACTGAACAAAACAAGACCACATCCCAAAATCAATAATTGTTTTGGTGAGCAACAGCCAAGTAACCTGTAGACTGTGGTTATCCTATTTTAAAGGAGGGTGTAATAAATGGTTAAATCCTATGCTCTGAAGCAGTTCTCAAACAAAAAAGGGGTCATCTACAAACTTTGCCGAAAACGTAGATACCTCCACCGGTACCAAACAGGGTCTGATCCGGGAAGAATTAGAGAGATTGCCGGATGCAAGGTTTTTCCTGTAACGTTCATGTAGCGGCATCGTGATCCAGGGATACCAACCAGAAAAAACATAACACACTTAAGGTGGAAAAAAGCCACACACCCACTTGAGGGGCGTGTGGGTCCGTACGGGTTCAAAGTCCCACCTCCGACACCAAAAATGCTTATTTTACAAGGTTACGGCCATCAGGCCGGAATCTTTTTTTTATGTTTTAAAACACTGAATTGCATATTATTTGACCTCTCCACCCGGCTGCTTGGCCTATGCTGGTATTTCCTCCTTGCCGGGTAAAAGCGGCTTCGCCTGCTTGCGCGGCGATGGCAACCAACGTAAGCGTGCCCGTCTCCGATTGCCTTAACGCCGGGCGGTAAGACCAGGTCTGCCAAGCTGATTTCTTCTCAGATATCCAGATTGGAAATGTATGCCATAAACGTGTCGGGAATGCTTGAGGTGAGACATTCTATCTCTAGCCCCCATATTTGCTGTGAGAAACTGCGGAGTACAAGATATTTTCATCGCTTCGGTGGATAACCTCAAGGGCTTTACCGAAGCTATTCCGATTAAGATTATTAGTGAGACTGCAAACCAATATAAAATACTCGAAATTATTAATAAATTATTAATAATTTAGTAATAATTTCAAAACTATTGTTTGTTATCATACCCATAAAGACGACGTAAGCAGATCGAAATACTGACAAAAATGATGACGATAAAACAGTTGGAGAAAAGAAGGGAGTTAATGAAGATGGAAAGGATGAACCAAGCAAGGAAGTTGACCTTTTTAAGCACATATCCTCCGCGGGTATGCGGGTTAGCTACATTTACGGAGGATTTGGTGAACGAAATCGATAAAATGGCTTTATTCCGACCGAACGTGATTGCGGTCACTAATACGGAAGAATACGAGGATCCGCGGGTGGTAGCCAAACTCAGCCAGCACAACCGGGCCAGCTATTTTCAGACTGCCCGCTGGGCAAACACCCATACCGATTTACTGGTTATCGAGCATGAATATGGGATATTTGGCGGGGAGTGTGGCGAATACATTATCGATTTAGCCAAGAATCTGGCGATACCCTTTATCATTACGACGCACACAGTGCTGATGGACCCTTCCCCAAAACAACGGAGAGTTCTGCGCGAACTCGGACGACTAAGTGCGATGGTGGTGACGATGGCAGAAAGCGCAGTCCCGCTATTAATTGAGACGTATGGTATCAAGCCGAGTAAAATCGCGGTCATTGCCCATGGTGTGCCAAGCTTGATTGTTAAGCCGCGGGAAGAACTAAAAGTTAGATACGGCTTAGATAACAAGCAGGTCATTAGTAGTTTCGGTCTCGTAAGCCCGGCCAAGGGGCTCGAGTATGGAATTAAAGCAGTTGCGAAGGTTGTGCCGGAATACGAAAACCTAGTATACCTCATTCTGGGCAAAACTCATCCATGCGTCAAGGAGCAAAATGGCGAAAGCTACAGGGATAGTCTCATTACCTTGGCGGAACGCCTAGGTGTAAGGGATAATATACGGCTTATTGACAAGTACCTGACGAAAGAAGAAGTGATAACTTATCTCAAATTGTCTGACATCTATATGACGCCGTATCTGTCCAAAGAACAGGCGGTCAGCGGGACATTGGCGTACGCTGTGGGATGCGGGCGGGTCGTCGTGTCGACTCCGTACCGCTATGCCCAAGAATTGCTAGGAGATGGTCGGGGAATGCTTGCCGAATTTAGTGATTCCGGTTCTCTAGCGTCGTGTATCAGAGATATACTCCAGAATCCCTTGCAAAAAAAAGAAATGGAAAGGAAGACCTTAGCGGTCGGACAGACGATGACTTGGGCCAAGGTAGCCGGGCGCTATACAAAACTGGTTTCCAACATAATGGAGGCCAATATGAAGACGACAATGGAGGCAGCCATGGAGCGAGGAGTGCTGGTAGGATAAATGGATCAATTTGCAATAACGTTTGATGATACGCATATTTTCAGAATGACCGATGACACAGGCATGTTCCAACACGCGAGGTTTAGTCTGCCCAACCTAACGGAGGGATACACCACTGACGATAATGCCCGGGCTCTGATCATGGCGGTGATGCTTTATGAGCAATGCCGGAAAACCACTTACCTGGCGCTGGTTTACCGCTATCTGGGATTTGTGCTGCATGCTCAGAATGAAAGCGGCGGATTTCGGAACTTTATGACGTACGGTCGTCAATTCACGGAAAAGGAAGGATCAGAGGATTGTTTTGGCCGCTGCCTATGGGCTCTCGGTTCTACACAAGCCTCGTCAGCAATGCCTCACGGCGTTAAAGAAGCCTGTGCCGCAGCGATCAGCCGGGCAATGCCGAATATCCAAAATCTATTCGGGCTGCGCGGCCAAGCATACGCTTTGATTGGCCTTGGTCATATTGAAGATCCCCAAGCCGATATTCTCCTGACAGGATTGGCCGATTCGCTGATCAGCCGTTTTGAGCACGATGCCGGCGATGAGGATTGGCACTGGTTTGAGAACAGTCTTACTTATGATAATGCGGTGTTGCCGTGGGCCTTGTTTGCGGCATACAGCCGTCTAGGACAAGTTCATCTGCTGCGCGTGGCGCAAGAAAGCTTGCAGTTTTTTGATAAGATTACATTTCGTGACGGCTATTTCAGGGCGGTAGGCTGCAAAGGATGGCTGCTGCGAGGCTCGAAACCAGCGCAGTGTGACGAGCAACCGCTCGAGGCATGCACGGCCACATTGGCCCATTTGGCTGCCTATGAAGCCACCGGCGACCAGAAGATGTTGGAACTGGCCCAACAAAGTTTTGCCTGGTATTTGGGCAAAAACTCTAAGAACCAAAGCCTGATCGATGATGAGACCGGAGGATGTCGTGATGGCATCACAGCCAAAGGCTTCAACTTTAACCAGGGGGCCGAAAGCATTGTAGGGTATTGCATCGCCAACCTGGCTTTAGCTAAATATGAAACAAGTGTCGTTGATTTGGGAAGGAAAGTGATTCGCAGATGAAGATAATCATCCTCGCGGGTGGCGGGGGCAACCGCCTGTTCCCTCTGTCACGGACGAAATTCCCTAAACAGTTTCTAAAACTGGATGGTGGCAAATCTCTTCTGGCACAGACCATAGAGCGGTTTCTGGTTCTGGTTCAACCAGCGGATATGGTCATCGTTACCAATCAAGACTATGCTCACCACGTAAGAACCGAGCTTGTCGCGGCCCAAGCGGCCCAGGCGCATATACTTCTAGAGCCTTTGGCGCGTAACACCGCGCCGGCCATTGCCTTGGCAGTCAGATACTGTGTCGACCGGCTGGGATGCGGCTTGGATGAGGTGATGTTTGTCACGCCCTCAGACCATATCATCAGCCCATTGGATGCATTTGCTTCCATAGCTCAGTTGGCGGAGAGCATGGCGAACCAGGACAGGATTGTGACCTTTGGGGTAGCGCCTAATCATCCAGAAACAGGTTATGGCTATATCCAGGCCGGGCAGCCCTTTGGCAGTGGCTTCACTGTAGATTCCTTCCACGAGAAACCGGACAGGACCACCGCAAAGGGGTACCTTGCTGCTGGTAATTACTATTGGAACTCAGGCATGTTCGCATTCACCATCAATTGTTTTATGAGTGAATTGCGGATTCATCAGCCGGATATTTATGCGTTGGCTGACAAAAGCCTGGATGATCTGATAGAAAACTTCGCCAAAATGCCCAATATCTCGGTGGATTATGCCGTGATCGAGAAATCCAGGCAGGTGGTATTGCTCCCGTTGAGTGCAAAATGGAGCGACATCGGGTCTTGGGATGCGATTTATGACTTGTTGGACAAAGATGCGGATGGCAATGTCATCAAGGGTGACTGTATTCCCATTGCTTGTGCAAATACATTGATGTTGGGACAAAGCCGTCTCATTGCCGGCATCGGACTGGAAGATTTACTGGTAATAGAGACGGACGATGTGCTCGTGGTAGCCCAAAAGGGCGAATCGCAGAAGGTAAAGGATCTGGTGAACCGGCTCAAGGCGGACTGCCGGATGGAAGCGGACGAGCATACCACGGTGTATCGGCCCTGGGGGCAATATTCTCTGCTGTCCGGCGGACGGGGATATCAGATGAAGAAAATCGCTGTCAACCCGGGGCAGATACTCAGCTTGCAGATGCATTACCACCGCAGTGAACACTGGATTGTCGTCGGCGGCACAGCGAAGGTGACCATTGGTGAAACAGAACAGATGGTGCATGAGAATGAGAGTGTGTTCATTCCGCAAACGACAAAGCATCGTTTGGAGAATCCTGGTAAGTTGTTGCTTGAAATCATCGAACTGCAGAATGGCAGTTACCTGGGCGAGGATGATATCGTACGGTTTGAAGATATCTATGGCCGGCAGGATACGGATCGAGCCGTAGAAATTGTAGTAGAGGTATAATTCGGTCTTTTAAGTACAGACGTTTAAACATTCATAGATGATGGTCGAGGATGACAATATGAACGGTCATCTGCCTGGGCGGCCTTGTGGTCGGCCAGGCGCTCGCCTGGGAACTGGTCAAAACATTTCTCGCCCCGCGATTCAGCGGTGCCGAGCTCATCGTCGCCGCCTGGCCAAAGTGGCGGAGTGCCCGTGTGCAGCGGCTGCTCTGGGCCAGCACCGGTACTAAGAACCCGGACTACAGCGACGTGAAATACGTTGAGGCGCTCATCGGTGCGTACACGGTGTACACGGTCCCGGTCGAGACCCTGGACACCTACCGCGACCACGGCGAACCGAATGCTCGCCTCGAACTGAAGTACAGGAGGTAGCAACCCGAACCTGAAACTAAAACTGATGGTCTCGCAATAAGTCGTCGCCCCGGCGAAAGCCGGGGTCCAGCGATAAAACGGTGAGCTGGCGCTGGAAGATCAACAACGTCGGCGGTTTCCCGTTTGTTTTCCATATGAGAAGGCAGCAGCCGCATCGAGCGACGAAAAGGCAATTGATAAGGAACATGGATTGACGTGATTGAATTGCGAAAGGAGAAAAAAATGACACAGAGTAAAAATTTGCTGACCAACGAATCACTGGCCGAGTTGGCATCGGTTCACCAGCAGCCGTGTCTTTCGCTTTACCAGCCGACCCATCGGAGTCGTTCTGAGAATCAGCAGGACCCGATCCGGTTTCGCAATCTTGTAAAGGAGCTGAAGAGATCGCTCCGGCAGAAGTATCCGGCCGTCGAGACCCGGTTCCTTCTGGAACCCTTCGAAGCCCTCGACCATGATCATGACTTCTGGAACCATACACTGGATGGACTGGCCGTGCTGGGCGGGCCGAGCCTGTTTCGAGTGTTCCGGCTTCAGCGGACGGTCCCTGAATTGGCCGTCGTGGCCGACAGCTTTCACATCATGCCTTTGCGACGCTTTCTGCAATCGGTCGGTCGCTATCAGGTTCTGGGATTGAGCCTCCGCAAGATCCAGCTCTTCGAGGGGAACCGCGACGCGCTTGACGAGATCGAGCCGGCTCCGGGAGTCCCGCGGACGATCACCGGGGCACTGGGCGATGAGCTGACTGATACGCATCTGACCATCGCCTCTTATGGTGGCATCGGTCAGGCGAGCACACCCATGCACCACGGTCACGGTGGAAAACAGGACGGGGTGCAGACCGACGCGGAGCGGTTTTTTCGTGCCATCGACCACGCGCTGCTCGAACACCATTCCCGGCCATCGGGCCTGCCGTTGATCCTGGCGGCGTTGCCGGAGTATCATTCTCTTTTCCACCGGGTCAGCCATAACCCGTTTTTGATGGAGGAGGGACTCCCGATCAATCCCGATGAGTTGCCCATCTATGAACTTCGGGAACGCGCCTGGCAAGTCGTCGAGCCGCACTATCAGGCGCGGCTGGCGACACAGGCCGACGAGTTCGTAGTGGCGAAGTCCAAGGGGCTTGGCAGTGACGACTTGGCGCAAGTTGCTCAGGCAGCCGCCGCGGGGCGGGTTGCGACTCTGCTCATTCAATCCGACCGCCAGATTTCCGGCCGGCTTGATAGTGAAACGGGTCGGGTCGAAGCGGCTGATCTGAGCCACCCGCAAGTCAATGACTTGCTCGACGAGTTGGTCGAGTTGGTCGGGAAGATGGGCGGCCAAGTCCTGGTCATTTCGCCCGAGCAGATGCCGGGGCAGACGGGACTGGCTGCCACCTATCGGTACTGAGCCAATAACAATCGCAAAAGGAGAAAACCATGCAGGCCCAAATCAATACCGACCATAACATCGAAGATGACGAGGCGCTGGCCGCTCAGGTCAGAAGCATAGTGGAGGCCTCACTTGGATTGGAGATAGCAGAAAGAAGAACCAACCATCCTTAAAAAGTTGAAAAGGAGCATGATCATGAACACAAAAAAGTGCATGAAGGGAGCATTTTTATGAATGCGGAAAAGAAGCTTGAGGGGGACATCGCCAATCCCTTGCCGCCCGATCTGCTGCAAAAGATGAACGCCTACTGGCGTGCCGCCAACTATCTATCGGTCGGGCAGATTTATCTTTACGACAATCCTTTGCTTCGGGAACCATTGCAGCTGTCGCACGTGAAGCCCCTGGTGGTCGGGCACTGGGGCACGACGCCGGGTCAGAACTTCATCTACGTGCACCTGAACCGGGTCATCAAGAAGTATGATCTGGATATGATCTACATCGCCGGTCCCGGGCACGGTGGCCCGGCGCTGGTGGGCAATACTTACCTCGAAGGCACCTACAGCGAGGTCTATCCGAACGTCAGTCAGGATGAGGCCGGGCTTAAGAAACTGTTCACGCAGTTCTCATTCCCAGGCGGGATTTCCAGCCATGTTTCACCGGAGACGCCGGGGTCGATTCACGAGGGTGGCGAACTGGGGTACTCGCTCAGCCATGCCTTCGGGGCCGCCTTCGACAGTCCCGCTCTGATCGTCGCCTGCATCATTGGCGACGGCGAAGCGGAAACCGGCCCGTTGGCGGCCGCATGGCAGGCCAACAAGTTTCTCAGCCCGATTGATGACGGGGCCGTGCTGCCGATCCTGCATCTCAATGGCTACAAGATCAACAACCCGACCGTCCTGGCCCGCATCGAGCATGAGGAATTGGAGCAATATCTACGAGGCTGCGGCTGGACGCCCTACTTTGTGGAAGGTGACGAACCGGAAAAGATGCATCAACTCATGGCCACCATTTTGGACCAGACCATTGATGAGATCCTGCAAATCCAAAGCAATGCGCGGAACAAAAACGATACCACACGGCCGCGCTGGCCAATGATCGTCCTCAATTCACCCAAGGGCTGGACGGGACCGAAAGTAGTCGATGGCCTGCAAGTCGAGGGCACCTCCCGCGCTCACCAGGTGCCGCTGCTGGTGGATTCCGATCATCCCGATCATGTCAAGCAGCTTGAAAGCTGGATGAAAAGCTATAAGGCAGAGGAACTCTTCGATGAGAGCGGGCGTTTCATACCGGTATTGGCCGAACTAGCGCCTAAAGGCGAGCGGCGGATGGGTGCCAATCCCCACGCCAACGGCGGAATTCTGCTGCGCGATCTGCGCATGCCGGACTTCCATGTCCACGCGGTGGACGTGCCTTCGCCCGGTGTTGTTGAGGCACAAGAAACGCTTGTATTGGGCAGATTCCTGCGTGACGTGGTCAAGCTGAATCAGGATCAGCGCAATTTCCGGATTTTTAGTCCTGATGAGACACTCTCGAATCTCCTGGGAGCGGTCTTTGAGGTCACCAATCGTCAGTGGGACGCCCAGGCATTAGAGAATGACGAATTTCTGGCGCCGGCAGGACGCGTACTGGACTCAATGCTCAGCGAGCACCAGTGCGAAGGTTGGCTCGAAGGATACCTGCTCACCGGGCGGCACGGATTGTTCAACAGCTATGAGGCTTTCATCCGCATCGTCGATTCGATGTTCAGCCAGCACGCCAAGTGGCTGAAGGTCACAGCACAACTGCCGTGGCGGCGGAAGATCGCCTCGTTGAACTACCTGCTGACCTCCCATGTCTGGCAGCAGGATCACAACGGCTTCACGCACCAGGACCCTGGCTTCCTCGACCACGTCATCAACAAGAAGGCCGATATCGTGCGTGTTTACCTTCCGCCCGACGCCAACTGCCTGTTGTCGGTCTTCGATCAATGTCTGCGCAGCCGGCACTATGTGAACGTGGTGGTTGCGGGAAAGCACGCCCTGCCCCAATGGCTGAAGATGGATGAGGCGGTCGTGCATTGCGCTGAAGGGATTGGCATCTGGCAATGGGCCAGCAACGACCAGAGCGCCGAACCCAACGTGGTGATGGCCTGTTGCGGAGACATACCCACGCTGGAGGTTCTGGCCGCTGTTTCCATCCTGCGCAAACATCTGCCGGACTTGAAAATTCGGGTGATCAATGTCGTCGATCTGATGAAACTGCAGCCGAGCACCGAGCACCCGCACGGGCTGAGCGACATTGATTACGACTCACTCTTCACCAGAGACAAGCCGATCATCTTTGCCTTCCATGGATACCCCTGGTTGGTCCACCGGCTGGCCTACCGCCGGACTAACCGTAACCTGCACGTCAGGGGCTACAAAGAAGAAGGCACGATCACGACGGCTTTTGACATGAGGGTGCAGAACGACCTGGACCGGTTCCACTTAGTGCAAGACGTGGTCGATCGCCTGCCGCTGTTGGGCACCAGGGGGGATTATCTGAAGCAGTTGGTTCAGGACAAGCTCGTCGAGCATAAACAATACATCAACAAACATGGGAAAGACCTGCCGGAAATCCGGAACTGGAAGTGGGGCAATCCCAAATAAATGTTCTGGTTCTATCACATACCAGCATTCTGCTTTGCTACTTTCTCCATTTTCATTTTTCATGGCATATTGATCCAACACTTCCTTATCATCAGCCGGCACCGCGCCGCAGGTGAAAACGACATTTGGTACCCAGTTCACCCCTTCCTTGCCGATCTCGTACCCGGTTTCGGGAGAGAGGATCGGGTTTGGCGAACGGTAGAGCAGGCGCTCCGGATTGGCGAGGTCGGCCAGGACAACGCCCCAGACGGTATACCCTGTTCCGGTCTACACCGTGGTAGATAAGCAGCCAGCCGTATTTGGTCTTGATGGGCTGGGAGCCTGCGCCTATCTTTAAGGAGTCCCACATCTGTCCCGAACGCGGCCCCGGGATGATGGAATGCTTTTCTTTGGGGGCCGGAAACTCGAGCTTATCCAGACGCAACACCCATATGCTGGGTTCTATCCGGTGGTGGATAATATATTTCCCATTTAGTTTTTCCGAAATAGCAGAGCATCTTTGTCCCAGATGTCCTGAAAGGCCAGGCCCTTTCTTTCCCATTTGTCAAACCTTTTGTTTAACAGGTCATCCAGCCCGATGGCGGCAGCCGCGATTTGCGCGATGACACCATCATAGGCGGTATAAAGCATAAAGATCTTGTTATCTATTATTGTTATCCGCGGGTCTTCAATCCCCTTTTTTTCCGTCCTGTCTTGTGGTGCGAACACCGGCTCCGGCAGTCTCTCCAGCACGTTGCAGCCGTCCGTCACGGCCAGCCCGATCCGCGACACCTCGTCATCTCCGTACGCCCTAGTCTACCCTTCCTTTTTTTACCCTGGGCCAGCCGCCAGGTCGATTTTTTTATTATTTAGAGAGATATACATGAAATTAATCTGAATTTAACAATATTTAACAAGGCGATAATAATAATCTAACCTCGCTCAGCTATAATTTATGTGACACCATATTTGTAGATAATACTGCAACGGTCAACTTGACTGGGGAGGCAAACAGCTTGACGTCATCAAAAATATCTGTGGAAAGGTTGAACCTTTATTACAGGGATTTTCAGGCTTTAAAAAACGTAAACCTGGAAGTTGAGGAAAACCAGGTTACAGCGCTTATTGGACCGTCCGGCTGCGGCAAGTCGACGTTCTTGCGTATCTTGAACAGAATGAACGACTTGATCGAGGGAGTTAGGGTGGACGGTATGATACTTCTGGACGGTATGGATATCTACCGCCAGGACGAAGACGTGGTTAATCTGCGCAAAAGGGTGGGTATGGTTTTTCAGCGCCCCAACCCTTTTCCGATGTCGGTATATGATAATATTGCCTACGGGCCGCGTATTCACGGGGAGAAGAACCGGCGCAAATTGGATGAAATCGTAGAAAAAAGCCTGCGCGCGGCAGTCCTCTGGGACGAGGTGCGGGACCGGCTTTATAAGTCGGCGCTGGGGCTTTCCGGCGGCCAACAGCAACGGGTATGTATCGCCCGGCTGCTTGCAGTGGAACCGGAAGTGCTGCTTATGGACGAACCCACTTCAGCTTTGGATCCGCTGGCAACTATGAAAATTGAAGAGTTGATTCAAGTATTAAAAAACGACTACACTATTGTCATTGTAACCCATAACATGCAGCAGGCCGCCCGTGTTTCCGGTGTCACCGCTTTTTTCTTAAACGGCGATCTGATTGAATACGGCAATACCGAGGCAATGTTTACCAAACCGTCGGATCAGCGTACTGAGGATTATATTACGGGCCGTTTCGGCTAAAATAGGCATAGGTGTTTTTATCCGTTATGAAGAATCACCATACCGTGAGCAGTCATAATATATAATATTATATAAATTCATCATTATATTAATTGGCAGTCGATGAAGGGAGAAAAACGTTAAACATGAGGACCAGGACAACGTTTGACCAGGCCTTAAGTGAACTCCAGCAAGATATTATACGCATGGGTTTTTCTGTGGAAGAGGCCATTGCCCATGCGGTGGAATCCCTCACCAGGCAGGATGAAATTATGGCCCAGGGTGTTATCGACGGGGACGTGCTTATTGACAACCAGCATCAGCTGATAGAGGATAAATGCCTCAAGCTTATTGCCACCCAGCAGCCGATGGCCAAGGACCTGCGGCGTATTGCGACGGGACTGATGATCATTACCGATTTGGAACGAATGGCTGATTTAGCGTATGACATTGCCAAGATAGCCCGAAGGATAGCCTGTCAGCCCCTGATCAAGCCTCTGATTGACATTCCGCGAATGGCGCAAATAGCCCAGAAAATGGTAAAAGAGTCCCTTGACGCTTTTGTGCGGGAGGATGTGCAACTGGCCGTCTCGATGGCTAAAGAAGATGATTTGGTAGACAGTCTGCATAACCAGGTCTTCCGGGAGTTGCTTTTATATATGATGGAAAATCCCAAAACCATCAACCAGGCAACCGCTCTCTTGTTCGCCAGCCGCCACCTGGAGCGGATTGCCGATCATGCGACCAACATCGGTGAACGGATTGTTTACCTGGCAACCGGTGAGCGTAAAGATCTAAACGATTAGGTATTATTAAACAAATTGCTGACAAATCAGCAATATTGGTAATCTCCTCTCCTGTTCCCGGTATTGATAGCCGGGTTTTTTTTTATCCTTTCATTTGTTCCATTATTACCTAAATGTAACCTTTATTTAACAAAGCTTTAATTCGCAAATAAACATTATTTAACATCAGGGGTATATATTAAAATCATACTTTTTGCCAACCATGAGCATTGATAGAAAAAATGTGCAGTGGGGGGTGTTAGCATCAATTCCGTATTAACGAAAGTTGCCGGTCTGTTCGAACGATTTGTCAGCTTTGCCAGCGTTAAAAGCAGCCGCAAGATCAGGTCCGGAAATTTGGAAAGCCGGTTGCACGATGCCGTGCGGGAAGCGCAGGGTGCAGCCAAGGGTTTTATCGACCTGCAAAAAGCAAAACTGCTGCATGAATTTAGTGAAATTCTTGAAGGCGCGGGTTTTAACACTGTATACCAGCCCATCGTTTCTTTTCAATCAGGCTGCGTTTTAGGTTGGGAAGCACTTGCCAGAGGACCACGGGACAGCTATTTTCACAGCCCGGATGTGATCTTTTCCTTTGCTGAAGAGGTAAACCTGCTTTACCCGGTGGAAAAGCTCTGCCGTCGGATTGCCATAAATCAGCTTGGTGGATTGGAGGCCGACCAGAAGCTTTTTTTGAATATTCACCCCCGTTCGCTTGGTGATCCGAACTTCGTCAATGGTGAAACCATCAAGTTAATTAAGGAAATGGGCTTAAATCCTGGCAATGTTGTTTTCGAGATAACCGAAAGGCATTGCATTGATGACTTTTCCTATTTTAACAAAACTCTTGAATATTACCGGGGTCAGGGCTTCCTCGTGGCGGTTGACGATGCCGGTGCGGGATTTTCCTGCCTCCAATCGATTGCTGAAATAAGACCGGATTTTATCAAAATCGATATGTCTCTGGTCAGAGGTGTTCATAACAACCGGGTGAAGAAAGCGCTTCTGGAAACATTCACGACATTCGCCGAAAAAATAAGCTGTTCGATTATCGCCGAAGGCATTGAGGAGGAGGAGGAGTTAAATACGCTCGCCAGCATGGGCGTGCATTACGGGCAGGGTTTCTTTTTGGGCAAGCCTGCTTATCCGAAAGCGCCTATTAGTGATGACGTTTTAACAAGAATAATTCGCTTGGTATCCAACAATCGCAACCGCATCTGGAAGCCTGCCTTCCCGGTGGGCAGCGTTACTGAAAACGCCGTCAGCGTTGACAAGAACACCCTTGTGCGGGAAGTCAAGAAAATTTTGGATAAGGACGAGCTTCTCGCGGGTGTGGTGATAGTAGATGAAGGAGAACCCAAGGGGTTGGTCATGCGCCACCTGTTATACCGCCATCTGGGCATGCAGTATGGGGTGCCTCTTTATTACGAGCGCCCGATCTCTGTGATTATGGATGTCTCTCCGCTCATTGTAGAGGAGGATGCAACCATCGAGCTGGTGTCTCAGGTGGCCATGAACCGTGACCGAATCAAAATATACGACTATATTATTGTAACAAAAAACAATTTGCTAAAAGGGGTAGTCTCGGTCCAAAATCTTCTGGACACCATGACCAGGATCCGCCTGGAGCTGGCCAGGGGCGCCAACCCCCTAACCGGTTTGCCGGGGAACATCGCCATCGAGCAGGAGTTGCTCAAGCGCGCAACAGAGAGCTCAACCTTTAGTATTGTCTACTTTGATCTGGATAATTTCAAAATATATAATGACAAATACGGTTTTGAAAACGGTGATAAAGTCATTTTATTTACTTCAAAATTATTGAGCAGTGTAATCAATAAATACGGAAGTGAAAAAGACTTTCTTGGGCATATAGGTGGAGACGATTTTATTCTGGTTACTGACAGAGAACGTACAGACACGCTTTGTAAACGGATCATCAAGTATTTTGACCGCCTGATTAAATCCTATTATCTGCCGGAAGACCGAAAGGAGGGTAGGATTCCCGGGCACGACAGGAATGGACTGGCCAAGTGGTTCCCATTCATATCCGTGTCCATGGCCGTTATTGAGTGCGAAGGAGGTGAAAAAGCGGATTTGAAGACTTTGTCTGAAAAGGCTGCGCAGCTAAAATGTTATGCCAAATCCATTTCCGGCAGTGTTTACGTTCGTGACCGCAGGGGGGCGGGTTGATTTTACAAAAAGTTAATAATTAATAAATAAATCTTAAACTGAAGATAACTAGTTTTTAACCATGCTGTTTTAAACTGAAAAAGGGTGATTTGAGATGCCGTTAATCCTGGTTGTGGATGATGAGGTTAATATCCTGCAGCTTCTGAAGTTTAATCTGACAAGAGAAGGCTACCAGGTAATTGAAGCAACCAATGGGCATGATGCAATTAAGCTAACCGGCGAAAAAACACCTGATTTGATTATTCTGGACAAAATGCTTCCGGAACTGGACGGCTTTGACGTGCTCCGCATTTTAAAAGCCAACCGGCAAAGCGCTTCCATTCCCGTTATTATGTTAAGCGCCAGGAGTGAAATGCTGGACAAGGTGCTCGGGCTGGAACTGGGCGCGGATGACTATATTACGAAACCATTTTCTCCCAGGGAACTGGTGGCCAGGGTAAAAGTGCACTTGCGTCGCAAACAGCCTCCTGCCGAAGAGGAGGCTGCGAAAGAGGCGGTAAGGGTAAACCGTTTGGTAATCCAGCCGGAGAAGTACGAAGCCTTGCTTGACGGGGTAAGGCTGGAACTTGCCCAGAAAGAGTTTGAACTTCTTTACCTGCTGGTGGCTAACCCCGGCCGCGTTTTTACCAGGGATGCGCTGCTGGAAAAAATCTGGGGATATAACTATGACCGGAAATCACGCACCGTGGATGTTCATATCAGGTACTTGCGCCAGAAGATTGAAAAAGACCCGGCCAATCCTGACTATATCGAAACAGTGCGCGGAGTGGGATACCGTTTTCGTGAGACACGCTAAAATATTGTGGCTTTATTTCAGCCACTTTGCATATAAAAAAAGCTTATAAGGAGGAGAAAGATTTGCTGAAAAAGGTAAAAGTAATAGTGGTTGCCGCACTGTGCCTGTCCGTTGTGACAGCGTTGGTTGGCTGCGGCGGGCAGGGCGCTCAGCAAAGCACGGATAACAAGGCGGCCCAACAGTTATCCGGCAACGTCACGGCGGTAGGTTCCACCGCCATACAGCCGCTCGCGGAACAGGCCGCGACTCAGTTCATGGCCAAGAACCCGAATGTGAAGGTAGTGGTGCAGGGCGGCGGCAGCGGCACCGGACTTACTCAAGTTTCACAGGGAGCGGCCGATATCGGTAATTCGGATATTTTTGCTGAAGAAAAAGACGGTATCGACGCTTCTCAACTGATTGACCATCAGATTTGTGTTGTTGGTATGGCCGCGGTAGTTAACCCGGATCTTAAAATTGACAACCTGTCCAAGCAACAATTAGTCGATATTTTTACCGGAAAAACTACTAACTGGAAGAGCGTGGGAGGTCCTGATCAAAAGATAGTCCTGGTAAACCGTCCGAAGGCTTCAGGTACACGGGCGACGTTTAAGAAATACGCCCTGGGCAACGCCGAGGAGGCGGCAGGCATCGAAGAGGATTCCTCGGGCACGGTTCGCAAAATCATTAAAGAAACCCCCGGAGCGATCGGTTACTTGGCGCTGTCTTATCTGGATGGCAGCGTGAAGGCCGTTAGCCTGGATGGTGTGGCGCCCGACAAGGAGAATATTACTACCGGCAAGTACCCGGTATGGGCTTACATGCACAGTTATACCAAGGGTCAGCCGGGAGGCGCGACAGAAGCTTTTTTGAACTACATGATGTCTGATGATGTGCAGAAAAACATAGTGCCGCAGCTGGGTTATATTCCTGGCACTGATATGAAAATAGTCAGAGATGTGAACGGTAATGTTAAGAATAAATAGATGCATGCGCCGCGAGTGGCTCTGGCGGAAGACGAATATTTGTGTTCAGAAAAGCTGTTAGTGTGAAAAAGGGCCGGGTCCCCGGCCCTTTTTCAACTAGTTCATTGTTGGAAGCGGGAGTGATTTGGATGAAGAAGAGTTTTGCCAAGGGAGTATTTAGGCCGAACAGCGAATTGCTGGGTAGATTCCTGACCATGGGGGCGGCGATTCTGGCAATAATTTCTGTTGTAACAATTGTATCATTTATTACCGTAAAAGGCCTGTCTACTTTTATAATCAACGGGGTCAGTGTTAAAGAATTTCTATTCTCCACGCAATGGTGGCCCGACCGCCTGCCGGAAGATGGCGGTCCGCAAGTGGGCGTGCTGGTTTTTATTTTTGGGTCCGTAGTAATCGCCATGCTGGCTGTTCTTTTGAGCGCGCCGCTCGGCATCATCTGCGCTGTATTTATGGCTGAAATCGCGCCTTCTTGGGGACAGCGGTTTTTGCAGCCTGCAATCGAACTGCTGGCCGGTATTCCGTCCGTTGTATACGGGTATATCGGCTTAAGCCTGTTGGTTCCTTTTATCCGGGACAATATTGGCGGCATGGGTTTTAGCATACTGGCCGGTTTCCTGGTGCTGTCAATAATGATTCTGCCCACTATCGTCAGCGTGTTGACGGACAGCCTGAGATCTTTGCCCCGTGAATATAAGGAGGCGGCGCTGGCACTGGGTTCCACCCGCTGGCAATCAATCTATCATGTGCTTATTCCGGCTGCCCGTTCCGGTTTAATCACGGGTATTGTTCTGGGTTTGGCCAGAGCTTTCGGCGAAGCCCTGGCTGTGCAGATGGTAATCGGCAATATGAGAAAAATGCCCACGTCAATTATGGATCCGGTGATTACTTTGACCAGTGCTATTACCATGGATATGGGCAACACGCCCATGGGCTCATTGTGGAACAACGCGCTCTGGTCGATGGGCTTGTTTACCTTGATGATGTCTTGTTTTTTTATCCTGGTTTTGCGTTTTGTTGTGCGTAAGGGGGGGGTTGTCCGGTGAATTCACGCCGCGTCGATCGGATTGCCACTGCGATATTTTGGGCCGGCGCTCTTGCGGTTATTTTTTTTCTGGGTGCCATAGTCTGTTACATACTTTATCATGGAGGAAAGTACATCGACTGGGCCTTCTTAACAAAGCCTTCCCAGGTAATCAGCGCCGGCGGGGGTATTGGCCCGCAGATTTTCAATACTTTTTATCTCCTGCTGCTGTCCATGTCTATCACCATTCCCGTAGGTCTGTTAGCCGGGGTTTACCTGTCTGAATACGCGGTTGCCAACAAGTTTACCGAGGCTATCAAGCTTTCTATCGAGACCTTGAATTCTCTGCCTTCAATTGTTGTCGGCCTTTTCGGTCTCCTGGTTTTCGTCAATATGACCGGATGGGGTTATTCGCTGCTCTCGGGCGCTCTTGCCCTGACAGTGCTGAACCTTCCGTTCATGGTCAGGATCACCGAGGAATCTATTCGCGGTGTGCCGGCTGGCCTGCGCGAGGCGAGCTTGGCCCTGGGCGCCAACCGCTGGCAGACGATCTGCAAAGTAGTATTGCCTGCTGCTTTTCCCGGTTTGATCAGTGGTATCATTATCACTTGCGGCAGGGTGTTTGAAGAGGCTGCGGCGCTGCTGTTCACCGCCGGCATGTCCAGCCCGCCGATGGATTTCAGCCAGTGGAATATTTTCAACGAAACCTCACCTCTCAACCCGTTCCGCCCGGCGGAGACCCTGTCTGTTCATATATGGAAGATTAATACTGAGGGGCTTATCCCCGACCTGCGCAGGGTAGCGGACGGCTCCGCGGCGGTGCTGATTCTGTTCGTGCTCAGCTTCAACCTGACAGCCCGCTGGCTGGGCAGGAGAATACACCGGAAGATGACGGCGACTTAGGGGCTAAGCATGAGGTGGTTTAAATAAGGCTGTTAAGGTGTAAAGTGGGAGGTCGAGATAATGGCCACCAATTTGCGGAGTGATCGGGATACCTGCCCAAACAGGGGGATGGAGATACCTGGTAGCTGTAACTATGAATGTCCGTACTGCGAGGGGTTTATAAAACGGAATGGCTATCCATATGAAGTTTTATGCTCACATCCAAACGCTAGGAGGTATGAGGATCTTTTGGGCCATCAAATCTCCTAGCTTTCTTTTAGTTTTCTCTCGGTTGATCTTTAGCCGGCGGGGATATACTAAGAACAAAAAAGATCCAGAGAATAAAAACATTCCTGTAGCCGTGGACAGTAGACAGCAGTATCGTGTATGATTAAGGTAAAAGAAGTTGCCCGAAATGTTATGAAGGAGGTGTTTTAATGAAAAAATTACTTTGCCTCGCAGCCGTTTTTTTTATGTTTTCTTTGGTCGCCGCCGGGTGTGGCAATGTACAGGACGTTACAGATGGCGTTAAAAAAGTTAATGATAGCGTCCAGGATGTCAACAAATCAGTTCAGGATGTCAACAAAAGCATACAGGATACAGTAAACAATTTATCGCCTAATGAGGGAAATAACGGAGCGGAGTCTGGAGCTGGCTCTGAAGCTAATGAAAACGGAGGCGAGTCCGGGGGAGAGGGCGAGGAAGAGTAAATCCGAACGCATATCATCTGGTTCAGGCTTACGCCCTGGGCCACTTTTGTTTTCCGGCAGCAGGTAAAAAAATAATTAATTTCAGGAGGTTTAATTATGGGATTTTTGTCTAAGTGCTCACGTTCATCAAGTAAACGACATCATCGTCACGGAAACCATGGTAGTGACTAAATGATCAATTCACCGCCTCAACGAGTTAATGAATATGAATCTAATGGTATGTATAACAAGGAGCGCGCCGCTGCGCTTATAGTTAACACCCATTCCCGCAGGGGGCAAAAATTTTTCCGTGCTGTTAATGCTACCGCATAATGACCAAAAACAGCTGGTATAAGTTGTCCATGTTTTGACGGATAAAGTGACCAAAAATGAAAAAGTCCGTTAGTCCGC